>JMSU01000063.1_pt1 | contig 68211 bp, 66 predicted proteins | sample 179011 | NCBI WGS metagenome assembly JMSU01 (sample SAMN02769580, study PRJNA246767) | bioreactor metagenome | isolation source: Culture-1 Bioreactor ArsB derived from microbial biomass from the upper 2 cm... | place: Germany: Bremen | collected day 87 after inoculation
TATGACCCAGGAGGAGCTTGCCGGCGGCCAATTTACTAAAAGCTACATTAGCCTTATAGAACGAGGAAAGATAAACCCATCCATGAGGGCATTAAACTATATAGCTGAAAAACTTAATAAACCAGTATCTCTCCTCCTCGATACTGAAGGAAGTATTATCGATTCAAATAACTTATATAAAATTTCCTATATCATAGAAGAGGGAAAGAAACTAGTTGATAGTTTTGAGTTTGATAGGGCTTTAACCGTTTTTAATCCCTTAATTGATAACATCAATAATTTCACTAATTATCATAAAGGTATCATATATTATTATTTAGGCTTTATTTACTATAAGAAAGAAACAAATGAAAAATCCTTTGATTTAATAAAGCAATCTATTGATTTTCTTAAAAATGCACTTAAAAATTTTGAAGATAATGAACCAAAGGATAATCTAGAAATCTATATTAAGCTAGCTGAAAATCAATATATACTCAATAATAAAAATAAGTGTTTAAAATACTTCATTGAAGCTAAAGAATATGCTGAACAATATAACGTTGACCTTGATAACTATTTTTATATCCTTAGAAATATAACTATTCTATACACTCAAAAAGGAAGCTACTCTATAGCAATAGACTATTTGAAAAAGATAATTGAATTATCTAAAAACGAAAAGATTTTAAACGAAAACGTCTTGGGTTCTTACATCACGCTATCAACATGTTATTTCAGCTTAGAGCAATATGAAGATTCATTAGAGATGCTTAAAAAGGTTCTTCCCGTATATGAAAACCTACTCGATGATCCAAAGCGCCATTCTGGGATTTATTCAAGAATGGCCAAAGTATATATAGAAATTGACAATTACGATGCCGCTTTAGAGAAGATTAATAAATCCGTTGAAATTACTGAAAGAATAAAAGAAGAGAATATGAGGATATTAACACTTCTATATAATAGACTTTTTAAAGCCAAGATACATTATTATAAAAATAATATGGATGAAGCCCTCTATGAATCCTCTACAATAATCAAAGAACTTGAAGCTATAAATAGAATTGATAATGAATACATATCTCTAAAAGCCGATGTGTATACTTTAATTGGCGAGATTTATCTAGTTCAAGGGGAACACCAGAAATCGCTTAGTTACTTTGATAGTACTCTAAAATCACTTTTAAAAATTAAGGCTGGTTTTAAACTACCTGTAATCTACAAACTTTTAGGTAAAACTTATATAAAGTTAGGTGATTCAGATATGGCGCAAGAATGCTATGATAAAGCCTTTGATCTGCTATCAAAAAACAAGATATAGATAGAAAAAATGAGAGCAAGGCTATACGATAGCTTTTCTCTCATTTTTTTACACAGGATAAGTTTTTTGTTCGTCATCGATTAAATCATCATCAATCTCATATTTACGAGCTTCACGGTACTTAAAATAATTCATAGCTACCCCAGGAAATAGAGCATAGGATAAAACATCCTCTTCCTGTTCAATATATTCCTTGATCTCATTTTTAAATTTCTCTAGTTGTGGGGCAATTAAATCAGCAGGCCTACAGTAAATAATCTCTTCATTACCAATAATTTTATTGATTATCTCCTTTTTTATTGGAACGGTAGATTTACCGTACATACCTTTTACATATGACTTCACTTCCTTAGGAACCATCTTATATCTCTCACCGGTTATGACATTAAATACAGCCTGTGTACCAATGATCTGACTTGTTGGTGTTACTAAAGGCGGATATCCCAAGTCTTCTCTAACCCTTGGAACTTCCCTCAGAACTTCTTCAAACTTATCAATAGCATTTTGTATTTCTAACTGATTAACTAGATTTGATAACATCCCACCGGGAACTTGATATAAAAGAGTGTTTATATTTACCCCAAGTACCTTTGGACTTAACAACCCACTTTCAATATACTTTTCTCTAAGAGGTCTAAAATGTTCTGCCACTTCATTAAGTCTATTTATATCCAGTCCAGTATCAAATTCTGTTCCCTGTAGGGTTGCTACCATGGGTTCTGTTGCCGGTTGAGAAGTTCCTAATGCAAAGGGAGATATTGCAGTGTCGATTATATCCACTCCAGCTTCAATACTTTTCAAATAAGTCATACTTGCCAAACCGCTTGTTGAATGGGAATGAATCTCTAAGGGAATTTCAACAGCTTTTTTTATTTCACCTACTAATTCAAATGCATAGTATGGAGTTAGCAATCCTGACATATCCTTTATACATATAGAGTCTGCACCCATATTTTCCATTTTCTTTGCCAATTCCACATAAATCTGTGTAGTATGGATTGGGCTTATGGTATAAGATATTGCTGCTTGTGCATGGGCACCTTCTTTTTTAGTGGTTTCTAATGCAGTCCTAATATTCCTTATATCATTAAGGGCATCAAATATCCGTACAATATCAATGCCGTTATAAACAGACCTTTTAACGAATTCAATTACAACATCATCAGCATAATGCTTATACCCAAGTATATTTTGCCCTCTCAAAAGCATCTGCAGTTTAGTCTTCTTGACCTCTTTTCTTATAATTCTCAATCGATTCCACGGATCTTCATTCAAAAACCTTAGGCAGGCATCAAAGGTTGCTCCACCCCACATTTCTAAAGCATTGTAACCCGCTTGATCAAGTTCATGCAAGATTGGCAGCATTTCTCCGGTCTTCAGTCTGGTGGCTATTAAAGATTGGTGGGCATCTCTTAAAATCGTTTCAGTAATTTTAACCTTACCCATACTAGTTCAACCCTTTTCTTATTCTATTTTTTAGCAATACAAATATTAATGACGTTAATCCTAGTATCCAAAGAATATATACTCCTAAACTATGCCATGATATAGTCCTTAACAATATCCCCTTCAGTCCTATAAATGACCAATAAGTTGGTGCCCAATACAGCAAGAAGTGCTTACTCTCAGGTAATAATATCGCTCCGATAATCGACATCCCGACCACTAAAAATAGTACCTTCATATTGGCAATACCGGCTATTTGATTTGGACTTATAACTCCAATTAAGAATCCAATTAATATTCCTATTAATGAACTAGCCACAGTCATAACAAATATCATGGTCAGGTTTACATCAAGCATGTTTAATATCCATAGTATTAGAAATACATCAATAATTGGTATTAACATCCCAATAATACCCTTACCCAATATAAACTCAATCCGGCCCATTGGAGATACGTTAAGAGCCATTATAGTCCTTGACTCCTTTTCTTCAATGATATTTAGTCCAATTAATATCCCTCCCATTGTTATTGCAGTTATTATTAGTGATATTCCACCGACCCATGCTATTGGAGACATTTTTATTCCTATATCCTTAACTACGTAGTTTACACCTGATTCATCATCACTGACTAGGCTCCTGATTATTTTGCGAGGAACTTCCTGTGTATCATGTGATTCATTTCCCTCTAGTATTATCCTAAATTCACCTTCATCATTAAATGTAATGCCTGCTATATCATCTATTTTATTAATTCTATTCTTTATCTCTCCTATAGAAGCGTAAGTCTCAACATTTCCGTATTTTTCGAACTCATCTATGACTGTATTTCCTAATCTTTCATCTACTGCGAATTGTAAAGAAGCTGAAGTAGCACTGGGTATAAAGAATTTTAAACCAATAGCTAATAATATAGGTGCGCAAATCATGTATATAATCAAAAAATCCCTTATACTACTTGAGACATCCCTTTTGAAGATCGAAAATATCCGTTTCATATATAACCCCTCCTTAATTTCTAGCCAGGTTTCGTCTATAGGCAAATATTGCCACAATAAAGTTTATTACTGAAAGCACCCCTAAAGTCAATAAAGTAGAGTATATAATACTACTATCTCCCGATGGAAATATCGCTTCTCTTAATGCGAACTGTAATGAATAGGTTGGTAATAGTCTAATGTACAGCGGTGAAAAGCTTGGTATAAAATATGATGCAAAGGGTATAGACATAATTATACTAATAAATATTATCCATACCATCGATTGTGAAATATTGTTAAAGAAGCTTGCTATAATTAATCCAAGGCCTGATGCAAATATGCTCCCTAATGCTACAATAGCTAATAGACTTAGGTAATCAGCCTTTAAACCTACAACCAATACAGTGCTGATTACTGTAGAGATAAATCCCAAGATTACCATTAAGGATATTTTTGATGCAAGATATTCTGGTATCCTTCCCGGTGAAACCTTATATGCTCTTATGGTACCCTCCTCTTTTTCCATAAACACAAAGGCCGCAATAATTACAAGCCCTAACATAGTAGGTTCCATTGCCAAGAATAAAGGAAGAACATTCTTGTTAAGTGGTATCTTGGTATGTTCTGCTTCGGTTTTTAAAGTCAGAGTATCTATTTCAATCTCCCCTCTGATTATATCATTTATGTCATCCTTCATAGATAGTACCAAAGTGTTAATCACTTCATTATTTTCATAGCCCTGCACAACAAATTCCACAGTAGGGAGATTGTTAATTTTTTTAATAACCATTCCTATGCTATTAAAATTCTTCTTCATTTTTTGAATGATTTCTTCCTCAGAATTAACTCTATAGATATTACTGTGCTTTAACTCTGATTCCTCTAGTACAGCTCCGAAAATCCCGCTGCTTTCTCCATCATATTCTACATAATAATAAACATCAGGTTTGAGCTCCGCATTTTCTGGAATTACAAAATTAACTATTAAGGCAAAAACAATAGCAACAACTACTACTGCCAAGAAAAAGTAATTTCTAAAACCAGTCACTATATCCTTTTTCAATAATCCAAAATATCTTTGCATCATCTATTTCAGCCCCCTCCCGGTTACTTTAATAAATATTTCTTCTAGTGTAGCTTCTTGAGAGTGCATCGTTTCTACATTCCCATTACTTATTAAATTATTCAGCTTTTCTTTATCTTCATTATCTACCATAGAAAACCTTTCTTTCTTTAACTCTCCATTTTCCTTATATTCCACTTTGACAAGCTTTTCTCCATATTTTAATTTTAGATTTCTAGGCGAATCAATAAGTTCAATTTTCCCTTCATTTATAAATGCTATTCTATCACAAAGCTCATCGGCTATATGCATATTGTGGGTAGTTAGAAATATCGTTGTTCCTTTATTATTTTTTTCCTTGATAATTCTTTTTATTTCATTAGCCGTATTTGGATCAAGGCCAGATGTTGGTTCATCTAGGAACCATATTTTAGGATCATTAATCATCGATCTAACAAATACAAGTCTTTGAAGCATACCCTTTGAATATCCTCCAGCCTTTTTCTTAGCTGCATCCTCAAGGCCGACCATTCTTAGAAGCTTAAGGGGCTCTTCGGTTTTAACGCTAAACATTTTACTATAAAACTCCAAGTTTTCTAACCCACTTAGTTTTTTATAAACGTTAGGATGCTCAAATGAAACCCCTATCAGATTAAATAGCTCCTCCTTAGGCTTTCTAATATCGTGATCAGCTATATTTACCGCTCCTTTTTGTAGGGCCAATAATCCTATAAGAATTTTTTGAGTAGTTGATTTTCCAGCACCACTTGGCCCTAGGAATCCAAATACTTCACCTTTTTTTATTTCAAAGCTTATATCTTCCACAGAATAATTTTCGTCGTTAGTATATGAATGATAAAGATTTTTTACTTCAATCATAGATTTTCCTCCTTCTTATTCTTAATCCCATTCTCCAAAATATATAACATTTTATTCACTAGAGACATTATTTCCATATAATCCGTTCCTTTCATTTCACTTACAAAGTATTCACTTATTGTAATACTTAAATTTGTTATAATATTTGCTGTTAAGCCTACATCAATGAATGAATCAATATCACCTTTCTCTATGCCTCGATTGATCAGTGCAACAAATACTTCATTACTTTTAGGTATAGTATCACCTAAAATTTCTTCTTTTAGTTGCACATCATTGTCCTTAAGAAAATTATCTCCTATTTGCTGAAGTCTAGGATTTTCTATTGCAAATTTAATTCCTGCAATATACATCTCTCTCAGTACTTCAAAAAAACTAAGTTTATCAATATTTATCATTACTTCACTCAAGTATTTCATTTTCTTTTCGCCAATTTTTTCTATAATATATCTAAATAAATCGTTTTTATCTTCAAAATACTGATAAAAGCTACCCTTTGCGATTCCTGCCTTTTTAACTATTCTACTTATACTTGCCTTATGATAATAGTATTCGGCAAATTCTTCTATGGATTCATCAATGATTCTTTGTCTTTTTTCCTCAGGTAAATTAAAGAATGTTTGCTTTGGCAACTATACCACTCCTCTTAATCATAATTTGTGACTCATAAGTCATATGATATTCAAAAAAAATTTTATTGCTTAATTTATTATTTTTATTGGCCTAACAGCAAATTTTTGAAAGTAAACCCTTAGAGTCACATTTCTAAATTGCATATAGAGGTGTAACTTCTCATGTATTACAAAAACTAATTTCATGACCATCAAGTCATGTGACTCTATGGTCATATTCTACTCCTTTTTATTTCTTTTGTCAATATTATTATGACCCGACATTTAATTTATATTATTTAATATCCATAGTTTAACAAAAAAAGATACAGGCTTATTCTCCTGTATCTTTTTTGTATCTATTTTCTTTTTACCTTAGCTTTTCTACTTTTATCTCTATTAACAGGTCTTGCTTCTACACTCTTTTTCTTTCCTGCTCCTCTTTTTCCCTTGGCAGGTTCAATATTTATCTTGTTTCCTTTTATGGTGTTTTTGCTCATTATTGAAAGAACTTCATCTGCATACTGCTCTGGAATCTCTACAAAGGTATAATTTTCAAATATATCTATATCTCCAATATTTTTCCCAGAGATGCTTGTTTCTCCAGCTATTGCACCAACAACATCCTGAGGTCTTATTCTTTTATCTTTCCCAATGTTTATAAACATTCTAACCATGCCTTGTTTTCCACCGGTTTTCACATACGACTTTGACTTTTCTGGTGTAATATCGATTTCTCTAGCATTCTTTATTTCAAGCTCCTTTTTAAGGAGAGCAGCTGCAACCTCAATTGAAGAAAAGTCATTATCTTCTACTAAATCTTCTAGTATCTTGATGTATTTTTTAAGCTTACCCTCATCGATCTCCTTCTTAAGCTGTTCTAAGAAAATGGTCGTCTTTATGGATTCTATATCGCTAAGAGTAGGTACTGGATGCTTCATTATTTTTTTCTTTGTATATTTCATAATGTTTCTTAATAGGTAAAAATCTCTTCCCGTAACAAATGTAAAAGAACTTCCTGATCTTCCTGCACGTCCTGTTCTTCCTATTCTATGGACATAGTATTCTTCATGACTAGGCATATCATAGTTAAATACCGATTCCACATCATCGATATCGAGCCCTCTTGCCGCAACATCTGTAGCTACTAATACCTCTATATCTCCACGTTTAAATTTATTCATTACATTAATTCTTAAAGACTGCTTCATATCTCCATGGATTTTATCACTTGGATAACCTCTAGATTGTAAAAGATCTGTAACATCATCAACCTTCCTTTTTGTATTACAAAATACTAGGGCAAGCTTTGGACTATACATATCTATAAGTCTAGTTAATACTTCCAGTTTATCCTTTTCTTTTATTTCAAGATATAATTGATCGATATTTGGTGTTGTAAGTTCCTTATGAATTACTTTTACTATTTCAGGATCTTTTTGATATTTATGTATTATACTCATTATTGCCTTAGGCATTGTAGCAGAAAACAATAGGGTTTGTCTTTCATCACCAATACTCTCTAGGACAGTTTCAATATCTTCTCTAAATCCCATATTTAACATTTCATCTGCTTCATCTAGTATCATCATTTTTAAATGATCTAGTTTCAATGTTCCTCTTCTCATATGATCCATAACTCTACCTGGTGTACCTATTACAATTTGAACTCCATTTCTAAGTCCTCTGATCTGTCTTTCAATTGGTTGACCACCAAAAATCGGTAATGTTTTAACCCCTCTTTTATACTTACTAATCTTAGCAAGTTCTTCAGCCACTTGAACCGCTAGCTCCCTAGTAGGGCAAAGTATAAGTGCTTGAGTATGTCTTTTACTAGCATCTACCATATCAATAGCAGGTATTCCAAATGCTGCAGTTTTACCCGTTCCTGTTTGTGCTTGACCTACTACATCTTTCCCCTCAAGCACTACCGGTATAGACAAGGTCTGTATAGGAGTTGTTTCCTCAAAACCCATATCCTTTACCGCTTTTTTTATTTCTTCTGAGCAATTAAGATCTTCAAATCTAATTTTATCCATATTAATCATTCCTTTTCTTAATATTATGTTTTTCTATAGACATGTGATTATAAAACTATAGGGATTATAAGTAAAGATTTTAAGTTTTACTATGTAAACTCTATACACATAGTTTTTAGAAATAAATGAAAAAGATAAGGAAATGCTTTTGAACAATTTGGGCTAATAAACTTGCCAAATTAATGAAAATTCGTTGAAACCATTGCATTTAATCAACAATAGTTTTACGCTTTTTCATAGAATGAAGCCTAGTTTTATCTAAATACATAGGAATTCGTATATTTAATACATATGATTCCTATAACGTATTAGGTCAAAATCACCTTTAATTTTTAAATTTAAGGATTTGTTCAAATTTTCGTCTAAATATAATACATTTAAGTTCTAGATTTCATATTCTGAAATATATAGAATGCATTGCATCTCATTTGCGTTCTTTTTCATTTATTAAGATTTTATGTCACAATTCTATTTAAACCAAACAACCTTCTAATTATACTATTAATTTTATGTTTTTACTATTATTTTCTTTATATAATTAAAATATAATCACATATTACTATTCTTATTCTCTCCTATTTATTAAATTTCATAATTAGAATATCGAATTTATTTAGTTTATATGTTATAATAGATAATCGAAAAGTGTTTTCTTGGTCCCACTTTTAAAAAAACAAGAGCAAAAGTAATTTATATTTTTGTTCTTTTAGGTGAGGCTCCGGGAAACATAGAAATATGTTGAAGGGAGTTTTCTTAATGCGTAAAGTTTCCACAAACACACTTGTAAAAACTGCGCTTGTAGCTGCAATCTATGCAGCAATTACTATGGCCTTAGCCCCAATAAGCTTTGGAGAAATTCAGTTCCGTCTTTCAGAGGTACTTGTACTACTAGCTTTTATTGATCCATTTTATATCCCTGGTCTTGTACTCGGATGTATAATTGCTAATCTGGGAAGTCCTTTCGGTCCTATCGATATTCTATCAGGATCATTTGCTACCTTGCTAGCGGTAACATCTATTCATATGACTAGGAAAATCTTAGGAAATAATCTTAAGTCATTAATAATAGCCAGCTTGTGGCCTGTACTATTTAACGGACTGATAGTCGGGTGGATGTTAAGCTATATGATACCAGCTCCATTCTGGGCCTCAGCTGCTTATGTAGCCCTAGGAGAATTAGTGGTAGTGAGTATTATCGGTGTTATTTTATTTAAGGTCATCTTAGATAGAAAAAATTTCGTAAGCATTCTTCGATTAAGTGACGAAAAAAAGTAGTTATTGATAATGAGAAACCTTAATACCTTTGATTAGGTGTTAAGGTTTTTGTTTTCTTCAATTAGTTTTCTATAATGACTTGTAGCCTCACTATGATTATCTAAGGCCACTTTTCCATCTGGATGAAGTCTATATATTCCTTTAGAAACCTTTTCGAACCATCCATAAAAATTTTTAGAAAGAATACTTTGGGTTTTTACTCCGGTACCTAACTCCCTAAGCTTTTTAGGTGAAAGCTCTCCATACTTTTCAAGACAGCAAGCAATATGTATTGCATTTTCTCTATAGGCTGTCATAATCTTTTCCTTAACGCTTCCACCTACATTATAGCTACCAGAGCGTCCGTTTATTTCTCGAATTATAACGTCCTTTAATTTATTGTTTTTTCTTATTTTATAAATCGAAGGATGGAAAACTATTTCTATCTCAGTTGTAGTCTGTAAAAAGGATACTATTATAAGGCCTAATTCAAGACGTTTAAGTAGATTACATATATCCTTCCAATGTTTATTCCATTTAAAACCTTTTGGCTTTGGTATTGCAACATATACGCCATCGGTTACTTTCTGTCTTTTTGTAGCTTGTATAAGCAGCTTTAGGTTAATACTCGTTTTAAGCTCAACAACAACTATTTCTTCTCCCTTGATCCCAATGACATCACAGTCCTTCACTTCACTGTGAACTTCATATCCTTGCTTTATTAGATGATCTTTAATAGGTCCATATAAGTCTTTTTCAAGTATTTTCTTAGTGTCCTTTTTTCCCATTGCTGCCTCCAAATGAATTTGATTTTCATATTCTTGCTCTTTTATTATAAACCAAAAACTTTCTCAAGTTCAGCAAATTTTTTATGGGTAATAAGGGCATCCTTATCATAATTTTTAAAATTAATAATGTAGGTCCATCTTCCATATGGCGAAATCTTAGTTATTCTTGATATATTAATTATATAGGATTTATGGCTCCTAAAAAAAGTCGTTTTTTCTAAGCGTTTTTCCAAGTCACCTAGCCCCTCCGATGTAATATATCTATTATCAATAGAATATATTACCGTGCTTCTATCCTCTCTTTGAATCAAAACTATATTTTCTGTATCAATGAAATTTATACCTTCTTTATTCTTCACAACTAATTTTTCAAATCCTCTTTGCTGAAATACTGGAGTGTGGATATCTTCTTCATCTTGTTTAAGGGCTATTTCCTTTATCCTCATCAAAGTTTTTTTAATTCTATCCACTTTAAAGGGCTTCATCAAATAGTCAAATGCATAAACTTCAAAGGCTTCTGGCATATATTCTACATGGGCAGTTGCAAAAATTATAATTGTCTTAGGATCTATATCCGTAATTATCTTTGCACATTCCAATCCATCTCTAAGCGGCATTTCAATATCTAAAAATGCAACGTCAATGTCATTTTCTTCTATGAAATGGAGGGTCTTATTACCATCTTCCACCTCAGCCACAACTTCAAATCCTTCGATCTTTTCAATTATTTTTTTCAAAACCAGCCTCATACCAAAATCATCATCCGCTATTAAAACCTTTAAGCACATTTTATATCGCCATCCTTCTGTGGTTGGTCTATCACAAAGATATACAATCACAAAATTTAAAGAACGAAAGTAGACTCTGAAGTTTCCCTTTGATCGATTTCTATTAACTAAAAGGATTTTCAGAGGCTACTTAAGTATTCTAAAATCTAGAAACGTACATCTCTACTTTATAATTCCCTGCTTTTACGACTCTTTGGCTTACCTAAAATTGCTGAGAAGATAATACCCGAAAGTACATTGTCAGATGTTAAAGAAAGACCTCTTTTTCTTTTCTTTCTTCTTTTCCTTTGTTTTGACAAGGTCATTCCTATCTCACGTTCTATAATTTCATTTTGTTCTCTTTTTTCATTCATAGGACATCATCTCCTATTCATCCTGCAGATCTGTATGATCATCATTATTTATATTCGATATAGCCTCCCTCATGGTTGTATCAGCAATAACATTTTTCATATTATAATAATCCATAACTCCTATTTTTCCATCTCTAAGGGCGGATGCTAAAGCCTTTGGAACTTCTGCCTCAGCTTCAACAACCTTTGCTTTCATTTCCTGAACCGCAGCCACCATTTCCTGTTCTTTGGCAACAGCCATTGCCCTTCTCACCTCTGCCTTAGCCTGAGCTATTCTCTTATCAGCCTCAGCTTGGTCAGTTTGGAGTTTAGCTCCAACGTTTCTACCTACATCGACGTCTGCAATATCTATTGATAGTATTTCAAAAGCAGTTCCTGAATCCAAGCCCTTTTCCAATACTGTTTCTGAAATCAAGTCTGGATTTTCCAACACCTTTTTATGGGTTTCAACGGATCCAACTGTAGTTACTATGCCTTCTCCTACACGGGCAATTATTGTTTCCTCTCCTGCTCCACCCACAAGCCTATCTATATCAGCTCTAACCGTAACTCTAGCCTTCGCCTTAAGTTCTATCCCATTTTTTGCGATGGCAGCTACAACAGGAGTCTCTATAACCTTAGGTTTAACACTCATTTGAACTGCTTCAAAAACATTACGCCCTGCCAAGTCTATGGCTGTTGCCTTTACAAACTCAAGATTTATATTTGCTCGTGCTGCTGCAATCAAGGCATTTACAACACTATCAATATTTCCACCAGCTAGATAATGTGCTTCCAAATCATCACTATCTATGTCAAGTCCAGCTTTTCTTCCTTTGATTAGAGGTTTAATAATCCTGTCGGGTTTAACTCTTCTAAGCTTCATTCCAATTAAAGTAAATATACTAACCTTTACATTTGAAGCCAAGGCCGATATCCATAACCCCAGTGGTACAAAACTAAAAAATAAGGCTAGAAATAATATTACAGCTGCAATGATTATAATTGTTGGAAAAATAGCACTCATTATTATTCCTCCTAAACATTAATATTTTGTTCTTGCTGTAGCCTACGTACTACTATACGCCTTCCTTCTACCTTAATTACCTTGACCTGAATTCCTTTAGGTATAAACTCTCCTTCAGATACAACATCTAGTTTAACACCGTCGAAATCAACAGTTCCTACTGGCCTTAATGTTGTCAAAGCCACACCCTGCTTATTGAGAAAATACTTCATATCATTTGTTCCTATATAACCATCTTCTTTTTTCATAGAGGTTGACAATACCATATTCTTAGGCAACTTTCCCTTGCTGATTGAATGTAACAAGATTGAAAAGATTATTCCTACAATAGCTAAAAGAATCATCATTAAAATCAAGGCTTCTATTAATGTATCCGCTGTAACAATTATTCCTATTATAAAGCATGTTATTCCCGCTATTCCCCAGATTCCGAATCCCGGAACATAAATTTCTATCACCATGAGTATTAATCCCAATCCAAAGAAGATTGCAGACAAGAGTCCTAATCCATCAACAAGTTGACTTAATACCATAGCTTCTCCCTCCTTTATATCATAATAGTATCTACTTACATACCTAAATATTAAATCTAAATCCTGTCTTAATTATACATCTCTAATATGAAAATAAAAATATATAGTCTATATAAGATACATATGGAAGATTTAAATGTCACTTTTTATGTTCAACTACTCAAAGGGAATACTCACATAAAATACCGTTATACTCGCTTTACTTTCTGCAGAAATACTGCCTCCGTATCTCTCTATAATTCCTTTAGATATGGCAAGTCCCATTCCCTCTCCCGCTTCATCCTTCGTAGTAAAACCTGGAAGAAAAATTTTATCATAAATATCTTCTGTTATCATTCTCCCATTATTCCCTACAATAAACCTATAGTTTTTTGCTTCTTCTAATATCTCTATCTCTATAGATCTGTTTTCCATTCCCTCAGTTGCATCCATTGCATTATCAACAAGATTACCTAGTACCCTGCACATTTCCCATGAGGGCACTTTAAGATTTTCTAGTCTTGTGGAAATCTGCAACTTTACTAAAATCCCTCTATCTTCACAATCAAGCTGTTTAGCCTGTAAAAGGGCATTTATAGCGGCTTTTGATGTCTTAAGCACCCTATTGACCTTCTTTATGTCTTCATATATCTTTTCAATATAATCCCTTGCTTCACTATATTCATTCATTTCTATTAGACTAAAGACTACCTGTAGATGATTTAAAAAATCATGTCTTTGTCCTCTCATAGTGTTATTCAAGTCTTCAATTTGACTTAGGATTTCCTTTTGCATAAGATTCTGTTCGTGTAAAGTCTTTAGTGCATTGACATCCCTTAAGTTTATATAGGTATTCATAAAAAACACAGTACATAGGATTATAAAAAGTACTCTTAAGTTATCACTTATTAAAAGCTTAGCCTCTTCTTTGAATAAATAACTATAAAAAATAAATCCCAAAAATAAAATTATTTGAGATATATTCACAAAATAAATTATAGTTGCAGCTTTGTTTATATTAAAGTTCTTATCAATTTTTCTTCTCATTATAATTTTTTCCTCACATATGGCTTTAGTACCCCAATCATTCATAGAAAATTCAAAACTCTGCTGTGTCCTTTTGATTCTATGACATCCATCAAATTCTCGACGTAACGTTTGGGTACGCCTTCGAAATTGATGAAAGCCTTAGGATTCAAAATTACTTGCACCCTTTCAAACCTTCTATGAATAATCCGGGTTAGTATTATATTAATTTCTACAACTAAAAAGAAATACCTTTGTAATTGGAAACTTTTTGAGTTTTAGGTTAAAATTAATTTTATAGGAGGATTGATATACGATGCTTAACTTAGATATAGCTTTGGAGAAAGCAAGAAAATGGGCGATAGAAACTGGAGAAATACAGAAAGAGTATTTCAAAACGGAAAATCTTAGAATTGATACAAAATCTACGGGTATAGACTTAGTAACCGAAGTCGATGAACTAAGTGAAAAATACATTTTAAGTTCTATAAAGGAAAATTATCCCCTTCACGGTATTTTATCTGAAGAATCGGGAAAATCAGATATTGGATCAGATTATCTATGGATTATAGATCCCCTTGACGGAACTACTAATTATGCCCAAGGCCTTCCTATATTCGCTACGTCTATAGCCCTTAAGTACAAAGGGGAAACGATCCTTGGCGTAGTTTACTCTCCGATTGTGGATCAGTTATTTGTAGCATCTAAAGGTAACGGTGCATATCTAAATGGAGATAAAATTTCCGTCGGTACCAAGAGAGAACTAAATAAATCTGTACTTGCAACGGGTTTTCCCTATGACAGGGCCGCAACAGAAGACAATAATGCTAATTATTTTGCACACTTTGTCCCAAAGGTTAGGGGTCTTCGAAGAATGGGTGCAGCAGCATATGATTTAGCAAATGTAGCAGCAGGGAGTCTAGATGGTTATTGGGAAATCAACTTAAGTCCATGGGATATTGCAGCCGGACAGCTTATTGTAGAAGAAGCAGGAGGACAAGTAATATTTCTTAATGAAAAGAGAGGTATTTCGTTGGTAGCTGGAAACGAGATTATATGCCAGAAAATTTTAAAAGAAATTGAATATGTGGATAATATATTTTAAGAGAAGAATTTTTGCAGTCCTAAGTGGTAAAGTTCTAAGAATTTAGTCATTTCTTCAATCTTAAAAGCCTGACTAGAATCTTAGACCTTTCAACTTATGTATCGGACTACCTCAGTTTCATCTCTTCTCCAATTATATCCTTCCAATTATTCACAATATCACGAATGATTTGTGGTCCGATTTTAGATATAATTACTAATTGAGATTTATCTCTAGTATCGTCTATTAGTTTATAATCAATCTTTTGATTTACTACATCTACTTGATTCCAACCATCCACTAATCTAAAGAAGCCCTTAATTCTATAACTGTCTTTAGAGATACTGTCTATAAATTTCGTTAAATCTTCCTTTCTAATCTCTTTATCAAAGGTAAGATTCAAGGTTTTCGGCTTATTTTCTGGCGTATTAGTAGTGTCTTCTGATTCCAGAATATGGCCTTTAATGAGATCTTCTTCCAAAATTTTTCTATCTAATTTTCCAAAAGAAGCAATTTGTATATTAGCCTTTGGATTGATTTCTTGAATTTTTGTACTGACATCTCTGATAGTTTCTTCGTTAATTAAATCAGTTTTACTAATAACTATAAGATGACAATGCTTTAACTGTCGTTCAACAGTCTCAATATCCTTTATTTGATCTAAGAAGTGAAGTCCATCAACTAGGCAGATTGCTCCCTTATAATCATATACATCGCCTTTAGTAACTTCTAATCCATAAAGTACATCTCCTATATTTGACGGGTCTGCTAACCCGGAGCTCTCAACAAATAGATATTCCAAATCTTGGTCCGCCATCTCTGTCATAGCAGATACAAATGACATTTTAAGACAAGAACAAAATATAGAACCTCTATTGATTTCTACCATTTCAATGTCTTCTTTTTGAATGACTTGTCCATCTATTCCGATCTTCCCAAACTCATTCATTATTACCCCTACGTTTTTATCCGACAGAGTTTCTAAAATATTATTTAGAAAAGTAGTTTTTCCAGCACCTAAAAATCCTGATAGTAAATACAGCTTTATCCTTTTCACCACGACTTCACTCCTTAACAATCATTTCTTCTGTATTTAGTATACATCATTTTTTTCCAATTTAACACATCTATATAAGTTACGAAAAATCTATTACATTCCGAAGATTTAACATCCCCAAAAACACTGGCTGTCAAGTCTCCAGAATGTAAGATGTTTATCGTATTATATATATCAATATTAATCGACTAATTCAACTTAAACTCCCTTGGACTCATCCCTGTAATTTTTTTAAATACTCTACTAAAATAGTTTGGGTCATTATACCCTACGCTGTGGGCTATCATTTTTACGCTCTTATCAGTTTCCCTTAACAATTCTTGTGCGCTTTTAATCCTTATTTTAGTAAGATAATCTATAAAATTCTCAGCGGTCTTCTTTTTAAATAACTTGGAGAAGTAATAGGGACTTACGGCCATATTATGAGCAACCTCTTCAAGGGATAGATCCTTACTATAATTTTTCCTTATATATTCCTTTGCTGAAATTATTATGGAGTCCATTTCTTTCTCTCTAGTATTGTTTATATTATTTATAGCTAGGGTCAAATCCTTTAAGATTTCATTTTTTAGAAGGCTTAAACCTTTATCTGTCTCTTCATATTCCATATAGGTATTTACGCTGTTTCTAATATCTATATTCTGCAGTTTACTTCTTACTACTCTGTTTATAACAATTGAAAGCTCTATTAATTTTATTTTTTTCTTGCTGCTATCAGAGTGGGTACTAAAAATCCAATCAATTATTTCCTCATATAATTTCTGGCTTTCTTTTAGTAATCCCATCTTAATTTTTTCTGTTAAAGCAGTTTCCTTCTCAAAGGGATATTCTTCATTATAGATATTTCCTAAATTTATATCTGCAAAGTGATTTACCTTTTGGGACGGCGAATCCACCTTCAAGGCTATCAAGGCCTCTTTATATGACTTACTGGAGTTCTCTAATCCCTCATATTCATTTCCTATACCTACCTTCATTATTACATTTGCTTCATTCTCTATTTTGCATGTAACATCCCTGGCAAAATCAATGCTTACAGACCTAAGCTTGTAGGTATCCTCTTTATCATCTATTCTAATTACGCCTACAATATTATTTAATACTCCCTTACTCACAATACAATCGAAATTTTTCTTTAGACATTCTCTTATTTTATTTTCTATTCTTTTCTTGATATAGTTTTTTTCAATTTGATCATGGATTCTTTTTAAGCTTGAGCCATCATAGGCAAATACTATACAAAATCCCTTATCGTATTTAAAGTTGATTAAATCCATATTTTGAAGAATGTCGGTTTTATCGATATCACCAAGTATAATAGAACCCACCATTTCATTTTCAATATATGGCATTACACTACTTAGCTTCTCCTTTAGTTTTAATTCCCTTTGGATTTTTTCTCTTTCTTTGTCCTGTAATTTAATGGCCTTTTCTATACACTCAATCATTACACTTCTTTTAATAGGTTTTAATAAGTACTCAAAAACATCTAGATTCACAGCTTCCTTAGCATAGGAAAAGGAATCATAGGCTGATAATACTATTATCTTTACATTACCAAGTCGTTTACGTATCTCATCAATAGCTTCTATACCGCTAATTCCGGGCATTTTTATATCCATAATGATAATATCTGGCTTTACTTCATAAGCCTTTTCAATAGCTTCTCTTCCATTAGATGCTTCATATATATCAAATTGTCCATCAAAGTTTTTATCTAATAATATCCTGAGACCTTCTCTTTCCAGTGCTTCATCATCGGCAAGCAATACCCTATACATTATTTTCACCCCTTAAATCACGAGGAAATTTTATAATTATTTTTGTTCCTCTGTCATTACTCTTATCAATACTAAAGACTTCATTACTATTAAAGAACAGCTCTAATCTTCTCTTTACATTTTTCAATCCTATTCCAGTTGTATGTCCTTTTATATCTGTTTCCCCTTCATAGAATATCTCTTTAATTCTTTCTTCAGCTATTCCAGTGCCATTATCTTCAATAATTAAAAGCCTATCTCCATTTTCAATCTTACCAAGAATTTTTATTTCTCCACCATCTTCATATCCTTCTATTCCGTGAATGAAAGCATTCTCTACAATAGGCTGTAATGTAAGATGAGGAATTTCAATATCCATTATCTCTTCATCAACATCTATTACGAAGCTTACCCTATCTCTAAATCTTGTTTTCTGTATAAACAAATACTCATTAATCACCCCAATTTCAGCTCTTATGGTTACAACATCGTTAAGCTTTTTTAGATTGTATCTAAACATATCAGAGACCGATTCAATTAGGGTACAGGTTTTGTCTGCCTCTTCGATAATGGCAGTTTTTGAAATTATATTTAGAGTATTAAACAAAAAGTGGGGATTAATTTGGGATTGTAATGCAAGAAGTTCTGATTCCTTTAACAGGGTTGCCATCTTTAGTTTCTCCGATTCCTCCTTGTGTAGCTTCACTTCTAGTTCAGCATTTTTCTTTATCTTATGGATTAAATTTTTAGTATTTTTATTTAGTTTATTTAATGAGTCCGCTAACAGATCAAATTCATCCCTAGAGTCTAAATGAATTTCTTCTATATCTAGATCCCCTTCGTATATTTTTTCTGCCGTATCATGGAGTAAGTACACAGTCTCCACGGTTCTTTTAGAAAAGGAATATGCAATGATTCCTCCTAAAATCATATTAAATATTACTAATAAAATATTTACTCTTAAAATATTATTTGCCTGTTCAGTATTTTTTTTATGCAAAATATCACTTTGTTCAAGCTGTTTGTCCATAAGCATCTTTATATATCGATCCACATAATCTCCTATTTTAGTGGCTTCCTTGAAAAACTCAGTAGTCTTTTCTTCTTCGATTCCTCTCACCGACCATATGGTTTTTTCAGCTAGGTCAATATAGGTCTCACTAACAAGATTATATATGTTTTCAACATATAGCTGACCCACATCATCTAATGAATCTTCGTCAATTGTTCTAAGAAGCTTCATAACCAACCATTGGTTATTATACATTTCGTCTATAGTTTCTCTTTTATGAGTAAATATATATCCTTCCAGAGATTTATTTGTTTCCTTCATTTTCTTAGAAAGACTATTGAGTATAAATATTGTATTAGTTATCTCATTATATTGATTTTTGATAAGGGAAGAATTTATAAATAGAAATACATTTACGAGTCCCATCGACATGATAATAATTAGGTAGGTTAGTAGAAGCTTCCTTTTAATAGAAATAAATTTGCCGCTACTCATTTTCATCCTCCCCGTAGTATTCATCAATATTCCCGGCATTTATAACATCAACATCTACATAGAATACATCATCGATAAATTCTTCATTTTTATATCTATTTAATATTTCTATACTCTTATATCCTATTTCATAGGGGTTTCTGGATATAGCTGACGACACTACTCCTTTTTTTATATATCGTAATGTTTCATCTAAGTAGTCATATCCTACTACGGATATTTCACCGACCTTATTTAGATCAACTAAAACCTTTCCTATAATAGATGTATCATATATTTCGCCACCAATTATTGCATTTATTTCAGGATTTTCTCTTATCATTGAAACTATTTCATTATATAACTGTATCTTCGAACCGCTAAAGGTTCTAATAGCACTTAGCTTCATTGTAGGATTCTCCTTTATCCCCTTAATAATCCCAGATAATTTTAAGTCCTCCCCTACATATTCGCTCTCCCTTGTAATAATACCTATTTTTATAAAGTCTCTTCTTTGCTTCTTCAGTTCATCAACTGCGATCATGCCAGCCTTATAATTATTAATTCCAATATAACATATTCTGTTACTTAAGTTAACCTCATCATTTAAAAGAATAGTAGGTATATCTTTTCCATATGCCTTTTTAATTATTTCCTTTATTTCTTCATTTTCATAGCCATTCATTATTATTCCATCAACCTTTGATTTAAAAGCCATATCTAAAAGCTCTTGCTGCTCTTTAATGTTATTTACATTGGGTTCAAGATATTCAAGACCAATACCATATTCTGACGCAGCTTCTTCTGCACCCTTTCTGATTTCCTTCCACAAAGGATTATCTTTCTCCTCTCCAATAAGTACAAAATGGTATTTGAATTCCTTTTTCGGTTTTATGACTTTCATTCCATATTTAATAGAAAAAATATAGCCAAAGGATATAATCAGTGAGACTATGATTAGTGCAATGGTTCCCTTTAAAATATTATTTTCGCTCAAGCTTTCACCCCTTTAAATATAGACTCGGATTATTCATAGAAAATTCAAAACTACTTTCATCCTTTCGAGTTTTCTATGAATAGTCCGGGACAAATAGAATTTCTTTCTTTTATTTTATACAAAAAATGGAGTAAGAGTATAAGTAAATTTATTCCTTTGAAGAAAAATACTTATACTCTTTGGAGGAGGACTCCTACTTTATATAAACAATAGTGTGGGGGATATTAACCTATTGTATTACCAAATATTATTATGCTGATTTTTTCTTTGACTGAATATCAATAAATACTGCAATTATAAGAATCAATCCTTTAACAATGTATTGCCAGAATGATTCCGTGTTTATCATACTCATTCCATTATCAATACTTGCCATTACTAGTGCCCCAAGTACCGCACCAAATACTGTACCCTCTCCACCAAGAAGTGATGTTCCACCTATTACACAGGAAGCTACGGCATCTAATTCAAACATATTCCCCGCATCTGGAGTTGCAGACCCAAGTCTGGCAGTAAACAATATTCCTGCTAAAGAAGCTAAAAATCCACTTATAACAAATATCATTAAGGTTTTGTTCTTTACATTAATTCCTGATAATCTTGCTGCTTCAGAGTTTCCACCTATTGCATAAACCTGTCTTCCAAATTGTGTCTTATTAGTTATAAATGTAAAAATTAGACCTACCACAAGAACTATTAATATAGGAACAGGAATTCCTTTATATGCATTCATTACAGCTACAAATGTAATTAATAGAACTAAATAAACAGCTAGTACAAAAATCTCCATAGACTTCGATTTAACTTTAAATCCATAGTTTATTCTGTCTTTCCTCTTTTTAAATGTAGTATAAACTAAAAATGCACATGCAATTATACCAATAATCCAACTCGTTATACCATTTAGATACGCTGTTCCAATGGCTCTAAAGGCGCTGTCACTAGTTGGTATAGTCACACCCTTCGTTAGCCCCATTATTATACCACGATAGGCCAATAATCCACCTAAAGAAGCTATAAATGCTGGTACTCCCTTTGTAACCCACATACCTGTCCAAGCTCCTAATATAGCTCCTAAACCAAGGGTTAATATTATAGCTAACCAAAATGGAACCGACAACTTATACATTAGTATTGCACATACTCCACCGGTTAATCCTACCAATGATCCCAGGGAAAGATCTATATGTCTGTCAACTAAAATCATAAGCATTCCAATTGCAAGTATAGATGTAACCGCCATCTGTCTGAAAAGGTTTGACAAGTTTCTTGCTGATAAATATGTTCCCGTTTTATCTAGTATTGTGAATAATACCCATATACCTACAAGCGCTATTATCATTGTATATTTTCTAACATCAATTTTTTGCATCCACGATGTCTTTTTTTCCTTCACTGTCTGTGTATTACTAGTCATTCTAATTACCTCCTGTTGCGAAATGCATAATTTTTTCCTGAGTAGCCTTTGCATAATGCACTTCTCCTCTTAATTTACCTTCTCCCATAACAAGTATCCTATCGCTCATACCCATAACTTCCGGCAACTCAGAAGAAATCATAACAACCGCTACGCCTTCATCTACTAATTCGTTCATAATACTATAAATCTCATACTTAGCTCCAACATCTATACCTCTAGTTGGCTCATCTAGAAACAGTATTTTAGGTTCTGTCATAAGCCACTTGGCTATAACCACTTTTTGCTGGTTTCCTCCCGAAAGGTTTTTTACCTTTTGCTCAATAGAAGGAGTCTTCGTTCTTAAATCTTTAACAAATTTATCAGTCCATTTTATTTCTTCGTTTTCGTTTAGCGTAATCCCATCGGTTACCTTACCTAAACTTGCTAATGTAGTATTGACTAAAATGCTTTGATCAAGAACTAAACCATTCCCTTTTCTGTCCTCAGTTACTAGGGCAAGCTTGTTCTTTATAGCATCCATAGGGGTATTTATTTTTACTTCTTTTCCATCTATGAATATCTGCCCTTCCACTTTGCCCTTAAAGCCTCCAAATATACCCATTACCAGCTCAGTCCTACCTGCTCCCATCAGTCCAGATATACCTAATATTTCTCCTTCTTTAATCTCAAAGGATACATTGTCTACAAGTTTTCTACCCGGAACATCTGGATCATAAACGGAGAAGTTCTTTACTTCCATTATTGGTTTCCCGGGAGTATGTTCTACTCGCGGAAATAGGTCCGTAAGCTCTCTACCAACCATTTTTGAAATTATCTTGTCTTCATCTAATTCTTCAATGTCATAGGTCCCGATTGTCCTACCATCCCTCAAAACCGTAACTGTATCGGATATTTCAAAGACTTCATTCAATTTATGGGTAATAATAATGCTAGTAACTCCATGATCCTTTAAATCGTTTAAGATTCTAAAAAGTATTTCAACTTCACTTTCTGTTAATGCCGCAGTAGGTTCATCAAGTATTAATATTTCAGTTTTCTTAGATAAGGCCTTTGCAATCTCTATTAACTGTTGAACACCAACACCAAATGAATTTACTTTCATCCTAGGATTAATATTTAGTTTAAGCTTATCAAGCAGCTTCTGAGTTTCATAATAGAGTTTGTCATCATTAATTACGCCCTTTAGCTTTGTCGGTTCATGATTGAGAAATACATTTTCTCCAACACTCATCTGGGGTAACTAATGCAAGCTCTTGATAAATGATTGATATTCCACATTCCTCTGAATCCTTTATACTTTTGAAAGTCTCTCTTTTTTCCAATCTATTATAATATCTCCATCAAAGGTTCCAGTAGGATACACACCACTTAAAACCTTCATTAGTGTAGACTTACCTGCACCATTCTCCCCTACAAGGGCATGTATCTCTCCTTTTTCAACACGAAAATTAACATTATCAAGGGCTTTTACCCCTGGAAATTCCTTAGTTATACCTTTCATTTCTAGAATATGTCCATGCAAGGTTTTTACCTCCTAACTGTAATTGGGGTGTCTCACAATGACGAATTTCTGCGTTATTTGAAATTCCAGCGATTTGGCACGTACGTCAGTACTAGCCAAACCCCCTGAATTTCAAAACCTTGAACTTCATTCATTCTGAAACACCCCGGGGCTAAGCTCATAAGATTCTTTTATGAGATAGCCCCATTATTTATAGTCATTTTTCAAAGAGAAATCCGACTTAAAGTGTGGGACTAAATATCCCTAATTTTTATTTATTGTTGAGGTCTTTGATCTTCTGGCACATTTCTGTAAACATCTTCGAACTTGTGGAACCCATCTTTTACGATTGTATCCATCATATTGTCTTTATCTACTTTAATTGGCTCAAGTAATATAGATGGTACATCAATTTCTCCATTATTAACCTTATTGTTTACTTCAACTTCTTCTTTCTTTGCTATCTTTATTGCAACTTCCGCTGCCTTAGTAGCAATCTTTTCGATAGGCTTGTATACTGTCATTGATTGAAGACCTTCTACTATTCTTTGTGTCGCTGCAAGTTCTGCATCTTGTCCAGTTACAGGTATTTTACCAGCTAATTGCTGCTCTGCAAGGGCTGCTATAGCTCCACCACCTGTACCATCATTTGCACAGATAACTGCATCAACGTTGTCCTTGTTTGCTGTCAAAGCGTTTTCCATATGCTTTTGAGCTTCTGAAGGCTGCCATTCCTTTGAATATTGGTCATAAACTATTTTAATATCACCTTTGTCTACATATGGTTGTAATACATCAATTGCACCTTTTCTAAACAGCAGTGCATTATTATCCGTTGGAGCTCCACCTATATAAACAAAGTTTCCTTTGTTTACCTTTGATAGAATGTACTCTGCTTGAAGTCTACCAACCTTTTCATTGTCAAAGGAGATATAGTAATCTACCTCTGAATTTTTAATAAGTCTATCGTACGAAAGTACTGGTACTCCTTCAGCATGGGCTGATTCAACTATAGTTGCACTTATTTCACCATTGTGTGGTACAACAACTAAGACATCAACACCCTGTGCAAGTAAGTTTTCAGCTTGTTCAACTTGTTTGTTATCATTTCCATTTGCAGCTTGTACTAAAACTTTAGCTCCCATTTCTTCAGCCTTTGCTACGAAGATATCTCTGTCTCTTTGCCATCTTTCTTCCTTTAATGTATCCATTGAAAGGCCTATTACTATTTCACCATCTTTCTTTTCTCCACCATTTGATGCTCCTTCATTACCTGATGGCTCTGATTCAGTTGTGCATCCAACAAACATAGATGCCATAAGTCCTACAATTAAAAATAATGATACTACCTTGATAAACGTTTTCATAAAACCCCTCCTGTCATTCTATGCTCTAATCTTATCATACCCTTCTGAAAATATTTTGCTCTATTTCTTCATTATATTGCTGTATTACTTTTACAAATATTTAGAAAATAGCATTATTTTGTCATTGATAAAGTTGTCTCAGAATAATGATTTTAAAATTGGGTTAAAAAAATACAGCTATTGAAGTACTTGACTCACTAGCTGTATTAATAAAAAAGGGGGAATTCTATAATTTTCTAATGAGAGCTATTTCTTAATAATTTGATTTAAAAACTTTTTTGTCCTCTCTTGCTTTGGACTTGTAAAAATTTCTTCGGGTTTTCCTTCTTCTACTATATAGCCACTATCCATAAATATGACTCTATCAGCAACTTCCCTAGCAAATCCCATTTCATGGGTAACAATAAGCATGGTCATCTGTTTTCGAGCTAATTCTCTTATAACGTTTAAAACCTCACCCACAAGCTCAGGATCTAAGGCCGAAGTAGGCTCATCAAAGAGTATAACATCTGGTTTCAAGGCCATAGCCCTTGCAATACTTACTCTCTGCTGTTGACCTCCCGACAAAGTCTTTGGATAGCTGTTTCTTTTATCAGTTAACCCTACCTGTATTAAAAGCTTTTCTCCAATTATTTCAGCCTCATCCTTAGGAGTATTTTTTACAACTAGTAGAGCCTCAGTGATATTCTCTAAAGCAGTTTTATTTTTAAAAAGATTGTAGCTTTGAAACACCATAGCCGTTGTTCTTCTAAGATTTTGAACATCTTTTTTACTTGCATTTTCAGCATCAACACTTGCTTTATTTATTTCTATAATACCTTTTTCTGGCGTTTCAAGATAATTTACACACCTTAATAATGTAGATTTTCCTGAACCAGAGGCTCCTATTATTACTACAACCTCTCCCTTACTTACTTCTAAATCAATACCCTTAAGCACTTCTAAATCATCAAATCTTTTATGCAAATTATTTATTTTTAACATAATATCATCCTCTTAATTAAACCCAAACTATTCATAGAAAATTCAAAACTCTGCTACGTTCTTTTGTTTCTAAGACATCCATCAAATTCTCGACGTACCGATTTGGTAAGCCTTCGAACTTGATGAAAATCTTAGAAATCAAAACTACTTGCATATTTTCAAACTTTCCATAAATAGTCTGGGTTCACCCTAGATTTTTCATAGAAAGATGGGTTTAATAAGCTTTATTCATTTTTTCTTCTATTTTCCCTTGTAAGTAACTAAAACATATTGTGATCATCCAATATATTATCGCCACTGTTAGATAACTCTCGAAAACCCTATAAGTTGCTGCCGCAGCCATTTTGGCTTGGGCAAGCATTTCTGAGACGCCTAGTGTAAATGCAAGAGAAGATTCCTTCAGTAGACCTATAAAAGTATTCCCTAAAGCCGGTATAGCTACCCTCACTGCTTGAGGAAGAATCACCCTCTTCATTCCTTGCCAACTAGTCATACCGACTGAAAAACAAGCTTCCATCTGACCCTTGTCTATAGCACTAATTGCTCCTCTTATAATTTCTGACATGTAGGCTCCACTGTTAAGGCTCAAGCCAATAAATGCTGCAGTATAGGCATTCATACTCGCTAGTTTGGGAATAACTTGAGGCAAGCCAAAATATAATAGGAATAACTGTACTAACAAAGGTGTTCCCCTAAAGAATGATACATATACCTTTGCAATTGATTCAAAGCCTTTAAATTTATATATTCTTATCAAAGCAATTATTGTCCCAATGGCTAAACCCACTATCATTGAAATAATTGTTATGCCCAAGGTTATATGAACATATTTAAGTATTCTTGGAAAAAACTCCAGCATAAACTCTGGTTGAAAGTTACTTTTCATCTTTTACCACCAATTCTATTTACTTGTTATATCTACTTCAAACCACTTATTTGAGATTTCTGCAAGGGTGCCATCTTCTCTCATCTCTTCAATAGCTTTATTTACTTTCTCAATTAAGGCTTTATTTTCTTCATTATTTACAAAGGGAAATGAATTTTCTAACGGATGAATGGGCTCTCCACCTAATTGCAGATCAAGTCCCGACTCTTTAATGTTTATAACACCTGCTAATTTATCGTTCATCACCCCATCAATTCTACCAATAGCTACATCTTGCAATGAACCTATAAAATCTTCATAGGTAATAACTTCAATTTCATTATTTTTATCGTATTCCCTTATTAATTGCTCATAATTCGATCCTAGACTAACAGCAACTTTTTTTCCTTTTAAATCTTCTAAAGATTTAATATCATTATTTCCTTTTTGTACAATCAGTTGTGCTCCTGAATAAACATATGGTACTGGAAATAAGTATTTTTCTTTTCTTTGATCCGTAATTGTTATCTGATTCGAAATAGTATCTATTTTCCCAGTATCCAGCATACCAAACAATCCACTAAATGCCGCCGTATTAAATTCAATATCATAGCCTATTCTTTTTCCGATTTCAGTCCAGACAGCTATCTCAAATCCATCTAATTTACCTTCTTCATTCATAAACGTAAAGGGATGATATCCACCTGAAGTACCTATCTTTATAACCTCATTTCCTACTTCTTCACTCGGTTTTGCGCCACATGCCGCAACCACCAAAACTACTGTTAAAATCATTGTTAATACTAATAAGTACCTTTTTCCAAAAAGCATTTTTCCGCCTCCTTTTTTAATCCATAGTATTCATATCAGATTACTTTGTTTAGTGTATCATTTCTCTAGTAGTCAGTCAACATTTTTCGACATTTATTTATATAGAAATCTGTTTAAATGCCATCCTTCTAATTATTTTATGAATAATTTTAGTTACAACTTATAAATACTAAAATAATCTAAGATTATTGAAAAACATTGCGAGGAGAATCTATATGAGGCAAAATCATCTTCTAGAATCTTATGTATTACAATTTATTCTACTAGGCACCTTAGTCGGTTTTATAAGTAGATGGTGGATGCTTAGGGGGGATACAAGACAGTATCCTACATTTCCAAACGGATATCTAATCCATTTAACAACTGGTTTTATAGCTGCTGCAATGGGATCAGTGGCCTATCCAGCATTATTGGGAAAGAACTATGTTGCTGTGACCTTCCTTGCTTTAGCTATTCAACAGTTCAGAGATATTCGAAAAATGGAAAAGGATACACTAGGCTCCTTAGAAAAAGAGAGTTACGCTCCTAGGGGTAGGTCCTATATCGACGGCATAGCTAAGACCTTTGAAGCAAGGAATTATATTGTTATGATTGTTTCATTATCAACAACTGTATCTGCATTTATTATTAGAAGCTTTACAAAAAAAATTCTATTATATTTCCTTTATCTATTTTTATTGGATTTATAATTGCATCCATCCTTAGGCAGTATACTAAAGGACATACCTTAAGGGATATTATTGCTGTAGAAGAGTCAACACTTTCTTTCAATGACGGATCAAATCTATATGTAGGAGACATTTATGTGATGAATGTTGGTCTTTCCGCTACTAGGGAGAGAATCCTTAAAAATGGAATCGGTGTTATTCTAAAGCCTATAAAAAAAGATACTACTGAAAAAGTTATTTTAAACCATGATGGTCAAAGAAAGGCTATAGTTCATGAATGTTCAAGATTACTTGGATTAGAAAGATACGTAGCAACAAGAAGGAATTTCGATACTGGAGAAGTGGCCTTGTTAATTGTCCCAATTGTTAAAGATGTAAGCAGATTGAAAGAAATAATTCTCAATGTACCTATATTAGAAATGAGCAAAAAAACAAATTCTGATAAAGGAGAATCATAGATGAAGGAGAGTCCAACTAGGAGCATACTGGCTATTGTTACTTTAGATGAAAAGTTAGTTACTAATTCGGGCGTAGCTACTTTTTTAGCTGAGAATAAGGAAAATCAGGAAAAGATTGCATCGGAACTTGGAAGAGTTTTAGGTGGTAATATCTACGGTCTTGCTAACGGAGTAATTATTATTACTCAAGAATAGCTTATTAATAAAATACTCTTTAAATTGAGGTGTACATATGAAGAAAATATTAAAAAATGTTATTGTTATAGTTTTTGTATCGGCTATATTACAATATGCTTGGGAATATTGGCAATGCGGTATTTTTTATGTTATGGATAATAATGAATCTCAGCAAACGCTTTTGATGCTAAGTGCTACCATAGGCGATATTAATATGACGGTAATTCTGTACCTCTTATTGTCATTTGCAATTAAAGATTTCAATTGGATAACAAAAAGATGGGAATTTAAAGAGTACATTATTATGGCATTATATGCATTCTCTTTAAGCTTTCATTTTGAAGTCCATGCCCTTTACACTGGAAGATGGGAATATTCTAAGTCCATGCCTCTATTTCCAAATACAAATATAGGTCTTATACCTGTCATACAGCTACTAGTACTTTTTCCAATAACCTTCTTAATAAGCAAATTAATATTGATAAAATTTCAAAACTCAAGCCAATAGAAGATTTTATAGTAATTCACATGAAAAAGAGAGGTCTCCCCTCTCATTTATATCCTATGCATGTTATTATTTTTTCTTTGTAAACTCCTTCGATGCATCAACAATAGCTCTAAATAACTTTAAAAACATTGGATGGTGGCTCGTCAAATCCTCGGGATGCCATTGAACACCTATTACAAAATCATTATCTTCATGCTCTATTCCTTCAATAGTGCCATCCGATGCCCATGCAGTTTCTTTTAAACCCTTAGCCGTTTTCTTGACAGCCTGATGATGAAAAGAATTTACCCTCATTTCTGTTTCTTTAAATATATCAAAAAGTTTACTCTCTTTATCTAGTTTTATTTGATGGTAAAGATTATGGGGCGATGTATTTTGCGGAAAATGCCCCAGAGACTTCTCTACTTCTGAGTTTATATCTTGATATAATGTTCCGCCTAAGCCAGCATTTATTAGCTGCATCCCTCTACAGATTCCTAAAGCAGGCATATTCAATTTGAGGACCTCTAATAATAGCTCTACCTCAAATTCATCTCTCTCTTGACATATCATTTGAACATGCTTTATTGGATTTTCTCCATAGCTTAATGGAGAAATATCATGGCCACCACTAAAAATTATACCATCAATGGATTTTAGATAGTTCTTTGCAAATTTCTTTTCATCAATTAATGGAATCAAAATTGGAATTCCACCAGCTAAATACACGGATTTTATATAATGATGACTTACTAAGTTATATAATCTATCAGGTTTAATCTTTTTCTCCCAAAATGTAGTTATACCAATAACTGGTTTCATTTAGTTTTTTCCTTTCTATAGAGAGTTCCTAGTAAAACTTAATTTATACATATCAAAATACTCGACGTTTCTAGGAGTTTTTGATGTGTATAAATTAAAGTCTTTTCTGGAGTCTCTATGTGAAATTTTTCATTTGTCTGAGGATTTACTTTTTCCTAAAAGCTATCAATCACTTCTTTGTTTAACCTCTTTATGATTTCAACTGCCCATCTTACAGTATCATCGAAGTCTTTTATTGCTGAAAAGCCTTGGTGGGTATGTACATATCTTACGGGTACGCCTATTACAATTGTAGGGACCCCAGAATTTGATAAATGTATACTACCACCGTTTGTACCTCCTGCTAACCTTACAGCATCTTGAAAATTGATATTTAGTTCTTTAGCAATTCCCCTTGCAAATCTTATAAACCTAGGGTTTGATATCATGGATCTATCTCTATGTCTTATTTGCGGACCCTTTTTCAAAGCTCCTTGGGATTCAAATTCATCTCTATAGATATCATCAGCTGGAGTACCTTCAAATACTATTGCAACATCGGGTTTAACAGTATTGGCAGTAATAATTGCCCCTCTTATACCTACCTCCTCTTGAGAGGCAATAGCACCAATCATATTTACATCTAAATCTTCATCCTCTAACTTCTCTATGGTCTCTAACACTGCTGCACAGCCCAGCCTATTATCAAAGGCCTTTCCTAATATTGTTTGATTCATTTCGTTATACTTAAATTCAGCATCTGGAGTTATGGGTGCACCTACTTCTATTTTAAAAACCTCTATAACCTCTTTTCTTGAGGTTGCACCCACGTCTATAACCATATCTGAAATGTCTAAAGGTTTACTTCTTTCAGCTTCCGACATGAAATGAGGCGGTTTAGAAGCAACCACACCTAATATATCGATCCCTTCAGAGTTTTTAATTTTAACTCTTTGAGCTGAAACATTTTTAGCTATCCAACCACCAATTGGAATGAATTTTATAGTACCATTAGTTTTAATAGCTTGAACCATAAAACCTAACTCATCTGAATGTCCATCTATCATTATTACAGGTTTAGTATCGTCATTCTTTTTTCTATGGAGATACAAGTTTCTAAGACTATCTTCTTTAATATTTGCATACGCCCCTGCATAGTTTCTTATTACTTCAACAATCTCATCCTCAAAACCAGATATTCCATTAGCATTAGACAAATCCTTAATCAACTCTAAATTCATGATATCCCTCCTAACTCCTGTAGATATTAATTTTATATTTCTTGTTTATAATATAAGTTCAGGAATCCTTCTCCTTCTCTCGAAATTGTTGTACCTGCCCTACCTGGCCTAACTAAAACAAGATTTAGGTCATTTAATGTTTCTATTCTTAACCTAAGCTGCTGATCTGTTAAATTCATTCCCCTCTGGAGTAGAAGTTGACGCAGTGTAGTCCTTCCATAGGATGAATGTTTTTTCTTGCCCCCTAAAAATACTTTCAAGATTTCCAGGCTTTCTTCAAGAAATCCGCGCTGCTCTATTTTTTCAATTATTGATTTAACATCAATATCATTTTTTTCACTTTTATAGTTAACCTTCTGATCTTTATTCCAAAATTTCGCAAAAAATGGGAGGTTCTCTGGTGTAATTATCCTTTCTTCACCACATGCTATTAACGTCAACACATTAAATAACTCCTTAACATTTCCGTCCCAAGTATATTTATGCAAAACCTCCATGGCCGAATCTGTAAACTCGATATCCTCTCTCTTAAGATTATTCTTTAGATACTTTTTTATTAGAATCTCTAAGTCCCCTTTTCTATCCTTCAATTGAGGAATTGCACATGTCATTCTGGTAAGAAGGTAATAGAGCTCCTTTTTAAATATTCCCTTTGATACAAGCTCCTTTATATCTAGCGTACTTGTGGTTATAATCCTAAGTTTTACAGGAACAGATATAGGCTTTTCAGAGCAATATACCTTGTTTTCCTGCAACACCTGAATTAGTCTAGCCTGAACGTTTAGAGGTAATTCTCCCACCTCTTCAATACACAATGTTCCATTTTGAGCAACTTCAAATAAGCCTTTTATATATCTTCCCTTATCCTCATAACCAAATAATTCATTTTCTAAGGTTTTTACTATTCTTGATTCACAGTTTATACTAACATAGGGTCCTTCTTTAAAATGTGAGAAATTGTGAATTGCTTCAGCTAACATACTCTTACCCGTGCCTACATTTCCAATAATATGAACAGGCTCATCGGATAGAGCAAATTTTTTAGTAACCCTTACTAATCTCTTCATTTCATCACTATATGTAATAATATCATTAAAGTTATATTTCGCAGTATATTCTGTTAAAACATTAGCCTTATTGCTTTTTAAGACTACATCCTCATACATATGTGCTTCATCGGTTAAGGAAAGCAAAGATTTCATATATCTCTTACAAATCGTCGGGTATACTAGTTTAATATCAAGTAAATCATAAATCTGGATTACAGTTGATATATCAACAATTCTATGGCCTAGATCTATTGAATTTTCTATCCCTCCGGGTATCATAGCTCTCTCTCCCGGGGTCACAACAAAATCTATATCATCGGGAATAACTACATCTGGATAATAGGGTATATAGTGATGAATATCTACATTTTCTCTAAGCTCTTCAACAACTTCATCAGTGTTTTTTCTTGTATCATTAACTACAAGTATTTTCCTATCTTCCGGAAGTGATAGGAGCTTACTTATCTTTAAGAAGTTTACTCCCCTTTTAACAATTAAATATTTTGCATCATTAGGTATAAAAGGCTTAACAAGGGGTTCAATCAAATATCCCGACAATAATACTACTTCGTCCTTTTCTATCATACCTGGCTTTAAATCCTTAATAGTAATTGCACGTACCGATACAATATCTCCAAATATCACCCTGATTTGATTACTCATTTTTTTAGAATACACTTCCTGTATAGCAATGATCACTAGCTTCCTTTTAACCAAGAATTTCACATCCTTAATACTTTTTTGCTCCCCTAATACAAATGGCAAGCAGTAAAATGGTTAGATTCTATTTCCTTAAATTCAGGCACAACTTTTTTACATATATCCGTAGCATGCTTACATCTAGTATGAAAGGTACAGCCACTAGGAGGGTTTAAAGGACTCGGTATACTTCCTTCTAGTATTATACGTTCCTTTTTTATTCTAGGATTGGGAACTGGCACTGCCGATAGTAATGCTTGCGTATAAGGGTGAAGTGGTTTTTCATATAGTGTATCTTTATCCGTTAGCTCAACTAGTTTTCCTAAATACATTACTCCTACCCTATCACTTATGTGTTCAACAACACTTAGGTCATGGGCTATAAAAAGATAGGTTAGATCTAGATCCCTTTGTAGATCCTGCATAAGATTCAATACTTGCGACTGAATAGATACATCCAGTGCCGATACCGGTTCATCGGCTATGATTATCTTTGGCTGAGCAGCTAATGCCCTTGCGATACCTATTCTTTGCCTTTGTCCTCCACTAAATTCATGGGGATATCTTACAGAGTGATACGAGCTAAGACCTACCATGTTTAAAAGTTCGTGAATTCGTTTCTTCATTTCTTCACTATTTTTATACATCCCATGGACTATAAGGGGCTCAGCAATTATTTCTCCCACTGTCATTCTAGGATTCAATGATGCATAGGGATCTTGAAAAATCATTTGAATATCTTTTCTTAAAGGACGGATTTCATCATCTGTCATTTTAGTGATATCCTTACCTTGAAAAAGAATTGCACCCTCGGTAGATTCTATTAGCTTAAGCAGCATTCTACCAGTTGTTGATTTTCCACATCCACTTTCTCCAACAAGACCGAGGGTCTCCCCTTCATATATTTCAAATGATACTCCATCAACTGCACGAACATGCTCTTCTTTTCTTTTTAGGAAACCCTTCTTTATCGGAAAGTGCTTTTTTAAATTTCTAACTTCTAATAGAGGTTCTGCCATAATATCTACCTCCTTCTATAAACTTTTTTCATCACATAACCAACATTTGCTACTGTGATTTTCTTCTATGTAGTAAAATGGTGGCTCTTCCTGCCAGCATTTCTCAATGGCCTCTAAACACCGTGGTGCAAATTTGCATCCCTTAGGCATATCTTTAGGACTTGGTACATTTCCAGGTATCGACTCTAAACGATCAACTTTTCTACGAAGAACAGGAATTGATTTTAAAAGACCCTTTGTATATTGATGCTGTGGATTTTCAAAAATCTGATATACATCTCCAGTCTCAACCACTCTACCGGCATACATTACTACCACTCTCTCACACATTTCAGCAACTACACCTAAGTCATGTGTTACAAACATTATGGCTGTACCTACTTCATCCTTAAGTTTTTTCATCAAATCTAGGATCTGTGCCTGTATTGTAACATCTAAAGCAGTTGTAGGTTCATCTGCTATTAATAACTTAGGATTACAGGCCATAGCCATGGCAATCATCACTCTTTGTCTCATTCCTCCCGATAATTGAAATGGAAACTCCGAATATATATTTTCTGCACGGGGAATACCTACTAGCTTTAACATATTTATTGTGTGCTCTTTTGCCTTTGCCTTATTATATCTCAAGTGCAACCTTATGGCTTCACTAATTTGATCTCCAATTCTAAGTACAGGATTTAAGGATGTCATAGGTTCTTGGAAAATCATCGCAATATCATTTCCTCTTATCTCCCTCATATCCTCTTCCTTTAAATTCACTAGGTTTTTACCTTCAAATTCAATTGTTCCATCTACGATTTTTCCAGAGGTATCCTTAAGTAATCCCATAATAGAAAGGGAAGTAACACTTTTACCACTACCGGATTCTCCTACTACTCCTAGGGTTTCACCTTCACTAATGTAAATATCTACACCATCAACTGCTTTCACTGCTCCGTTATCGGTAAAAAAATGGGTTTTCAAATTTTTTATTTCTAATATTTTCTTGGTCAATACAATCTCCTCCTCTCAACAATGATTAATTGTCAATTTTGGGATCTAACGCATCTCTTAATCCATCACCTAATAGGTTAAAGGCAAGCACAGTAATGAATATTGCAAGTCCCGGAAAGAATGTTATATGTGAAGCTACACCCAAATAATCTCTTCCAGAACTAAGCATAGCTCCCCATTCAGGAGTTGGAGGCTGAGCGCCCATTCCAAGAAAACTTAAACTAGATGCAGTCAAGATTGATGTACCTATTCTCATAGTAAAATATACAATTATACCCGAAAAGGTACCCGGCAATATATGCTTGAACATAATTCTCCTATCTTTTGTTCCAATACTCTTAGCCGCTTCTACATACACAGTTTTTTTAATGGCGAGTGTATTACCCCTAACTATTCTTGCAAACATGGGTGTACTAAATATGGCTACTGCGAATACTACATTATAAAGCCCTGGCCCCAAAATTGCAATTATACCAATGGCTAGTATTATTCCTGGAAAAGCAAATAAGACATCTGCGATTCTCATAATTACATTATCAATCAATCCACCATAATACCCACTAACAAGTCCAAGAATTGAGCCTAAAACAGCTCCAAAAACAACTGAACTGAGCCCAACGGCTAAAGAGATTCTTGAACCTACTATTACTCTACTGAATATATCTCTACCATAGGCATCTGTTCCAAACCAGTGTTCGCTTGAAGGTCCTTCCAATAGATGATCATAATCCGGTTCGCTGGTATCATAGGGTACAATATAGGGTCCAATTATAGCAGTTATAATAAACAAACATATAAAAATTCCAGCAATCATGGCTGTTTTTTGCTTTTTGAATTTTCTCCAAAATTCCGAAAGGGGAGATCTTATATCTTCCAGCTTTTCTTTTTCAGTATGATTGAATTTACTATTTTCACTAATGTGAGACATCTCTATCCCTCCTTATCAATAACTAATTTCAGGATTTAACACCGCATATAACAGGTCTACTATTAAATTAATAGTAATAAACTGTAATGAAAAAATAAGGATTTCTGATTGTATCATAGGATAATCTCGAAAGGCAACGGAATCTATTAATAGACTTCCCATGCCAGGCCAACTAAAAACTGTCTCTATAACAACTGATCCTCCTAACAAAAAACCGAATCGTAATCCTACCATTGTTACTATAGGAATAAGAGCATTTCTGAAAACATGTTTCCAGACAACAATTTTTTCTTTTAATCCTTTTGCTCTAGCAGTTCTTACATAATCCTCCTTTAAGATGTCCATTACAGAAGATCTTGAGAATCTTGCTATTACTGCAGCTACTCCAGCGCCAAGAGTAATAGATGGCAGAACATAATGCTTTAAGGTTCCATATCCACCTGTAGGAAACCATCCTAACTTAACTGAAAAAATCTGTATCATCATAAGTCCTAGCCAAAATGACGGTAAGGAAATACCTGAAACTGCTGCAAACATTCCTGTATAATCCTGCCACTTTCCACGATTAACGGCAGAAACCATACCAATTATGAGTCCAAAAACAACTGACCAAAAGATACTAAAAATTGTTAGTGTGAAGGTGGGGAAAAACCTATTGCCTATTTCTTCTAAAACTGGCTTCTTAGTTTTCATTGATGTTCCTAAATCTCCACGCATTAGGCCCTTCATATAGCTTAAATATTGGACATATAATGGTCTGTCTAAGCCTAGATCCTCTCTGATAAGTTTTACATCCTCTATGGTGGCGTCTTCGCCGGCAACAAGTCTGGCTGGATCTCCTGGAATTAAGTGTATAAAGAGAAACACAAAGATTGATACCAATAGCAATGTAGGTATAACGCCAAATATTCTCTTTATAGCATAATCTAGCATTTACTTTCCTCCTCTTCTACAGGAAAATTTAAATTGTGGATGTCTCAGAATGGCGAATTTCTGCGTTATTTGAAACGTTCATCGACTTGGCACGTACGTCAGTACTAGCCAAACCATTGAAATTTCAAAGCCTTTAACTTCACTCATTCTGAAACACCCCGGAGCTGAACCCATAAGACACTTTTATGAGGCAGCCCCATTTGTTAATTATCCAGATATATTATTTTGTCTCAGCCTCTTCAACACTTAGAGAACCGTCAGGTAATAGATATACGCCTTCTAAGTAGTCTTGTTTACCGGACATAGTCAAATTAACAGCCAAGAATGCCCATGGAGCATCATTCCAAATGATTTCTTGTACCTTTCCATAAGCTTCTTTTCTCTTTTCAGTATCTGCAGTAGCAATACCAACTTTAATCCATTCATCTGCTTCAGGACTATTGTAGTATGCTGTGTTATATGAATTTGGAGGACATGAATCGCCCGCAAATAGCGGTCTAATTCCCCAATCAGCATCACCAGTAGATGGTGACCATCCTCCATAATACATCTGCAATTCTGCCTCTTCCGGCTTTGCTACTGTCCATATTCTTTCAAGTCTTGTACCTGACTCCATAGGAACTAAATTAGCTTTTATACCAATTTGTGCAAGCTGTTGCTGTAGAAATTCTAAGCCCCTTACAGTTGTTGAACTATTATTGGACCAGATTTCAGTTTCAAAACCATTCTCATAGCCAGCTTCCTTCATAAGCTCTTTAGCCTTTTCCAAGTTAAATTCATATGTATTATCCTGCTTTGAATAATATTGTGTATTCGGAGCTATAATAGACTCCATTTTTTCTGCATATCCATTATATACAACCTTTGCAAATGCTTTTTTATTAATTGCATAGTTTATAGCCTTTCTAACCCTAACATCATTAAATGGCTTTTGCATAGTATTCATTGATAAGTATCTAACTATAATCGATGGATTTGTTTCTACTACTACACCGTCTTTACCATTTATAGCTTCAATCTGCTCCGGTGGAACTGGATATATAAAGTCCGCTTCTTTAGTTTGAAGCATTGCGATCCTACTACCATTTTCTTTTACTGGTTTAAAAGTGATGGAATCAACCTTTGGATAACCTGGCTTCCAATAGTTTTCATTCTTAACCATCTTTAAATGAGAACCTGAAACCCACTCATTAAATACAAAGGGTCCTGTACCAACAGGATTCTGGGATACTTCCTTGCCGTGCGTTTCTAAGGCCTTTGGACTATGCATCATAGCTGCCGGATGGGCAAAGTTATTTATCATAGCTCCAAAGGGCTCCTTAAGAATCACCTTAGCAGTAAATTCATCTACAACCTCAGTACTATCTACAATTGCAAATAAACTATGTCTTTTTAATTTGTTTTCTGGATTTGCTAAACGGTCAACATTAACCTTAACAGCCTCTGCGTTGAAATCAGTCCCGTCGTGGAACTTAATTCCTTGACGAAGCTTAAATGTAAATTCAGTTGCAGTCTCATTACCCTCGTAACTTTCTGCTAGTACAGGTATTACGTTCATGTCTTTGTCAAAACCTACTAATCCCTGCATCATTGTTTTTTGAGCAGAATAAGATAGGGTGTCATTAGTATCGTGTGGGTCCATACTAATAAATGTTGCCGAAACTGCTACTACTAAGTCTTTGTCTGCCTTAGAAGACCCTGCATCTTCTTTAGGTTGTTCGGCAGGCTGTTCTGCAGCTTTTTGCTCCGGTTCTTGTTTCCCTGTTTCCTCTGCAGCTTTGTTTCCGCATCCAACCAAACTGGATACCATTAAAGCCATTACTAAAAACAGTACAAAAATTTTCTTTGACATTTTTATTCCCCCTTTAAAATTTTTGAAGCAATTACATAATTCTAACTTGGCAAAATTGCATATTCGAATATCATCCTTAATTTAGCTATTTTGAATAAATCATATTTTGGTGGTATGCCCCTAGTTTTTTTAGACTATATATAGTAGTAAGTATTTTATATGGCAATTATGCAATTTGCTCTATTTATATAAAAGTGCTTAGCACCTTTATAACTTAGTTTTTGAATTTATTAAATTTTCGTAAAATTTCATGACTATAGTATACAACACGAAAGAACCTATTACAACCCAATAAATTTATTTATATATACTCTTTTATTGAACCATCGCTAGATCTTGTCTCAGTTTTTGAGATTTCTATATTATATGATTAAAAACCCCTGGATAGAAATTTCTATCCAGGGGTTTTTAAATTATTTTTTAAATTCATCTTTGTTATTCATCAATTTCAAAAGATTTCCATATATTCTTTATTGTTTTTTCATTTTTTTCACTGCTTGTGAGGTCTGCTACGACAAAATTCACCATGTAAATTTTTTCGTTTTTATTTAGAAAATATACTGTAACATTGTAATTATAATCTTTTATAATCATTCTATACGTAAATCTTTCTACCTTTGTACCCTTATCTGAAATCGTGTCCTTCTCGATATCCTTTATACCTATAGACGATTCAAACTTTTCTTCCATTTGATCTATAAATTTCTCATAATCATTATCCGATATATTTTCAAGAACTAGTAAACCCATATTCATAAGGGATTTCTTCAAACTATAGGATACATTGTCTTTGTCATTATTCTTATAATCTGAGGTCCAGTCATATGGTAGTTCGAATCTCCACTTAAGATTTTTATTTTTTATTTCTCTAACGCCATTATTTATAGTCACTTCATTTGTGTCTATTAACTGACCTACTTCATCAACACTTGGCTCGGTAAATACAAAGGATTGAATCATTTTTTCCATTTTTGCTCTTTTTTTAGAATCTTTATAGCTATCGGAGTTCATAGAATAAAGTAATTGATATTTATAATTGTCACCTACTAAGTAAGTACTACATGTATAAATCACTTTATCATTCAATTGCATTGATATATATATTTTTTTACTTCTTTTACCATCAATTGTAGCATCTTCTTTTTTTATAATTCTTAATAGCCTAGAATTATAGTTTTCTTCTGTTAGCTTTAGTTCGTTACTCACCCATTTATCAAGGGTCAATCCATCTTGTTTTGATGTCATTTTTACAACTACTCTATCTATTCCTAAATCACTTCTATCATAAATCTCAGCGAAATCAACTTGATTCACCTTATTATTATACTTAATTTCTTTCCAATCAGCTAAAATATTTACCGACCATTTTTGTTTTTCATTTTCATATTTTCTATATCCATCTTCAGTAACATTAGACAAATCCTTAATGTTTTCACTATCTACGAAATCTGTCTTAAAGGAATCTAGTAGAGTCCTTAGTTCCTCACTATTTTTATACTTGTCTTCGTCATAAACTTCAAGACCTATTTCAAAAATCTTACCATCATTAATGTAACTCCTATCTTCATAAATACCTTCGCTATCCTTATAAACAACTTTAATATATTCCTGTTCACTATCAGTTGATTTTTCCTGACTTACAAGGGTATATCTACTTGCATATTGAAGTTGCTCTGCTAAAAGAGAATCAATAGAGTCATTATCTTCTTCATCACGAATTTTTACATAAATATAGTAGGTTTCATCATATTCTTCAAAGTTATTATGTGTACCACTAAAACTTCTATAAGAAAGCTTTACATTCTGAGGTAATTCTATAGACCATTTATAGTAGCTATCTCCAACCTTTTCATCTGAGGTTTTCTTTAAAATTTTAGCAAAGTCTTGTATCCCACTACTATCTATACTTAGTTCTTTAGTAACTTCAATTTCCTTGGTTTCGGAATTATATTTTACATCTGCTCCGAAGTTTTCTGTTATAAATCTCAAGGGTACCATTGTAACAGAATTTACTATTTTAGGTGCTTCCAACATATTTATTTTTGTTCCATTAACTATTGCTTCCTTACTATCAATGGTAAGCTTTATAACAATATCACCATTTGTTAATGTAATACTTCTTTCTTCTCCATTCCATTCTACCTTTGATCCAAATGATTCAGTGATAACTCTTAAAGGTACTAAGGTTGTTCCATTTACTACAAATGGCTTTTCAACCTCAATGTCTTCATCATTAATTTTTAAAACATCGTCTCCCACCTTAAAGGATATATGAACCTTTTGGCTATTAGAATCAGCCCATACACTAGTTGTAGAAATAATTAGGCATAAAGTTAAAATTAGACAGACAGCTATTTTTCTCACTATGACTCCTCCAAACTATTTAATTTTAGAACTAAGCAAAACCTTGAAGGTTTTAACAACACCATTTCGTTTTGCTTTGATAATTACGCTTTCTCCACGGTTATATTTTTTAAGTTCTTCGTTGTAATCGACCTTACTATTAATACTTACATTATTTATAGATACAATAACGTCACCTAGCTTCAAGTCATTTTGTTGAGCAAGAGAATTTGTTTCAATCTTAACAATCCTCAAACCACCTTTTGATGGTAGACCAATCTTCGCCGCCCAGTCTTCCTCAAACTCAGCTCCTAAATTCGGCTTATTAACAACGCCATATTTGTCGAATTGATTTACTACATATTTTACAGTATTAATTGGAATTGAAAATCCCATACCTTCTATTCCTGTACCCATATATTTACTTGAATTTACGCCGATTACTTCTCCCTTAAGATTTACTAAAGGGCCTCCACTGTTTCCAGGATTTATCGCTGCATCGGTTTGTATTAATCTATATGAGCTATGTAGGCTTCTATTAACTCCACTAATTATCCCAACAGAGGCTGAGTTTCTAAGCGAAAAAGAAATAGGTGTTCCAATTGCTATAACAGTGTTTCCAATCACTAGATCCTCCTTTTGTCCGAATTTTGCTGGTTTTAGATTGTTCTTTTCTATTTTTACTACTGCCAAATCCGATTCTTCATCTATAGATTCAACATTCCCCTCATATCCACTTCCATCAGAAAGAACAACTACAATTTTATCCATATTTTTTACAACATGGGCGTTTGTAAGAATCTCTCCATCAGATTTTATTACCATTCCTGTACCATGGGCTATCTCATCAAAGTAATCATTTCTATAGGATATATCGTGGTTTGCCTTTAAGCTTCCTATAATCCCAACTACACTTGGACTAATCTCCTTTATAACTTCAGAAATCAACTTATCCCTATCCGTTGTTAGACTAACAGTTTTAGTACTTTCATTCCACTCAGATCTTCCATTCGATGTTTTTTCTATCGAGTTTAAAGAAACATAAACATTGTTATCTATTATCTTGTACCCCTCATTAATCTGATTTCCATTAATTAAAACCTTTACATTTTCGTCATTGTTAGCAAAGGATAATGTTGTCAATATCAAACTAAAAATAATAAATAGTATTAATACGATATTTTTTTCTTGATTTTCATTTTAATTTACCTGACCCTCCTATTTGTGCATTATTTTGAATTACTCTCCCCATTATATTAACTCCGATTCTTTGATAGGGCACTAATCAGACCTTCTAGTTTTGCCATTCCGATTTCTACACAGTTTCCAGTTTCGCTTAATTATTATGTATATGTTTCAAGTCCCCTTACCTTTTGTCAGTTATAACTCTTATTACCATCCTTATCAATGTGTTTATCCCCTGAGAAAAAATGACTTTCATCAAGCCCTCAGTAAGTTAGATTTTTCACGTACACATTTTTGTATATAATCCGATCATTTTTTGTTTTAAAACTAACAATTTATCTTATATGTATTTTTAACCGCTCATCTTCAATATACGTTCTGACAATAGGGTGTTTGTCTTATTCAATATAACATACTGTTTTGGCAGATTTCCTTGGCAATATTAGGGTCTATTTTCCCTGCCAAGCCAAGAATAGTATATATATGGTTTTCAATGATTTATCCTCTACCTTTCCAATGTTTTACAATCTTTATCAATAGGATTAAGTATCCTCAACTAAGCAAAATATACATGATTTTTTGTTTCAAAAACTAAAACCCCCTTGATAGATTTTTCTATCAAGGGGGTTAATTTTTACCTAGCCATTGCCACTTCTTCAGTTTGCATATCATAATATTCTGCCATTAGAACAGGCGCTCTAAATCTCAAGGATTTTTTTACATCAAGTATTCTCTGATTTTCTGAACCTCTAAATTTTAAAAGCAGATTCTTTTTTTCTAATACAAATGGGCCATCTATAAGAACATCGATATATTTTAAAAACTCAATCCAACCTTCTTTATATTTCTTTCCTCGCTTATTTATAAGCTCTTCAAAGATATAACCAGTGTAGCACCATATGTCCAAACCCATGCTCTTTGCTGACTTTGCTATTTCAAGACACTCATCGGGCTGTTCAAAGGGATCTCCACCTGAGAATGTAATTCCTTTATGAAGTCTTAAATCCTTCAACTCATCAACAATATCTCTTGTGTCCATTAAAAATCCATTGTTAAAATCGTGGGTACAAGGATTATGGCACCCCTTACAATTATGTTTACACCCCTGAGTCCAAACTACGGCCCTGAGTCCCGGTCCATCAACTATACTGTCCCTTGTGATTCCATGGGATAGTCTAATAAACATAAAACCACTTCCCTCTAATTTTTCATGCCGTGTTTTGTTCTATCCTTAACCTCAGCAAGCTTGGCATCATTAAATCTATCAATAGTACCCACTAAATATCCGGTAATTCTTCTAATTCTCTCGAACTTAATTCCATCATTCTCAGTTCTTCCACATCCTGGACAAACATTATGGATAACACCATTGAATCCACAAACTGGATCTCTGTCTACAGGATGATTTATACTACCATATCCTATACCCGCTTCGTACATAGCCCTTACAACGGTTTCAAAGGCTTCAAGGTTATCAGATGGGTTTCCATCAAGCTCTACATATGTAATATGTCCTGCATTAGTAAATGCATGATAAGGAGCTTCTAAATTTACTTTATCAAAGGCACTGATTTCATGATAAACAGGAACGTGGAATGAATTAGTATAATAATCCTTATCAGTCACATCCTCTATTTCACCAAACATCTCCTTGTCAAGCTTAGTAAATCTACCCGATAAACCTTCAGCAGGAGTAGCAATAAGAGAAAAGTTTAATTTATATTTTTGTGAAGTAGCGTCAAGCTTATCCTTCATGAATTTAACAATTCTAAGGCCTAAATCTTGAGCTTCTTGACTTTCACCATGGTGTTCACCGATTAATGCCTTAAGACACTCAGCTAATCCTATAAAACCAACCGTTAGAGTTCCGTGCTTTATTATCTCGCTCAGGCTGTCCTCCCATGATAGTTTATCAGAATCCATCCAAACACCTTGCCCCATAAGGAATGGGAAGTTTTTAACCTTTTCGTTTGCTGAACCTGTAATCTTTCAATTAACTGATCTATTAACAAATCAACCTTTGAATCTAAATCTTCAAAGAATCCTTGTATGTCAGGATTTTCATTTGTCGCTTGACCATACTTTATTCCAAGTCTCGGAAGATTTATTGATGAGAAGGAAATATTTCCTCTTCCTGTAACTATCTCCCTTGATTTATCAAATACATTTCCAACAACTCTAGTTCTACATCCCATGTAGGTTGCTTCAGTTTCTGGTCTTTCAGGGACATAATATTGGACATTGAATGGAGCATCTATGAAACTAAAGTTAGGGAATAATCTTTTGGCTGAAACTCTGCATGAAAGCTTAAATAGATCATAGTTAGGATCTCCCTCGTTGTAGTTTAGTCCTCCCTTAACCTTAAAAATTAATATAGGGAATATTGGAGTTTCTCCATTGCCAAGTCCGGCCTCAGTTGCTAGAAGTAGGTTTCTAATTACCATTCTACCTTCTTCTGAAGTATCCGTACCAAAGTTAATACTGCTAAATGGAACCTGTGCCCCTGCCCTTGAATGCATGGTATTTAAATTATGTATAAAGGCTTCCATAGCTTGATAGGTTTTTCTATCTGTTTCTTTATATGCATGTTTACAAGCAAATTTTTGTATTTTTAAAGCTTCTCCATCATTTATATTAAATCTATCCTTCAAGATAAAAATCTCTTCAGTCTTAAATTCATTACTTTCTTTAAGCCTTAATTCCACTTCAGAAACTTCTTCACACTTTTCAATAATCTCACTAGCTATTTTTAGTGCTTCTTCATCCACTAGATCAAAGTTTAGCATTATTGCTTTTGCTAAGTTGTCTATATATATTTTTTTATATGTTTTTTTCACGCCTGGGGCTAAGCCATAATCAAATGTCGGTATACTTTGCCCTCCGTGTTGATCATTTTGATTTGATTGAATAGCTATTGCAGCCAATGCAGCATAACTCATGATGTCTTGAGGTTCTCTTAAAAATCCATGTCCTGTAGAAAATCCATTTTTGAAAAGTTTTAATATATCTATTTGAGTACATGTTAATGTTCCCATATTAAAGAAATCTAAATCATGAATATGTATATCACCACTTTCATGGGCCAATGTATGCTCGGGCTTTAGCATATGTGCTTTACAGAACTCTTTTGAAACAGTGCTTCCATATTGAAGCATGGTTCCCATGGCAGTATTTCCGTCGATGTTTGCATTTTCTCTTTTGGTATCGCTCTCTGTAGCATCCTTTAAGGTTATATTTTCGATAGTTTTCATTAACCTCGTTTTTGTTTCTCTAATTCTTGTTCTTTCCGCTCTATAAAGTATGTATTCTTGACTTGTCTTTGCGTGTCCATCTTCTATAAGAACTTTAACAACTGCATCCTGTACTTGTTCAACTGTTGGAATTTCATTAATATATTCTTTTCTGAGAAGGGCCACCACCTGCTGAGTCAATTTCTCGGCAATGTCAAATGATGCTTCACGACCTTCCTCAGTGGAAATAACCTTTGCAGCCTTATAAATCGCAGCAGTAATTTTCTCCGGAATAAAGCTAATAATCCTTCCATCCCTTTTCTTAATTTTTTCAATCATCAAACTCTTCCTTTCTGCTATATATTGTATATTTCATATCTATATATACTATATATAGATTGATTAGCAACAAAAAATACCCTCCTTATGCAAAAAGGGTTGAAAAAATTTTGTCTGTTCTGTTCTTCTTGTCATAATAAATTTTATCAAATAAGTATGTAAATCTCAATAAGAAAAAAGACCCATAATCTACAGTAATTTTACTCTATTTTTCAAATTGCTCTTTTTTTCTCCATAATTCTCTAATTTTTAGATTGGTTACAACAGCAACCGAAAAAAAATGCGACAAAAATCGCATTTTTAAATCTATTCAATATAGTCTACAACTACTCTTTCAGACCTTACCTTACTAATAAACTCTCCTACCATTACATGTTCAGAATGATTTGCATAAATCTTTAAATCTTCTTCATTATTGAAATGGGTAATTAGTACGATATCATAGGCCGCATCGGTTGGGTTAATATTTAAACCCACTTCTATATATTTTATCTCCTGTATCTTATTTTCTAGTGCTAACAGCTTTTCTTTCATAATTTCACTATTCTCTTGTTTGTTCTTCCCCTCTGCTATGTCCTTTAGTCTCCACATAACAACGTGCTTTAACATAATTTTTCCCTCCTAAGTTATGTTAATTGAAATTTCAACCCAGATTATTCATAGAAAGTTTGAAAATATGCAAGTATTTTTGATTGCTAAGGTATTTCTCAAGTTCGAAGGCATGCTTGGACAGTACGTCGAGAACTTGATGAATACTTTAAAAGCAAAAGTGCTCAGTAAAATTTTGAATTTTCTATGAATAATCTGATTTTAACTCTTTAGTTTAATTGATTTATTAGTATACTCTATTAATAACCTGAAAATCCTCAATTGCTCTTCATGGACTTCAAACATCATTTCTGGATGCCATTGCACTCCTACTACAAAGAAATGCTCCTCATGTTCTATACCTTCTACGATTCCATCTTCAGCCCAAGCCGTTTCTCTCAGTCCTTTTCCTAGGCTTTCTACAGCCTGATGATGATAGCTATTTACATCAACAATACTTTTCCCTAAAGCTTTAACAATCTTACTATTCATATCTAAAGTAACTTTATGACTAAAAGCGTCTTTAGGAACTACTGTCGCCATATGCTCCAAATCTGTTGCTTTACACTTATATATGTCGTGATATATAGTCCCTCCAAAAAATATATTGATAAGCTGCAATCCTCTACATATTCCAAGGACAGGTTTATTTCTTTCTAGAACCTTTTCAAGGAGTTTTAACTCGAACTTATCCCTTTCTAAGACTACTAAGCCATGTCCTTTCTTTAAGCTATTACCGTAATAATAGGAATGTATGTCTGGCCCACCGCTAAATAAGAAGGCATCTAGACTATCAGCTAGTTCATTAATATATCCTTCATCATTGATAACTGGTATTGTTATAGGAGTACCGCCTGCCCTGTTAACCCCCAATGAATAATCCATTGACGACAAAGTCATATCTTGACCGAATATTCCTCTTATTCTTTTAGTTCCCATATAGCTATCCTTCACAAAATAAGTGGTTATACCTATAAGCGGTTTCATTATGCTCCCCCTCCTACTAACCACTATATAAATGTTAAGGTGATTTTGATACAGAAACTAGCAAAGACAATTAAAATGTCTCTGTAAAATATCTAAGCCGACTTGAAATATTATACCATTATCTAGCCTTCTACTGCAATGGTGGCTCAATCAAAGAAAAGAGTCAAAGGGTTGATCTTTATCCTTTAACTCTTTTTTAGTCTTAATCTTTATACTTATTATTTATTATCTAAAGAATCGTCTATGTATGTATAACCGAAAAACCAATTGCCCAGTGACTCTTTTTGCCAGTTAACTACTCGCTTTTTGATCAAAAATTTATCGGTGTAATAAAAAATAGGCATAATAACCTGCTCATCAAAGAGTATTTTTTCAGCTGCATATAGAACCTCATCCCTTTTTTCCGGATCATTTTCACTTCTTGCACTAAGAAGAAATTTATTATATTCTTCACTCATCCACTGCGATGAATTATTTGTATCTTGGGCTTCAAGTACCTCTAACATAGACATTGCATCGGCATAATCGATGAACCATCCAAATCTAGCCGCTCCTGTATACTCTCCATACCTTCTAGAACTAGCAAAAACAGGCCATTCTTGATTAATTAATGATACTTCTATATTTAAGTTTTTCTTCCACATTTCTTGAATAGCTTCAGCTATAACCTTATGGGTTTCTGATGTATTGTAAAGGATTTCTATTGTTGGGAAACCTTTACCATCTGGATATCCAGCTTTAGCTAAGTACTCCTTTGCTTTTTCAACATCGGCCTTTGGGCTGATGCCGTAATCCACCATTGAACTGAATTCATTTCCTCTTGTATCCTTTAATCCCCGCGGAACAAAGGTAGTAGCAGGTACCTCTGCACCCTTTGTTACATCCTCGCATATAGCCTTTCTATCGATGGCTAAACTAAGAGCTTTTCTCACGTTTAAATTATCAGTTGGAGCTTTACTATTATTAAATACATAAAAATAGGTTCCCGTTTTAGGTCTAATATAAAATTCGTCACTTTCCTGGCTTAATATCGGTATTTCTTGAGTCGGAATATTGCTCATAATGTCGATGTCATCGGATTGATATGCCATTAGTGCTGTAGATTCATTCACTAGAATACTCACATTTATCTTATCTAATTTTACTTTATCTGCGTTCCAATAGTTTTCATTTTTTTCAAGAAGGAACATATCTCCTCCAACATATTTTGTTAGCCTAAAAGGACCATTATTAACAACAATATCTGTATTAGTCGCCCAGCTCTCAGGATCTTTCTCAACCACATCCTGCCTCACCGGTAAATATGTATAAAATGAAGTTAACCCTAAAAAATATGGTGTAGGTGCTTGTAGTTCTACCTCTAATGTTTTGTCATCAATGGCTCTAATTGCAACATCTGCTCTTTGACCTTCACCGCTAAAGTATTCATATCCACCCTTGATATAATACAATAGCATAGCATAATCTGAAGCAGTTTCAGGATCTAAGGCCCTTAACCAACTGTATTTAAAATCATGGGCTGTCAGTGGTTTTCCATCGGACCATTTTGTGTCTCTCAAAAAGAAGGTGTAGGTTAATCCATCATCACTTATTTTATAACTTTCAGCTATCGCAGATACTAATTTTCCATCAATTTCCCTCATTAATCCTTCATAAAGGTTGTTTAAAAGATGCCCTGCTTCCAATTGAGAATTTAAAGCGGGATCAATAGTTCTAGGTTCATCTGATAAAGTGAAATTCAATACCATTTCTTCATCAACGACCTTCTGTTCCTCCACTTTAGCTGGATTATTATCCTCTACGCTTGTAGGTTCTTCCTTAGGTGCACACCCACTAAGTAGACTTAGAATCAATACTGAAACTAAAAAGATAGCTGTTAAGTGTTTCTTCATGTAATCTCCCCCTATATTAATATTCAGTTGTAAAACTTTACAACTGTTAAAGCTCCCCTATATATTTATTTAGTATTCAATGATTGTAAATATTATCCCCAAATTATATTTATAGCACTTTAGCTCCTTCTATATCTATATCTAAAGACTTCACTTCCCATTTATTGTTTAGAGTATTTAAGAATTTTTCGATCTCAGTATAAAATTTCTCATTTCCCTCTCTATCTAAGACCATTATTGTTGGACCCGCTCCACTTAAAAACACTCCTAGGCACCCTAAATCTTCGCATCTTTTCTTTATATCGTCGAATCCATCGATAAGCTTCCCCCTATAGCTTTGATGCAATCTATCGGCAGAGGCGGCTCTTAAAAGATTAAACTCACCATTTGTCAATGCAGTTATAAGTAGGGACACTCTACCTACATTGAATACCCCATCCTTATAGTCAATTTGTTTAGGTAAAACTGACCGGGACTCCTCAGTGGAAAGCCTAAAATCTGGTATAAAGGTATAGAACTTTAATCCATCTGAAATATTGATTTTACTGTAAAATACATTATTGTCTTCTTTTATGGCTACTGTCATGCCTCCCAGTAAAGCTGGCGCTACATTATCTGGATGTCCTTCGACATCAGTTGCAAGCTCTAATATCTCTTCACTGGTCAATACGCCTCCAGCTATTTCATTTGCCCCAATAATTCCTCCCACTATACATGAAGCACTGCTCCCCAGGCCCCTAGATACAGGAATATCATTTTCTATTTTTATTTTAATCCCTTTAGCTCTATACCCTATTTTTTCAAAGCATCTTTTCATAGAACGATAAATTAAGTTATCTTCATTTGCAAATTCAGGATCACAGCCCTCAAATACTAAACCTTCTTCTATTTCTTCAAAGGAAAAAATATTGTACAGGTTTAAAGCTAATCCAAGACAGTCAAAGCCTGGACCAATATTCGCGCTTGTAGCTGGCACTCTTACCTTTATCATTTTCATCACCTATTCATTTAAAATGTTTGATATAGTAGATTTCATTTCATCTTTCTTGCATCTTCTATTGTGTAAAATCTCTTTATTCTCTAAATCCCTAATTCCCATAGGTATATCTTTATTTGTGAGCTTTGACATTTCTCTAATTAAATCAAAATCACTGTAGCTTTCAAGACCTTCCTCAATGGACATCATTACACTTCTAGTAAATTTATATGGACTCGCAGTTGACGCTATTATAGTTTTTGTCTCGTCACCAGTCTCTTCCTTATAATTTTTATAAACTGCATAGGCTACTGCTGTATGGGTGTCGATAAGATACTTTGACGAATCATAGACCTCCTTTATAGTTTCACAAGTCTTTTTATCATCAATATATCCACCATAAAAATCCGTAAGCCCTTCCTTCATCTTATCTGATATTTCATATCTGCTATTTGCCTTTAAATCCTTCATCAAATCATTGATTATCTCTTCATCATTTCCACTTATTTCATATAAGAACCTCTCAAGGTTACTTGAGATAAGTATATCCATTGATGGAGATAGGGTCTTTTTAAATTCCCTTGATATATCATATACACCGGTATTAATAAAGTCATATAGGACATTGTTATCATTTGATGCACAAATAAATTTATTAATTGGAAGACCAAGCTTTTTAGCATAGAATGCAGCTAATATGTTTCCAAAGTTACCAGTAGGTACTACTACATTTATCTTTTCATTCTTAGATACTTTTTCGTCCTTTATAAGGTTTAGGTATGAATAGAAATAATATACTATTTGAGGAATTAATCTTCCTATATTAATAGAGTTGGCAGAAGAAAACATATATCCCATATTGTTTATTTTATTATTAAATTGTATATCTCCAAAGGCTTCCTTTACTCCTCTTTGAGCATCATCAAAGTTCCCCTCGATGCCAACAACAAAGGTGTTTTCTCCCTCCTGAGTGACCATCTGTCTTTTTTGTATCTCACTCACTCCATCCTCTGGGAAGAAGACTATTATCCTTGTCCCATCTACATCTGCAAAGCCCTCTAAAGCCGCTTTTCCTGTATCACCTGAGGTTGCAGTAAGTATTACTATTTCCTTTTCAATATTTAACCTTTTACTTGCAGTTTTCAATAGATATGGCAATATAGAAAGAGCCATATCCTTAAATGCCAAAGTAGGCCCGTGAAACAATTCAAGGAAATGTGCCCCCTCACGCTGAGTCAGGGGTGCTATATCTTTGGATTCAAACTTTTCATCATAGGCATTATTTACACAGTTTAAAAGTTCTTCGTCGCTAAAGTCTGTTAAAAACTTCTTCATGATGTAAAATGCTAATTCCCTATAATTCATATCCTTTAACTCTTCAAATGTTTTTTCCAATGCAGGAAATTTTACAGGTATATATAATCCTCCATCATGGGCTAACCCCTTTACTATTGCTTTTGAAGATGTAATGGTAAGGTCATTACTTCTAGTGCTTTTATAAAAACAAGATTTCATTCTATCACCTCGAATATTTATTTATGATTTTTTTATTTTATAACAAATATGTTAACTATACAAGAACAAATGTAATTTACTCTAAAACAATTTTCTTATCAACAAGAATATCATATCATTCACACCTAAAGTTATTACGTAAAAAAGTCTTATATAGACCAACTTTTCCTATGTACATAATAGAAATTATATTTATTCATAGTTGTAATTAGTTTATGATTTTTTATACGCGATAAAAAAATTTCTTATAAACATTTCAATGTTGATTTTTTTGAAACGTATAACAAGATTACATTTTTTTGAAATTTAGGGAATTTTCCACTTTTTGTTCCATAAAACCATAATACTAGTCCACTAGTATTATGGTATTTTTTAGTGATTTAATCCTAAATTTGTATTGATTTTTTCGACAAATTTTGATATATTTTTACTTGTTTTTCCAAAATTTATTATTGTGAGAGGTGTAAAAAAATGCAATCAATTAAAAAACAATTGATTCTGGTAATGCTACTTATTTTAATTGTTCCTTTGGTCTGAAAGCAATCGAGTCCTTAAGCGAAAAATCTGAAGAAACCGATAAAATATATTCTGAGATTGGTGAAGTTATATTTAACTTAAGCCAAAAGGCCCATACTATTGAACAAATAGTGGAGACCATAATGTCTATATCTGAACAGACAAATCTCTTAGCATTGAATGCAGCTATGGAAGCTGCAAGGGCTGGAGATGCGGGTAAAGGATTTGCGGTAGTAGCTGAAAATACTGCTAAATCTAGTGACGATGTTCAAGATATATTATCAGTTATAAGAGAAGATATTAATAAGGCCCAGGACAAAATTGCCTATAGCGAAAGTGTCATTAATGAGCAAAGCAGTGCTGTGAGAAATACAATGGATACTTTTGGTAACATTTCAAAGGAAACTAATAACATTGTTGAACAAACAAATAATATATCTTCTAGTTTAAAAAATGTAATCGGAAGTAGAGAACAATTAATGGTTGTTATAGAAAATGTATCTGCAATATCTGAAGAAACAGCAGCTTCAGCTCAAGAAGTATCTGCTGCAACTGAGCAGCAAGGTGCTGCTATTAGTGAAATACATTCTCTTGTAGATCAGCTTAACAGAATGATTCACGATTTAGAATCAACAATCAAGACCTTTAAATTAAGTTAATACAAGTTTAAGAGGATCGAGGACTTGAACTCTCGGTTAGATCTCTCTTTGAGAAACAAGAAACGTCGGACTAAAAGTCCGACGTTCCTTAATTTTCAATGCCTTTTCTTGCCATAACCCCCTTTGCATAATAATGTTTTATTTCTTTCATTTCAGTTACTAAATCTGCTACCTCTATTAATTCCTTAGGTGCATAGCGACCCGTAAGAATAATCTCTACCTTATGGTCTCTTTTTTCTAGCATTCTAATTACATCTTCCACAGTAAATAGTTTAAAGAATAAAGCTATATTTATTTCATCTAAAATGACTACATCATACTCTCCCTTTGAAATAATCTCCGTACATCTTTCGAGTCCATCCAGAGCAGCATTAATATCCTCCTGCTCTGGTACTCTATCTATAAAACAGCTTCTTCCTAATTGTTCAATCTTAAAATTCAGAAGGTACTCTTCAGCCTTTACTTCACTGTACTTCATTCCTTTAACAAACTGTCCTATATAAACCTTTTTACCTGCACATACTGATCTTAAAGCTAATCCTAAGGCTGCCGTGGTTTTTCCTTTGCCATTACCAGTATAGATGTGTATATAACCCTTCTCCATAAAATTCCTCCTAGCGCTATTTTAAATATCTTAGATAATTATACCATGTCAAGAAATAATTAAGTGAACTCCTTTAGTTAAAATCAAAGAAGTTCACTTAATTAATCTAAGCTTAAACTAATTTATTTAGGTAGTGAGCCTAGCTGCTCTACAAGTTCTTTATACCAATCACTTGGTTTCCATGGTGTTCCTATCCCTACAATATCTAGATGATCTGTTCGATTGAGTAGCCCCATGTAATTCCATTTTCCAACTATAGCTTGACCACTATAATTAACAATCTCATCGCTTGATCCTATGCTAGCTCCATCCATTGAATTGGTATTTACAACACCATCATTCTGCCACCAGGTTTTATCTATAACTACCTTTCCTGCGTCATCTCGTGTATATGCGCCCATGTGTAATGTAAGCGGAATAAGTAGTGGGTTCATTCCAATTTCACCAATCTGTGTTCCTGTTACAATACTCTCACGGGTTGCCTCTGTTGCCCATGAAAAATAATATATATCAGGCTGCGCTTTAACCCAACTATTTAATTCTTTAGATCCATCAGGAGTAAGCTCCCATGCACTTATATCCTTTGTATCTTCCCATATAGAGCTATTCCATACACGGTCGGCATAGTCAATGTAGAGTTCATCTGGCTGCATTTTCAAACCCCATTGGTCCAATTTAAAATCATAAACTGGTTCATCAATAATCCCTGCTTGAGTAGCAACGAATGCAACAAGCTGTTGGGCAAATGGTATAGCTCCAGTTACAGCATTTGCCATGGTTGTTCCATCATGTGGAGTAGAAATAGTTGTAATACTATGTACCCATGACTTATTACCAGTAAAAAGCGGAGATAATTTTCCTTCATCTATAGCCTTCTGTATTGCTTCATTCGATGGATTTTCTCCTAAAACTGCTCTGATTTCAGCCTCTGATCCATCTTTCAGCAATTGAGCCAGTACACGTACTGTTTGTCCTCCCATACTATGAGAGATTAAGTGAATTTTATTGATTTCTTCTCCATTTGCTTCACCCCAATTAGTATATAATCCAGAAAACGTTCTCCCATACCTGTCATGTCCATACTTTTCAGAATGTTCCTTACCATAATCTACTGTACCACCCTTTATATGTGCATAAAGCTCACATACACGGTCCCAGTTACTAGAGTAAGGGCCTACTACTCCAGTATATGTTGTATAACCATGGTCATTTAGTATATTCTCAATATCTTCGCTTATGCCTCCCCAGTATTTTATACTCGAAACTTCATCTCTGCCCCATCCACCAAAACCGTGTACAAGTACCATAGGATATTCATTTTGTCTGCTAACAGTATTGGCATGAGACATATTAGTAGTATTAGGTATAATTATAAGTAACAACGCTAAACAAACCGAAATAATCATTCTTTTCAATTTCATTATTTTCACTCTCCTTGATTTTGTTGTGGTTTATACCACATCGATACCCAAATATTAATTTTTGTTTTTTTCAGCAAATAATATTTCGATGCAAGAGATCTTTGTAACATGCTTTATTTTTTAAATATTCTGATTTTTTTCCTTGCGATTATCCCCTCCTTATCTTAGCTTTTAAATAGCATATCACCTCATTTCTGAAAATATTTCTAACTTCTTTGCTCCTATCCCTTATGTTTTGAAGTTTTAAATTATCATTTCTAATACTAAAAATGCATCAAACTTAAGTTTTCCGTTTGAGCAAGAAGAATTCTCAGTAAATACTTGGGTTAATTAGACCTTAAAAACAGACACATATAGTTTTGTGATTATAGAAGTTTTTTGCTATGAACGGTTACACTTTTTTAGCGCTTATTTAGCTGTTGATGTGCTGGGTTTGAAGTGAATGGTGTATTTAAAGAGTAAATATACGTTTAGATTTAGAATCGCGTTCCTATGACATAAAGATATATTACAGACAAAAATAATATAAAAGCCGCATCAACTAGCCCTATTATTCCATAGGTTAATTAATGCGACTCTCCAATTCTCCTGTCGTTATATTCAATTAACTAAATTATACCATTTTAACTTTTATATGTAAATCAATATCCGGTTTTTGGGTATGACGTCCTAAAGATTTATCTATTATTATAAAGGATGCCATTTTCTTTCAGTCTATTTTGCTATGCATGTAGGATACTTATATTTCTCTATTTATTTATCTCAATTCTTGCTATAATATTTTAGTAACATAGTTCTATAATTCTACAAGTTTATTTAACTGTAGAAGGTTACATTTTTTTATGCTTGTTTATCCGCATATGTGCGAGGCGCTAAGTACATGGTGTATTTTCAAAAAATATAGGTTAAACTTCAAAGACACATATCTATATAGGGTTTATATAGTAGAACTTAATTTATACGTATCAAAATACTCGGTGTTTCTGGAAGTTTTTGATGCGTGTAAGTTAAAGTCTCTACTTAAATCCCTATAATTATTGAAAAGCTTCGAATATACATATTTTTAGTAGGTCGGGGGGAGGGTTTAAATGGAAAAACCTAATGCAAAGTTTATTGTTCTAATAGGGGTTATTTTTGTATCTTTTTCTTCAATAATTGCAAAGTCATCTGCTGCACCTTCATTGATTATTTCTACATATCGGATGGGGTTTACTGTTCTCTTATTACTACCTTCAGTAGTTAGTAAAAATCTTGATGAAATAAAAAAAGTTGACACAAAAACCTTTGGCTTCTGTGCTATCAGCGGAATATTTTTAGCCTTGCATTTCGCTACTTGGATATCATCTTTAAAATACACTACTGTGGCAAGTTCTACAGTTTTGGTAAATACCCATCCGATATTTATTGTACTTGGTAGTTTTATTATACTAAAGGAGAAGATTTCAAAAAACGCATTAATTTCTATCGGCATTGCACTAACTGGGAGCATCATAATATCTGCTGGTGATTCTACTCTTGGAAGTAATATTTTATATGGTGATATGCTTGCCATATTCGGTGCCTTTTTTATAGCAGGTTATATGATAATTGGAAGGATAGCTAGGCAAAAGCTTTCCGTGACAGCATATACTTTTATCGTTTATACAAGTAGCACTGTTACATTGATTGCTTTATCAATTTTTACAAAGACACCCCTTTACTCATACTCGATTGAAGAAATGTTGCGATTTTTAATGCTCGCTATTTTTTGTACCATACTTGGTCATAGTATTTTGAATTGGGCCCTCGAGTATGTAAAACCCACTTACATATCAACCGCTGTTCTTGTCGAACCAGTTTTCGCTACCCTTTGGGCTATAATATTTTTCAAAGAAATACCTAGGATATGGCAGATAATTGGAAGTATGATCATACTTTATGGCATCTATAGGTTTGTTACGATTAAAGACCCAAAAAAAGAATCGCTTATTGCAACAAAAGCGTCTGATGACGCTAGATAAGTTACAAGTCTTTAAGTACTTTTAAGAGGCCTATATATAAATGGAAAAGTCGCCGATTTCCCGGGAAATCGGTGACTTTTTTGTTGAGTTTATTTTTCGTAGAGAAATCCGCCCAAAACGAAAGGGTTCAATTACCTTAAGTTTTTATTTGAGCAAATTGCATAATTACCATCTAAAAAACTTACTACTATTATATAGTCTTAAAGACCCTAGAGCCATACCATATTTATTATGCAATTGCCTAATTTAAAAGCTTAGTATAATTTTGAAAGTTCTAGTGCTATCTTTGCTCCAATCCTTGCATTATTGTACACCAGCTGGATATTGGACTCAAGACTTTTCCCAGCAGTTATATTCTTGATTTTTGAAAGTAAGAATGGGGTTGTTTCCTTACCCTTTATTCCTGATTCTTCAGCTTCATTTAATGCATCTTCTATGGCTTTATTTATAGTATCATAATCCATCTCAAATTCTTCTGGGATAGGGTTTCCTATAACCATTCCACCATCTAATCCTAAATCCCACTTAGATTTAATGGCTAAAGCTAAATCCTCAGGAGCGTCTATCCTATAGTCCACTCTGAATCCGCTTTTTCTTGTATAGAAGGCTGGGAATTCTTCTGTGCCATATCCAATCACAGGTACACCATGGGTCTCAAGGTATTCTAGAGTTAATCCTATGTCTAATATTGATTTAGCACCTGCACATACCACAGTTACATTTGTATTTGCAAGTTCTTTAAGGTCAGCGGATATATCGAAGGTTTCCTCAGCACCCCTATGAACTCCACCAATACCGCCTGTTACAAACATCTTTATCCCTGCCAGACTAGCTGCTATCATTGTTCCGGCAACGGTTGTAGCTCCATCAAGCTTCTGTGCTATAACAAAGGGAATATCCCTTCTACTCACCTTTACAACATTCTTACTTTTTGCCATATGCTCAATTTCTTCAGTAGTTAATCCAACCTTTATTTTTCCATTAATAATTCCTATTGTTGCAGGTACAGCTCCATTCTCTCTAATTATTTCTTCAACCCTTAATGCTGTTTCAACATTTTTAGGATAAGGCATACCATGGGATATAATTGTTGATTCCAATGCAACAACGGCTTTTTTCTCCTTTAAAGCCTTTTCAACTTCTGGGTGTATTTCTAAATATTTTTTTATCATTATTCCATCTCCTTTTATAATCCCAGATTATCCATAGAAAATATGAAATTCTGCTGCGTCCTTTTGGTTCTAAGACATCCATCAAATTCTCGACGTACTGTTATGGCATGTCTTCTAATTTAATGAACGCCTTAGAAAGCAAAGCTAATTGCACCATTTCTAATTTGCTATGAATGAACTGGGATAATCTCTTGAATTTTCTTAACAGACATATTTGGATTAATAGTATCCTCATGACTAAGAGCAATTACTGAAGCAGCCATCGAGAATCTTGCACTTTGACTAGCATCAAATTTATTTAGATAACTATACACAAGTCCTGCAATAAAGGCGTCACCGGCTCCAGTTGCATTCACCATTTTAATTTCTTTGGCGGAAATATGACCTATGTCCTTACTGTCCCCATAGTATACTCCATCCTTACCAAGACTGATAAATACTCTTTGAACTCCTAGATCTAAAAAATATCTTATAGCCTTTTTAGCATCTTCATTGCAGTTTATCTTGATTCCACTAAGCTCTTCTGCTTCAATTTTGTTTGGTTTTATTGTATGAAATGCACCAATAAAATCCTTTATCTTTCTTGATTTTGCCGTAGATACTGTATCTAAGAAAAAATCTACATCTTTAAAGTTAGTAATTAAATATTCTATAACTTCTTTTTTAATATTGGTATCTACAACAACACAACTGGAGTTTTTTATAACTAAGGACCTCTTCCTGATGAAATCTATATCCATTTCATCAATAATTTCCATATGGGCTATTGCAACCTTCATATCGCCCTTTTCATCTAATACTGAGAGATATGTTGAAGAAGGTTTATTTTTTAGTATCAAAGAATTTTCCATGTTAATCCCAGACAGCTCACATTCGTCTAATATTTTCTTTCCATATAGGTCAGTACCCATGGCAGTTATAAGTTTGGTCTCTATATCCATCTTGGATAGATTCTCCGATATATTTCTTCCAACACCACCTAATGATATTTTTACTTTGCCAGGATTGGAATCTCCAAGATTAAGGTTTTCCTTTGGAAAGCCTATAATGTCTATATTGGCTCCTCCAATCACAGTTACATAATCTCTATCCTTTAATATATAACCTTTTCCCTTTATATGCCCCTTTTTCACAAGGTTTGTTATATGAACTGCTGCAGAGGAACGTGCAATTCCTAGTATGTCAGCAATTTCCTGCTGTGAAATCATTGGATTTTTACTTATCATATCTAGTATTTCTTTTTCTCTATCAGTCAATTTACTCACCTATCTTTTATGTTTATAAACTTTTGTTTATTGTCTAAGCTTATGTTTATTATACTATCATTATTTTTCTATTAAATCAAGACCTAAAATGAAATTTTATTTATTTTTCTCGAGCTGGCTTTTTCCTTCTAATTCTCTCAATCGCTTTTTTATTTCATTAACTTCATTTTCAAGCCAGAGATTCTCAAACACGGCTTGCAATAAGGACAGGAAAAGAAATGTTATAACTAAATGACTAAAGGATACAGCTGGTTTGCCATCTATCCAGCTATATATAAGGAAGAGTCCACCTAATATAACCAAGGGCAATCCAAGCTTTTTTATTACAATAAGTAGTTCCCTTACTCCCTCTTTAGTTAATCCTTTAAACCTTCTATAATTCATTCTTATACCTCCTAGTTTATCCCACATTATGTATATTACTCTTTCTATAAATAGCTTAGAATTCCTCTAGAAATGACCTACAATAATATTGAAAATTTAAAATGCCATCTACCTACGATGTTTTTAAAACACCATAGGAAAACGGCATATATACAAGATTTCATTTATTGTCAATCTACAATTTTTTATTACCAACTGCTTATATGTATTTTATCATCCAAATTAAAGCCCTGTTGTTTACACCTTACTGCATCCGTTGCAGGATAGCCAAACGGTATAATAGCAGGAATCTCATACTCATCTGGAACATTCAAAATTTTTCCTATTGCCTTTGTATCTTGAGGTATATATGTAACCCCATACAGTTTCTCAGCAGCCATAGCAAGTAATATATTCTCAATACAACACCAAGCGGATGCTAGATCATTAAGCTCATATATTTTATGACATTCCTCTACAGGCTTTTTTATTTTATAACATATAACTAATACTTCGGGTGCAGTAAGTATCATTTTTCCTTGAAGTGGAATAGCATCTAAATACATTTCCTTGGTAGGTAAATCATAATTCTTCAGGCTTTTCTCAATCCTCTTTATATCTCTTACTTCGCCTATATTTTCAGCCAGTTCTGTAATAGCTATTCTGACACCTATATCCTTTAAAAGTATAAACTCCCATTCCCTCCTGTGATTATGTGTAGGTGCCGCTATCCCAGCCCTTAAAACCCTTCTTATTTTTTCAGCTTCTACAGGCTCTGTAGAAAATCTCCGTATAGTCTTACGATCTTCTATCACCTTGTAAAACTCCATGATTATCCCACCTTTACATAAATTTACTTTTCATTATATCCGAACATACGTTCTGTGTCAATTTTTTAATTTCCTATCTTACCATTAGCAGCAAAAAAAGTCATCGACCTCTAGTTTTATATATATTCTTAACAGGTCGATGGCTTTCAAGCTATATGGTATTTAATTTAACTTCTCAACAATTTTTATTGCACTATTACCGAAACTCCATCTGGAATAACTGCTACCTTTGCATCTTCTCCCTTTAATTTGAAAGCTTTATCCAGTGCTTCTTCAAAGCTAGAAGCATGTTCCATATGCATCGCCTTTACCATTCCGGGATTACACATATCTGTCACTAAAATAACTTTAAACTTCGATAGAATTCTAGCTAATATTTGAAATTCCCATTGATCTGGAATTGTTTCTTCAGCTGGAATTTTTAGCACTTTTTCAAGAACTTCTTCCGGTGAGCTTGCCTGTGCCATATTATCATAAAAGGATTGACCCCCGTGTCCGTCATTGCATGCAGCAATCATGATTATTACTCCGCTTTCAGAACAGGTAGCTTCTGCCGCTGTCATTCCCTTCACCGCCTGATATATATTTTGATCAAGGGGGTATCCACCATTAGTACTTACTACAATGTCTGCATTAACCTTTTCAATCTTCGCTAAATTTGTGACAAATTCACACCCTTTTTCATGGGCTAGCACGCTATCTCCAGCAAATGCACCTATAACCTTTTTCTCACTGTCTATCACCACATTTAATATAAATGCCAGCTTCGCTTTTTCCGCAGCATATAGCATATCTTTGTGTATAGGGTTATTTTCTAGAATTCCTGTTCTAGCAAAATCACTGGCAATAAATTTAGAGCAATGATTTGCTAATACAGTTTTTGCCCCTGCGACTCCTGGTAATACACTTTTTCTGCCGCCGGAAAAACCTGCAAAGAAATGGGGCTCAATAAATCCCTCAGCAATCAAGAGTTCTGTTTCCATAACCAGCTTATTAAGCCATAACTCCCCACCTGAAGGAAGGATTCCAACCTTCGTTAATGTATCATTTTCTTTGGAAAAATGCATAACAAATTTTTCGTTTTCCGCAACCTCTTTACCACATTTAAATATCAGTTCTTCTTTTGTAGTTGGCCTATGATAACCCGTTGCAATAAGAATCTTTATATCTATTTCAGGATTTGCCTTTCTTATTCGCCTTAACATTATTGGTAAAGTTACATGACTGGGAACGGGTCTTGTATGATCACTAGTTATGATAACCATATTTTTCTTTCCAATAACTAATTCTTCAAGCTTTTTACCTCCGATAGGATTGTCCAATGCAAGACTTACAATTTCCTCCTGTGATAATTCAGTTACAAATTCATTTGCATTAGACTCTAATGTACCAACCAAATTCTTATCAGGAACTTCAATACTCCAGTGTTTTTTTGAATAGGGAACCTCTATTTTCGCCATTCAACTACCTCCTTCTCATATTAATCTTGTAGATAAACCCTATCATATATTGGTGCTATGGTAATACCAGTTAAGCAAAATAATAATTCAGAAGGTTTTCAACTTCTTACTACTTCTATAGTTTAATAACTGATATTTACCTTAGCAAAAAACTACTTTTCTATTTCATTACCAAAAAGTTTTAGCGGTATTACCACCTTACCATTATATTATCTGAATTTTCACCATTTTTCAATATTTTTTTCCCATTAAAATTCTCATTTGAGATTATGCTTGTTTATTTGAGTCTCTGTAGCCATTCATTTATTCACATATTTGTTCTCTAGATTCACACAAAAGTATTTCTCAAGAAAACTGTCTAAAGACTCTTCGAATAAAACTAAACATGGATTGGAGATTAAAATAAAAAAAGGAGGTGTCTCAGGAATGACGAATTTCTGCGTTATTTGAAATTGCACCAACTTGACACGTACGTAAGTACTAGACAAACCGATGCAATTTCAAAATCTTGAACTTCATTCATTTTGAAACACCCAGGGGCAGGACTCAAAAGATGCCTTTGCGAGACAGCTCCTCTATCTTTCATTTAATATAACAGTAAAATGATATTTTACCATTTGTCATTCAGCTCTTCAACTACATTATAAATGTATTCTATATGCGCCTTCATCGCCAAACCAGCTTTTTCTTGATTATTTTCAATAATTGCATCGCAGATTAATTGATGTTGATTTACTAAGAATTCTTGACTCTTATTTGCCTTTAATATTTCCCATCTAGCATCTTTAATAAAGTCCTTCATCAGTGTGGATATTACATTAAAAAGGTTCACTATTAAGTGATTTCCAGTACATTTCGCAATCATATAATGCAATTTTCTATCGAATTCTGAGCTCTCCTTTTCATCCTTTGCATTTCTTAATTGATCCATTATCTCTATTAATTCTTCTTTTTGACTGTCGTTTATTTCCTTAGCTGCTAATATAGCCCCCTCTACTTCGATAATTCTTCTTACTTCTAATATATCTTGAGGTCTTCCACCACTTAGTATAAACATAACCGATAGGGGTTCAAAAATACTACTTTCCATTCTTCCCTTTATGAAGTTTCCTTCTCCCTGTCGACTTTCAATTAGTCCTATTATCTCTAAGGCCCTTAAAGCTTCTCTGATTGAGGTTCTACTAATTCCTAGCTGATCACTTAAATCTCTTTCAGATGGCAGTTTATCTCCCTTCTTAAGTTTCCCGTTTAAAATCATTTCCTGTATTTGATCTATCACAAGCTGATATAGCTTCTTATTCTTTATTGGTGTAAACATAGACTTCCCTCTTTCAGATATTTTATAAAATTCTAAATTTATATTATATAATTATTTCTCTACAATTCAGCAATTTCCTTTTTTTATATGTGAAAAATTTGTCGGATATTATGAAATTTCACTTTTATATTTCTTCTTTTTTCTATTTCTTTTAATTCTTTTTCAAAATTTTCTTTAAGCATACTATAGTTGTAATTAAATTCCTTTGTCATTACTTCAATAGCTAGTATAGTTAATTCTATCTTCCACTCAGTAAAAATCGGCCTGTAGGTTAATAGATATGCACAAAACTTACCCCCATCTATTTCTTTATCACCTCTGCAACTACAGTTTTCTAAATCAATCCCGTATATCCTATCGCCAACTATAAAATTTCTGAAGTTTATATCTCCAAATATATAGCCTTTGCCTAATACTTTTTCAGTTACATTGTAAAAGATTTGTAGCCATCTAAAGAAGTCATACAAAATCTTATGATTTTTTTTATAGTCTATATTTACCCCTTGTTCATTTTCCAATTTAATTAATTTCTCTAACAAAGTCTCTCCTTTTATATATTCTAACAGTAGATAGTCACTGCCCTCAAAATATATTTTAGGCACATTAATTCCATTCTGTAATAATGTCTTTAACAGAAAAGCCTCTTTAGACTTATTATTTTTATCGGAAATATATTTTTTTAATACGCAAGGAGAGGTTTCTTCAACTACTTTCTTTAAATCAACCAAATATACTTCATTTCTTTTACTTAAAAATCTTTCCTTAACTATATATGTATTGTTATCACTTATAATTTCTTCTTTACCTGTCATGCTAATTACCTATCTGAATTTGAATTTTTGCGTCTTTTCTATATCCATCAAGTTCACTTACTACCGCTTCTATAGTATTTCTAAGAATATTCTGTACGAATGGTACCATGTCGATTTCTCTATCATCTATCAACAGCATTATTTTACTCTTTGAAAGAATGCAGTCTTCTCTCCTCGCCTCTCCCTTTAAAATTTTACATCCAAATGTTCTACAGTCATCGCCGCATGCAGAGCAGCATTTCGAGTCAAAATCAGGAAGCTTTGTAAATACCTTTTCTTCTATCAAACCAACCAATTCTATTATTTTATCCATACTGTTTATTACAGGAATTCCCTTATAACAATCTATCTTATTAGCTATCCTACCTGATATAGCAAAGACACTCTCATCTATTCTCTCTTCGATTTCTTCTATATTTTTTGCTGTAAGAATTTTAGGAAGATTATAATCAGTTACACCTTCTAAAACTACAAAGTCCTGATCATAAAACCTTAATACTCTTTCTACCGATAATTTTTCTGGGAAAAGAATATCGGTCTCACGATAACCTCTTGCAGTTACAATCTCTGCTCCTGCAATTCTGTGCCTATCTGTATTACTTCCTAGGGTATCAATAGCAAAATCCTCATAATGAATTTCCTTTACTGAGCCTACGGTATACCTTCTTCTCTTTAATTCCATTATTATATTCTCAATAGTTGTAGTTTTGCCAGAACCCGTATAACCATATACTGAAAATATTTTCATTGTTTCTCCCCCTTAAGGATATTCTCACAAAAACAAAATTTCCCATCTTCATTATCTTAGATATCTATATGTTGTAAAGACTGAGATAAGTATACTAGCAGTAGATATTATATAATCCCTCGTTTTCATCCTTAATTTCAGGTAGCTTGTTCTTTGTGGAAAGGCTCTAAATCCTCTACACTCCATTGCAATGGCAAGTTTTCGAGATTTTAAAACCGCACCTGCAACCACAGGCGTAAAGATATATGAATAAATCGATACCTTTTTCTTAAATGTTAATTTCTCCATATCTATCCCTCTAAGTTGTATGGCTGTAATGGTATCTTCGAGCTCTTCCCTTAGCATTGGTAAAAATCGTATCCCTACTGATACCATAAATGCAATTTCATAGGGTATCTTCCATTCGATGAGACCTTGGAGTATCTCCCTTGAAGTAGAAGTCATCAATATTGTTGCAGATACTAAAATGATTGCTATACGCATAAGGAATTCTAAAGCCCTGAGGATTCCCACATCAGTTAATATTGTAATATTCCCAATAGTTATAATAGAATTTCCATCATTTATAAAGAGACTTTGAATTATAATCATAGCAATAAATACACCCAAAAGTCTCCTTAACTTCTTTAAAACCACAAAAATCTCACTGTTCATGGTTTTACTAATAATTATAGCTCCAAGTAAAATACATATAAGATAGTTAATATCTCGAATAAACACCGATAAGGATGATATTGCCATGACAATGATTAATTTTGTTCTTGGATCTAAGCATTTATCTTGTATCATCAATTATTTCACCTCGTGCCATTTCAATTCTCCTTGAAGCATGTGCGTTAATAAATTCTAGGTCATGACTGATGATTATCATCCCAACACCATCCTTTTTAATTTCATTTAAATATTCAGAAAGCTTATTCTTCCTAAGCTCGTCAAGTCCTGTTGTCGGTTCATCCAGTATAAGAAATTCTGGTTCATTCACCAATATAGCCGATAATGCTAATCTCTGTTTTTCACCGTAGCTGAGATTATAGGTGAATTCATCCCTCTTGGATTGAAGATCAAAAAAATCTAATATTCTATCCATTTTTTCATTGGCCTCTGCCAATGGTTTCTCCATAAATTTACTTACAAATAGAAGTTCATCCTCAATCTTTGAAGTGAAAATTTGACGGCTTGGATTCTGAAATAAATATCCTATTTTTTCCCCAACCATCCCTAGACTTAATTTTTTTGTATTTTCACCACAAATAAAAACCTCACCCCTTCGAGGTTTTACTATACCTGCCAAAAGCTTTCCTAATGTAGTCTTCCCTCCTCCATTATGTCCTGTTATGGCAGTAATTTCCCTTCTGAATATTTCTACAGATATTCCACTAATAGAATCTTGTCTTCTTGGATATCTATAGCTTATATTTTTTGCTTCCACATATGGATATGGCATTTACTACAATTCTCCTTTAAAATCGTGTATTCTTCCATCTTTCAACAAAACAACCTCATCGGCTATATCTAGATTATTAAAATCATGATCTATCATAATGATTGTTTTTCCATCCTCCTTCAATTTCTTAATGACATTCTTTATTCTTTTCTTTCCTTTATCATCAATTTGAGCCATTGCTTCATCAAAAATTAAAATATCTGGTTCTAAACCGAGCACAGCACCAAGGGCAACTAACTGTTTTTCTCCACCTGAAAGACTATTAGGATTTTCATACCTATAGGACTCCATTCCTGTTAGTTTCAATACTTTATCAATTCTTATTTTCATTTCTTCCCTTGACAAGCAGAGGTTCTCTGGACCAAAGGCTATCTCATCCTCAACTGTAGGTGAAAACAGCTGTGTATCAGGATCTTGAAAAATAACACCTATTATTGTCGCCAGCTTTGCTATATTCACATCCGTTACTTGTTGTCCAAATACTTTTACCTTTCCCTTCATATCTCCCCTGAGGGTGTTTGGTATAATTCCGTTTAGTGCATAGCATATTGTACTCTTTCCGTTTCCACTAAGCCCTACTATAGCCAGCACCTCTCCCCTATGAACACTTAGGTTTATTCCCTTTAGAATATATTCTTTTTGTCCCTTATACCTAAAAAATAGATTTTCGACTTCTACTACAGGCATCACTGTACATCAGCCTCTATTGCGAACTTACACCAGTATTGGCTAAAGGGGTCCTTACTTATTATCATCTGATAGGGCCCGTTTCCCCCATTTTCTTTGTTTCCTAATGTATCTCCGTCCCTCATATATACTAAATATACGTTATCATCCTCAAGTATTTTCTCTATTTCTACTGCTACTGTATATCCATCAATGGCAGTGAAAACAATAGCTGATTTATCATCTAAGTTAATATTATATTTCATTAATATGTTTTTAAATGGAACGCCAGTATAGTTATAGCGTACCGGGTCCTTACCACTCTTCTTAAGGTTGGCTTTAAATTCCGTCTCACCCAAAGAGCGAACTTCCTTCATATCTAGTGTCGCAACTTCCTTGCCCTTTTCTTTAATTACAAACCTTGAATTTTCTTCTAAATCCTTCTTGACCTCTACTGATTTTAGGTTAATAAAGCCCGTAACGCCTACTATTAAAGCCAGTATTATTATGGCTAATGTTATTTTAGACTTCACTACTTATCCTCTCCTTCAAACAAAAAATACGGTACAATCAAATCCTCATACCTAAATACGCCGTGGGTACCGCCTTCAGTTGTCTTATGCATTCCATGGTCTGCAGTTATTATTATCTTTCCCTTCCAGTTCGCTGAAAGTTCTTTTACGTATCCATCTATTATTTTTATAGTTTCCATTGTTTTATTTGATAGGTCGCCATATTTATGCCCCATATCATCAATACTATGGAAATGCACCATTGCCAAATCCGGTTTATTCTTTATTTGGGCTAGAGCATCCTTAAATATTTCATCGTCCCTAGTTCCATTCTTGTTTTTATCAATATTCAGTATTGGTTCAATTTCAGTATTTAGAATCTTAATATCCCCTTCAATAAGTATAGATTTTTTCCCAAGCTCCTCTGCCTTGCCAAATATAGATTGGGTGTTTAAATCCTTATCCTTTCTATCATGTACTCCGTTTACGTATGGAGGCTGTCCTGTAATCATGGCAGCAAAACCTGCATTTGTCACAGGTTTATATACACTTGTTGCTGGTCGTGGCGCCTCTATATTACCCAAAAAAGATATATATCCATTTGACAACGCATATTCATATTGGTGATATCCAAAACCGTCAAGAAAAACAATTAG
>JMSU01000064.1_pt1 | contig 67318 bp, 56 predicted proteins | sample 179011 | NCBI WGS metagenome assembly JMSU01 (sample SAMN02769580, study PRJNA246767) | bioreactor metagenome | isolation source: Culture-1 Bioreactor ArsB derived from microbial biomass from the upper 2 cm... | place: Germany: Bremen | collected day 87 after inoculation
CCATAAAAATATTTATTACCTTTTTCGTTGTTTCCCACTCAATGATTTTTTCCCGATAATAGGCTCTACCAAGTGTGGTTATACGATAGTATTTTCTTTTTCTACCATGGGTTACATCACCATGATAACTTTTAATCAACTCTTTTTTCTCCAAACGTTGGAAAACAGCATAGAGGGTAGCTTCTTTTATTTCAAACATATTATCCGTTCGTGCTAATATTTCCTTGGATATTTCATATCCATATCTATCCTTCTCGATAATTAATCGTAAGATGATTGCATCCAAGTGACCTCGTATCGTATCACTGCTTAACATAATACACCTCCAAGCAAAATTACTCTATCTATCATAATTATTTTATCACCCATTACTCAAGCTGTCAAAGTAATTTATCACTTTTAAGTATTGATTCCCTAGAGATGTAAGAACTTTTCAAGAGTTCGTGCATAGGCCCTACCAAAAACCATAGCCATAAGCGCTAAAGTGCTTAATCCCAATCCTAATGCTGTTATACTGGGCCATAGAATGTGAGATACGTTCATCAACAGTAAGATATTCAAGGCTATTGCTATGATAATGCTATATATTTGAATGCCTATGTAGCGTTCCCACCACCTATGCCTTATTAACATGACAATCATCACTGTTCCAATAGTAAGAATAAGTAATAAGGGAATGACATAATCAATGGACCAGTTCAATTGTCCGTCACCTAAATCAATAAGAACTAACATGCCAATGATGTCACATAAAATCCAAAATAATTTTGTAGACTTCTTGCTACCTTCATGTCTCATAATCAGTATACATAAACAAACGCTTAATAAGCTTGCTACAACATAGACATACCATAACAAAATGAAACAAAGTAGAATACTGACACCTAGCCCAAAACACAATAATTTCATCCATGGATAATCTACTTGATGGCTATTAGCAGTCTCATGGTATCTTGGATATAAGGGTTCATCATAGCTCATTATTTTGGCTTGCTGTTTCTGTCTATACGCCGCTTTCATTCCACTTCACTCCTGTCATTGGAATAGTGATGTATCTTCATACCTGACTCTTTCGCTAAATAGTCAAAAAAGGTAAGAACTAGATCTTGTTCTTTCATAGCTCTTGACACGGATATGACTAAATTGTCATTATATGAACATACACCTGTATTGATATAATGTGGCTTTGCTGCATATAGAACACATTCAAAATGCTCCACATACGCTTTCAATGCATTTGGCATATGAACGATTCCTGGATTCGTTAATGTTGTGGTTATGACCTTCTTACTCTTAAAAGCACGTACTTGCTTGAGTAAAAAGTTTTTTATATTATTTGGTACTAATCGCATGATCAAGTTTTTTTCAAATTTCACATTATGATGAAAATGATTATACAGCGTCTCTTTTTTAAGCCCTTCTTGGAATTGTTCCTTAATCTGGTGTATAACCTGATCTAATGTTAACTGATTAGAAGGTTTCACCGCCACATTTACAAAATAGGAAAAATTCCGCATGGTGGTTGATGGAAAGATCCGTCTTAGATTAACGGGTACCGCCACAACAATTGGGCAGTCTCTGTTCACCATCTGTTGTTTGTTATAATCATTAATTGCCTTAATCATGATTGCCGTTAGATAGATAGTAATCGTAGCCCCCCTTTTCTTTGCTATTTGATTTAACATAGAGGCACTCATCCTACCATGACTTACTTGGATGCCCATTTTTCGCCTAGGTGTTGCAGAAATATGACAGGCACGCACTTCTTTTGGTCTTCCATTAACCTTAGTGTCCGATTTATAATAAGCTTTAAAACTATCTTCAAGTTCTTCTTCTTGAATAGACTCCTCTGGTACTTTAATCATGTTTTCATGCTTTATATGTAGATAATTATGTTTCAAATAAGCAAATATCAAAGCTTTCAGAAATTCCATTGCGCCATAACCATCTGTCAGTGCATGGAAACATTCCACTGCAATTCTTCGTTTATAATACAGCACTTTGAATAAGTATCCATTATTCTCATCTTCATTAATAACACCGCATGGGCTTGATACTTCTAGATGAATGTATGGTTTATTCTGATTAGCATCAAAGTAGTACCAAAACATACCTTTTCTCATGGTTACAGCCATAGAAGGAAACCGTTTTATAATGGACTCTAGAGCCCTCTGTAATTGTTCCGGATTAACGTTTTCATACAATATGGCAGACACTCGAAAAGTTGCGGTATCTTCTTTTGAAGCAAATGCAGGATAAATCTTGGCTGCATTATCCAATCGAAACCATTTTGGAATATTTGCACTCATGATCCCATACCTTTCTACCTGGTCATGTGTTTATATGTTTCATCATCATTCTTACGTCTCAGATAACCAAAACAATACACTACAAGGGGCCACCATAAAACAACAAATATAGGATATATAGCCCATATTACATGTGGCGTTGATATCCAATTAACGATGATAAAAAAGACAGAAACTAATATGGAACTCACAATTGAAAAGGCCATAAATTTCTTAGTTGTGACGAAGTATTGTATAATTGGCCACCATAGGAAAACAAATGTTGTATAGATAAACCAAGGATATCCTGGCGTTAAAATGACATTTAAGACGACATAATAGGCTATTAGACTACCGCTAGAAACAATAGCAAAACTAACCTTTTTGCGCCATCTCCCTGCATACATAAGAATAGGCCACCACAAAATAGGATATGCTGGATATAAAAACCAAGGATGTACGGGGGATGTTACATAATTAATAATCCCAAGGAAAAATACAAGCATGACTGCACTAACAAGTGATAATGCTTTGTATTTTTTCATAGCAAAATGATAAATGATAATTGGCCAAAAAATAATAACAAAACTTGGATACATGCTCCATTGATTATCAGGATTAATGATGGTATTAATAGTGATTAGAAAGCTAATGGTTAAGAAAGCGCCAATACAGGAAAATATGATTGTTGATTTTCTCATTACTTATCGTCTCCATTTCAAAAATTCAAAAATATTTAATTACTCTACGTGTTATAGTTATTATAACAACAATTACTCTTTGTGTCAAAGTAATATTTTATTTTATTTTTTTAACACCTTAAAAACCCCTATTTTATCAGATTTACAAGTTGAAATTTTCTTTTCATTATTATTCTCATACATATAGTAATAACTTACGCATTACTCTTTCAGGTATAATGAGTTTATTTCTTAATACCAAAATAATAGTTTTATACAACATAAAATAATGCAAAAAAACACCTCACTAATCCCATAGGTTTAATAAGGCGTCTTTCTAAACAATCTCTCTAATCATTATTCAAACTCTATATCCCATGACATTTCTGCCACCTTGGAAATGGTCTGATAAATAGAACAGTAATCTGCTGCAATCTCCATTGCTTTAATTAATCCTTTTTCTTTCTCCGCATTCTTAATTTTTATTTTAACATTAACCCACTTTAATGTGGTGGGAATTTCTGTTCGCTTTTCACCTGTAACATCAATTTTTGCCGAATCAAAATGAATGCGTTTCTTCTCTGCAATCTCTAGAAATGTAGCATACATACAAGAAGCAAGTCCACCAAAAAGCATATCGTATGGTGCCAAAGAACCTTTTTCCATCCCTATGTTCACCGTGTCATTAGGGGTAATAAGCTCACCTTTGAATGTATTTGAAAATTGAACTTGAATACTTTTTTCTGCCATCATAATCCTCCTTTGTTTTATTACCTATCTCTTATAGAATTGCATACCTTTCTCCCTTGTAATATTACTATAATTTACTATATTTATGCAAATAAAATCCAAAAATTAGATGGATTACGTCACTAAGAGATTTATAAAAAAAAGAGGCTACGCCTCGTCTTCCATTCTTAACTATAAAAAAAGCACGATAAAGAAATAACTATATCTAATCCTTTATCGTACCTGATGTATGAGCTTATTATTTTAACCCTATGTCTTTTCGATAATGCTTCTTCTCAAAATGAATCCGATCCACTGCAGCATAAGCTTTTTCTCTTGCGGATTCCATACTATGAGCAGTTGCCGTTACGCCTAACACCCGCCCACCATTGGTCAAATATTTCTCACCATCTATTCGTGTTCCTGCGTGAAATACGGTTATATCTTTATGTTCTTGAAAAAGTTCCAATCCATCAATGACATATCCTTTTTCATATTGAATAGGATAGCCACCAGATGCAAGAATGACACATACTGTAGACTGATCATCCCACTGAACGTCTACCTCATCCAATTTTCCATCCATAGCATGTTCAAATATATCCACAAGATCTGTCTGTAATCTTGGTAAAACCACCTGTGCTTCTGGGTCACCAAATCTAGCATTATACTCAAGTAGTTTAGGTCCTTTATCCGTCAACATCAGCCCAAAGAACATAATACCCGTAAAAGGTCGCCCTTCTTTCTTCATGGCCTCAATTGAGGGCTGGTAGATACGCTGCACACAGATTTCATGAATCTCATCCGTGTAATATTTACTAGGTGAAAAAGTGCCCATACCCCCTGTATTTAGTCCTTTATCACCATCTAAAGCACGTTTATGATCTTGAGCGCTTACCATAGGCACAATATGCTCACCATCACAAAAGGCCAACACAGATACTTCCGGTCCTGTTATAAATTCCTCTACAACAATGGTTTCCCCAGCTGCACCAAATTTTTTCTCTACCATAATTGTCTCGATAGCATCTTCTGCTTCTTGTAGTGTCTGACATATAAGTACGCCTTTTCCTAAGGCTAAACCATCAGCTTTAATGACTAATGGATAGTCACATGATTCAATGTACCCTTTCGCCAATATGGGATCAGTAAAACTTGCATAATCTGCCGTTGGAATGTTATATTTCTCCATTAGTTCCTTAGAGAACACCTTACTTCCTTCTATAATAGCAGCATTCTGCCTTGGTCCAAAGATCTTTAAGCCTTCACTTTCAAATCGGTCTACAATACCTAGCATCAGTGGGTCATCCATCCCCACAACCGTAAGATCCACAGGATTAGACTTGGTAAAAGCTAATAAGCCCTCAATATCCGTTGCAGCTATATCCACACATTCCGCTATAGATGCAATACCAGCATTACCTGGTGCACAATATATCTTATCCACACGACTACTCATGGCTAATTTCCATACAATGGCATGCTCTCTACCGCCACTACCAACAACTAAAATATTCATTGTTCCAATCGTCCCTTCTATATCATCACAACTTCTATCCGCTCATCCACATAAACCCTATAACGTTTCTTTAGCTATTCTAACCCGACTATCCTTTACATGAATTCTACCTTCTGCATATAATTTAACAGCTTGTGGATAGATGGTCCATTCCGCTTCTTCCATGACGCGACGTTGTAAGCTTTCTGGTGTATCATCTTCCTCTACCATGACAGGCATTTGTATAATGATAGGTCCTGTATCCGTTCCTTCATCCACAAAATGTACTGTTGCCCCAGTAACCTTAGCACCTCGCTTTAGCACATGCTCATGGACCTTAAGTCCATAGAAACCATCACCACAAAAAGCTGGGATCAAGGATGGATGTACATTCATAATACGGTTAGGAAAAGCCTTTACAAATACATCTGATAGCACGACTAAATAGCCTGCTAATAAAATCAAATCCACTTCCAATGCTTCAAAATGATTCCGTAAAGCTTCGCTAAAATGGGCTCTAGAATCATAATCACTTGGTTTGATACACTTTCCCGGTATATTATGTTTTTTAATACGCTCTAAGGCATAGGCATTTTTTTTATTACTTACCACTGAAACAATCTGTGTACAAGGTATGTAGCCATCCTCTATGCCATCAATAATAGCCTGAAGATTCGTTCCCCCACCTGAAACAAGCACGCCAACTCTAAGCATATTCGACTCTCCATTTCTCAACTATTCAAAAACAACCTCTTTATTACCAGCTTCTACCCGTCCAATACGGTATGCCTTTTCTCCAACTTCTTCTAGTAATCCAATAGCTGTATCTGCCTCTGCTTCATCCACTATAAGCATCATACCAATACCCATGTTAAAGGTATTAAACATACTTTTTTCTTCAATATCACCTTTTGCTTGCATCACATTGAATATAGGTGGGATAGGCCATGAGCCCTTTTGTATTATTGCAGAACACCCTTCTTTCAATGCTCTTGGTATGTTTTCTATAAAACCACCACCTGTAATATGACTAATGCTCTTTATATCAACTTTTCCCTTAACAGCCTGAATAGCTTTTACATAGATTTTTGTAGGCTTTATTAACGCTTCACCTAATGTACAACCAAGCTCATCCATATGCACCGAAAGTTTTTCTTTCGTTGGCTCAAAAAGTTTTCTAACCAATGAATAGCCATTACTATGAATGCCTGAAGATGCTAAACCAATAAGTACATCTCCTTCTTTCATTCTCTGACCATCAATAATTTTCTTCTTATCTACAATACCAACAGCAAATCCAGCCATATCATATTCATTCACTGGATAAAAGCCTGGCATCTCTGCAGTCTCACCACCAATAAGAGCCGCGCCCGATTGACGGCATCCATCAGCAATACCACTCACAATCTCTTCAATTCTCTCGGGCACATTCTTACCACATGCTATATAATCAAGGAAAAATAATGGTTCAGCTCCCGAACATATAATATCATTCACACACATAGCCACACAATCTATACCTACCGTATCATGTTTATCCTCTAAAAAAGCAACCTTCAACTTGGTGCCTACACCATCGGTACCTGAAACTAAAACAGGTTCTTCCATCTGATGTTTTGCCAGTGAAAACAGCCCACCAAAACCACCAAGGTCTGTCACAACTTCTTCACGAAAAGTTGTCTTCACGTGCTTCTTCATCAACTCCACAGCCTGATATCCTGCCTCCACGTCAACACCAGAAGCTTTATAATCTATTGCCATTACATAATCCTCCTTAACCTATTATACAGCTATGCCATCTAAACAACACGCATCTTTTAATCGATATCAATGGGATACTTTCCGTTGAAACAAGCCATACAATAATCTCGCTTCCCATTTCTACAAGTGCCCAATAAACCAGCATGACTGATATATCCCAAACTATCTGCTCCAATAAGCTGTCTGATCTCTTCATTATTCATGGTACTCGCCACTAGCTTCTGTCTCTCTGGCGTATCAATACCAAAATAACAAGAATGCTTTACAGGTGGAGATGAGATACGTACATGTACTTCTGTGGCTCCAGCGTCTTTCAATAGATTAACAATCTTTTTACACGTGGTACCTCTAACAATAGAATCATCAATCATCACCACTCTTTTACCTGCTATCTGGCTACGAATAGGATTCAACTTCATGTGTACTCCAAGTTCACGCATGTCTTGGCTTGGTTGAATAAAAGTACGTCCTACATAACGGTTCTTCATAAAGCCATTCACATATTTAATGCCCGATTCCTCAGAGAATCCTTTTGCTGCCGCAAGCCCTGAATCAGGTACCCCCACAACCACATCTGCATCTACTGGGTATTCCTTTGCTAATACTCTTCCAGCTTCAAACCTTGAGCTAAATACTTCAATCCCGTCCATGACACTATCGGGTCTAGCAAAATAGATATATTCAAAAATACAAGTTGCTGACTTCCCTGGTGTCTCTGTTTGAATCGATTTAATACCCTTATTATCCACAACAATGATTTCGCCTGGTTCTACATCTCTTATTAAATCAATACCAAGTGAATCAAAGGCACATGATTCAGAAGAAAATACATACGAATCTTCTTTTTTACCTATAACCAGTGGACGCATACCTAGAGGGTCTCTGGCAGCTATCAGCTTATGAGGTGTCATGATTAATAAGGAATAAGCTCCTTTGATCTGAGCCATCACTTCCTGTAAAGCATCTTCAATGGAATTATACTTAATGCGTATTCTTGATAAAAGTGCCGCAATTATCTCTGTGTCCGATGTGGTCTGGAAGATGGTCCCCTGTTTTTCTAATGCATGTTTTATCTCAGCTGCATTGGTAATATTACCATTATGAGCAATGGCCATATGACCTTTCGTATATTTAATGACTAATGGTTGAGCATTCTCTGCATAACTATCGCCAGTAGTGGAATAACGTACATGACCTATAGCTGAATGTCCTTTTAGATAATTAAGCACGACATCGTCAAATATCTCGGATACCATACCCATTTCTTTTCGATATAAAATTGTACCATGATTGTTAACGGCTATTCCTGCACTTTCTTGACCTCTATGCTGTAAGGCAAAAAGCCCATAATAAGTTAATCTAGATGTATCCAACTCATTATTATTATAGACACCGAATACACCACATTCTTCTTTTAACTTATCAAACATTTATATGTACCCCTTTCTACGAACCAACCTGTTACTTACCTAATGTTCTTCTTAGTATCTCTTGATAAGCACCTTCAACATTACCTAGATCTCTTCTGAAACGGTCTTTATCTAATTTCTCACCTGTGTTTTTATCCCAATAACGACATGTATCTGGTGAAATTTCATCTGCTAATATGATAGTACCATCGGAAGTTCTACCAAACTCCAACTTGAAGTCTACTAATTCAATGTTAACCGAAGCAAAATATCCTGTTAAGATGTCATTAATTTTAAAAGACATGCTAGATATAGTTTTTAACTCTTCTTTCGTTGCTAAAGACATGGCATAGATATGGTAATCATTAATCATGGGATCACCAAGCTCATCATTCTTATAACAATATTCCAGAACAGTACCTTCCATCTTCGTACCTTCCTTTAGACCAAGGCGTTTACTTAAACTACCTGCCGCTATGTTTCTTACAATGACTTCTAGTGGTACAATCTGAACTTTTTTTACAACTGTTTCTCTGTCATTTAGTTCTTCAACCACATGTGTAGGAATACCTTCTTTTTGGAGTAAGCCCATTAAATAATTGGATACACGGTTATTAACGCTTCCCTTTTCTTCAATAGAACCCTTTTTAACACCGTTAAATGCTGTTGCATCATCCTTATAAGATACAATTAGTTTCTGAGCATCATCTGTTTTAAAAACTTTTTTCGCTTTACCTTCATATAATAATTCTGTTTTTTTCATTTAAACCATCCCTTCTCTTATTAACATGGCATCTGTTCTCATATTGGTGGTTGTTCCTTACATGGATTCAAGGTAACGTGCATACTTCATTTCTTCTAATTTATCTGCTTTATCTTCAACCATTTCTTGAAGTTCTTTTTTGTAAGCTTCTACTTTCTTATAGATTTCTTCATCAAAACTACCGATTATAGATCCAGCTAATATTCCTGCGTTTTTTGCCCCATTAATAGCAACTGTTGCTACAGGTATACCTGGTGGCATCTGAACAATGGAATAGAGTGAATCCACACCACTTAATGTCTTCGTCTTCACAGGTACACCAATCACTGGCAATGCAGTAAGTGAAGCAACCATACCTGGTAAGTGTGCTGCACCACCTGCACCTGCAATAATGACTTTTAATCCTTTTCCCTTTGCACTTTTTGCGTAGTTATAGAGCCTCTCAGGTGTACGATGGGCTGAAACAATGGTGAGTTCATAGGGGATACCAAATACATCAAGTATCTTTGCCGCTTCTTGCATCACTGGTAAATCTGAGTCACTTCCCATAATGATTCCAACTAAAGGGTTCATAAGATAACCTCCTCGTCCATATGTATGACTTGAATACATGCTTTAGCTTGATCTGCTCGTTTAATAGCTTCTTCTAAGGTATTTGCACATACCGTAAGATGTCCCATTTTTCGCTTTTCTCTTACATCTGTCTTACCATAGATATGTACTTTGACCTGTGGGTCTTGTTGTGCTTCTATCAGACCATCAAAACACGCTCTCCCGTTGGCACCATCTGCACCTAATAAGTTGCGCATCACTGTTGGGCATCGAAGCTCTACATCACCTAAAGGTAATCCAGAAATTGCTCGTATATGTTGTTCAAATTGTGATGTGATACAGCCTTCAATGGTATAATGTCCTGAATTATGAGGTCTAGGTGCTACTTCATTAATATATATTTTATCATCTTCTGTCACAAACATCTCCACACAGAACATACCCACTCCTGCAAATATCTCCATGACGTCATGAGCTAGTTTGGTGGCTTTTTTTGTACAATTCTCAGTAATATCCGCTGGCACTCTTGTTTCATCCAAAATGCTATCTTCGTGTATGTTCTCACCAACTGGATAGATGGTAATATGCCCATCAATTCCTCTACATGCTAATACAGATATTTCTTTTACAAAAGGTACAAATTCTTCAATCATCAATTCAATCTGACCATTACCAAGTTGTCTATAAGCTTCATCAATAGAGTCTTTATTCCTAACAACCCAATTACCTTTACCATCATAACCGCCTGTACATGCTTTGAGCATCATAGGATAACCAAATCGTTTTCCTGCTTCTTCGATATCCTGTTGTGTTTTAATCGACTGAAATTTCGGCACAGAGATTTGCCCTTTTAGAAGTGTTGTTTTCTGACGAAACTTATTTTGAATAATGGCTAAGCTGGTAACTGTTGGGTAGATGACATACCCTTCCTGTTCAAGTTGTTTCAATATACCTACATGAATATGTTCAAATTCATAAGTAATCACATCAACTTTATCTGCAAGTTGACGCAAAGCATCTGCATCGTCATATGCTGCTACAATATGCTCATCTGAGATACTGTGTGATGGGCAACATTCAACGGGGTCTAATGTTACCACATAAAACCCTAATCGCTTTGCATCCAGTATCATCATTTTTCCTAATTGGCCTCCGCCAATAATTCCAATTTTCTTAGATAGACAATTCATAGGGAACGGCTCCTTTGTTGATACATCGTTAACTGTTTCCTGATTCTACATGTGCGTCTTACACATATAGGTGTAACGTTATTTTACAAATAAAACGTCAGGAAGTCAATAGTTTTTCCGAACATTATTTTATTTTTTTATTATATCATTCGTTTTTAGGAAGCATTTCCCTGTGATTTCCTATGATTTCATGCCAATTCCAGAGAAATATTACGCCTTAATTCGTTATCCCTAGATAAAATCAGAACATTACTTCTATCCACATATTTGCTCAACAAACTCAATACGCGTGTAACTTCCTTCTCTCGTAAATTAAATTCTCCAATCCACAATGCTCTTCCTAGTGGATCTAAAGGTGATTGATAAGAAAAGCCACTGTTTGAAGCTATTCCTTAATGCACCCTGTAATAGCTCGTTTTCCTATATATTCTTCCCTACCTCTTATCAAATTTAAATTAATATTTTATTGATATTCTCTATATTTTGTATTACATATTTTACCAACAACCTAATTTTATATAATATACAAAGCATAACGCTTTAAATTTTTGTTGTTTTTCATAGTTTTTACTATTTAGTGTTTTCATCTCATATTTCTACAATATTTTCAATTGTATTTTGTTATACTATTTTCAGAATTTAATACAAGGAGGCATTTATTTATGAAAACAAAGAAATTTATATGTTGTAGCTTAGTAATCTTATTTACCCTCACGATCTTTCCACAAAATGTATGGGCTTTTCAACCAGCTTCTCATTACATTCTGATGAAAGAGACAACCAAAAATCTACCAGAAAACAGTATTGTACGCCAATCCATGGAGAAATACCCCTTAATTGCAGCTTGGGGAGCAAATGGTCCTGATCTTCCACTTATCCAACCTCGGCAACTATTAGAGTTTTCTCCTTGGTCAGATCGTTATCATTATTATAAAGTTGGAAGCTTAGCTGCTAGACAGCTACAAGAGGCATTGGCATCCAATGATATGAAAAAAATTGCTTTCGCTGCTGGCTGGGTCACTCATGTAACTGGTGATTATGCTTGTCACGGTATATTTGTTGATCCTGAAGCTGGTGTCTATTTAGATGATCCATTTGGTCGTCCTTTACATATCGAATTAGAAAAAATGGCGGAACCTTATTTATGGGTAAATCAAGGTGGTCTTTCAAAATCAGACTATGACGATGGTATATCCGATAAGTTTAGTTATATAAGCGATATCCCTTTCGATTTATTAAACTCCGCATCCACCAACATATATAACCAATCCCCTGATGTCTTAGATGAAAAATCTTGGTGTGCTGCTTTACTTACAGGATTAAAAACAGGTATAGGTTATTCTTATCAAGATTATGATACTGCAATGGGTTTTCTCTCCTCTAATAACAGGAAAGAAAGATTAGATGCTGCATTCTTAAGTGGCATGAATCACGCCGTTGCTTTATTAACACAAGCGGAACAAGGTGACTATAGTCAATTTAGTGACCGTTGGAATCTAGATGTAGGACGTAATAACTGCCCTATTAGCTCATTAACGGTTATCATACATACAGGTAATGAAAAAAGAGGGTTCTTAAATACCGAATGGGCAGGAACTGATGATGATGTGTCTTTTGGTATACGCATGAAAGATGGCACAGAAAAAGAATGGGTTTTAGATAAAAAAGGTTATAATGATTTTGAAGCTGATGACAAGGATGAATACTATTTATATAATAATACGGCTATTCATCCAAAAGATATAAGCTCTATTTATCTAAAAAAACAAGAACGCTTTGATAGTGTTGGTGGTGACTGGTTTATCGAAGAGATAAGTATCGATATTAATGGGCATAAAGCTCTTGAGCATAATATCCAAACTTGGCTAGATGAAGATATCACTACTTGGAATACTGATGTTGATTGGAGTACTTTAGATTTAAGTACAGATCCTGACCCTCAAAATCCATAAAAATTGACTTAGAATGGTTCAAAGGTGGTTACCGTTGAGCCATTCTATCATTTAAACTAATAATCAATGAACTTAATTGTACTTGGTTCACATTGGCTTTATATCCCCTAATAATATCTTATATTTATATAAATAAAATCCTATAGTGTTAAAAGTAATAGGTATACTAATTACTACTGAGCTTTGCATCCTTAGTCAAGAACTTAATCTTTTAAAATTTATAGTTACCCTGTATTAATAAAACAGTATTTCCTCATCATAAAAAGTATATACGGGATTTGATTATATTCTCGCGCCACATATATAATATTACAAATGGAAAAGTACGTGTTATGTAAACCAGTATCAGCTAGTATCATTATGATTTACTGTTATGGATAGTTACCAACGAAATGGGTTTATTCTGAACTATACGTATCATGTATGTTGAAGTTAGTGGAAAAAGAATATAAAATACATCTCAGTAATTGATTAATGAAATATTAATTTAAGTGCTTGACTTAAGAACTTTTTGCTTTTAAATGATTAGATATAAGCACAGAACACTTGCCAATACATTATTAAGTCAGAAAAACATAAAATACAATAGCTTAATAGAGAATATGACAAAATAAATAAAAACGCTTGACTATATAATCAATAATTTATAAAATATATTTAATTAGACTTTTGTATCTATATAAGTGCTTTATCTAATTCACAATAAACTTACAAGAAGATATAAGAGATTAATATAATTTTGAAAGAGAGTGATTATATGAAAAAATTTTCTATGGGGTTTTTAATTACAGCAATTCTATTCAGTTCTATTACTATTTATGCAGCAGGTAGTAATATGATAGAAGTATTCTATAATGTAAATGACATTAAAATAAATGGACAATCTAATATGCCAGAACAAAAGCCATTTATTTATAACGGTAGTACGTTTGTACCTTTACGCTATGTTAGTGAAACTCTTGGATATAAAGTTGGATGGGATGGTAATACAGGTACTGTTTTAATTGATGATACTGATTTATCAGGAAAATTATTCCTTAGCGATTTGAAACCATATATAGTAGATAATATTATTCTATATAAACTAAATAATAGCAACAATTCAGAATACACGTATTCTGCTAAATATTCATGGGGATATAGTTATCCAGACAATTATATTATGACATCCGCTGGAAAAAAATATTATAAGGGGATAGCTGTTACACCAAATGATAATGGTGTAGGGAAAATGTTTTTTAATCTCAATGGACAATATAATAAGCTTAGTGGAAGTATAGCATTTGAAGACCTTGCATTTGACAGAGTTGATAAACATTATGGTCTACGATTTTATTTAGATGAAAAACTTATAAAAGAAATTAACATGAGTAAAGGTGATTTACCAAAAGATATTAATATGTCTGTTACTGGTGGTTTACAGTTGAAAATAGAATTTGTAAAACCAGGCGATGATAATTCAGATAACCCAAACATTAATTTACTTAACTTCATTCTAGAATAAGTAATTTTGAAGATTAAACTGCCTTTAATTATTAACACGATATTAATTATTAATTAATAAAAACATTAGGCTTGTGTATCCATTTTGAACTCCCCCCTATAAAATAGACAGTGGAAATAATAAATTCTTAAGGATGATATGCTCCCATCTAAGTAGACAAGTGAAATAATAAAACTTGTTTGTTTGGAAGGGAGCATTTTCTATGGCACTTAAACACAAATTTTCGTATGATGCAAAAATAAAGATTGAAACCGAATATCTTGAAGATTTGAATGGTTTCAGAGAAAGCTGTCGTATATATAAAATGAGCCAATCAGCTTCAAAAGACTGGATTAGACTATATAACACTTTTGGTGCTAGTGGACTTAAAGCTGGTAATAAATGTACTAAATATTCTTTGGACATGAAGAAAAACGCTTTGAATGATTATTTTAGTAAAAAACTATCAGTACCAGAAATATTAATAAAATACAAAGTACGTAGCACAACCCAACTCAAACGGTGGATAATGAAGTATAATAGTCATGAACAATTAAAAACTTCTGGAACAGGAGAAACAATAATCATGACTAAAGGTCGAAAAACCACTTATGATGAACGAATTGAAATAGTTCAGTACTGTATTGAACACAAAAAAATTTTTCTTAAACTGCCCAAAAATATCAGATGTCTTATCAGCAGTTTTACTTGGTAACAAAAATATAAAGTAAACGGAGTTAAAGGCTTACTAGCTCGGAGAGGTCGTACAAAACCAGAAAGCGAGATGTCAGAACTAGAAACTGCGTGCTGAGAATTGTCTATTAAAAGAATGCTTCATTGTAGTAATCAAGTCGATGACTACAATGAAGCATTTGAAACGTCCCCGTGTCCCCGTTTATATAAAGGTTACAAAAGTACTATAGGAAATCTTTCTCTGAAGTGCTTGTCACCTAACAAATAGCCCTTAAACTTCCTAATTAATCTCTTATCTATCTTAATAGCGTTATGTCGGTACAGAATGATTCAAATTCACTATAAAATCATATGCTACTCCGCTTGATAATAAAAATGACAAAATAATAAATATTCCTATAACAATTGAATTTGCTATTGGTCTAGAAAATAGCATATGTAATTTTCTAACGATAAAACCACTAATATTACCCCTTTTATTTAAAAATATATTCATGCTAACTAGATAAGTTAATATAAACAATGTAAAAACATTTGATAACATTTGCGTAGCAGTTCCTAAGAAGTAATATACAATTCTAGCTATATCCACAAACTCATAATTAACATTGACATTGACATCTTGTTTCGACATTAAATATATTGACAATAAATTATATGCAGTTATAATCCATGAGAAAATAATCCAGTATTTACTTAAACCATCTAGGTTATTATTTCTATATAGCCGTATCAACATAGTAGCTGATAACGTAAATGTAATAATGGATATTATTACTATACTATCCATTATTAATGAATGATACCTTGAATAGATTTTAGCTAATACAAGTGAAACTACCAAAAGTATCACTAAAGGTGAATAATCATCATTTGATGTTGTTGCATTTCTATAAACAACCTTTTCTTTCTGTTTAGTAATAGTTGTATTTATGTATTCTTTAATCTCCACTACCGTGGTATTATTGGTTCTAATGTTAGAATCACTGGATTTTCGAGTTATTAATAAGCCTATTAAAGCACTAAATAATATAAAAAAAACAAGTTCCATTAAGACAATATGTCTTTCTGATAAATACTCTGCAAATTTAATACCCATAAAGTTATCTCCTTTCGGCGGAAAAAGCTTTTCAGGGTCTTCCTAATGGGTCAGAAGCCGAGACCCATCTTATGAGGCAAAGCTAAAGAGTTGCTCTATTAGATGTAACATTGTGTATACAATGTACATATGCTGCTACTTTACTAATGTAGACTAGGGAAATAGCGCGCCCAAAGAATCCCCACAGAAAAGCTTCGTAGAACAAACTCAAAACCTCCCTCTCTTCTTTTTCTTTATCGCCCTTTGGGCGACTAACCACATACTTACAATCAGAGAAGCTATCTTCATGCCATACAAAGCAGTGCCTAAGGTAAACGTGAAAAAGCCTAAAAATATAGTCAATATTCACCTACCTCAAGAACGTAAGTCTGTAACTACCAAATCCAAGGTAGTTATCTTCATCGTAATTTTTATGCTGATACACAGATGGTATTTATTAACGGAGGTTACTTATAGTAATAAAAAATGTGTTTATATTGCTTTTTATACTTATTGTGATAAAATAATTAACATACAACATATATTATAATTTCTATAATCACGTAATAGCAAACAAGCCAACATTGAAAAGCATTAAATTAATAGAATGATATTATTAATAGAATCTGTTTATGTATAAAAAAGTATAATAGCTTTCTATTTTAATTTATGAATATGAAATCTTATACGCTATACAACCTAAACGATGTAGCAAATTATACATATTTTTTGGTAATTTTAAATCTTCTTCCCTTAATAAAAAATAAAAATAATAATTTACATAAAAACAGCGAATTGGAGAAAAATAATGGCGAATATACCAGTATTATCCTTTTTTTCAGGTGCAGGATTTCTTGACTTGGGGTTTCATTTTTCAGGCTTTAATATCATATTTACAAACGAAATATCAACGAAGATATCAAAAGTCTATGAATCTGGAATGAGTTCATGCTTAGGAAAAAATTTATATATATCATCAAACAAGTCTATTGAAAAAATATCTTCCAGTTATATAAAAGACCTAATTAATAATCAAAAGGTGAATAATATATGGGGAATAATTGGTGGACCACCGTGTCCGGATTTCTCAGTTGGAGGAAAAAACAGAGGACATGAGGGGGATAATGGAAAGCTTACAGAGACATTTATCAATCTTATTTGTGAAGCAAGGCCCTATTTTTTTGTGATTGAGAATGTAAAAGGATTGATAAAAACTAGGAAACATAAATCTTTTTTTGATTTAATGATAAAGAAACTTGAAAAGCATGACTATGCTATTGACTATAAATTACTTAATTCACTTGATTTAGGTATTCCACAAGATAGAGAGAGAATTTTTATCGTTGGTATTAGAACGGATATATACAAAGATATTTTTAAAATAGACTATACTAGTAGTAGAGATTGGTTTTATTGGCCATATTATGATAAGTACTCAAATTCTAAAAACAAGTATCAATGGCCTAGATCAAATATATTTGGTAAAGAGATAAAAAGACCTAAAAATATTCCTCCGGAACTAATGGTTGGTACATATATACTTGACCAAGATAAACTTAAAGATATACCTAATTCAAATGAATATTTCAATCCCAAATCTACAAAATTTATTACTATATGTGAAGGAGACGATAAACGAAAAAGCTTTAAAAGGTTACATAGATGGAGATATAGTCCCACAGTTGCATATGGAAATAATGAAGTACATCTTCACCCAACACTACCAAGACGTCTTTCTGTAAGAGAAGCATTAAGGTTACAAACAGTACCAGATAGTTATGTAATTGATAAAGATATTACATTAACTACTAAATTTAAATCAATAGGTAATGGAGTTCCAGTAAAGATGGCAAGTCTTTTGGCAAGTAATTTACAATGTTTTTTAAACCAATACATATATAATCAGAGGTGATTTTATGATATCAAAAATAGATATTAAAAATGATATAATAGCTTTAGATGAGATCAGTATTGTTAGAAAATATTTACTTAATACCGATGTTTGGTATTTTACTAAGTATCATAATATGGGGTATGATGAATTCATGGAGAATCTTGATATGATGAATGAAATAATATCATATAATTTAGCTATAAGTATGAAAAATATTTTGATTGTTGGAAGTGGAAAAACAGGATATAGTTTTTCACCCCAAAAAGCATTAAAAAAATTTGACAGTGATTCAAATCAAGAGTCTGATATTGATATTGCAATAATATCAGATAAATATTTCTTCGAATATTGGGATTTAGCCAGAAAAGAAACTAGTATAAGATATACACATTATTATAATGATATTTCATCAGGTGTTTTTAATGGATTTATATCTAAAATGACTTTAGAAGAAATACCCGAAGTTCGTAAAAATTTCAATGAAAGAATTAGGACCACTAAAAAAACACTAATGCAGAGAGCAAATTTTCAGCACCCAATAAATTTTCGAATTTATAGGTCTTGGGAGGATTTAGAACATTATCACATAAGAGGATTAAGAAAGTTAAAAAAAGTACTAATGGAGGAGAAGTAATGATTTTAAAGAATTTTCATATATTGAAAGTAGAAGAGATATACGACAAATTTACAAAAGGTAGACTTATTGTAGATGAATCTTATCAGCGACGTAAAATTTGGAATGATACAGACAAAATAAGATTAATTGAGACAATACTAATTGATTATATTGTACCATCACTCTATTTTTGGGATGCTAAAACAGATGCTAGGACAGGTAAAACAATAACTCATATAGTTGATGGTCAACAAAGAGTTAACGCTATAGTTGATTTTATTGAAGGGAATTTTTCACTCCAAAAATCAAGCCTCACACAATTAGAGTTAAGTGGGGAATTTGCTAATAAGAAGTTTTCGGAGCTGTCTGATGATGCAAGGATAACTATTTGGTCATATAATGTTCCTATAGTTCAAATATCAAATGTTGATAATGTTGCTGAAATCAAAAGTCTGTTCTATAGGTTAAATTTAACTGATTATAATTTAAGAGCTCAAGAGAAACGGCATAGTACCTCAAGTGGATTGTTTGCTGAATTAGCAATAGAACTCTCTGAAAATGAGTTTTGGTCAAAGCATAATTTATTTAATTCTGGTGATATAAAAAGAATGAAAGACATTGAATTTTGTGCATCACTTATACTTCTTTCAAGGAATGGAATTATTAATCAAACAACGCAAAAAGTATTGAATAATGCATATGATGACTATAAAGAAGAGTATCTAGATAGAGATACGGATAAAGAAAGGATTTTATGTTGGATAGAGATTCTAGAAAAATTTATTAATGATGAAACGGTTAGTTTTGTTCAAAAAAAATCCCAGTTGTATACAATGTTTTCTGTTATAGATTATTTTGTTCAAAATAATTTAAATATAACAGATGACGTTATTTCAAATTTTACAGAGTTTGTTTCAATGTATATTCATTTTAAAAAGGATAAAGATCTTAAAGGTAATAACATTAATAGTTTACTTGATAAATATAGACTTGCAGCATCTGAAGGGATACACAAGTTAAAAAATAGAAGTATTAGGTACAAGATTATGAGAGATGTCTTATTAAAAGGGATTCAAAATATTGCAGTCAACAGTTAAAACTAAAAGGTTATATAAAATTATCATTGTGTAAATATGATAAATTAGAACTTAATAGTATGAAAATACTTGTTAATATCCTATTTATTTTATGTTATCAAAAATATGTTAACAACTAATTTGACTATCAGCATAAAAATTACGATGAAGATAACTACCTTGGATTTGGTAGTTACAGACTTACGTTCTTGAGGTAGGTGAATATTGACTATATTTTTAGGCTTTTTCACGTTTACCTTAGGCACTGCTTTGTATGGCATGAAGATAGCTTCTCTGATTGTAAGTATGTGGTTAGTCGCCCAAAGGGCGATAAAGAAAAAGAAGAGAGGGAGGTTTTGAGTTTGTTCTACGAAGCTTTTCTGTGGGGATTCTTTGGGCGCGCTATTTCCCTAGTCTACATTAGTAAAGTAGCAGCATATGTATATTGTATACACAATGTTACATCTAATAGAGCAACTCTTTAGCTTTGCCTCATAAGATGGGTCTCGGCTTCTGACCCATTAGGAAGACCCTGAAAAGCTTTTTCCGCCGAAAGACCTTAGAAACCGCTTCGCAGGCTTATGACCCTAGGGGTATTCACTTTATGACTATTCAATAAAAGCAGATAATAGAGAGAACGTATTCTTGACAGCAGATTGCTGTCTGATACGCTCTCTCTATTGTAGATTACAGTATTTTACATACAATCCCAATTATACAGTACATTACTAAAATCTAATTTGTCTAAATCTTTTTTTGTAATAAAGAAGTTAGCTACTCCGCTATCTCCCCATATTATGTCTAAATGTTCGTCGGTATCTATCTGTAACAGTAATATATCATAATTACGATACTCTTTTTTATATTCTCGCGGATCACATTGAGTAAAGAATGCATATCCTCCTAACTTATGCCCTATACCAGAGAAGTTATCAATATAGAAATCTTCTATGTCTTCGTTTAATGTATCAAAAAATTGAGATGGTGTTTGTCCTAGATATTCTTTAAACTGATAATCGTGAGAAGAAACAGGTTCAAGTTTTTTTTGAAAATGTAGCCTTACTTCATTTTGTATTGGAAAATCTACGTTATTATTAGTAATATTTTGTAAAAAACTAAAGTCTGTTATAAGTTTGGAAGAGTCTAGACATATTTCTTCATGGTAAATAATTCTATAATTAGCTTGTCTTGTGCCATCTTCACAGTTAAGACCATATATATCATCTTCCACTGAAATAAAAAATTGTAATATACCTTTTTTAGGAAGTAGCTTACATTCTGGTATCTCAGTAAAATTAATTTGAGCTAATAGTCTCATAGGTTTATTTTTTGTATCTAGAGGATATGCAAGAGTTGTTGGGAAATATGGTTCACCACCAAATTTGCTGTCCCAAAAATTGTTTTTTTGCTTAGTGCCTGTAATCTTAATATACTGTTTTACAGAGGATTTAATTACTTCACTATATTTTTGTAATGGTTGAGGAAGTTCATCTTTTAATATGTTCATTCTATCATTCCTTTCTTTTAAAACAACAGCAAAGATATATTAATACCTTTGCTGTGTAGTTTAAATACTACCTATTGTTTTTCAGAATCCCAAACTTCAATAAATTTAAAGCCAGTTAGGTCATTTTGTATGACTGCATTTCTAAAATTATCTGATACAAATATATGACTTCGCTTCAAATCATCAATCTTAAATATATCATGCCTTTTCACATTCTCAGTTATAAATTCAAATTTAATAAATCGCATTATCCTACCTGATGACTTAAATCTCTTATAGTCAGATTTATTATAGTCAATGCAATCAGTTAAGACTTTAAGAACATTAACGATATAATAATCTCCTTTATAGTACTTAATTGGAAGGATTTCTGTGTTCTTTAATAAAAAAGTGTCTAAACATTCTATTGCATGTTTGTTTAACACTTGAATACCTGTACTTAAATACAGTGAATCACCAACACATATATCATCATCTGCTTCTACTTCGATTGGTGTCCAATCAGTTATTAAACTTTCTCCATTAAAATAATAGTTTTGTACAATTTTCTTTACATCTTCTTTATGTTTCCATACAAGGTAATCATATTTTTCATTATCATTAGTTAACTCCCATATTTTCATGCATTTCCTCCAATTTATTAATTTAAAAATGTACCATTATTTATTTGCTCAGCTATATCGTTTAGAGTTTCAACCAATTCTTCCTGGGTTGTTACATTCTCTAATAGCTTATTAACCTTCTCAAAATATGCATTTGTATGAATTCTTCGATGTTCTGCAATTTTCATAAACACACCATTTACTGCATCATTAACATGAACACCAAATTCTGTCAATTTCTCTCTAGCTTCAGCAGCCTTTTTTGCAGCATAAGCTACAATATGATGGGCTGCATTTGGTTCATTTGGTGGCTTCATACCATTACTATTCATGTTATTTCTAAGGTTTTTAGATGCATTTTTCCTATTGTCTTTTAGATATTGTATTTCTAATTCATACTGATCCATAATATCAAAAGAATCATCTGCATACTGTTGCTCAATCAGTGCTATTTGTTCATCCGTCTCCCCAGCCTGAATTGAAAATTTATCAAGGAATAACCATCCTGCAATAACCGCTGGTGATACTTTAGAAACTGCAGAAGCTCCTTTTCCAAGTTGTACAGCACCTTGACCAATAATTTCACCAAGCCACATCCAAATATCTGAATCAGCTGCTATTCCAGAATGTCCAGTAGGGTCAATGTAGTATACTGGATTGTTATAACAATAGGTATACAAGTTTAGGCTAAGAGGGTCGTTTGCCTGCCCCCTGTAACTATCTTCTGTAATAAATCTACCTATATACGGATTATAATACCTAGCTCGTAAATAATATGTTCCAGTCTCAATATCATAGTATTCACCACTATACCTAAATGGATTATTGTCATTAGTATCAATGCTTAACTCTATGCCGAATGCGTCGTAGTCATATGTTTTTTCAACTACACCTGCATTATTGGTTCGGTGTATGACATCACCATGATCATTGAACAAGTAGAATTGTTCTTCACTGTCTTTAATCCTTGATATAAGGTTGATACCCCTTGCATAAATAGTTGTCTGATCTTCAATTAATTCAGCTATTACATTTCCGCCATCTAGTACAAATTGTGTTACCTTGCCATTCACTTTTTTACTTATTCGTATACCTGTAGCGTTATATACATACTCGGCACTATTACCATTAGAGTCTGTTTTTATAAGTTGATTTAATAGGTCATAGTGATTGATTGTGACATCTGCTTGCGTACTTTCACCTGCTTGGTAAATATGTGTTTTTTCTTCACTACCAGTACTTGGGCTTAATGTTTCTTTTAGTGATATTAACATATTACCATTTGGATCATATGAGTATTGAGTGGTTTCTATATCTTGGCCGATTGTTTTTGTATCGTAGCTTAACCTATTATTCAGATCATAGGTGTAATCTATGTTATAAGTTTCATTTCCTGATACGACTAGTGTTGCTCGATTACCTGCATCATCGTATGTGTATGCTAATTGTTGTTGTAAGATACTGTTTAATTTATTGGTTTCTGTGATGAGCCTACCTAAATCATCGTATATATAATTTGTCTCTTTTCCACCAATAGAATCCGTTTCAACTTTTTTATTTCCATCTAGAGTATATGTGCTATTGTAATGTGATAGTTCAGTATTATTTTGTTTATTAATTAATTCTGTTACGATATTAGCAAGGTTATAGTTATATATTACACTATTGCCATTAGTATAATCAAGTGATTTTCTGTTATTATTATCATCATAGGTATAAGTTGCTTTCAATATACCATTTTCTGTTACTGTAGTCAATCTATCTAGTTTATCGTATTTATAATTGGTAGAACGAATAATTTTAGCATCATTTTTAATAATTACCGTTATTCTATTTCCATGAAAATCATATGTATATTCTTTTGTCACATTACCTTCAGTTTCTTTTAACAACCTACCCAATTCATCAAATATATAGTCGACTTTGTTAAGACCATCTGATATAGAAGTTAATACTCTTCCTATACCATAAGTATAAGTTTTATTTATACTTTCTGATGTCTGGCTATTTTCAACGGTTTCTGATAGAATATCACTTGGCCCCCTATAAGTGTAAGTATAGATGCTTCCATTTCTATCCTTTTTACTAATTAATTGATTATTACTATCATAAGAATAAGTTTCTTGTTGATTTAGTGCATCAATTCTCTTTACAATTCTATTCATGTGATCAAACTCAGCTTTAGTGACTGAATAAATGGAATCACTAGTAGGCGTTACATTATCTAATCCAGTAATTATTAATGGTGCTTTTAATCCAGTATATGTTCTAACTTTATTACCAGTTTTATCATAATAGTATTGTGTGATGCTCTCAATATTATCATTGTTATATAGAGTTACTTGTATTAAATTATTCCTATTATCATATTTAAATTCTTCTTTTGAGTAAGTATAACTCTCTTCTGCTTTATTATTTGATATTTCTTTTCTAATAAGATTATTATTTTTATCATAGTAATACCTATTAATTTGATAATATGTTGTTGACCCAATTTGTTGGAATGGTACTTTTTCTTCAATTAGCCTACTTAAATTATCATACTTATATAATGTACTATATGGATTACTTGATTTATTCCCTTTAATATCCCTTTTTTCAATAAGTTGTCCTATTGAATTATAATAGTTAGATACATAATCCCCTAGCACATTATATGATTTAATAACATTTCCTCTATAATCATATTCGTTCTTAGTTGTATATGTTTCTGACCATGATTCATCATGAGCTCTAGGATTTTTACTGGATATGACATTATTAGTAAAATCATATAAATATGTAGTTACAGATGTTTTTCCATTATTAGTTATTTCTTTCTTAATAATGTTACCACTTTTATCTCTATAGACAGTTTCAATCAATATATTCATATATAATCTTTTTCTAGTTTCTTTTACTTCTTTACTTAGATTTCCATTATCATATGCACAGTCGTATGTATATGCATTCTCATCAATCTTATTATTTTTATTATCGTAAAAATATTCGTATTTTAATAAACCATTATCACGATATTTTTTTTCAACCCAATTGCCCTCACCATCTATTTCTTTAATTACTCGACTCCACGTATCATAGGTAAGCGCCTTTAGTATTTTTGAGGTTGTAAGATCTTTTACATATACCAATTTACCAATATCATCATAAATATACTTAACCTTATTATTATTCTCGTCGGTCTTAGTAGCACTGTTTTCAGATGTATTCACAGTGTAGCCCCATTTAATTGTTGAATTATCAGGATTAGTTTGTTGTTTTTTACGATTAAGCACATCATAAGTATAGCTTGTCGTATTACCTTCACCATCTATGTAACGTATTAAATTTCCTAAATAATCATAATAAAATTGTTGATCAATAGTCCCTTGACTATTACCATTACGAGCCTCTATAAGATTATCTCTCGCATCTCTTATTCCTTCTGTCCAACTTCTAGTCAGAAAAGCACCATTAAATTGACTACGTGACTGATTATCCATATACGTTGTTTTTTCAGAGAAATAATTAGTAAAGTTATTATCTGATAAATAGTATCTAGTTTCAATAACATTTCCATACGTATCATAAACGTATTGTTTCTTTGCTTTCAAAACATTGTTAATAAATGTATTAACCCATTCTATTTTGTTTCCATCAGCAGATAATACACGCTCTATCTTTACTTTTTGATTTTCATCTTGCCAATATTCCACACTTACTTGAAAGTGATTTTTTAGAGTATATGTATAGTTCTTTTTATGCTTATCTGAATCAGGTGAAACTAATTCATCATTAGAATTCCTTTCTGCATTATGATTCCAATGATAAATTAACTCACCAAATGAATTATATAGATAATCATTAACTAATTTCATTTCTTTTCCTGTGGTTTTATTTATATTTTTAACAATAGATTTCTTAAGTGTATCATTAGTACTATATTCGTAGTGTTCGTTCTTTTTATAATCATCACTTTCTACTTTTTTCTCTAATACTAACATACTGTTATTATATACATATTCTGTTGAAACAATATGTCCATCTATTGTTTGATTAATGGTTGTCTTATCATTAAGGTAATCATTTATTTGATAAGAAAAATTCTTAAAATTAAATTGTTTTCCACTACCATAATCTTTAGCATTATTCGTATGTCTTATCATTACTCTGTGATATTCTCTTCTTCCAGTAGGTCCAAAATCTTTCTCATGCTTTGTATAATAATAAAAGTCGTATGCACCTGTTGGATGTATTCCTTTCGAAAGGTTAACATACATATTTTTCTCAGCATCTTGAATAGTATCTTTTAACATAGAAGCTCTAACTACTTCATATGAATATGTAAATGAAGTTGTCTTACCATCTTCATTTATAATACTCTTTAATACTGTTTTAGACTCTGGCATATAACCATCAATATTATTAGATGTCTCATCTTTTATTTTAGCTAGATTATATTGAATAGAACGTGTATTCTCTCCATCATATACATTAATCCTTATGTTACTAGAAAAATTATAATTAAAAGTTATTTGACGATTACAGCTATCTATAATTTTATTTAATAAGTAAATAGGAGCATTAAATTCATCAATCATTTTAGTATGATAAAATTTAATGGCATTTCCAAATCTATCAACTTTTCCTATTAACCGTCCATCAATATTAAAGTAATATTTTGTACCATCTAATTCGTTTAAAATGTAATTTGAACTATCTACGCCATTGGAAAACTCATTTCTATCCCAATCTACTGTTAAATATATATCATCCATTTTATAATTTTCGAAATTATATCGCTGTGTTACTTCATTATAACTTGCAGAAAGAAATGTACCCTTTAAACCATAATGTAGGATTGGATACCCATTAGATAGTTCAATTGAAGGTAAATCAAACGCCCATCCAGTACCAATATTATATGTTTTATCGTTAAATGTAGAAAAATTCCTTTCCTCACTAAGTACGCCATCATTATCTTTTACAACATTTTTTAAAATATTAGATTCCGATTGATTATAGTATCTTGTTAGGACAAAATCTAATCCGTTCTTTCCTTTTAATACTACATCATTATATTTTAATATTAAATTACCTGATACTGGACTTATGCTTTCTGATTGATTGCTACTTATTGAAAAAGGGGTTTCTTCGCCAAGGACATACATCTCCCTCGGATATATTTTTCCATTATAATTTTTTACTATGGGGTTATCACTTAATGTGCTTATATCATTAGCATATAGTGATGAATTCGACTGTTCATTATTTATCTCCATATTAATTTTAACTAATGTTGATTTTCCTTTTACCTCTACATTATCAATAAAATATGATATGTTCTTACCTTCTTCTAATGAAAATTTAATTTTAAAATCTTTATTTTCTTCAGCTAACGTAGACAATGAATATTTATAGTAATATAATCCTTCATTACCTACCGAAATTCTATCCATTTTATTCCACTCTAAACCATCATACCAATATATTAAACAGTATTGTGATGAATCTACCTTATTAGCTGTCATATAAAATGATACTTCAATATACTTATAATTTTCAGTTGATATTGGTAAAATTAATTCGTTCGCATTACTTATTTCAACACCATAATTATCTTTTTTGGGTATATCCGACCTTATATAGCTATAATAAATATTATCCTTTTTTATAGTTTCGAAGTTAAATGCTTTAATAATTGTAGAAAGAGTCAATTTATTTTCTTTAGTTAGTTTTTTATCTTGCTCTAGATTAGCAATTTTATTTTGATCATTACTTGCGTTATTATGTACTGAATTACTAATATCCTTTAAATCATTATCAGCATATGAACTTGTACCCAAAAGAAACAGAAGCATGCATAGTATCATAGAATATTTTTTTAACTTCATCATATATATCCTCATTTCTCATTCGTAAATTTGTTATAACTCAGGTTACTGTGATAAATTAGATGATACTTTCAATATACTCACAATATTTTCTATCATCTTTGTATCACTTTATACGTTTAATGCTTATATCAACTATGTACAGAAAGTGTAATATTTATTGTTCCGTTAATTTTACTTTTGAATCTAATACCATATAATACTCCTGTCCAGCTTTTACCTGACTCTATGGGATTAGCAACGGAAAAACTGATTGTACCTGGTATTTCACCAATATTTTTATCTCTTTCCCAACTCATGATATATAAGTCATCAATTTCTAATGCAGCATCATCATAGGTAAGCGTATATACTTTTCCAATAAAATTTGTATTATCTATCGCCTTTATTATAATATTATAGGTTTCATCTTTTTCACATTCAAGAGTATATACATTTCCTGTCGTAGTAGCTGTGATTTCTGAGCTCCAAGGACTATATCCATCTGAATTTTTTGCTCTGATACAATACTTATATGTTGATGCAGGCTCCAATCCATTATGTGTATAAGTTGTATTAGCACCTGTTTCACGCATTACTTCATTAGATTCACTGTCAATAATCTTCACTTCATAACTTGTTGCATTATTAATACTATCCCAAGTAATTTTTATAAGGTTACTAGCTACAGTATTTGTTATATTAGTTGGTATATTCAGTGGTTCGCTTTGCATACTGACTGCATTGTCTTCGTATCCATTAGAATGTGTGCTGTCGTTAACGGATTTAGAACTATTATGAACATTATACGTGTTATTAGGTTTTTCTTTATTAATTATTCCATCTTGAGCAAATGAATGTGTTGTTAAGTTAATCAATAAAAGTACTAATATTATAAAATAAGTATTTGTTTTTATAAGATTTTTCTTCATTAGTGTACTCCTTCTTTATTTTTGCATTAATTAGTTTAGTATGGTTTGCATACTAATAACTTTTTTATTGCACAGTGTATTTGATAGAAGATCTTCCAGTTGGTGTTTTTTCATTAAAACGAATACAGTTTACTATGCCTGACCATTTTTGATTAATTGGGATCGATTTATCCACTGTAAATGTAATTAACCCAGGTTGAGATTGGGTAATTGTTATGCCCGTTCCATTAATTATACCAAGAGTTGTTTCTTTTTGTTCTGTCATAGTACACAAATCTATTAATTCTAATTCATTTGCATCATATTCTATATGAAAAATTTTATTAGAGAAATCTTTTATCCCTAAATTAATTAGCATTAAAGTATATTCGTCTGGGAGTTTCGGGGTACCAAATACATACTTTGGTAACAGTTGGTAACCTGATTCTCCATTCCCTAGCTGTCCACTTGAATTATCTCCCCACGACATGACTGTTCCATCATTTTTAAGTACCATACAATGGGTAATTCCAGTTGCTATAGCTTTTATTCCACTTAAGTCATTGACTTGTACTGGCGTAATTCTATTTGTTGTTGTTCCATCCCCTAACTGACCATAATAATTATATCCCCATGACCACATCGTTCCATCATTTTTTAGGGCTATAGCATGATAGGCTCCGCTTGATATGGCTATTACTCCACTTAAACCACTAACTTGTACTGGAATTATTCTTTCTATCCTTGTTCCATCTCCTAACTGACCAAGATGATTAAACCCCCATGCCCACACCGTTCCATCATTCTTTAGGGCAATACTACTACTATTCTTACCTGCTATGGCTGTTACTCCGCTTAAACTATTTACCTGTATCGGAGTTATTCTTTCTGTTTTTGTTCCATCTCCTAACTGACCAGTAGAATTATATCCCCATGCCCACACCGTTCCATCACTTTTTAGGGCAATACTATGTTGATCACCGCAAGCTATGGCTGTTACTCCATTTAAGCCACTCACCTGTACTGGCATTGTTCTATTTGTTTTTGTTCCATCTCCTAATTGACCATAATAATTATATCCCCATGACCACACCGTTCCATCATTTTTTAATGCCATACTATGCCAAGTTCCTTCAGCTATGGCTGTTACTCCACTTAAGTCATGTACTCGTACTGGGGTTACCTTATCTATTTTTGTTCCATCTCCTAATTCACCAAATACATTCCTCCCCCATGACCACACCGTTCCATCATTTTTTAGTGCCATACTATGATAAATCCTGCCTGTTATGGCTATTATTTCACTTAATCCATTTACTCGTGTTGGGGCTACTCTTTTTGTTTTTGTTCCATCTCCTAACTGACCATAATAATTTCTTCCCCATGACCATACTGTTCCATTATTTTTTAATGCCATACTATAATAGCCCCCACCCGCTATGCCTATTACTTCACTTGAGTCATTAACTTGTATTGGGGTCATTATTCTTGTTTCTATTCCATCTCCTAACTGCCCTGATGAATTATTTCCCCATGACCACACCGTTCCATCATTTTTTAATACAATATTAAAACATTCCCCACCTGTTATAGTTGTCACTTCACTTAAACTACTTACTTGTACTGGGATTTTACTATTTATTTCTGTTCCATCTCCTAATTGACCATAATAATTATATCCCCATGACCACACTGTTCCATCATTTTTTAGCGCTGTACTATGAGACCATCCACTTGCTATAGCAACTACTCCAATTAAACCATGTACTTGTACTGGGTTTCTTCTATCTGTACTTGTTCCATCTCCTAGCTTACCATAAGAATTATTTCCCCATGCCCATACTGTTCCCTCTTTATTAAGCGCCATACTATGATTACCATTGCCTATAATAGCTGTTACTCCACTTAGACCACTTACTTGTACTGGAGTACTTCTATTTATATTAGTACCATCTCCTAACTCACCCTCCATATTTCTCCCCCAAGACCATACTGTTCCATCATTTTTTAACACCATGCTGTGATTATGCCCTGCCTTTATGGCTTTTACTTCACTTAAATTACTTACTTGTACTGGAATTATACTTTTTGTAATTGTTTCATCTCCTAGTTGACCATAATAATTACTTCCCCATGACCACACTGTTCCATCATTTTTTAATGCCATACTATGCTGCTCGCCACCTGTTATGGCTATTACTCCACTTATACCACTTACCTGTGTCGGAATACTTTTATGCACATTTGTTCCATCTCCTAGCTGACCTGAAGAATTGACTCCCCATGACCAAACTGTCCCATCTTTTCTTAACGCCATACTATGATGTGTTCCACTTGCTATAGCTATTACTTCGCTTAAGCTACTAACTTGTACCGGGGTTCTTCTATTGATATTTGTTCCATCGCCTAGCTGGCCCCTAGAATTCTCACCCCACGACCACAACGTTCCATCTTTTCTTAACGCTAATCCATGATAATTACCACAACTTACAGCAACAAACTGACCTAATTCAGTTGAAATAGGATTTAGATTTACTTCAGAAGTATTTAATGCAGAATATTGTATGTTGTAACTCATATTTTCTTTGTTTCTATCAGTAAAATCATCAAAATTCTTTCCTTCCAAAGTTTCATGAATTGTTGGCTTATCTGCTAACTCTAGTAATATATGAGGTGGTACATTTTTAGGGATATCACCTGCTAATACCTTTTCCCTAAGTATCTCTGGTTCAATTTTTATAAGTTCTTCCCATAGTTGTGGTTCTTCTAACATAAGATGGTTAAGTTCAGAAAGATATCTTATTGGTATTTCATTTTGGTATATATCTTCAAAATTGTTTATGTCTTGCTCCTTGTCTATAAAGTTATCATTTGTGTCTTCTTTAGTTAAAACTTCCACATAATTACTTTGACCAATTACATTATCTTCTTCATCTCTTACTACTATAGACAATAAATATAACGTAGTTGGATTTAGTTCATTTATTTTATACTTTGTTTCATTTGTTATCCCAATTAATTGTGAATCGTTATATATTTCATATTCTTTTTTTCCCATATTATCTGTTAATTGTTCCCATGATAATTCAACAGTAGTATCAGTCTTTGAGGTTACCGTTAGTTTAATCGATTCTGCTGGTAATTCCTTATTAACTTCTAGTTTTGTTGTAATGGTAATCATATTACTTTCACCACAAATCATACCTTCTTTATCTGTTGCTTTTATAGTATATGTATATTGAGTATCAGGTTTTAATTCTGTATCAGTATAGATTAGTTCGGTTACTATTCCAATTTTAACTTTATCACGATAAATCTCATACATAACTTCATCTTCATAGCTTGTCCATGTTAAATCTACCGTTGTATCGGTTTTAGTGGACACGGAAAGCATTATAGCTTCTTGTTCCTTTTTTTGTTTTGATTTTATAGGTTCTGTATCCACTTCTAACCCATTACTAGGTTCTGATAGATTTAATAATGTATCCTTTGTCTTTACTGTAAAGCGATAGGTTGTATTTGGGCTTAATCCCGCTACAGTAAAATTTGTTTCATTAGTTGTGCCAACTAAATCTAACCCGTTATATATTTCATATTCTAATACCTCTATATCTTCTATTGATTGCTCCCATAATAATTCAACAGACGTATCTGTTTTCATTGTTACTGTTAAATTAGTTGGGGGTGTTGGAACCTTCTTATCTATTATTATTTTTTTAGGTTCTGTTATTACTTCTATGGTATTACTATCGCCAAATATAACACCTTGTTTACTTTTTGCTTTAATCACATAAGTATATTCAGTGTCTGGTGTTAATTTGTTATCCGTATAGTTCAAAGCATTAACACATGCAATGTTTATTCCATCACGATAAATTTCATACTCTAAATCAAATAAGTCTGCAACATAGCCTGTCCATGACAAATCTATACTTGTGTCTGTTTTTGATACAATGGTCAGCGTATTTGTTACTTGTTTAACATTCATTTTATTATCTTCTACATAAATCTCTAGGTCATCTGCTAAAATACTGTTATAAGTTATGCATTGAAATATAAATGATACAAACATAAAAAATACAATTATTTTTTGTTTTTTTTCCATCTTAATCCTCCTAAATTTTAAAAATCATAAATTATATATATTTTATTATATAATATCATTATTTGACATAATCGTCTATTAATATTAAAATTTAGATACATTTTTTTATTATAGTATTTTTTACACATGCATTCATCTTTTAATCTATCAATATCTTCGATATATCTTAAAATCATTATAATTCGTCAAAAATATCAAATGTTTTAGGTAGGTATTTTATATTTAATTACTTGCTGAAAAAATTTTATTGCACGTGTGACTATCCTATATTTTTCAATGGTAATATTCATAAAATCTAGGTTTTCCTCGCAAGTCCATAATATTTCTATCCTATTAATCATTGACAGTTAAACGCCAATACGAGATAATTGGGATTGAATGAGTAAAAAATTAATTGTTAGACTTTTCATGTGTTTTAAGGAGGCAGATAGATGTATGATATTGTTATTGTTGGTGCCGGACCAGCGGGAGCAACACTTGCTAGGATGTTAAAAAGCACCTTTAAAGTACTTATATTAGATAAAAGAACCTTTGATCATAAAGCATGTCTTCTTAAGAAATGTTGTGGAGGGTTATTGGCTCCAGATGCCCAAAAAGTATTGGGACATTTGGGGCTCGGTATCCCGAAAGATGTTTTAGTAGGTCCTCAACTATTCACAGTGAAAACCTTGGATTTTGATAATCACATCGAACGGTTTTATCAACGACATTATATCAATATTGACCGTGAAAAATTCGATCAATGGCTTGTGGACCAAATACCTGAGCATGTAGAATGTGTTTTCGGGGTGCAATATAAGCAACATCACACACTTTCTAATGGTAGATTAGAAGTCATTTATACCCATAATGGTAAACAACATAAGATTAATACAAAATACTTAATAGGTGCAGATGGCGGTTTTTCTCTAGTTAGAAAACAGTTGGGTTTAGGTGAGAAACTACAGCGTTACGCTTCTATTCAAGAATGGTATCACGTGGATGATCTCATGCCTTACTTTACAACCATATTTGATAAGGACATAACTGATTTTTATTCTTGGACTATACCTAAGGAGAATGCCTTAATACTGGGATCAGCAATTCCTTTTCGAAATAATGTCAATAGCAGGTTTAAACGACTTAAACAGAAGCTCGTAAAAAAAGGTTTTCCCTTGAATGCGTGCATCAAAAGAGAAGGGGCCTATATTATACGCCCCACTAAATTTCAAGCTCTTAGTTATGGCAAAGATCAAGTATTTCTCATCGGGGAAGCCGCTGGTTTTATAAGTCCTAGCTCAGCTGAAGGGTTTAGTTATGGTATGCGAAGCGGATTAAAACTTGCCAAGGATTTTAATGCCTTAGGAGAAGCCATCCGTATTCAACACTATAAAAAAAGCTGTCAATCACTTAAGCATAATATAAGCATCAAAAATCTTAAAGCTCCATTTATGTATAATCCTTTTTTACGTAGATCAGTCATGAAAAGTGGTTTATTAAGTATGAAAATCAATGATGATAGTTCCTATTAATCAACCTTGATCCACTAACAATTATGCTACTGGTTGGTGGTACATATTGAAAGGAGTGATTCACAAGACCAAGAACCTCGTGAATCACTCCTTTTGCTATTCCATACCAAAAAACCATTTAAGGGTTTTTAATGTTTCTTCTTTTCTTACTGTATTTACAAGGACGCCCATTATTTTCTTTCCTTCACCTACAGCAACTGATCTTACTTTTTCGTTATCTGTGACATCGATACCGTATATCTGTTCCTCTGTATCTTCCTCACCTTTTAATCGCACAAACTTATCTTCTAACTTAACCAACATATCTTCTGGTAGTATCTGATCAAGCGGCAAGAATGTTTGCTGGGTTGTTGCAAGTTCCTTAAACTGCGCTTCATCTAAAACAAGAATATCGAGCTCGTTGGCAGATATATTTGCCATAAACTTCGTCTGAGTTGCCATATCTAGCTGTGGTTGTCCCGTTCCAGCAGGTGACATATAATAAGTACTAACAAATACCTTCTTGTTACCCATTTCTTTTGTCACAATCAGTGGATTCAACTCTTTTTCCAAGACTTCAGCAGCATCTGTACTTATGCTTGTTCCCATGAATACCACGTGAACTGCTGTTTTTGGTGGCGGATTGATAAACCACGTATTGAGTAAGCTACCAACGAAAATTAACCCAAGGGTCCCAAAAATAATATGCAATTTATAATATTCCCAGATATACTCTACTTTCTGCTTCCTGTTCATTTCTTGAAACTTTGCTTTGTTTGTTTTTTTCTTCATTTGAATCATCACCTTAAGCCTTATTTGAGATTAATGAATGTCTCTTCATATAAATAAATATATGAGCCATTATATCATATTTCTAGTTTTCGTCAAAGGCTTTATTCAATTCTTCTGTTCCCTCAAGTACAAATTTACCATCTTTGATTAAAGCTATACGCTCACCATCTTCTTTGATAATATCAATGAAGGCAAGACCGCTATAAGGTAAGGTAATATCTGTATGAAGTCCCGTATAGGCTTCTTCCATATTTGTCTTTCTGATGATGGATTTCTCATTATCCCTTGCAATAACTTCTTTACCATTAGAATTGTATACGGGAATGTCCTCACTCCACATAAAACATGTGTCACCAATAGCAAAATGAGGTCCCATCTTCTCAACGATCAGAATAGGCAACAAATCCATAATGTTAAACTTCTGAGCCATAACATAGGCTGTTGTATTGGTTCCAATAGCGAACTCACCAATTGGTAAGGTATCATGAGGTAAGATTAAGTTCTCGTGTACATATTTTTTACACTCATCTTCATGATTAAAGTTTCCACATGTATAGGTATCAATAAAACCATCTTTAAATGTCATCTCAAGATTGATATACTTCAATCCTTTTAAGAATACTTCTTCCACAAATAGCGTTCCATTAGTACCCGCAAGTACTGGAGATGTATAGACCTCCCCTACAGGAATATTTACATCTGCAAGGCAGTTATGGAATCTCGTTTCCTTCTCTGGATGATTTAATGGGTAGAGGTTTACCTTAATATCCGTCTTATTGGTTCCCTTACCTTTAATATGCACATACTTACCTAGATCAAGAGCATCAATAATACTATTCTGGATGCGATCATACACACTCTCATCAAGGGTATTTACCTTTATAGTAGCATCGAATATAGCTCTAAATTGTTCACCAATTTCAGGTATTGGATAAGATACAATGGTAAAACTAAATTCCTCACGTGGCATATATGTGTATATAATCTTGCTCTTTTCAATAGATGCACTCTTGTTCACTTGTGTCTGTTCATCATCTAACTTAATATTTTCTTTCTTAGATACTGGTGAGAATGGTTTTTCACCAAATGGCTCTAATAAGGCTGGTCCACCATATTGTTTCATTTGAAGGGCTAGACTATCTGCCGCTTTACGAAGTGCTTCTATTTTAATATCGGAGTAAGTTTTGTCATAGTAGATAGCAAAGTCATAACGATGGTCATAGTAATATTGGCGGTTAGGCAATGTTGAATACATACTTATAAATGCGTTGGCAAACTCAATGCTTGAAAGTCTCGTTGCATTAATAATTGAACGTAACCCCAATGTTTCAAAATTAGCTATTACCTGTCGCATAACGCGCTCAAAACCAAGTTGATGACGTAAACTAACCGTTGATTTTATCTTAATATCTTTGTTGTCTCTTATATAACCTTTACGTAATCCTTCTGACATATTATCAGCCATTATTTTTATGGTTTCTTCAGGTAACTTATTTACATATTTGGCAACTTCTATCTCATTGTCCGTTATGTAACGTCCATACTTGAAGAGATATCGAATATCTGATAGATCATCCTCTTTAATCATATCTACAAGATAGGATATGTCCGGATTAGAGATATAATCCAAGTGAATATATGCATACAATTCAACATGTGCTTTTTTATCTTCTACTATGAACTCTATAAGCGTGTCTACCTGTACATTCTCTGCATCTTTTACATAAGTATAGCATTTATTGACTAATTCAATGGTATGTGCCATGTCAAATAATTTGTGTTCATAGGCACTTGGAACAAGGTCTCGAACGAAACCGTATAATGCGGTTAGTACTTGACCAATCTCTTTACCAAACTTAGCTACTGCATAAGCAGGATTACCATAACTTGAATCATAATTATCGGGCAAAATATCCTCATATAACCCCTTGTTCAATTCCTTTAATACTTCAAAAGGCTGTTCTGTGTAGAAATCTGGTTGGCTAATAGCTTCCTCATGACCAGCAACCATGAGTATGAACTCTCCTAGTTTGTAAAAATAGTCCCCATAGCCATCTTTACCTTCTGTTTCCACTACCATGGATTCCACTTGTCCTAGAGCTGCTTTGTAACTTTTTAGAACTTGATCATTCTCTTTCTTATAGTATTCTCTGTAATCAAACATTCTTTTTTCTCCTTTATTATATGATTATTGGCTCTTTCACTATCAGTTGAATATTGTAATTAAATCATGCATTAATACATTCAACCTATGATGAAGAGCTTTATTTATGAACCCATTCTTATTTTGTGTCATGACTTTATTTACTTGCAAGGTCAAAGTCACAGCAAAAGTGGTAAATTTATTTTCACACTTCTCTAGTCTGATTTTAGCTTATTTAGAAAACCCCTATGTCGTGCAATTTTAATCACAATCCATGATACGATAAAAGCAATAATCACACTAAACAGCACATCGGATGGATAATGTACAGTTAAATAAACCCTCGATAATAATATGCCTGTAGCTAGTAATAAAACAGGTACATATATTTTCCAATCATCCACCAAAAATAGCACAACAAAAGCGATAGAGAAACTACTAAGCGCATGTCCAGATGGCATTGAAAAACTGTTTAATTCTTTTATAATAATCTTTAAGTCCAGTGCTTCATATGGACGAATTCTACCTATGGCATTCTTTAGAACAACTTCTCCCAATAGGGTGTTCGTTAAAAGCACAATGGATGCTATAATACCCACTTTTCTATATTTTTTACTAATCATAAGTAGTAAACAAATGATAATCCAAATAATGAACCCATCTCCTATACGGGTAATAAATGACATAATTTCATCTAAAACAGGTGTTCTCAGATGGTCATATGTATACCGTATAATATTTTGGTCTAGGTTATTAATTAAATCAAAAATACCCATCACCTACTTCTCTCTTAATTTTTTATGTTGTTTCTTTAATATCTTTTATCCTTTGGTTACCTTTTAGCACCCTCCTCATCATTTCCATATTGCTTACATTCATATCTTTTTTTCTTGTATAGCTGAAGTATATTAAACAAGAAAAAGAGTTAACCCCTTATAAGTTAACTCTTATATTATAACGCATATTTATATAATTTTCCATTGATTAACATACTAATCTAATTATTTTTCTTTTCATATTGTCGTTTTCGATAGAGATAAGTGACACCGATTATGATTGATATCACATAGAAGCCACAGGCTAGTGTTGTTTTGATATCCCAATATTCCATTAGGCATCCTCCTTTCATATCGAATCGCATTTTTTACTACTTCTTCTTAATATACTTTCTTGTATCAATAGCAACCGCTACTAGGATAATAAGACCTTTTACCATGTATTGCAAATAAGGGTCTACGCCTACATAGGCTAATCCAAAGTTAATAACCTGGAATATAATAACACCTGTTACGATACCTGCAATTGAACCGACCCCACCCATTAAAGATACACCACCGACAACACAAGCTGCGATAGCATCGAGTTCATACCCAAGTCCAAGGTTATTGGTTGCTGAGCCCGTACGTCCTAACTCCAACAAACCAGCTGACCCATATAAAACACCTGCCATGATATAGACGATGAGTGTTGTCTTAACAATACTTACACCTGATACAGCCGCTGCTTCCTGATTACCGCCAACAGCAAACATGTTCTTACCAATCTTGGTTTTATTCCATATAAACCACATGACTAAAACAGATATTAAAGCAAAGATCATCAAATAGGATATATAGAACTCATCCCCATTAAATTTGAACTGCACCAGTTTACCTTGAGCTATATATTTAAAGCCTTTATTTAAACTTGTGATCGGTGAACCACCTAAAGCATTGTAATAACTTGAAGCTGCACCGTATAGAATCAGTTGCATACCCAGTGTAGCAATAAACGGCGTAATATGTAGCTTCGCTGTTAATATACCATTAATAAATGAAGCAAAAGTGACTAATAAAATAATCATAATGATAATAAAAACAACAAACCATCCTGATGATGGAAGATTAGGAAATACTCTTCTAGCGAACTGTGGATCCTGTAGCAAACTTGCTCCTACAACTCCTGCCAATCCTACCATTCTACCAATGGATAAATCGGTTCCCGCAAGAACGATAATACCTCCCACACCAAGTGCTAACATCATCCTTGTGGATGCTTGCGTCAAAATAGTGGATAAACTACGGAATGATACAAAAGATGAATCTTTGATAATGATTAACCCAATCATAACAAGCAGTACAATATAAATGGCATATTTTAAGATGAAATCACCCATTATTTTGCGATCAAATGTGAATTTCTGCGATAATTTTTCCATATTCCTAATCCTTTCTTAGATATATTTTGCCGCTAATGCAAGTACTTCTTCTTGTGTTGCCGAAGCCGTCTCCACACATCCAGCTAGTCGTCCATTACTCATAACAAGTATACGGTCAGTAATACCAAAGAGTTCTGGCATCTCTGAGGAGATCACAATAACGCCTTTGTCATGACATGCTAATTCATTAATCAGCTGATATATTTCGTATTTAGCACCTACATCAATACCTCTAGTTGGTTCATCTAACAGTAAAATTTCAGGACTTGTTAGTAGCCATTTTCCAATAACCACTTTCTGTTGATTACCACCTGATAAAGTACCTATGTGGGTTGAGTCCGAGGGTGTCTTCACGCGCATACTATCAATAACCCACTGTGTATCTTTTTTTGCCTTGGCATGATTGATAACCCCACCCTTTGAATAATTATCTATATTTGAAATAATGCTGTTAAAGTAAACAGATAAACCTGAAAAAATACCTGTCTTACGGCGTTCTTCTGTTACCAATGCAAATCCATTTTTAATGGCTTCCCTAGCACTATCATTATTAACTTCTTGACCATGTAATAGAATTTTACCTGATTCTTTCTTTCGGATACCGAATACTGTTTCCACAAGTTCTGTTCTTCTTGAACCCATGAGCCCAGCAATGCCTAGAATTTCACCTTTTCGTAACTCGAAGCTTACATCTTTCACTTGAGGTTCAAAAAAACTACTAAGATTCTCCACCTTTAGAATAACTTCAGATGGTGAGTTTTTCTTAGGTGGGAACCGATGGGTTAAATCTCTACCAACCATGAGTTTAATAATCTTATCTGTGGTAAGGTCTTCTGCGTCTTCTGTAGCAATATACTGACCATCCCGCATAACCGTTACTTCGTCTGCTATTTCTAAAATCTCTTCCATCTTATGAGAAATATAGATAATACCTACACCCTTTTCCCTCAGATTATTAATGATACGAAAGAGATGAGCCACTTCTTTCTCTGTGAGTGAAGATGTGGGTTCATCCATAACAACAATTTTGGCATGATAGGAAACTGCTTTTGCTATTTCAACCATTTGAGCTTGTGATACAGATAAATCTTCAATTTTTTCTCTTGGGTCTATGTCAATGTTAAGATCATCAAATATCTCTTTTGTTTTCTTATACATTAACTTCTCATTAACCATGATACCCTTTTGTGGAAAACGTCCTAGCCAAATATTATCGACAACTCTTGTCTGGCGTACTTGATTCAATTCTTGGTGAACCATGGAGACCCCATTTTCAAGAGCTTCTTTTGCGTTTTTGTAATGGACTTCCTTCCCCGATACCTTGATGGTCCCACTGTCCTTGTTAAAAATACCAAATAGGCATTTCATTAGTGTGGACTTACCAGCACCATTTTCACCCATGAGTGCATGAACGGATCCTTCTCTAAGGGAAAAGCGAACACCATTTAGTGCTTTTACACCTGGAAACTCTTTTGTTATATCAAACATTTCTAACACATAATTCTTCTTTTTATTTTGTTCGTTCATCGTCATCACCACACCTAAAAGTTTAGCAGGGGGTTTCCTATCAAAAGGAAACCTTGCCTGCTATTATTTGCTTTTTTATATATCTTAGAGCCTTGAATCATTATACCCATCTCACAATTCATCACATCTTAACTTAATTACTTCATACCATAAGCTATCTTAGCTACTTTTAAGTTGTCGATTGTTATGGGTTGATATGGAACCCTAACTGCTTTTGTTTCATCTAGTTTGTAGGCAAGACCTTCTAATGGTTCGTTACCTGCTGCAACATTGATTGCCATTTGAATAGCTGCTTTACCTTGGTTTAAGGGGTCATTCAGCACTGTTCCAACCATGACACCTTGCTCAATTAAATCTAAAGCTTCTGGAATAGCATCTACACCAACGACTGGCATAAATTTATCATCTGTGAAGTATCCATCTGCACTAAGGGCTTCAATGACACCAAGGGCCATACCATCGTTGTTACACATGACCATTTCAATCTTGTCACCTTCTTTACCTAACCATGTGGTCATTAACTCTTGACCTTTTGTAGCATCCCACATACCTGTTTGCTTCTCTAATTCCTCTACTTTAATACCTTGGTTCACAATGTATTCTACTGAATACTTCGTGCGTGCCTCTGCATCCGGATGTCCTGGTTCACCCATTAACATCACGTATTGCATAACACCATCGCCATTTCTATCCCATTCAGGATGGGTTTTCCATGAATCTGCTACAAGTCTACCTTGCATATCACCTGATTCTTTAGATTGTGTACCTACGAACCATGTTTTATCATAATCAATTTTATCTGTACCGTCTGGATACTCTTTATTAACGAATATCACTGGAATATCTGCCGCTTTTGCTTTCTCTGCAATTGTTGGTGCTGCACCTGGATCAACTAAGTTAATAACAAGCGCTTTTACACCTTTATTAATCATAACATCCACTTGGTCATTTTGAGTAGATTGGTTATTCTGTGAGTCGTTCATAATAAGTTCTGCATTATCTTCTGCAGCAGCTGTCATTGCGTTTCTTGTATATGTCATAAAGTTATCATCGTATTTGTAGATGGTTACCCCTACAGTTGGTTGATCACTTGATGTGGTCTTTTCATTGTCACCTGAATCCTCTGTTGTCTCTGTTTTCTTACTACTTGTATCCTCTTTTGATTCTGTTTTATTAGAACCACATCCCGCTAATACACTTGTTGCTAACATCATAATAAGTACAAGTCCTATTATCTTCTTCATCTAAAATCCTCCTCGACTATATTTACCTAAGAAACAGCTTACATTAAACGTTCCTTTCGTTTACTGCTATAGTATATCAACTTTTTCACAAATCCATTAGTAATTGTTTATTAACCTCTAGTAAAAATTCACTAAGGACATACTTTTTGATCTTATAAAATGGTAATTATTTTATATTACTTGTAATAGTTTATGATAACCTTGCATTTCCTCGTATAAATATATGCATAATAGCCATTACTATTGGGTTATAGTAATGACTATCTTCACGGATGTTCCAATATGAGGTGTGCTTTGTATGATTAATTGTGCTTTTTCATCATAGACAAGCTTCAATCGCTGTTTTATATTATCTAAACCGATACCTTTGCAATATGTTTTAAAACTCGTTTTGTCCTTAATGGGTAAATCTTTCATCCCATCTCCATTATCAATAACTTCACATATTAGTTGTTCATTTAGCAACGATACAAATATTTTGATGTCCCCTTTACCTTTATTAGAAAAAGCATGGAAAAACGCATTTTCTACAAGAGGTTGGAGTATTAGTTTGGGAATCATCATTGCCAGTGCATTTTCATCAATATAGTAAGATACCCCAATTTTTTCACCATATCGCATACTATTAATCATGGCATAATTCTTTAGGTTATCAATCTCTTCTTGTATGGTTACCATCTCATCTGTCTTTGATATGGTATTTTGAAGGAGTGCAATAAAAGCATTAATCATTTTATCCACAGCCTGATTATCCCCTTGCCAAGCAAGATACTTAATAGATGCCAACGTATTGTACATAAAATGAGGGTTAATCTGCATCTGTAAAGCAGATAGTTCAGCTAGTCGTCTCTGCTCTTGTTCTTCTATTAACCGATCGATATAGCTCTCAAGTTCAAGTACCATCTGATTATATGCTGTACTTAGTCGCCTAACCTCATAGCCTCCCTCGACAGATACTTTCTCTTTAAAATTAGCATCCGTTGCCATTTCCATGGTATTCACCAACTTGGTCAAAGGACTGGTTGTTCTTTTCGTAATAACCAGTATGATGAAACTGGTCACAAGTGCTATAAGGGATGCAAATAGAATAATATAACTACTGGACTTGGAATAGGCTTTTGCTACAACACTGGTGTCTGTTAAAATAACAAGATAAAAATCCATATCCCATATATAACGAGCCGTTAATAAATAATTCTTATCATCCAGTGAACTTTTTACATCCTCTGATTGTTTAATGGCATCCTTAACGGTGACCAATATATCCTCTCGCTCTTGCCCTATATATGCTTTCATGCTACTGGATAAGACTTGTCCATATTTACTTAGTACAATAACATCATTACCTCGTACCATATATTTTTGAAATAACTGACTAAAATCATTCTCACTAATACTAATGAACATATCACAGAAAATGGCGTTGTCAACTGGTCGTCTTAGACCTTTTGTAATAACAACAGAGGGGTCGGAGGATGCGTAACCATTAAGACCTCTATCCATATAGTGATAGGTAATGGAGGGATTCTTTTTATACCGATTATAAATATCCATTTCCATGATACTTCGACTAGTCTTAGATGTGACACCAATATAATTATCTGTGTAATAGTTACCATTAACACCTATTGTAAATATATTAAAAATGGATAAACCATAGTCTGTATTAATACGAAACAGCTCATTTTGCAAACTATAACGTCTATCAAAACGCTCAGTCATAGGTATATATTCCGTTGAGAATTTTTTTAATTTATTATTTCTTGCATACTCTTCCATAAGATTATAAGCTTTATAATTAAGATTCTCCAATTCATCCACCATACGATCACCAATTTTTTGATTGGAAGTGGAGAATGTATTCATGTAAAGTGCTTCACCTGTCCGTAATGTTAACATGGCAACTAGAGCCGTTGATATGACAATACCACACAATGTAACCAGTACAATTTTTGCAAATAAGGTTAACTGCATGTTACCATCAGATGATATTCTTTTCTTCCTTTTATTCCTTTTCATTTCATATTCTTCCTTCTATAGGTTGATGGTGTCACAGCTGTTAGCTTTTTAAACACTTTGGTAAAATAACCTGGTGATGAATAGCCCACCATCTCGCTTATATAGGATATCTGAACAGCTGGGTCTACAAGAAATTCTTTGGCTTTCTCAATTCTTACTCCATTTAAATAGTCATTAAAACTTTCATTAAAATGCTGATTAAAATAGGCTGATAAATAGGAATAACTGATATGAAGCTCCTTAGCTATTTCTTGCAAACTTATTTGCTCATTATAGTTAATACCAATATATTCAACAATTTTTTTCATCATCTTACTAGATGTGTCTGTACCAATGAGGGACTTTATTTCGTCGTAGATTTCATGATACGATATAATAACTTCTTTCAGAGTATGTGCTATGGATATTTTGTTAAAAAACATGATTTTTTTAGTATTCATATCCTTGAATCGATCATCTTTCGCTAATAAGCTGTTCAAGATATTATAAATACTGTTTTGAACAATAGCCTTAACCTCCGAGCTTTTTAAACCATTATGGTAAGTTAAGTCATTAAGGTATTCTCCTAAGCTATCAAGGGCACTAATTGGGTCTGTAGCTGCTTTTTTCATGAATCCTTGTATATCAAATTGAAGTGGCTGGGTTCTTTTTAGGCTTCCTAAAGAAATACTCATATGTTGTTTTTCACAACCATAAAAAAAATATTGAGATAAGTGCTTTAATTCATTGTATCCTCTCAAAAGATTTTCTACTCCTTTTACTCGATCTATTTTCATTAAAAAAACGGATAGAATCTTTGCTTCAAAATAATGGGTTAATGCTTCCCATTTATGATTAATTTTAATCCGTTCTTTGTAATCATGATGAATAATAAAGAGATGTATCTCTTCTGATTGCCCTACATCAACTATATGATAATCCTTGAATACGTGCTGTATCTTTTCTTCAACAAGATGATGGTCCACAAATTGGTCGTTTAATAGTTCATAACCAATCAGGGTAAAATCATCATGGATAAAATATCCTTCTAAGAGATGCTCATCCATAACTTGGTCCTCAAGCATTCTAAGCATCTGTTTGCCTATATCATCATACCGCTCAATACTTTGCATAGGTGTAACAAACTTTTTTTGTAATGGCAGTAAGATATCAAGAAGTTGTTCTGCTGTTAATGTAGGTTTTAGTACATAATCAGCAACACCATACTTAAATGCGGTTTTTACATAGTCAAAATTATCATAGCCACTTAAGATAATAATCTCAATATCAGGATAGCGTTTCTTAATAATTTTTGATAATTCAATGCCATCAATATTAGGCATAACAATGTCACACAGGATAATATGTGGATGTACTTCTTCTATAAGTTCTAAGGTCTGGGTGGCATTGGTTGCTTCGCCAACCATAGAAAACCCATACTTTTCCCAATCTAACATATGCATAACACCTTGTCTTAGTAGATACTCATCGTCCACGACTATAATTTTACACCATTCCATAGTACACTCTCCCATAACTACAATAATAGCCCTATTATAATGTTAATGCCTAGACTTGGCAAGTAGTCTAGGCATTTTATGAGATTAAAACAACTTAATATTAATATACAGGATGTTGCTCCATCTCTCCATTTGATACTTTCATATAGAAACCATAATTACTATCTATAAAATGGTCGATTTGTTTATAGAAATTAATTTCATTTCCAGATACAGAAATGTCTTGAATATGCCAACCATCGGATACTTGTGCAGCAGGTTTATATTTCCATATCCAAACTCTGTTAATTTCTGATCCAGAACTAGCAGGGAACGTTACAGTATACCTGCCATTACTACCTCTTTCAAAATCGTTCCCCCAATTATCCAAAACCCATTCATATAGTCTACCATCTTTTAACTCTACACCAAAGTAAACCCAATCATCAGTACCAGCCCAATCAACATCCTTAGTTTTAACATTAACTGAAAGGGTATAAGATTGTTGACCAGATATAGGAGTGGCATTAGATGCATCTGTTAAAAATCTAAAAATAAATCTTGCGGCAGATTCTTGGGCTAATTTCATTGTCTCAGTTGCAACATGATTAAAATTTGCATCATAGTCAGAAATTAATACATTGTAATAGGGTTTTGACTGTCTAGCATAATCGTGTGCTATTGATTGAATCATGTCTGCTATACATTCTTCTTCTAACATTGTCTCATATTTGCCAAAATTATTTAGAGTGCTTATTTTAAAACTTTCTTTATTAACCTCAACTTGTTGTTCAAATTGAGTATGCTTCGTTGTAGGTTCTTCAAAAGGTCCACCTATAGCATTACTGGAATGGTGTGGTTCACAAAGATCAGCAAGATAATGGTATGCCATTCCCAGTGTAGAGACCGCATCTGCATAAGAACCTTGTCTCCATTTATAGAGTGCTTCTCCATAATATTGTTGAAATCTAGATAAAGCAGTTTCATTAACATAATTTAGTACTATAACAGACGGAATATCATACCTTGCTGTAAAGTTTGTCTTAGTATCAGGATCATAAAAGTGATCTTGATACATACTATAGTTTTTTTTACCAAAATCAGGACTAACCGATCCTTCTTTGAATTTATCAATATGTTGTTCAAACTTCGATAATGTATCCTTAAATAAACTACTTCCATAATCCTTTGGAAGATCGTTTTTCATTATAATTAGACCTTGTTCAGCAATTAATGTATGGGTACTTGGTCCGTTAGAATACTCCTTACTATCCCAAGCATATATATTTGAATTACTGAAAAAAATAGCTACTAAAAAAATAACACACATTGATATGATGCTTTTTCTAATACTTAAATTTCTTTTCATTCGTTTCACCTCTTAAATTTTTTAATTGCTAGGGTAATCTTCGAAGACAAAATTCTTATTGATTAATAATCAGACTAGTTTGATACTTACACTTTACCACAATTTTCTAAAAAATTCAACATATTTTTGAAGTATTAAATAATAGCAAATCGATAAAAAGAAGCTACAGATATAATCTGTAGCTTCTTTTTATTATTTTATATGTCATATTTCATTATATTAATAAGTTATTCGCTGAATATTCTTCATGTTATTTAGTGTACAATTTGCAATACTTCTTGCATAAGCACTTCCCTCTTTTAATACACTCAATAAATCCTGTTTGTTTTTTTCTAATCGCAATCGTTCCTCACGAATAGGCGTTATTATATCTGTCAACACTTGGACTAGCCGTTTTTTAATGATCACATCACCAAGACCACCTCTTCGATAATCTTCCTTCAACGCGTCAACCTCATCCACTCGAGGATCAAAAGCATCTAAATACATAAAAACAACATTACCTTCCACATGTCCAGGATCTTCAACGCGAATATGCTTAGGATCTGTATACATCTGCATGACCTTTTTACGGATCTCATCATTACCATCACTCAAAAATATAGCATTACCAAGTGACTTACTCATCTTACCTTTTCCATCTATACCAGGCAAACGCTGTACTTTCGATAATAAAGGCTTACATTCAAGTAATATCTCTTTGCCAAAATGATGATTAATAGGCCTAACAATTTCATTGGTCTGCTCAATCATAGGTAATTGGTCATCCCCTACCGGAATCAGATTCGCCTTAAAAGCCGTAATATCCGCCGCCTGACTAATAGGATAACATAAGAATCCAGCAGGAATCTGTTGCCCATACCCCTTCTGCTCCATTTCAGCCTTCACTGTAGGATTGCGCATTAACCTTGACAAAGTGACAAAATTCATATAATACATCGTCAATTCTGCAAGCTCTGGCACAAGAGACTGTATAAAAAGCCTATTCAAATCAGGTTTTAATCCAACCGCCAAATAATCCAACATAACCTCTAATACATTATCCCGAACCTTCTGAGGTGTAAGAGCATGATCCGTCAAAGCCTGTGTATCCGCAATCATAATAAAACGCTCATCATATTGCCCCTGTATCTCCACACGCTTCCTAAGGGACCCTACATAATGCCCGATATGCAACTTCCCCGTAGGTCGATCACCTGTTAATACAATATCCATCCTCACACCTCCTAGCCATCCAAATTAAATATGAATAGGTATTCCATGAGCCTCTATATACCCTTCAATAGACTCAACATCCTTATCCCCTCTACCTGATAAATTGATCACCATAATCTTATCTTTACTTAAAGTAGGGGCTAACTTCATGGCATAAGCAACAGCATGGGAACTCTCTATAGCTGGAATAATCCCCTCCGTCTGAGTCAAATACAAGAAAGCCCTTACAGCTTCTTCATCCGTAATCGCCTCATACTTAGCCCTGCCAGATTCCTTATAATGGGCATGCTCAGGACCAACACCAGGATAATCTAACCCTGCAGAAATAGAATATACCGGACTAATCTCACCTTCATCACCTTGAATATATAGGGTATTCATACCATGAATGACCCCTTCCTTACCAAGAGTCATGGTCGCTGCGTGCTGATCCGTATCCACACCTTTACCTGCTGCCTCTACACCAATGAGTGTCACTTCCTCATGAGGATAGAACTCATGGAATAAACCGATAGCATTACTACCACCACCTACACAAGCAATACAATAATCAGGTAAACGTCCCTCTTTTTCCATAACTTGTCTAAGGGCTTCCTCGCCAATAATCTTCTGAAATTCACGAACCATGGTTGGATAAGGATGTGGACCAACTACCGAACCTAACAGATAAAACGTATCATCAAGACGCTGTACCCATGTTTCAAGAGCAGCATCCACTGCATCACTTAATGTCATCGTACCTCTTGTTACAGACACTACCTTTGCACCCAATAACTCCATACGAAATACATTCAACTTCTGACGCTCTGTATCTTCTTTTCCCATATAAATTTCACATTCCATATTGAACATTGCTGCTGCTGTAGCTGTTGCCACACCATGTTGCCCTGCTCCTGTTTCAGCAATAATTTTCTTTTTACCCATTCGCTTCGCTAATAGAATCTGCCCAATTGCATTATTAATCTTATGAGCGCCTGTATGATTCAGATCTTCACGTTTAAGATAAATTTTAGCTCCACCTAATTTTTCCGTCATATTTTTTGCAAGATATAGAGGTGTTTCACGTCCTACATAGTCTTTCATGTATTGAAGATACTCTTCCTTAAATGTCGGATCAGCCATAGCCTCATTATAGGCTTGTTCTAGCTCCGTTAACGCAAGTATAACTGCTTCAGGTACATATTGTCCTCCAAATTTTCCAAATTCATGTTTCATATTATCTCTTCCTCTCTAATAGATTAATTTAATAAACTGCGAAAGTTCAATGAGATATGTTAATCCATAATATCTTGATAAAAGGGTACAAAAAAACACTTCATCCATTTATTGGGACGAAGTGTTACTCGCGGTACCACCCAACTTTAAGCACATATGGCTAGATATTAGTATAACCCTATACCACTATCCAAAACTTCTCCTAATAACAAAAAATCTCCGTCTAATCTAATTAGGACGAAGTTATCATTCGTTATGCCACCTAAGCGCTTAACTCTTTTCAGATACTAACATATCCTATCCTTATAACGTAGGAAAACCGGTACAAGCTACTAACTCACTAAGCGTTCACCATACTTCTCATGAATCCATTCAGAATTATTGTAGGTATCAGGATTCCACCAGCCCCGACTCTCTATAATCACAATCAATTCTTACTACTTTCAATCATCGAATTTAATTATTAAATTACTGTTATTCTACACCATTCAATATTGGATGTCAACCATTAAAATTTTTTTCCTAATTTATTACTTTTACAATTTTTTCCACTCTTTGGGTGCAGTGTAAAACTCAATTCTCATTAATAAAACCAACTTAGTATGTTTGATTACACTAAGTTGGTTTTGGTATGTGTCACGTATATTCAACTTTTACTGATATTAACCACAGTAAATTCGATTTACTTTCTTCTACCTACCAAGCGTAAGATAAAAATAAATAGATTAATAAAATCCAAGTACAATGTTAAAGCACCACTAACAGCGATGTTTCCTTCTTTTGCTCCACCTTCATTCACACTATAAGCATAGTAATGCTTCATCTTCTGCATATCATAAGCCGTAAGACCAGCGAAAATAACAACACCAGCAAGACTAATTAAATAGCTCATCTGACTGCTAGCCATAAACATGTTAGCCACTGAGGCAATGATGATGCCTACAACACCAATTATTAAGAATGAACGAAATGGTGTTAAATCTGTCTTTGTGAATGTACCGTATAATGCCATGACACCAAATAGGGCTGCTGTTATAATAAAAGCAGTCGATATAGTCGCATCAGTATACATACCAACGATGATTGATAAAGTTGCTCCATTGACTAATGAGTATAATAAAAATAATGATACTGCTTTTTGATAACTATACTTAAGAACATTCTTACTAATGACCACTACTAGAATCAACTCAACTATTATTAAACCAATATAAATAGCTGGATTAGCGTTTATAAGACTCTTTAAACCTTTAGAATTAGCTACAAAATAGGCTGTAGCAGCTGTTGTCAATAATCCTATAAACATCCACATGAATACTTTAGATAAAAATGCATTAAGTCCTTGTACAGATAAAGTACGTTCTTCCATATAATCCCTCCTAGGTATAATATGTCTATCCCTTAGACATAACATCTATAGTTCTACTCTTATAAAGAAATCTTTCACCACTTTATTCAGAACTATCTTCTCATCATTTTAACATATTATGAAGCAATAGACCACAGGAAATTTCCCACCATTACAAAAAAAGGTAGCCCCGTAAGCTACCCAAATAAATGACAACATTTTCTTTGATTTAATTGCTCTTAATGCGTATTTCCTGCATGGATTTTCCGCAGTAAGGACAAAAAATAATTTCTTCATTAAATGCCTTTAAACTGCTTGCACAATAAGGGCAAAAGTGTAGCATTCTTGATTGATGATGGTCTTTTTCTAGAAAATTAACCTGTTCTTCATATTCACCAATTCTTTTCAAACTATCTTTCAATGTAAACATGGAAATAGGTGTATGTAGTACACCATCAACACTATCTTCTAACTGTTCACTACTCACTGTTCCATTAGATGATAGTAAACATTTACTTTCTGGTATACTGCTCTTAATATCTCGAATAAGTTGATCACCTTTGATTTTTCGCATAATATAATTCACAATAACAAGATGAGGTTCAAATTGTTCTGCTTCATAGATCGCATCAAATTCATCTGCCAATTCTACATCATATCCTAGACCATTTAACATATCTTTTAGTATTAGACTTTCAAATCTTGAATCGTTAACTAGAAGTGCTCTTTTATCCATATTAATCGCTCCAATTTATAAAAGTTCTTTTTACCCACATATGTATATTATAACACAATAGCCATCATATTATTAGGGCATTTTACCAAAATATGATAAATTATGGAATTATTTTAACGAAATTTCTTTTAGAAGTTTTATCGCTTTTTCAATTTTTTCAGAAGGCATACCACGATAGGATAAGATGATAATAGGGTCTTTTTCTTCCCTAGGTGCAATGCGGTATTCTGAAATACCAAATAAGACCATTTTCCTCTCATGTGCCGTTTTCACTATCTCTTGCTCCGTAAGGGATGTCTTGATGGTTAGAAGCAAATGTAATCCAGAATCTGTACCACCAATGGTAACACGATCACCCATATATTTTTTCACTGCTTGAATGATGGCTAGATTTTTTTTCGCATAGTTCTTCTTCAGTCTTCGAATATGCTTCTCAAACATACCCTCTCCCATAAAAGTAGCTAAAGCTAGTTGCTCAGTTTTAGACGTAGTCTGTGTATATCGGTATTTATTCTGATGATATAAATCAAATAATCTAGTGGGTAGGATCATGTAACTTATGCGGATAGATGGTACAAGGACTGTGGAAAAAGAGCCTAAATAGATGACACGATTATCTTTATCAAAGCTCTGCATAGACGGTATTGGTTTACCTGAATACCTTAACTCACTGTTATAGTCATCTTCAATGATATAACCCTCATTTTCGCTGGCCCACTTCAATAATTGAATTCTTTGATCAATAGACATAACCATACCTGTTGGAAATTGATGAGAAGGACTTACATAACATAATTTTGTTTGTGACCCTCTCAACACTTCTAGATTAATACCTTGCTCTTCAACGGGTATAGGCACAATGTCAAAATCATTGTGGAGGAATATATTCTTTGCTCGGTTAAAGCCAGGATCTTCAAAAGCACATTTTCGAATATGAATCTGCTTAAGCAGTGTACTAAGGATATTCAACAGATACTGACCACCACTTCCAACAATAATCTGATGGGGCTCAGCGGTAACACCTCTTGAACGTCTTACATAACGTACAATTTCTTGCCTTAACTCTTCTTCACCTTGAATATGATTCGCTTTATATAGTTTGTGGGAATCATAATTAAGAACACGGTTCATGTACTTACGCCATAAACTAAAATCAAAATTATGTTCTTCCACATATTCATTCTTAAAGTCATATTGAATAGAATCTTCCATGACCGCTCGTGGGTTTTCCATGGATTGGGTTTCGTGATGATTCACATAGGTTTTATCAAAAGCACTTACATAATAACCTTTCTGGGGTAAACTATAGAGGTAACCTTCAACGAGCAACTGTTGATACGCATTTTCTATGGTTGTTCTGCTGATCGCAAGACTGTTCGATAGACGTCTAATAGAAGGTAATCTTTCATCTTGTTTTAATCGTCCTTGTATTATTTCCTCACGAATATACCCATATAATTGTACATATAATGGTTGTTTATTATCCATATCTAAATTAGGCATTAAGTCCATTATCCACTTCACTCTCCCTAACTGTCCCTTTTGTTTTATGCAAAACTGTCACTTTTAATATATCCACTCATATCTTATAGTATATATAAAACTACGTGAAAAAGGCAAGGTGATCTCTACAATGAACAAACAATATAATTCTACTGATTGGCTCATAAAAATAATCTATACAGGACTTATGACAGCCCTTGTTCTCATTGCTACACTGTTTTTCAAGATTCCTGTCCCCTTTACCAATGGTTACGTCCATCTCGGGGATAGTATGATATTTGTTGCTGCTATTATCTTAGGTTGGAAAGGCGGTGCTTTTGCAGCCGGTGTAGGTTCTGCTTTTGCTGATATTCTCGGTGGCTACACCCACTGGGCTCTTCCAACACTGATTATAAAAGCCCTTATGGGAGCTATTATAGGCCTATGTATTTTCCAGAAAAACAGAAAAAATATCTACACAACCTTATCCATTATTTTTGCAGGTGGTTTTGCAGGTTTTAATGTGTTTCTTCACAGTATATTAACCAAAAACATAAAAATGTCCTCTACTATAAGCACTGAACTCTTAACTGAGTTAGAGCTTACATCACAAGATGAGCTGCTTCAATTAACCGATAAAGTTCAAATTCAATTATTAGTGGTTACCTTACTTATTCCTTTGAGTATATTAATTACATCCTATATCATTGCAAAATATAATGATATAAAATTCAGACCAGCTTACACCTTTAGCTTTGTGATTGCAGGAACGTTCATGGTATTTGGTTATTATATAGCCTCTTATTTCATGATGGGTAATCATATCGTACCTATTTTCTCCATCCCATGGAATGTAGTACAATTCGTTGTTGGTCTACTCATAGCAGAAATTGTTATTGCAGGACTAAGGAAAGCTAAAGCTATTCAATAAATCTATACCATAAAGGATTGCCTTAAAGATGCGTAGATTCATCTAAGCACATAAGGCAATCCTTTTATTATATGTATCAATATTGTCCAAATTAATAATAACTTAATTCCTTAACTAAAATACCCATTATAAATAACGAATCCATGTAAAACCAGCATCATTAAGTTCATGACTATGCCAATATGAGCAAAGGTTTTAAACGTATCTTTTGAAGATTCTCCAACGAAACCATATAGTATACCTATGACACTCACAAGTGTTCCTAGAATCCCCATAATCCCGATACTATAAACAATTGCTGTACGGCCTCTATCTGCAAATGCCGATATACCAACGGCTGTTAAAAACAGTACACATGCCAATACACCTAACACAAATGAACTAATACCGAATCCTGATTGTTTTTTATTATTAAGTCGCAACGTAATTTTCTTATCATCCATTATCCATCTACCCACTTTTTATAACTTATATTGTCTTGAATATTCCCCTGTAGAAAAGCCTGCATATTTTATAGACGATATAGCCAATTAATCCACCAATTGTATTTAAAATAATATCGTCTACATCAAAACTACCTACTGAATACTTAAACTGAATGGCCTCAACAATAAAACTCATAAAACCACAAAATACAGTTGTAATAATCAGCCATCTAGCCCATCGCCATAGAGTGGGTACAAAGAATCCTAGTGGCACAAAAGCCAATACATTCCCCACAATATTGGTTATGGTTATATCCATAATCACATGCCTGTATTTAATATAGTTTTTAATGGTTTTGAAAGGTACTAAATTATAGCCTTTTTCTCCAACACTCCTACCATATCTCACATCAAAAAACAACAAATCTATTAACAACATTAAATATAAAATAAATAATGTATAACCCACAAACAAATATAGTTTTCGCATTTTATTTGAATCGCTCGTTTCCATTGTGACCCCCAAATTCTATTGTACATTTCATGACTTGTAAACCTAAGTGTTATTATACCATACCCCCCCAATATTAACCAGTCTATGGGATATAATTTCAAGCAATATCTTATGCAAAATTTTACCATCTAAGAACTTTTTTTCATAATTTTTAATTGAATAATGGAAATAATAGCAATCATAACAGGAATAATTCCTTGCATAAGAACAGCTATATAGTTATAATATGTCAACTCAGTAATGGAATCCATTATATCATCAAACATGGTAAGAGCTACTATAAGTACCAAAATACAGATTGGTGTCACCATAAACTTGTGATCATTTACCTTCATGATTTTCTTAATACCTTCACATCCAGCCAATACATACAAAGTAACTTTCATAAATCCTCCCATAATAAAAGCCACGGCAACGACAATCTCTATTCGCTGAAAAATATCGTCAATGCTTATACGACTAACGGCTGCATAAATAGGGAAATAACTGGTAGAAAATGCAAATTGACCAAGTTCTACAAACGATATCACATTCGTCACAAATACCAAGATACCCCCAATAATTAATCCACCAACTAAGATTGAGTATATACTTTTTTCTTTTCTAACAATTTTGGTATTAAATATGAGCATAAAAATAACTATTTCGGCAAAAGGAAATGTTGCAGTAGTATAAGCTCCTTCTAACACAGGTTGCCATCCATCTGCTAAAACTGGCTTAAGGTTATTCACCTCAATCATGGGGAACATTAAAATTAGCATTATGACAGATATAAATAATATAAATTTCACAAAAAACTCTGACCACCTGCCCATAACTTCAATCCCCCTTTTCAGGGCTGCTATAACTAAAAAAGTAACCATGGATGCTATAATAATATATGGTGTTCCTACAAGTCCAACAGTATTAGTAAATACGACAAAATTGATGAGTACCCACGCACCTACATATAAACTATACAAGACATAAAGCACAGTTATTGCACTACCTAACCATTTACCTAAAACAACAACTAAAATATCATATAGATTTTTGCCTGGATATTGTAATAAGATCCAACTGTACATGGATGCTAATAGTAACCCAACGCCTAGTGCTAGTATAATAGAAATCCATATATCCGAATTTGCTTCTTGAGCACATCCTAGGACCATTGTTTCGGACATCATGAGTACGATTAGACCCATTCCTTGTCGATTTGTTATTACTGTTTTCATATAATCACCACCCTAGTGACGCAACTACAACTTGAATGTCTAACAAGACCACTGTAACTTGTTATCACTTCTTTTATAGGCTCACCATTCCTACACCTGGATTATGATGCTTTACTGGATTTCTTTTTTTGAATAAGAAGTTTTATTTCTAAAGCAATTAATACACAAAAGGGTAATATTATCTGTGCAAGTATCGCGACATAACGAAAACCTGGAAGAGCTGCAACCATCTCCATAATGCTATCGTAAGTCGTTAATGAGACAATCATAATTAATAACCCTAGGGGGGTTACTAAAAAGCGATAATCCTTTAAATTAAAAAGGCTCCCCAGCCCATTACCACATGCTAATACACAGGCAGATATTTTAATGAAACCGCCAAGCAAAAAGGATACGGCAATAACAATCTCAACACGTTCTAAGATATCTTTTATATTGATGCGACTTACAGCTGAATAGATGGGAAAATAACTACTTGTAAAGGCGAAGCCACCTAATGTGAGATATGCTGTAACATCGGTAGCCACAATGAGTAAACCACCTAATAGCAATCCCCATAAAAAAACTTTCTTAATATTATGGTGACGAATAACATCTTTCGTGCCAAAGATCATTGTAAAAATAACAATTTCTGCAAAAGGAAAGGTTATAACGCTCAGAGCACCATCCAATACAGGTGAAATTCCCTCTGCTAATATAGGTTTTAGATGATTAGCCTCAACCATGGATAACATGAATGGAATAATTAATAATATAATAGGATATAAAAATCGAACAAAAAATTCTGACCATCTTCCTAAAACTTCCACACCCATTTTAACACCAATAATCACGAGAACTATAACACAAAAGGATACAACCTCTACTGGTGTAAACTCCAAACCTATGACACTTATAAACATGGTGAAATTGACTAATACAAGGGCTGCCAGATAAAAGGTATAGAATATAAAAATACAACACAAGAGTCGACCAATAATTTTGCCAAATACTGATAATATGATTTCATATAGATTTTTGCCTGGAAACTGCTTCAGTATACGCACATGCATAAAGACAATTAAAAATGTAGTAGCAAGGCCTAATAATAATGCAATCCAGATATCATTTTTTGCTTCTTGCCCTGAACCTAACACCAATGAGCTACCCGATATAAAAAGTATCATCATGCTAATACCTTGACGACTGGACAGAATTTCTTTTCTCATACCATCACCACATCTTTTGTTTTCAGCTATTTTGATTTCACATTGAATAAAGTTTCGATAACTGCATTAATACCTTTTGAAACCTGTGGTAATTGGACACCTACACTGTAGAGTATGCTGAGTACGAAGGCTACTCCAAAAAACATAACGTAAATGACCAATTCCTTCGTCTTTTTATCACGAATCAAAGGGACAATTTCTGTAATGCCAATCAAGGCAAATATAACGATGACAATGAGTGCCTTTATATACATGGAATCACCTTTTTCTCATCCAAAATGTCTCAATATCATATGGATTTCTTTCGATTTCTTTTTTTGGATACAAGTCTACCTCGAATGTCTAAAAACCACCATGGTGCTCGAATATAGCTATCCTTAATAGCAGACATATCCTCTATTGAATTCATATCCAGCATATAAGGCATGCCAAAACTTCTAATAGAGAAAAGATGCAAGTACAAGTAAATTACCCCAAATATATAACCATATAACCCTAAAAAGGAAGCTAGTAATACAAATGCTATTCTGATAAATATTGTGGCATTGGCCATCTTAGGTAGTAAGAAGTTTGATATACCTGTAATACCAATAATGATGATCATAGGTTGACTAACTAATCTTGCTTGGACAGCAGCTTGACCTACAACAAGAGCACCTACTATACTAATAGCTGAACCACTATATTTGGATATCCTAATCCCAGATTCACGTATTAATTCAAAGATAATAATCATCACCAGAGCCTCTAAAAACGTTGGAAAAGGAACCCCTTGTCGTGCTTCGTAGATACTTAGTAAAAGAGGCGTTGGTATCAATTCTTGATGATAATTAATCAAAGCAATATATAGTGCTGGAACACTTGTTGTAAGAAAAAAAGACAAATAGCGTAGTAAACGATTAAATGTAGCAAAATAGTAATTCTGGTAGTAATCTTCATCTACTTGAAAATATTCCAAAAATAAAAAAGGCGCTGTAAGAACAGATGGTGACCCATTGCATATTATGGCTACTCGACCTTCTAGTAACTTTCCACAGACTGTATCCGGTCGCTCAGTATTGTAGAGTGTTTTAAAGAGAGACATGGACTCATCTGTTATAAATTCCTCAATATAACCCGTATCTAGAATTCCATCAATTTCAATTTTATCTAGTCTTCTTTCAATTTCTTTAACCATCTTATCTTTGACAATGCCTTCTATATAGCAGATACACACCTGTGTTTTAGTCACATTACCAATTTGCCTGAACTTTATCTTCAGATCTTTGTTAACGATTCTCCGTCTAATGAGTGCAAGATTGGAATAAATTACCTCATTGAATCCTTCTCTTGGTCCTCGAATAATTGTTTCTGAAATAGGTTCTGAAATATTACGTGTTTTCCATTCTAAAGTATTTAAAATACCTGCTTCTGCAAACCCATCGATAAATAATATACTTTTTCCGATATATAGCTTTTCAACCAATTCTGTATAATCACGGCACTTCTCAACCTCATTAACTGTTGTAATACGATTAATAATGTAATCAACAAAGTCTGGATTATTTTCATGTCTTTTTATCTTTTCGCTCATGATAGGTTTAAAAATATTTTCCGTCATAACATCATCATTAATCATACCCTTTACATAGATGAGACAGAACTTTTTCCTACTACTTTCATTTTCAAATTCACGGTAGACGATACTCTCATCATCTAAAAAATCATCCTTAAATAATTTGATATTCTTACTTAATATTTTGCTCAGGGGTTTGGGTTTACTACTCATCTAATCACTCCTAGCTCTAGAATTCGTCGATTTTAATTGGTTGTGCCGATAATGCTGAACGTTTAATTTTGACATCTACTTGTATATCAACAGGCAGAGTCCGAAAAAGAACATCCCAATCATCCTCGATTTGCTTCCACACCTTATTCTTATTTCTTTTAATGAGGTCACCAAAGCCGAATATATCGCTATTATACTCTTTTTGCACATGATTGATTACATCCTTAATGCCTTCTGTTATCTTTTCAGAAGCAGCATCTTCTAAATCTTTACGATCTTCTTCACTTAAGATATCAAAATCTGTTGAACTCAATTCATTAAGAGCCACTTCACATTTTACATCTATTTTCATCTTAATACTATCGTCCTCAACAATGGGTGTCAGCTTTGTTTCATTTTTAAATATTTCAAGGGATACATGCCCTAGTTCTTTATCACCAAATATATATTCCATCGACACAGGTTGATTGTCTATTTCATTATCAATAAATAAATAGTATAAGGTTTCATCAGCTGTGAGTTTTCCTACCATATTGGCCCCTTTGAACACCGCTGTACCAGAAATTCTATGGGCTTGTTCACCATTCTCCTCTGCCAAACTTACCAGTGGAATAGCAGGTTCAAATCCTTTTTTGGATATTTTCTCAATCACATTCCATACTGTGGTAGATTCAAATGTACCAATTTTTTTTTGGTTCTGAAGAGCCTCATTCAGGCTCATACTCACAACTGTACTCTTTGGCTTTTTTAGAAAGAGTTGTCCAGCATCTACATCACTGCATACCAACACATGAACATCTGGTCTATATTCTGCATCCCTCATGGTATAATCTAATATTTCTGTTATACCTATTTTTGCTAATTCTTCGCTTATAACAAGAACCTTAATATGACTTAGATAGGCTCGTTTTCCATCTTTCTCTATCATCTTACGAATAGCCCGAAAAACCGTATCACCAATAGCTTCTACAGTACGACTTTCAAGCTGACCTTCTTGGCTTTCAATACCAACAATCTCATATGTAAGTCTATATTGGCTATCGGACTTTTGAAGACCTTCATATTCGGTATCTACTGCTATGCCTAATACAATTTCAATTTCATCAATCTCTTGATAATTCCAACACCCTGTCAGACAAGTACATACTATAAGCACACTCAAAATCACTCGACTTTTCATATTGTTTCATCCTCCACAACCAGCCAGTCAACCATCTACGTAATTATTACTATTATTCCAAATTTTGTTTGTATTATTCGTATTTTGTATCATGACTTTGTATAACTAAATCCATTAAAAAGCACAAAAAAGGACTAGTTTTAAACTAATCCTTTTTCTCTAAGTTAATAGGGCTATTAATCCACTTCTTAAGACCGTTAAAATAAGGGCAATAACATTAATGATAATACCAGATATTCCTAGATGTTTACTTAGGGACCCATAAGCTTTCATACCTAAAAGTAAACCTAGAATACTGACGCAAATCCCTATACTCGGTATTAACCATAATATCAATCCCGCAATACCCAAAATAATGGACAAAAACCCTTCAAATTTTCTATGCATGTAGTCACCTCAAATAATTATCCATTAATTTTCTATAAACTGTAACACTTATATAGACAAGTACATATATTAAATTAGGACAACATATATTAGACTTAATTGCTAGTCAATTAGACGGACAAGTAAAACTTGTCAAGCAAAATCCTCCTCAGAATTGTAAGTAAGGTACAGTGTATACTGTGCCTTACTTCAGCTTATTGAAAAACGCTGATTTCAATGCTACATAAACCAAGAATTCTACGTATGTCTTATACGACGCAATCCTTGGTTTTTACCTATTTATGAGAACTAAGCGCTTTTCAAAAAGCTGTCATACTGACGACTCTGTCGACAGTATGCAACATGTACAGTTGTTGCTGTACATTAATTATCTATATAGAGTTCAACAGCACAATAATGATGAACTTCATCATAGTTGATAAGACGATAACTCTGATATTTTATCTCATTTTCAATCTCTATCTCATCTTCTTCTATAGCTAAGTCTCCTAATTCCATTTCTGCCTTAAATGGAACATCTTTTTCCACTTTAACTTGTTTTTCAGCTACAAAATCACCCGTCTGCTCAGAACTTTCATCCATCCAAAAAGACCGTTTCTCCGCTGGAACAAGCCCTACATCATAATGAACAATGTACTTAACAGTACCTTCTAATTTCAACTTTGATGTATGGTTAAAATGGTTATTAATGTATTTCTTTTTTTGAATAGTTGTTATAATCTCAATCTGTCTGATTTCAACAATTTCATCCTCGTAATTATCAATATTAATTTTCTCTTCAAATTGTAAAAACTTCGATATCTTAGTACTTAATTCTTGCTCTTCTACATCTATCTTAATTGTGGAGTATTTTTCACCAACACCAGATATGAACACTTTTATACGGAATTCTTCTTGACCAACAAAATCTTTCTTGGGTACATACGACCAATAACCGTTAGTTGTTAATTCTACTTTTCCATTTTCCGGTTCTTTATCAAATGAACACTGAATCTGATCTCTTGCTATATCTTTAATGATGATACGTCCATCCATTCTCGAACCCTGTTTCATAACCATATCATAATTATGAACCTTAACTTTACGACTCAAATTCTCACCCCTACTAACAACTTAATATCATTATATGCTAAGACAGATTATAAGTTGTAGTGTTTGCTAAGAATTTCTTCTATATGGCTTCTTTTGGATTAGTCGATTAATTTATGACGAGCATTGAGTAGTATACCACCAAAAATAATGGAAACAATACCAATAGCTACTCCTGTTACAATGGCTATAATGCCAAGGGCAATACCTGCCTTACCTGACCCACTTACTTTCTTATATAATTTATCATCATATTGTAGCATATGTCTATCTCCTTTCTCCTACAGTAAAATACTCTGTCATTATACCATTCTTGTAATAGAGATTTCAACTTTTTTACTGAATCCTTATGAATTTCAAGTGTGAAAATAAATTTTTCCACTTTTGTTGTGACTTTGTCCTTGCAAGCAAACAAAGTCATGGCACAAAATATGAAACCTATTTCTACGCCCTATTCTTAAATCTAATTACATTTATTTTTGCTTCAAATAAGCTATCTTGTACAGCTTTTATAGTAACCCTTTGTCCCAGATATTCATATATTATATTAACTTTATAATTAGGTGGTGACTTTGTGTACGATAAAACAACATCTTACATTAGGCTACTGCACGCATCTCCAAAAGCACCTCCAGTAGATATTTATTCTGATGAGGATAATATTATGGCTGATGAATTATCTTACGGAGAATTTACACCTTATCTACCCTTAATGCCTGGTCCACATACAATAAACGTTTATCTAGCTAATAATTCCGATCAAGCAATTATCAGTAAAGAGGTCTTAATTCCCGAGAAATATATAGCCACCTTCGCAGTAATTGGTGAAGCTCCTAATGTAGAACTCTATGCTATTGAAGATCCTCGTGAACCATTGAAATCTGACGAGAGTAAGTTAAGATTTGTTAATCTTTCACCCGATTCAATGCCTCTGGATATTGTATCAGATGAAGGTACCACACTCTTTAACAACGTTAATTACAAAGGAATATCCTCTTATAGAAGCCTTGTTCCAAAGACTTACTCTGTAGAGCTTAAGCCTTCTGGTTCAGACCAAACTATCTTGTATGTGCCTAATATAAGATTACGTTCTGATGCATTCTACTCCTTATATGCAGTTGGTTTAGTAAAAGAAGATGAGCTGCCTTATATTCAGCTTCTCATTCCATTAGATGGAAACACTTACATTGAAACCTAAGGACGTAAGGATGTGATTATAATCCAATAAAAGGTAGCTGATTAGCTCAACTACCTACCTCTTGTGAGTCTTTGGTATTCTGAATTCGCCTTAGAAAAAGGCTATTGACAATGTGATATGATACCTCTAAAGTAGACATCTAATTAATTAAAATTAGATGCTTTACTTTGGAGTTTTTTTATGTCAAGAAATTATAGGGCTATTAAAATAGAAAATTCCAAGCTTGTATCTATGGATTGCCAGTTAATACATGTTACTTGTCTTCCTTCTTTTTTTCTACATTACTTAATCCATCATCTTTTCCACATGCAGCTTTTTTATATTGTGCAATGGTTTCTCCAAAGCTTCTACCTAATTCTGGTAATTTCTTTGGTCCAAAAAGTAAAAGCCCTATTACCAATATAACTAAAATTTCTGTAAAACCTATTCTTCCAAACATATTAGACCTCCTATTTTAAAATACACTTATGACTCACATTATTAAAATAATATAAAGTTCCTATAATTTAGGGAAATATTATTGGGTACTACTGGATACTGGTATTGATCCATATTGTAGCAATGGAAACAATTGAAATCATGATAACACCAACAATAAACATATAATCATACATGCCTAACTTGCTTTTAGGTTTGACTTTGTTTTTGATTTTAATTCTCCCTTGATCTTTACTTTTGTACATGCTTTCACCACCTTTTTCCGTAATTTCTGTATAAGCCCCAAAACAAAACCTACAGGACAACCAAAATTGCAATAAAAACGCGTGATAAACAATGAAAATAGAATAACAGCAGGTAATAAAATCCATTGCACATCAATACCGCTTTGACCATATATTAATGAAAAAGGCTCATAGCTTAAACCACCTAATTTATGACTTGTGAGTGCCATAACAAATGCAAAATAGGCTATTATTCCAGGCATAAGTGATAATATTTTTCTCACCTTAGGATTTATTTTGAAAAAATGAAATTTACCAAGTCGGTATTCGATTTCTTGCAACGCTCCAAAAGGACATATGTAAGCACAATACAAGTTTTTCCCAGTAATTAAGATAAACCCGAGGGCGCCACCTACTAATAAGTACCATTTTAGATTATCCGCTATATTTGGAAATTTTAATGTTAGTACGGATACAAACCAAGAATAGGAAATAAAGGTGCTAAACTTGAATCCTAAAATGATAATGGAATAGGTCAGTGCTAAGTATCGTAACTTTTTATTTTTAGTTTTATAGGCTATGATTACAATGATTAATAGGATAATTAAACTGATTTCAACGGCACCAAATTTAAAAGATTGTTGGGATGGAATAGACACACCAAAATACTTATTACTTACAAAACTAACCCCTTTATGTACAGCTTTTGTTATGGCATCCGACGAAAAAGTGGCTCCTGTTATAGCATCAACGTTTTGTCCAATGGAAAATCCATTATCTGCTTTTTGACCTATAAAATTATTCTTATAAAACTTTCCATTTTCTACCCTATTATAAAAGGCAGGTGTTTCATTTTGTGCATATGTTTTCACACTAAGAATGATTTGATTCATATCAATAAGCGTTGCAATGGTTATATTTGATTGATAACCATATGCACTTTCAAAAACCAAGTATCCCATTTTATCTTGGTTCATAAATACCTCATAAACAAGAGGCGTACTATCAACCTTGTTATAACGATTAAATTCTTGGTAATTGGTTAAAAATGAGTCTTCGTTTTTTAACATCTTATTTTTAGACCCATTGAGTAATAATATGGCAATCATCCCACAAAAGGCAAGTGCATATACTATTTTTTTTATATTCGCTTTCATCCTTTTTCACCTTCTATACTTTGTTTATCTTCTATCAAAATAATCCTTTTAGAAATACTAGCAATAATGATGCCAATACCCCCAAATATGGTTAGACCCATCATAGCTGCTTGTATTTCCCCTTCAAGAATACTTGCATATGCCCACGCTATGGAAAATATCACGATAATGTTAACGATTAAAACCAATAGATGACTTAACCATAATTTGACTTTGTCTCTTTTGGTTAAAACCTTATGCATGGATACTTGTATCCACATAAACAATGCGCCTAATAAAAAATTAAACATTATTTATCCTCCTTGTCCATATTTTCTAGTATTAATAGCTCAAGAACTTTTTGATATAGCAAACTCCTTTCTATTTCTTTTATATTCACACTCATTGGTAATTTTTTCTTTTGTATACAATATTTTTCTTTTGCTACCACCTTTTCTTCTTCATCCACAACAATATTTTCTTTTTCAATAATATCCTCAAATAGAGCTAGCTCTAATAGTGTTGTTTGGGTTTCTTCTTTATAGTGAGCCTTTATTTTGTCTTGATAGATTTTATATTCTTCCTTACCTAACAGTGTTTGATTTAGATGCTTATTCATGTATTCTTCAGTAGCAAGATGAGCATAATAATTAACCATATCTTCATCATACACAATCTTACAATTATCTAATATCTTACCCACAATTTCATTAATGAGAGCTTCCCTTTGTAGACTTAGCTTATCCCAATATATTTTCGTTCTCACTTGGGCTTTTAGTTCTTTTACGGTTCTAATATTTTCTAATTGAAGGGTTTGAATATATGCATCCGTCATATATATTAATGTTTTATGCTTAACATCTTTTATAAAAACACGTACGTTTACCTTGTCATTATGTGAAGCTTCCATACTATAATCATCTGATAAACACATACTAAATTCTACGGTATCACCTTTTCTTTTTCCCATAAGATGCTTTTCAAAACCCTGAATAAAATAACCGAACCCAATTCTTAGACAATAATTCTCACGTTTTCCTTTTAATACATCATGATTATATTTATCTTTCATTTCATAAGACATCTCTATATAGTCACCTGTGGTAATACCATTATTTTTGGATACCCTATTCAGATAAGGGTCTATCATCTCCATGAGACCACTCTGCATTTCCTCATCTGTCACAACCACCTTGTCTCTTTTTCTATTTAACCCTTTATATTGTCCAATTGTAAAACTTACAACACCTTCCATGATCTTACACACTTTCTATATGGTTTTGTACCAATATTCTGTCAAATCTTTTTTATCGATTATTCCCTTTTGATAGCCAAAGATTTCATCTAAATGACGTGCTACGTTTCGAAGCCCTGGAATTTCAGCACTCACCTGAGCCACCTTATGATGCCACTCATCAATTTTATTATAGGGACATACACTTATGCAAAGCCCACATTCGCTACCATTTTCAGCCCAAAAAGCAAAGCATTTCTCTGCATCATTAAACCATTTATCCACTCCTATCATATTGGAGTTGTTATGAGGTATATTTTCTGTTGAAGACGTCTTTGCTACTTTTGATAAACATCCTGATGGACAAGCATCTGAACATTTTTGGCATATTTCACAAAACTCTTTTACACCAAATGATATGGGCTTATCATATTCTAATTCTAGATCTGTATATACTTTAGCTAAACGTATACGAGGACCATATTTCTTAGTAATGAGAAGTCCCATTCTTGAACCTTCTCCAAGGCCTGCTTGAATAGCAACAGGAACAGATAATCCTGTATCATTCCCTGCATGATGTGCTTGATATCCTAATGCTTTAAGAAAGCTTTTAACTTTAATTGAATTTTCAGCCATCCTGCTATAACCAACTGAGGTTGCTGCTTCACCTATCCCAGAAGGTTGAGTCTTATAGGCTTCATAATCCATTTCGTATGCCAGTACCACAACACTTTTGGGTGTGAACCCTAAGTTAACAGGTCTTTTTATATTCATAAGTTCTTGTATCGTCTCCCCTGATTGAAAATCCAAAGGCATATAAACTTCTGTCTGATATAGCCAACGCTCATCAAAAGGGGCAATACCTACTAAATCAGCACCATATAGTTTTGCGGCTTTTTTTACCGCATAACTGGCATCTTTCTTCGATTTAAATATATGTTTTTGGTGCATACCAGATTCACTAGAAAAATCTTGCTGTCGATAAAGAGATAGTGGCAAGTACTTCCCATTTTTAAGGGCTATTGCCGAACCAGAATCGCCTGATAGAGTCCTTCCTGTGCTTGTAAAACTTTCAACCGCACCTGCTCCAGCAGATAATGCATTATCTAATTGTGTAAATCCAGGTCTAACTTGTCCATCTTGGGGCCCTCCTTCTTGTTCACCTGGGGGTCCTTCCCCCTCTTGCATCGAAGCCATCATCTGATTAAGCTTCATAACAAGTAAACTATCTGCTGGAAGAGGATTAATTTGTGCTATATGTAGTTCCATCTTACAGAAAGCTGTGTTGTACATATGGAACCTTTTTATATTGGGATCAATCTTTAACATGTGGTCAATGGTATCATATTGCTTATCTAGCAATCCGCCAACTTCAGCACCTTTAGGCTTGAAATTCTTTATTGCAATGGTGGCAGCTGTAACACTTACTCCTGCCACAGCACTTCTCTTCAAAAAATCTCTACGATTCATATAAT
>JMSU01000065.1_pt1 | contig 67268 bp, 46 predicted proteins | sample 179011 | NCBI WGS metagenome assembly JMSU01 (sample SAMN02769580, study PRJNA246767) | bioreactor metagenome | isolation source: Culture-1 Bioreactor ArsB derived from microbial biomass from the upper 2 cm... | place: Germany: Bremen | collected day 87 after inoculation
TTCAAAGCTCTGTATAACTGGTCTCGAAAAGTCTAGAGGCATATTAAGTACAGGGATTTTATCCTCAAAGACCTTAAGCCAGTATTCTTCTTGTTTAGTGATAATTTCTCCAGTGTATAGTTCACTTTGCCATACGGAATAATCCTTATACTGTATCCTTAATTTAGGCAATTCTTCCCCATTATACAGGTGTATTAATTCCTGTGCCAGTATGTTCATTGATGTACCGTCAGAGATAATGTGATGCATGTCAAACACCATAAAATGTCTGCCCTCTTTTACTTTTATAAGGCCCACTCTAAGGAGGGGAGCTTGGTTTAAGTCAAAGGGTCTTATTAGCTCTTTTGCAATCTCACTGGCTTTTTCTTCAGTTGATTCTGTATAGGCAACATTAAAGTCTACTTCTTTATGTACCTTCTGTGCAAGCTCCCCATCTATCACTGCAAAGGAGGTCCTTAAGGTTTCATGTCTTCTAATAAGTTCCCTAAAAGACTCTTCAAATCGCATCTTATCAAGGCTACCTTCTATTATCATTAAAGCCATCATGTTGTATGCTGTGCCTATACCCTCAATCTGATCTAGTATATATAGCCTTTTTTGAGCAGGAGACATAGGATAGTATTCCTGCTTCTCTACCGATCGGATAGATGAATAAATACTCTCTTTAGCATGTTTAATGTGCCTTGCCATTTCTGCTATGGTAGGTCCTTTAAATATTTGTTTTAGAGGAAATTCAACATTGAACTCCTTATTTATTCTTGAAACCAGAGTCATTGCTTTTAGTGAATGTCCTCCCAGTTCAAAGAAGCTGTTCTTTGTTCCCACTCTTTCTTTTCCTAGGATATCTTGCCACAATAAAGCCAGCTTTTCTTCCATTTCATCAGCTGGTTCTACATATTCTATTTTCGTATCGCTATTTCCATCTGGCTCAGGAAGCGCCTTCCTATTTATTTTCCCGTTATGGTTTAAAAGCATCTTTTTAATCGGTATAAAGTGTGCAGGAATCATATAGTCAGGTAAATCTTTTGTGAGATGCTCTCTCATCTGTCTGGTTGTTATTTCATCTTTCCCAACAAGGTATGCACAGAGGTATTTACCACCCTGTGAGTCTTCCTTTGGTATTACCACTACTTCTTTTACTAAAGAATGTTCCAGTAATTTACTTTCTATTTCTCCAAGTTCTATCCTGAAACCCCTTATTTTTACCTGATGATCTATGCGTCCTATAAATTCTATACTACCGTCTGGCAGCCACCTTGCTAAGTCTCCTGTCTTGTACATTCTTTCTTCATTTTCATATGGATTATCTGCAAATTTTTCTTTTGTTAATTCTTCTTTGTTTAGGTAACCTATTCCTAAGCTATCTCCTGCTATACATAATTCTCCTGCTACCCCTATTGGTACTATTTTATTTTCTTTATCTATTATGTAAATTCTTGTGTTATCTATTGGTCTTCCTATTGGTGGTAATGTTTGTATTTCTCCTTCGTATTCTTGTGTATATGTTACTGATACGTGTGTCTCCGATGGTCCATAATGATTATGGATTCTCATTTTATGTTTTTTTATGTGTTTTTTAAGTAATTCTGGTATTATTAGTTGTTCTCCACTTACCATCATATCTTTTACACAGCAGGGAAAATTCTCTTCATATATTTCATCACTAAATATGTATTTTACTAAGGCTGCTGGCAAGTGTAACGTTTCTATTTGATTTTTCTTTATTAGTTTTATTAGTTTGCTTATATCCGTTTTACTTTCTTCATCAGCTATACATAATTCGCCTGATGACAATATTGTGTAGTATATCTCTTGATATGCTACATCAAATCCTATGCTACTAAAGTGCAATACTTTATTTTTGTAGTTGATCCCTGTCTTTGTTTTGCAGTAGTTTATTAGATTGTTTATTACTCTTTGCCCAACCATTACTCCCTTAGGTTTTCCTGTTGTTCCTGATGTGTAGATTAGGTACAGTAAGTCATTTGTTGTGTTTATTATTTCTGGGTTTTTATCATATGTATTCTTTGCTATTTCTTCATTTATATCTAGTATTTGTTCTTTTTTTATGCTGTATAGTTTTTCAAACTCTGCTTTGCATTTTTCTGCTATTAGTATATACTCTGCTTTACTATCTTCTATCATATGTTCTATTCTTGAAACTGGGTATTTAGGATTTATTGGTAGACATCCCGCTCCTGATTTTAGAATTCCTATTACTCCTATTATCATTTCTATTGATCGTTCTACCATTATTCCTACTACTTTTGTGTTGTCTGTTCCTTTACTTCTTAGTTTATTTGCTATTTTGTTTGCTCTTTGGTTTAGTTCTCTGTATGTTATTTTTTCTTCTTCCATTGATACTGCTATTTTATTAGGTGATTTTTCTACCTGCTCTTCAAATAGCTCCTGGATAGTCCTGTCTTTTGGGTATTCCGCCTTTGTATTGTTGAAGTCATAGAGAAGAGTATTCTTTTCTTTCTCTGTAATAATTTCTATATCCTTTATCAGAATATTAGGATCTCTTATTATTACTTTCAGAACTGCTTTAAAGTGTTCTTTTATTTGCTCAACTGTACTTTTCTCATATACTAATGCATTATACTGGAAACTAATATTCAACTCTTGTCCAGGAATAACTATAATGTTAAAGTTATAATTCGTTTGTTCAAAACTCTCAATATCTGTTATACTAAATCCAAGACTTTCATCATCTTTAGTCCCTATTGTTTTTGCCGTAGGATAGTTTTCGTATACAAAGATATGATCTATCAGATCACCCTTTAAAAGTGTGTTAGACTGTATTTCCACGAGCGGAGAATAACTGTATTCTTGAAATTGCACTATATCTTGTTGTACTTTATTTATTAGCTGGACAAAAGTTTTGTTTTTGCTACATTGAATCCTTAAAGGAACTGTATTGATAAATAATCCCACCATACTTTCTATATCAGTTAATTCATCAGGTCTTCCCGAAACAACAGTACCAAATACAACATCATCAGTATTATTATATCTTTGAAGCAAGATACCCCAAGCAGTCTGTAAAACTGTACTTGCTGTTATCTGCTGTTTTTTTGCAAAGTCTTTAAGCTTTTTGGTCAATTCTTTATCTAGGCTGAGTATCAATTCCGTTCTTTCATAGCCTTTTTCTTTCTGAACATTTTTAATTAATGGAATGTTCAAATGAGTTTCATAGCCTTCAAGATAATTCTTCCAATAGTTAATTCCATCTTCCTTGTTCTGATCTCCTAGCCATTTTATATACCTGCTATATGGATATACTTGAGAGAGATTAACATTCTTGCCATCATTTAAAGATTGGTATATGGAAAAAAAATCTTTTAGTATGATTCCCAGACACCAGCCATCCATCATTATATGATGAGAGCTACATAAAACTCTGTACTTTTCGTCTCCTGTCTTTATTATAGCTATCCGCATAAGCATATCCTTTGAAAGTTCGAAGCCTTTTTTCATGTCATCCTTTTTAAAGTTTTCAAACCAAATATCCTTATCTTGTTCATCCATATCCGTTATATCAGAATAGAATATTTTTCCATTTATTTCTTTGAGAACAACTTGTAAAGGTTTCTTTATATTTTCATAGAGTATTATTGTTCTTAGAACATCATATCTTTTTACAAGCTGGTCAAAGCTTTTTTCGAACAACTTAATATCTAAATATCCATTTATGTTAAAAGTAGTTTGTCCAAAGTATGCATTTGATTTTCTATCCATCATAGTATGAAACAGCATTCCCTGCTGCATAGGCGACAAAGCATACATATCTTTTACATCACTACGTCTAAACATCAAATCCCCCCTAAAAAAATATAGTTAGCTATTCTCTAATACACTAAATACATCCTCTAACTCTCCCAAACTCATATCATTTATAGTAAAATCACTAGGAGTCAGTTCTCTTTCGTCTTTGTACATGCAATGAGAAGTCACTGTGTCTAACATATCCTTGTACAAGCTAGTGAACCTTTCAATTTCTTCATAATTGTATTGCTGATTGTTATAACATATTTCCATCCTTAGCTTGCCTTCGAGTACAACTCCATTAATATCTATACTGCAATATCTTTTTCCTTTTGGACTTCTGTCACTTGCAAAAATGATATCTGATAAAGTAAATAATTCATTATTTATTTCATCATCAACCTGCCCCATATAGTTAAAGCTAATTTGAGGCTTCAACTTATTAAATCTCTTATAACCGTGAGTTTCAGACATATAACGTAGAATTCCATAATCTATGCCTTTATGTGGTACCTTCCTCAGCGCTTCCTTTACCATTTTTATTTTCATACCTATATCCTGCGCTCCAGAGATATCAAGAATAAAAGGGTATGCTTTTGTAAACCAGCCTACGGTTCTTGAAATATCAATATCTATAATGCTTTCTTCCCTATCTAGACTTTCTATTTCTACAAGTACTTTGCTCTGGCCTGTCCAATCCTTTAAAGCCATTGCAAAAGCACTTAAAAGCAAATCAGTGACTTCAGTATTATATGCTTTACCAGCCTGTTTTAGAAACATTTGCGTATCGGTCTCCGATAGTTCAAAGCTTTGTTTGCTCATATCCATAACAAGATTAGAATTCTTCTTCATCATGTTTGTCAGAGGCTCTGTTTTAGAATCTTCTATTTTGTTCCAGTAATTAAGAACCTTTGTTATTTCATTACTTTCTGCGTATTTTTTAAGCTGCTGCCCCCACTCCTTAAAACTTGCTGTTTTGGGAGGCAGTACAATTTCTTCACCCCTTATTGCCAGCTCATACCCTTTTTTAAAATCTTCCATTATTACTCTCCAAGAAACGCCATCCACTACCAAATGATGTAAAACTATAAGCAAATAATCCCCTTCATCAGTTTTAAATAATCCAAGCTTTAGCAAGGAAGCTTCATCCAGCTTTATATTGCTTTGAAGCCTTTTTTCCTCATCTTGTATAAGGTTTTTGTATTCCTGTTTGCCAGTTAACTGAAACGACTCAATAGTAAACAAGCTATCATTAATGCCGCTTATATTCTGTCTCCAGCTTCCATCTATATTTGAATATATACTTCTTAGTATGTCATGATGCGCTACTATTTTAGAAACTGACTTTCTTACATACTCTTCTTCAAAACCCTTTGCACTGTGTATCATTATAGATTGGTTCCAATGATTCATTTGCTCAAAATTCTGCTCAAAAAACCACTGCTGAATAGGTGTAAGCTCTGCCTTACCCGTAATAACAGTCTGACTTATCACCTTATTTACTTGAACTACATATTTGCTCAGTTCTCCTATTGTAGGATTTTTAAATAGGTCTTTTATTTGCAGCTTCAATTCATATTTCCTAAGCCTTGATGTTATTTGAATTGCCTTTATCGAATCTCCACCCAGTTCAAAGAAATTATCATTTATTCCTACCTTTTTGACTCCAAGCACTTGCTCCCAAACACTTGCAACCTTCTCTTCAACCTTATTTCTTGGTGGAATATATAAATCCTCTGCTAAAAAATTCCCCTCAGGCTCTGGCAAAGCATTTCTGTTTAACTTACCACTATTTGATACCGGTAATTTTTCCATCTGAACAAAAAATACAGGCACCATATATTCAGGCAAGTCCTTTTTCAGGTACTCACGAAGCTCTAAGGGTGCTAATTTCCTTTCTGCAACAACATATGCGCAAAGGTATTTTGCATTTCCCATGCCATTCCTTGCAATTACTACAGCTTCTTTCACCTCAGAGTGAGCAAGAAGTTTTCCTGATATCTCTCCAAGTTCTATCCTAAATCCGCGTATTTTCACCTGTTGATCTATTCTACCCAGGTATTCTATATTTCCATTCGACAGCCGTCTAGCAAGGTCCCCTGTCCTATATATCTTAGAATAACCTATTTCTTTATAAGGATTTTCTACAAATGCTCTTTGAGTTCTTTCATCGTCCCTTAGATAACCTCCACCAACACAAAGTCCCGATATGCATAGCTCTCCCGGTATTCCCTCTGGTACTGTCTGTTTATATTTATCAACTATTAATATCTTTACATTACTAATTGGCTTTCCTATAGGAATATATTCATCATTTCCAGCAATATCATAGTATACACAGCCTATACTAGTTTCTGTAGGTCCATATAGATTAATATTTTTTATATTTGGAAGGATTTTATTGAATCTGTTTACATACGAGGGTACAATCTCTTCACCACCATAGCATACAGCTCTCACATTCTTCCATTTTTCTTTAAGCTCAGGAATTTCTTCCAAATCATTTACAATTGTATTAAATATAGAAGGAACAAAATCCGCTATGGTTACTTTTTCATCAAATAGTATTCCAGATATTTGCTCTACAGTCATCTCCATATCTGTTGACGGCATAACCGTTTTTCCTCCGTTTATCAAAGGCCAGAACATTTGCCATACAGCTGTATCAAATACGTGATAGGAAGTCTGCAATGTAGCCGAAGCTATTTGCACTCCAAAAAAATCTGTCATCCAGGACAGTCTATTCATTACTCCTTTATGATAGTTTATTGCTCCTTTGGGTTTTCCTGTAGAACCCGAAGTAAAGATTACATATATAGGATCTTCTGGACTTATTTCTACTTCAGGATTAGGCATTGTTTCTTCTAACTTATCCACATCTACTACTAATGTTTCAAGGTCAAACTCATCAGAAGAATAGGGAGTATACTTGTTTATAAGTACAATCTGGCCTCGTAAATCTTGTAATGCTATTTTTATTCTACTTAGAGGCCACTTTACATCTACAGGTGAATATGCTGCTCCGGTTTTCATTACACCTAGACAAGATATTACTACCTCAATACTTCTATCCATTACAATACCTATGTAGTCACCTTTTCCTATACTCTTTGATATAAGCTCATTTGCTATCTGATTAGCTTTTTCATTCAATTGACCATATGTAAGGCATTTACCTTCAAAGGCTACTGCAATATTTTCAGGTGTCTTTTTTGCGTTCTCCTCTATAACTTTGCTTATTACTTTATATCTGTTCTCATATTCCTTATCTGTAGCATTGTATTCGTATACGATCTTATTAATCTCTTCATTAGTCATTATCTGAAGTTTTTCTATCTCCTGGTCATTTGTCTCCAATATTTTTGTAACTATATTTCTAAAATGGGAAGCCATTCTTTCTATAAAAGCTTTACTGTATATATTATTTCTATAGGAAAAATTTACTTTTGTCTCGTCAAACTCTTCAATACTTAATGTCAGTTTATAGCTTGTAAAATCGTACATTGAATAGTTGTTTACTTTTATAGTTCCCTGGGTTTCACGTAAGCTCCTATCCAAAGGATAATTTTCTATTACTACTATTGAGTCAAGTAGCTCCTCTCTGCTGTCTATTTCACTATAGGTTTTAACTTCTGTAAGGGGTGTATTTTCATAATTCCCTCTCTCTCTTAAAGCTGCTTCCAAATTTGTTAAAAGCTCTATGCCAGTTTCACCTTTACTTCTTTTCACTCTAAAGGGGGCTGTGTTTATAAACAAACCCACCATATTTTCTATTCCTTCTATATTTGCTGTTCTTCCAGATACTGTAGTTCCAAACATCACATCTTCTGTATTACAGTATTTTTGAAGCAATATTCCCCATACGCCATAAAAGAATGTCGCCTTTGAAAGTTTGTTTTCTCTGCAAAATATATCAATATTGTTATTTAACGCTTTGGGCATAGCAAAGCTAAAACGATTTATCTCAAATTCGTCTTTTCCCTTTTTTAGATCTGTAGGTATTACTGATGTGTTTTCAAAGCCCTCAAGATAATTTTCCCAATATTTTTGATTGTTTTCTTTATCGCGGCTTTGATACCATTTTATATATTCCTTGAATTTTGTTTTATGTGATTTTTTTATTGGCTGATTGCTGTAAAGTCCATTGTATGCTTCAATGAATTCCTTTAGTATTATACCGTTGCTCCAGCCATCATACATTATATGATGATTGGTTATTATCATTTCACAACAATTTTCTGAGAGTTTTATTAAGGTAATTCTAAAAGGTTCTTCTGATATGTTGATTCCTTCTTGCAGGTCTTTTTGTAAGATTTGATTTATGCTTTGACGTTGTTTTTCAAAAGTTAGAAGTGTTAAATCATGTTTCCTTATATTTATTGAAATTTCTTTTAGTATTATTTGCATTGGCTTTTCCAGCTTGTCCCATTTATATATTCCCCTTAGTAGTTCATTCTCTGCTATTACATGATTCCAGGCTTTTTTTATTCTCTCGTCATCTATATGTCCTGAAATATTAAGTCTAAGCTGTACAAAATACTGGCGGCTCTCCGGTTCAGATATATAGTGAAACAACATTCCTTCTTGAAAAGGTGTTAGTCCAATAATGTCCTCTACATTCTCTTTATTTAACTTTCTGTTATCAGTCATTAATTCAACTCCCCTTTATAATATGTCATTATTACCTCTCTATCAAATATATTACTACATTTCCTGTTCGAGTAAAATATTTTTTATTCTGCATTTTTTGACATTTTTCTACATTTTTTTATAAAAACGAAGACTCCCACAGGGTTCTAGTGTTGCATTAAAGAAATAAATACAGGTTGACACTGGAAATAATTGAAGTTAAATATTTTGCTTCCCTAGTGGGATTATGTAAACACAATGTCATAGGGGGAGGGTATGTGGATGTATACTGAAAGTAATAATTAAAAAGCAGAAGTTAAAGTTTTGAAAAGGCTACTACGCTTACACCGTTACTCCATCTTGCCTCGCTATATAGTAAACACTCTCTTCAGGCACTATTTTATGTTGTCTTTCTCTCTCCAATATAACAAGCTCCAAACTACAACGAGTCTACCTAGATCACTCATTCATCGTGTTCAACAATTTTAAAAGGTGTAACACAATATAGCCGTCCTATACTAAATAAAATTTCACCAGCCCTAACAACGTCAATTATCAAAAATCACCGCTTTCGTTTTGGTCAGATTTATCTTTGGCAAACGACCTCAAAAAACAAAGATCACAGCAAAATTTTTGCTGTGATCTTTGTTAAAAATTGAATATTTATTTGGAAGCCCTTAGACTATTTATCTAAAGACTTATAGTGAGGCAACTTAATTTGACTTAGTCATTTAATCTATGAACAAATAATCCACTTCTTAGCTTAGGCTCAAACCAAGTAGATTTTGGAGGCATTACTTCACCAGCATCGGCGATTGATATTAAGTCCTCCATAGTTGTTGGATACATTGAGAAAGCTATCTTCATATCCTTAGCTACTCTTCTTTCGAGCTCCTCTAGTCCTCTTATACCACCAACAAAGTCTATTCTCTTATCAGTTCTTGGATTCTCTATTCCAAGTAGAGGGTCTAGAAGGTTTTTTTGCATGATTGATACGTCTAATCTATCTACAGGATCATTCTCGTCGTATATACCTTGCTTAGCTGTTAACTTGTACCACTTTCCTTCTAGGTACATTCCAAAGGTATGTTTTTCTACTGGCTTGTACTGACCTTCTCCGCTATATTCCTCTACATCAAACTTTTCCTTAACTTTTCCAATAAAGTCTTCATCGGAAAAACCGTTAAGATCTTGAACTACTCTATTGTAGTCCATGATAAATAAATCTTCGTCTGGGAATATTACAGATAGGAAGTAGTTAAACTCCTCCCCACCAGTATACTCTGGATTGGCTTCTCTTCTTTTAACGCCAACTTTAACAGATGACGCTGATCTATGGTGTCCATCAGCTATGTATAAGTATTCTATACCACCAAAGATTTCTCCGATTCTGCCTATTATCGCTTCCTCTTCTATTACCCAGGCAATATGTGTTATTGCATCGTCACTTGTAAAGTTATATACTGGCTTATGAAATTTGATCCAATCATTAATTATAGTATTTAACTCGTCGTTCTTTCTATATGTTAAGAATATTGGAGCAGTATTAGCATCACAATAGTCGAAGTTATTTATTCTGTCTACTTCTTTTTGTGGTCTTGTAAACTCATGTTTCTTGATGATATCGTTCATATAGTCATCGATTGAAGTACAACCTACTATTCCAGTCTGAACTCTACCGTCCATTATTTGTCTATAAATATAGAACTTAGGAGTACCATCTTGGTTTAATATGCCTTCACCAATCATGTTATCTAGATTTTTTCTTGCAGTTTCATAAACACTTTCATCGTATTGACTTACTGAATCGTCAACATCTATTTCAGCTCTTACCACATGTAAGAAAGATTCTTTATTTCCCTTTGCCATTTCTTTAGCTTCTTCTCTGTTCATAACGTCATATGGAAGAGAAGCAACTTTTTCCACTAGCTCAGTCTTCGGTCTAATTCCTTTAAACGGTCTTACAACAGCCATTATATTACCTCCTACGCAAAGAATTTAGTTATTACTTCAATTACTTCCAAACCTATCCTAGCCTGAGCTTCCTTAGTAGATGCTCCAATGTGAGGCGTTAATGATACCTTTGGATGAGTATATAATGTTTCATTTCTTGTTGGCTCTTCTTCAAATACATCAATAGCTGCAGCAGCAACTTTATCTGAATCAAGGGCTTTGATTAATGCTTTTTCACAAACAACTCCGCCCCTCGCAGTATGGATTAAGTAAGCTCCATCCTTCATTTTGTCAAATTGCTCTTCCTTTAATATCGCTCCAATTTCCTTATTAAAAGGTATATGGATTGATATAAAGTCTGATTTAGCTAATAGTTCATCAAGAGTTACAAATGTGAACTCGTCATATCCTTCCATAGCACCAAATTTATCTGTATAAATAACATTCATACCAAGTGCACTGGCTTTTTTAGCAACTGACTTTGCAATTCTTCCAAAGCCTATTAAACCAAGTGTTCTACCATTTAGTTCAATTCCTTTATATTGCTTTTTATTCCATTTGCCTTCTCTCATTGTTACATTTGCAATATGTATATGTCTAGCAAGTGCAAACATGTGAGCTATTGCAAGTTCAGCAACAGAATCACTACTTGCATTTGGAGTATTCATAACTTGAACACCATGCTCCATAGCGTAGTTTACATCAATATTATCTACTCCTACACCTGCTCTAACTACAAGCTTTAATTTCTTTGTCTCTAAAGCAGCATCTATAATTTCTTTACGAACCTTCGTTGCAGAACGAACAACTAAAGCATCGAATTCTTTTACCTTTTCTTTAAGTTCTTCTACTTCATAAAACTGTTCTACAACTTCAAATCCAGCGTCTACTAAACTTTTAACAGCACTTTTATCCATACCATCAGTAACTAATATCCTTATCATATTAAAGCCTCCAAACGGTTATTGTTATCCTACAATCCAAGGATTTCTTCAATGATTGAAAGTAATTGCTTTATTTCATCTAACGTAGTTTCAGCCATATGTGCTATTCTAAAGGTCTTTTCCTTAAGATCTCCATAACCGTTAGATATCATATATCCACGCTTTCCTAATTCTTTATTTAAATCAGCTACGCTGATTCCTTTAGTATTCTTTATTGTTGTTAATGTGTTTGAAGCATATTTTTCTTCAGCAAGCATTTCAAAATGCTTATTCGCCCAATCACGAACATACTTTGCCATTTCTAAATGACGACCAAATCTATTGTCAAGACCTTCTTCTAAGATTTTATCCATCTGATAATCTAATGCAAACATATGTGGTAAAGAAGGTGTTGATGGGTATTGATGATCTTTCTTTTGTATGTAGTTATAAAGATTTAATAAGTCTAGATATAAACCTCTATTTGGTACTTCTTTAGCAGCCTCAACAGCCTTCATAGATATAGAGCAAAGTGCTAATCCTGGAGGAAGTCCAAGACACTTTTGAGTTGATGCGATACAGATGTCAACTCCAAGCTTATCCACTTCAACCTTTGCACCACCTAATGAACTTACTGTATCTAGACAGAATATTACATCTGGATATTTCTTTATAACTTCCGCAATTCCCTCTACTGGGTTCATTATACCAGTTGAAGTTTCATTGTGCGTTATTGTTATAAGGTCGTATTTTCCAGTTGATAATGCTTCATCAACCATTTCTGGTGTAGTAGGCTTACCCCATTCTGAAGTGAACTTGTCTGCCGGTACTCCATTTGCCTCAGCCATCTTGTACCATCTGTCACCAAAGGCTCCTACAGAAAATATAGCAGCTCTTTTTCTTGTACAAGAACGTACTGCACCTTCCATCAGACCGCTACCAGAAGTAGTCGATAACATAATCTGATTCTTAGTGTACATTAACTTTTGCATTTTTTCTGAAATACCTCTTTGTAAGTCAGAAGCATCCTTAGTACGGTGACCTATCATCGGTGTAGCTAGTTTTTGAAGAACATCATCAGCAACATCTACAGGTCCAGGTATAAATAATCTCTTATGCATAGATTTTACCTCCTACACTATTTTTATTTTTTTGTTGTTTTAATTATCATAATTGAAAAACGTTTTCGTATGTTTATAATAACATTAAAAAATTCATTATACAATATTTTTGATAAAAATAATGAATTTTTATTTTTTGCTTAAAATTCTCTCTAAAAAAAGCATAAAGATGCAAAGTACCTACTTCTTAGCAGGCTTTCACTTTGTTAAACTACCTACAATCTCAGGCCTTTGGATATATGATAAAAATATTGATGGATATATATATAATGCTGTTTTTTGTTTTAAAGTCTATGTTGCTTTATATAGAGATTCCAGTGAAGACTTTAACTTATACATATTAAAAATCCCAAGAATCATTGGATAATTTAATATGTATAAATTAAGTTTCACTAGGATCTCTATACAATTAATGAATACTCAGTTCATCTACAGTATAAATATCTTTTCTTCTATGCTTTAACAATGGTAATTGTTCTCTAATTTTTTTAACTCTATTCAAATCAATTGTTCCATAAATTATTTCTTCTTCTATACCGGCTTCACTGACAGTATCCCCCCATGGATCTACTATTAATGAATGTCCATATGCTATATAGGAAGAATCTAAGTCTCTAGATGGTGATGCTGCAACAAAGTATACCTGATTGTCTAGGGCTCTTACCTTTATTAATGAATCCCAGTGTGCAGGCCCTGTAGTCATGTTAAATGCAGCCGGTACTATAATTATTTCTGCATCCTTTAATGCCATTAATCTCATTAACTCAGGAAACCTCATGTCATAACAAATTGCAACTCCAACTTTACAAAATTCCGTCTCAAATACTGTGACCCTATTTCCTGGACCTAATGTATCGGATTCTTTAAAGCTTATGCCATCCTCTACATCGATGTCAAATAGGTGCATCTTTCTATGCTTACCTATTAGCTTTCCAGTTTTATCGAAAATATATGAGGTATTATATATTTTTCCCCCATCTTTTTCAGGAATTGAGCCCCCAACAATGTAAATGTTTTCACTTTCAGCTAGTCTAGATAAAAATCTACTAGTTCTTCCAGGGAATTCTTCAGCATACTTAGGAAAAAATTCATTATTGTAGGGACAATTGAACATTTCTGGTAGAACTACTAAATCACAACCTTTAGAGCTAGCTTCCTTTATCATCTTTTCAGCTTTTGCTAGATTTTCTTCTTTATTCTCTAATATTTTCATCTGGCAAACTGCAATTTTGAAATTATCCACAAACAATCCTCCTTTCTGTGCTTTAGTCTATTTTACCATTTTTCACTAGTTTATATTAATAATTAAAACAAAATGGGGTGTCTCATGAGAAATCTTTATGAGACAGCCCCCTTCTTTAATTAGTAAAACTTCACCTTACCTATTTAGAGCCTTCAAAATCTCTATCTCATATCCTTCTTTAACCTGTCTTAGATGTTTTATTCCTATCTCACAATAATCTTTTAAAGTTAATTCTAGATACTCAGAAAATGCTCTTTTTAAGTTATCATTATTCTGCATATTTGCTTTAATCTCAGCTTTAACTCTGTATATTAGACCTATCTCTAGAGGACTTTTTAGTTTTTCAGAATAGTAACTAGCATTTTTCAGGTGATTTAGACCAGACTTATATTTTCCTTCTTTACACTGTATTAACGCAAGGAAACCTTCTGCCGTGGAACGTCCCCATAGGGTTCCTATTTCCTTGTAAATATTAATTGCCCTCTTTAGATATTGCTTTGCTCTAACGTAGTCACCCATTTCAAAGGCTGCTTGTCCAGCATTTGTGTTAAAGATCGTCAATCCCCTTAAAAGATTTCTTTTCTCACAAATCCCCATGGCTTCGTCATAGAAGTTTAAAGCCTCTGAAAACTCCATATTATGCCTTCTTATCTCACCAATGTAGTTGTAGCATGCTGCAATATTTAAATAGTATTTTTCTTTATTGTCATTTATACTATTTAATACTCTTATAGATTCCTTTAGCAGTTCTTCTGCATCATTATATTCCTGTAGCATTATTTTGCAAATTCCCTTTAACCTAAGAAAAATTGCAATTTCTTCCTTCAAGTTGTGCTCGTATCCAATTTGAAGACCCTTTTCTACGTTTTCATGTATTAATTCAGTATTGTGGATTTGGATACCATAGTATATATTTTGTCTGTAGCCCTTTAGTGCATATATATATGACTTTATTCTTAGGGCTTTAGCAATCATTTCATCAATATATTTTATTCCTTCTTCATACTCTCCTTCTCGAATTAAATATCTCCCTTTTAGATGAAGGAAAGCAATTTTTAAGATCAGGATTTCATTGCTTGGCCTTTCGTTTTCCTTTAGTCTAGAAAACAGACAATCGATATCCTTGAAATATTTCAAAACCTTTTTTCTACTTAGATCCTTAAAGTTTGTTTGACTAAAATCAATATCACTTATTATTGGAAAGAGTTCATGCTTTATGTCTAGGTATGAGTCCAAATACTTTATTGTATATTTTATTGTGTATAAGATATTCCCAGCATTAGTAAAATGATATATTAGTTTTGAGTATATAGATACATCATTTTTATTATTCCTAAGGAATTTTAAGGTGATTTCTGCAATTTTATTGTGGAGTATTCTTCTTTTAACCGACGATAGATTATAGTATACAAATTCCCTGAGCTTCTGATGGGTAAAGGTAAAACTAATTTCTTCACTATTTGTTTCCTTTAATATGTCTTTATTCTGCAGTTCTTCTATAACCTCAACTATTTCCATTTCATTTTTACCTGATAGCTCCTTTAAAATAGTCAACGTTACCTTATCAAAAAACATACAAGCCATATTTAATATCTTTTTTCCCTCATCGGAGATATCAATGAACTTACTTTTAAGAACATCCTTCATCTTAGGAGAAATAAAGTTATCTAACCCACCCTTTGCCTTAAGCATGTTCAAGTATTCTATAAGAAAAAAAGTATTTCCCTCAGTTTCCTTATATATTTTTTCCTTAGTATTATTATTTATTTTACTATCAATTAAGTATCTATTGATAAAGGTTTCTACTTCCGTCTTTGTAAATCTTTGTAGTTCAATAAATTCTATAAGATCGTTGGAATTCAAGGCTGTAACCAGTTTTTCTATTCCTTCATAATGTCCATTTCTACAGGTTCCAATAAGCATAATATTCCTGTTTCTTAGTATTATGCTTGATAAGAGAGATAGACTCAAATCATCTATCCATTGAAGGTCTTCAAATATAAAAATCATTTTCTTTTTTTCAATGATATTTTTAAGTGCACTATGAATCGCTTCTTCTATAACACTAAACTTCAAGGTATCTAAAACCTCTACAGGGTTTCTATTTTCTACTAGATTATCTTTATCAAATATAGGAAAAACATAGGAAATCATCTTTCTCCAGGTAATAGGAATACTTATGTTATCCTTCTCTATAATATTTGATATTCGAGAGAATATTTCATTCCAAGGCTTAAGAAAATAGCTTTTCTCAGCCTGATAACAATTAGTTTGAAATACATAAACACTCTCTTTATCTATATATTTATAAAACTCATCCTTTAGCTTTGTCTTTCCAATTCCAGCCTCGCCTCGTATCAAGACTGATTTATATTTCTTATAATCTATAAGGGCTTGAAAATGTCCTTTTAGTATGGTCATCTCTTTCTCTCGACCATAAAACAAATCATTTGAAGTCTTAATGTTCTCCGATGCCTTTGTTTTACGTATCTTATTAATTTCATCAAGAATTTGTTTTGTTTTTATGTCAGGTTTTATTCCTAGTTCCTTCTTTAATATTAATTCTAACCTATCATATAGCTGGGTGGCTCTATTATAAACTCCTATTTCCCTATATATATTCATTAATAATCTATAAGGCCTCTCATCAAATTCATCTTGGGAAATTAGTTGTTTCGCATAGCCCTCTGCCTTTTCATAATCCTTCTTTTCTATTGCAGTATCAATAAACTCATATAATTTCGTAACGAACAAATCGCTATAATAATCTCTTTTAGTAAATAGCCAGTTTTCAAATTCCTCTGCTTTTTTTACTCCAAATCCTTTTAAAAACTCACCATCATACATATTAATACTGTCTGGATCGCTCTCTAAAAAAATATACAAATCGCACTCAATTTCTACTTCGGGATTTAATATTACAGTTGATTTTTGCGGAGATATGATGATATCTATATCGAAGGCTTTTCTTATTTTATACATTGCATTTCTAAGATTTTTCTTTGCTATCTTTTCTCCAGAATCACCCCAGAATAAAGCTACTAATTCATCCCTAGTTGCTTGTTTATTTACAACCAAATAATAAAATAACGCCTCTGCCTTGGTAAAAGGAAACTTTACTTTTTTATCATCCTTTAAAACATAGGGTGTATTAAATAGTTTGACTTTAACAAAGTCCATCGAATCCCCTTCTTTATCTTTACTTCATATTAATATATCTAGAATGCTATTACTATTCCTCCATCATTTGCGTAAACAGTACTTATTCCAGCAGTTTCTACAATTATTATATCCTTAAAATTATACTTCTTTTTAATCTCAGCCTTTAGTTTTTCTGCCCTCTCAAAGCAATTACAATGGGCAATACCCAGAATCTTTTCCTCTAAACTTTCACCTTTTTCGCCAATTAAGTCAACTAAACGCCTTAGAGCCTTTTTAGACCCCCTTGCCTTTTCTAAAATATTAATAGAGCCACTTTCATTGGCATACATTATTGGCTTTATAGAAAAAGCCGTAGCTATTTTAGCAACTACCTTGTTAATTCTCCCTGCTTTGATTAGATTGTCAAGTGATTCTAATAAAAATAATGTTTTCATTTCTTCTATGTATTCATTTACCTTTTCAACGATTTTTTCTTTTTGATAATCCAGCTTTTCCATTTCTAAAATTTTAAGTCCTATGAGGGTTTGAGCGACTGAAGCACTAAGTGAATCAAAAACGTGTATAAACTTATCCTTTGACTGCTCCAAATACATATCTTTTGCTAAAATCGCACTGTTGTAGCTACCACTCAATTTAGATGATAGGGTTACCACAAAAACATCTTCTTCTCCCTCATATTCTTTTATGTAATCGCTAGGTGATGGGCTTGCAGTTTTAGGTGTTTTAGAAGAATTTTTCATAGATCTTAGTAAATCTTTCTGATCCAAGCTCTCGTTATCTATAAATTCTCTGCCGTCAACATTTATTTTTAGCGGAGCTATATCTAGGTTTGGTATTCTTTTAAGTTCTTCATTTAAATCAAAACAGCTGTCTCCAATTATCTTTGTTCCCATAATTTTGCTCCTCTCAAATTATAGTCTTTATACAATTATATTGTATATACGGCAGTAAGCGCAATGAATATTTAAAAAATGAAGTTAGAGCATTCTATAATCAGCCCATAGGCTAGTTATATTTTATGTCTAACTCCATTCTTTAATCTTATAATTCTACTTTAGATAGAATTTTTTTCTCTACTTCTTGCACTTCACTTTCTAACTGAGAAACTTCTTCTGATACCTTCTTCACGAACTCTTCATCTTTAATAGATCCTAAGTTTATCTTTACATTGAATAGTGCAGAAAGTACAGCAGTTCTTGCCATCATAGCTGCAACTGCTCCATCTGTTACTGCGTTTTTGTTACCCTTCTCTACTACCTTAGCAGCAAATTCCATAATTCCAAATGCATTTCTAGCTACTTCTAAAGGTACAGTAGCAGCATTCTTCATACCGTCTTGAATAGCTTGCCTTCTTTCAGCCTTTTCTTCATCAGTTTCCTTTGGCATCTTAAATGCATCCATAACCTTATTAAATGCATCTGCATCCCTATCAATATCAGCAATAAATCCATTTCTAACATTAGGTAAGGTAGATGCCAATTCAGCCATTTCTTCCTGTACATCATCGTATCCCTTTTTACCAATAGTAAGGTTTGCAACCATCTCTGTTAAAGCCGCTGCTGTTGCAGCACTCATAGCCGCAATGCTTCCGCCGCCTGGTACTGGAGCCTTAGATGCAGTTTCATCTAAAAAAGCCTTTAAAGTTTTATCTGCTAACATTTTACTCCTCCTCTATCACTCTATTCTATATGTTTTCAAACAATTTATTTTTATCATAAATCATTTCACCATTCTTTATAACCCTCTCAACAGTACTTACCCCTATATGATAAGGTAAAAACTTATATGAAGGGAATTCATGTATTACAATATCACCCTTTTTACCTACATCGATACTTCCTACCTCATCTGCCCTATCTATTGCTGCAGCACCATTTATTGTAAGTGCTGTAATAGTTTCTTCCGGTGTCATATTCATATGTAAAGTCGCTAGTGAAATAATAAGCGGTATCGATTCTGTAAAGCAGCTTCCAGGGTTAAAATCGGTAGCTAAAGCTACAGCACATCCATTGTCTATCATGAATCTACCCCTAGCAAACTCTTCCTTTAAGCTAAAAGCTGTTCCAGGTAATAGTGTGGCAACCACATTATTTTCTGCCATAGCCTTAATGCCTTCATCGGATGCCTGCAATAAATGGTCTGCAGAAACAGCACCGAGCTCCGCTGCAAGCTCTGCTCCGCCAAGTCTAACAATCTCATCGGCATGTAGCTTTAGCTTCATACCCATTTCCTTTGCCTTTGATAGAAGCCTTCTTGACTGCTCTACAGAAAATACATTTTGCTCACAGAATATATCACAAAATTCAGCAAGATTTCTTTCCTTCACAACCGGTAGTACATTTTCAATTATAAAGTCAATGAATTCATCTTCTTTTCCTTTATAATCCTTTGGTACAGCATGAGCTCCTAAGAAAGTTGTTATGATATCTAAAGGATGAATCCTATTCAATTCCTCCATAGCTTCTAACTGCTTAATTTCTGTATCGTAATCAAGCCCATATCCACTTTTACCTTCAACAGTTGTAACACCAAAGGAAAGCATTGAGTTAAGTCTCTTCTTTCCAAGCTCTATAAGCTCTTCTTTAGATGCTTCCATAGTTCCTCTAACAGAATTAATAATTCCTCCACCGCGTTTCATTATGTCCATATAACTATCTCCACGAAGTCTCCATGAAAATTCTTCAGCTCTATATCCCCCGAAAACAAGGTGTGTATGGGAATCTACGAACCCTGGCATTACAGTCTTACCTGAAGCGTCAAAAACTTGATAGTTACTTTCATCTATTCCATTAACTACTTTCTCAGTCTTTCCAACGGCCTTTATTATACCATCTTCAATGATTACTGCACCATCATTAATAACGTGCAGTTCATTCATCTCTTTACCTTTTTTTGCTTCAAATCCCTTGCAAGTTACAAGTTCCGAAGCATTTTTAATTATAATATTTCTTTTATTCATATTATCACTACTCCATTAAGTTAGTTTCTAAAACCTTATCCATTGAGAAACCATATAGACCTAAATAGTATGAAGCTGTATCTATTAAAGCTTCCATTGGTACTAGTCCAACTACTTCACTACCTAAAACATTAACACCATATCTTCTTGCTTCCATTTTTACAGCTTCAAAAGCTCTGTACATTGCAGTCTTAGTGTAATCAGTAAGATTCATAGTTACCTGTGTAATTCCTCTCTCAGGTATTTCAACTCCACCAGCCTTAACGAATCTATATCCTCCACCAGAATGTCTTATAGCTTTTGCTATTTTGTTTGCTATTTCTACGTCATCTGTATCTAAATCTATATTATACGCTACCAGGGGCATTCTAGCTCCAACTGCAGTTATTCCAGCTGTTGGGTGAATCTTAGCTTCTCCAAAATCAGGTTTCCACTCAGGGTCCTTAAGCTTTTCAGTCATTCCCTCGAATTGTCCTTTTCTAACCTTAGCTAAATTTTCTCTTTCAGGCTTTGACGCTGCCTTTTCATATAAGAAAACAGGCACATTATGCTTTTCATAAATAGCTTCACCAGTTTCTTTAGCAAGCTCAATTGCCTCTGTCATACTCATGTTTTTAATTGGTATGAAAGGTATAACATCCGTAGCTCCCATTCTTGAGTGCTGTCCTTCATGCTTAGTCATATCTATAAGCTCTGCAGCAACTCCTACTGCCTCAACAACAGCATTTTTAACAGCTTCTGGTTCACCCATAACAGTTACAACAACTCTATTATAATCTTTATCTGCTTCGTAATTTAAAAGCTTTACGCCTTCTTTTCCTCTAAAAGGTGATACTATTTTCTCTATTTTGTCTAAATCTCTACCTTCACTGAAATTTGGTACACATTCAACTATTTTTCTTACATTAGCCATTTTTCTGCCTCCTCATTTAGGAAAAATTTTTTTAAAAATTATTAAATTTAACATTAATAATGTATGTGGGCAATAAAGAGATATTTCTTTCTTGCCTACATACAATATTTTCAATAATTATTATCCTTGGATCTTTTTCCAAGCTTCGTCTACTAAACCTTTTACTAAATCTTCCTTTGGTATATATGGAAGAGTAATGTGGTCTTTACCCTCCATTATATCATTATACTCTACACATGTTGACACAGCATTTTCATTTCTTGCCCAAGCACGTCTCGCAACACCACCCATTACGTCCCAAGGCATGGAAGATCTTAAGATAGTATCTACTCTTTCACTTCCATCAAGAACCATACCAAATCCACCGTTGATAGATTTACCAATACCTACTCCACCACCATTGTGCAGAGCAACTAAACTCATACCTCTAGCAGCATTTCCTGCAAAAATATGTGTTGCTTGTTCTGCCATAATGTTACTTCCATCTTTAATATTTGAGGTTTCTCTAAATGGTGAATCTGTTCCACCAGTATCATGGTGGTCACGACCTAGCATAACTGGTCCGATTTCACCTTTTCTAACCATTTCATTAAATTTAAGGGCTATATTCATTCTCCCAAGAGCATCTTGGTAAAGAATTCTTGCTTGTGTCCCAACAACTAGTTTATTTTTATCTGCATCTCTAATCCATATCCAGTTATCCCTATCTTGGTATCTTCTTCCTGGATCTATAACCTCCATAGCAGCCATATCAGTCTTTAATAAGTCTTCATGCTTACCGCTAAGGCATACCCATCTAAATGGCCCATATCCAAAGTCAAATAATTGAGGTCCTAGAATATCCTCTACATATGATGGCCATATGAATCCCTCTTTGTCGTCTCTACCATTTTTAGATATCTCTTTGATTCCTGAGTCATAGATTGACTTCATAAATGCATTACCATAATCAAAGAAGTAAGTTCCATTTGCAGTTAATTCTTTAATTACTTCGTAGTGAGCCTCTAAAGTTTTATCAACTAGTTCTATGAACTTAGCTTTGTTAGTTTCAAGAAGTTCCGTTCTTTCTTCAAATGAAATTCCCTGTGGACAGTATCCACCAGTATATACTTCGTGACAAGAAGTTTGATCAGATAATAAATCTATATGAATATTGTTTTCTACAGCGTACTCAAGTAAATCAACGATATTTCCATGGAATGCAATTGCTGCTGGAGCTTCCTTTTCCATATATTCTTTTGCTAATCTATATGCTTCTTCTGAAGTTCTTGCAACTTCACTTACCCAACCTTGAGAATGTCTTGTCTCAATTCTTGAATAGTCAACTTCTGCAATAATACCTACTCCGTTGGCTATCTCAACAGCTTTACCTTGAGCGCCACTCATGCCCCCAAGACCTGATGTAATAAATAATTTTCCTCTTAGGTCTCCGTCATTTGGAATGCCCAGTTTAATTCTTCCCGCATTTAGAATTGTACTGTAGGTTCCATGTACGATTCCCTGTGGTCCAATGTACATCCATCCACCTGCAGTCATTTGTCCATAGTTAGCAACACCTAGCGCCGCAGCTCTATTGAAATTATCTAGGTCATCAAACATACCAACCATCAAACCGTTTGATATAATTACCCTCGGTGCATCAGGCTTAGAATGGAATAATCCTAGTGGGTGTCCTGACATAATTACCAAGGTTTGATCCTGAGTTAGTACCTCTAAATACTTTTTAATAAGTCTATACTGCATCCAGTTTTGGCATACGCTACCTGTTTCACCATAGGTAACTAATTCATAGGGGTATAATGAAATCTCGAAATCCAGGTTGTTATCAATCATTACTTGGAAAGCTTTTCCTTCGATGCATTTTCCTTTGTATTCATCAATTGACTTTGCTTTAATATTTCCTTCTGGACGGAAACGATATCCATAGATTCTTCCCTTTGTCAAAAGTTCTTCTAGGAATTCTGGAGCAAGTTGCTCATGAAATTCTTCTGGAACATAACGAAGTGCATTTTTAAGTGCAAGCTCTGTCTCATCCTTTGTTAAAGTGAATTCCCTTTTTGGAGCACGTCTTAAACCTTCTTGAAATTTTGGATATTCAGGTAATACTGAATCTAATTTAATTGTCATTGCCTTAGATACATTAAAATTGCTAACCATTAAAACACCCCTTTATTATTAATAAAAATATCATTATTTTGTATTTGATTGTGCATTAATCCAGATTATTTATGGGAATTTTGAAATGTTGCAAGTATTTTTGATTTCTAAGGCTCTCATTAAATTTAAAGCCATTCTAAAACAACATATCGAGAACTTAATGGATGTCTTCGAATCAAAAGGACGTAACAGAATTTTAAATTTTCTATGAATAATCTGGGGTCAACTTTATTTTATTACTTCAACGTCTCTAAAGCGTCAAATTTTTTAGAAAACATCTAGAGACGTTCTTTAAGTACAAAATGCGAAGTGAGAGGTGCGTAGTATTAAAGTACAGCTGGAAAAGTCAGTTTTCTTACTAACGTTTAGACATTGAGTTTATCTTTTAATTTTTCCAACATATCTAATGTCATTGATTGAAGACCATATTTTGGGCTCCATCCCCATTCTTTACGCGCATCGCTATGGTCTAATGAGTTGGGCCACGACTCTGCGATTTTCTGTTTAACTGGATCGATATCATAATCCATTTGAAAATCTTGTATATGCTTTTTTATCTCTAAAAAAATTTCTTCCGGTCCAAAGCTCATAGAAGTGATATTAAAGGCGTTTCTATGTAAAAGTTTTGATGGATCTGCTTCCATCAGATCTATTATAGCATCTAAAGCATCGGGCATATACATCATGTCCATTTTTGTTCCTTCCTTTATATTACATGTGAATTTTTTTCGATTTTATAGCTTCATAATATATATGTACTGCATAATCCGTAGTGCCTCCGCCCGGAAGGGCTTTATATGAAATAAGTCCTGGAAACCTAACGCCTCTAGTATCTATTCCAAATCTATCATAATAATAATCACATAAAAGCTCACCAGCAACCTTAGATACACCATAAATTGTTGTTAGTCTTTGTATTGCATCCTGTGGAGTTAGATCCTTTGGAGTGCTTGGTCCAAAGGCAGCTATCGAGCTGGGTGTAAATACTGCACATTTCTTCTCTCTTGCTACTTCTAATACCTTATAAAGTCCATTCATATTTACATCCCATAATAAGTTAGGTTTTTCCTCTCCAACGGCCGAAAGTACAGCAGCCAAATGTATTATTGTGTCAATCCTATGTTTACTCACTGAGTCAGCTAAGTGTTTAATATCTAAAACATCTACTATCTCAAATGGCCCAGAGGTCATTACATCTTCATTACCTTTTTGGGCTCTACTTTTACTGCTGGCAACTACATTATTTTCTCCGTAGATTTTTCTCAACTGTAAGGTTAACTCAGAACCGATCTGACCCAATGCCCCAGTCACTAAAATCCTTTTCATTTAATAATCTCCTCCTATCTTTTTTATAACACATTGAAAATCTCTAAATTTTTCAAATCCAAATCCTCTTTTGATTTCTGTTATGTGTTTCAATGAAATCAACGCTATGATCCTTTATAGAAGACTTTATTATTATTTCTTAAAATGTAATTAAAACTCTCTGAATATGAGTAATCCAAAAAAAGTGACAAAATCTTCTATAGACGATTAATAAGGAAGATTTTGTTCACAGACATATGAATTAAGTGGAGATTATCCTCAATATTCAATTGATGCCTGATCTAATATCTTTATATCGGATACTTGTTTCAAACCTTCCATCAGATTGAAAAGCGCTACGTCTTTATTTTTAGCTTCTATCATAACATCAAAATCTCTATTTAGTCTCTTTGCCTTTTTTAGAAATTCAACAAAAGTATTCAAATCAATATTATCAGCATGATTTCTAAATTTTTTCTCATCCTTAGGACTTGAAACATGAATTTTAGGAAGCACCTCTTCATGACACCATGTATCAAATATTCTTTCTAGAAAATCAGATAAATCCTCTCCATTATTATTACACCAATGGTGGTGAACATCTAAGACCATAGGTACTCCTAGCTTTTCGCATATATTTAGCACTTCTTTCATAGTATAGGTCTTATCATCGTTTTCAAGTATTACTATTTCCCTAAGATGCGCTGGAATATTGTTGAAGTTCTTTTTAAATCTTTCTATGGATTTTTCTTTATCTTTATAACTTCCTCCAATATGCAGTACCAATTTTGCTGATTTATCAACACCCATGCCTTCAAATATTTTGTGATGATAATTAAGGTCTTTTAATGATGACTGTAACACTGCCTCTTTTGGTGAGTTCAATAGTGTATAATGATCTGGATGTGCGCTTATTCTGAATCCATTATCTTTTACATATTCTCCCAATTTCTTTAAGTCTGAGCGTACATCTTCAAACCAATCCCATGTTTCAGTAATTGGATGAGTAGCTAATGGTATTAATTTAGAAGTTAGCCGATAGACATTTATATTGTGGGCTTTGTTATGATATAAAAGCCTCTGTGTATTCTTTATATTTGTCTTGGCAATAGATTGTAATTTGTGTAATCTTACTTCATTATTTTCAATCTTACTTAAGGTTTTTACAGTAACCGTTGTAGACGGAGAACAGTCCTTTACTACATTAGACATAGCCACATACCCCAAATTTATCTTCAAAGTCTCACCCCAAATTCTTTCATCTCTACAATATTTTTTCCCATTCTTTAATGAAATTATGAAAAAAGTCTTTTTTATAAAAAAAAGAACCTCATGCAGGTTCTTAAGCAATATTAAATTTTCTATTTGAATATAAAATTATTTCATTATATATATCATCCCATTCTTTAACTCTTGTTATCTCTTTAGAGATAGGCAGTCTGTTATAATTACTGTCTATTAGTAGTACTTTATAACCTACTTTGAAGATTTCAATGGCATCTTCAACCAATAATAAGGTGTAGTTACAGTTCCATCAATATCAATACATAAATTTAGCTTAATCATTTTATCCCCCTTAATTTAGCTATGTTTTATTTTAATACTGGAAAAATAGCTTGATAAATCAGATTTTGATTTTTAAATGACTTATTTTTATAATAAAATACTTTGATTAAATATACTTTAAACCATTGTTAAATCTTGGTTAAATGACTTTTTGTAAGTGCTAAAATTTTTTAGTGTAGTTTGTAAACGAGTAAATACAATGAATAGAAAGATTTTATCGATTTCAAATTTCTGAAATTTCAAGGATATCTGATTTTTTTTCTAAAATTTTTGTTAAATCTATGTTATAATAGTTCTAGTACGTGCATATTAACTGCTACTCTGTTAGGTAAATGAATAATCTTTCTATTTTTCTTCAAGTTTATAAGGCATCCAGAAAACGTTTGCCACTTTTTTCTAATTTTCTTCATTCAAATAATATCTAGTCTATTATTGAAGAAAATTTTTCTGTTTTATTTTAAACATCTTCGTAATTTTATATGTAAAAAAAAAATTTTATGCTTTTCACATTTTTAATGATTTTCAAAGAAATTATTAGCTTTATTATTAGAAAGTTAGTCATTTTAAAGTAACAAACAGAGTTTAAAGGTAATAGCTTGATTTATTAATTAATTGAATAGTTAAAAGTAAGTTAGACTAGAAATTCTTTTTTCTAACAATTTCTCTAGTAATATAAGCCGTTATCTTCTGCCGTTAAGCATAGTACAAACAAAAAAATTTTGGGGGTATGTACAATTATGAGTCTTAAGGAGAAAAAAAGAATCACCGTCTGGCACGCAATGATACCTGTACTTTTCTTAGTAGTAGCTTTAGTTTCTACACTATGGTTATTTGATGGAAGTCCACACATTCCGATTCTTTTCTCAGCAGCAGTAGCAGCAGCAGTGGCAATGAAAGCTGGTTTTACTTGGAGTGAGCTTGAAGAGGGTGTAGTTGAAACAATCAAAATGTCAATGTCTGCGATTCTTATCCTGATGATCATAGGTATGATTATTGGTACATGGATACTTGCAGGTGTAGTACCTACAATGATTTTCTATGGTTTACAAATACTTAGCCCAGGTATTTTCTTAGTTGCTACTACATTGATTTGTGCCGTAGTATCATTAGCTACTGGTAGTTCTTGGACTACTGCTGGAACAGTTGGTATCGCACTTATTGGTATTGGCGGAGGTTTAGGAATACCACTACCAATCGTTGCAGGTGCAATTATTTCTGGTGCATACTTTGGAGACAAGATGTCACCACTATCTGATACAACAAACCTTGCACCATCAATGGCAGGAGCTAACTTATTTGACCATATAAGACATATGATTTACACTACTGGACCAAGTTTAGTTATAGCTCTAATATTATATGGTATAATAGGTTTCAAATATGCTGGAAACAGTATGGATATGTCAGCAATTACTGCTATTCTGGATGGTTTAAGTGTACAATTTACTATATCTCCACTATTATTAATTCCTCCAATATTAGTTATTGTGATTGTTGTCTTAAAGGTTCCTGCAATCCCTGGTCTAATAGGTGGAACTGTTCTCGGTGGACTTTTCGCTTTCATGTTCCAAGGTGCTGGAATGACAGCTATTATACAGGCTGCTCATAAAGGATTCACTTCAGAAACTGGTATTGCAGCAATTGATGATTTATTATCTCGTGGTGGATTAGACAGTATGATGGGGACTGTATCATTGATTTTATGCGCTATGGCATTTGGTGGTATTATGGAAAAAGCAGGAATGCTTCAAGCAATTGCAAATGCAATTCTGAAGCTTGCTAACAGCACTGGTTCAATTGTACTAGCAACAATCCTTACAGCTATAGCAATAAACCTTGTTGCTGGAGATCAATATTTATCAATAGTAATTCCTGGTAGAATGTACAAAGATATATACGATAAGAGAGGCTTGCATCCAAAGAACTTATCAAGGGTTCTTGAGGATTCTGGCACATTAACATCACCTTTAATTCCTTGGAATACATGTGGGGCTTTTATGCATGAAACATTAGGGGTTCATCCTTTTGCATACGCTCCATATGCTTTCTTAAACCTTATTAATCCATTGATTTCAATATTCTATGGATATACAGGTATAACAATGGAAAAGGTTAAAGATACTGAAGCAGTAAAGCAATCTGTATAATAACATGTATAAAAAAAGCCAAAAGGGCTTGTCCCTTTCGGCTTTTTTTACTTTAAAGCTATCTAAACCATTTTATATACCTTTCGATTAATTTCAATGATCTGCCTTTCAATTTATCTTGCCAATATAGGCTAGATACTTTGTTTAGAGCCTCAGTATGGGTAGGATATGGATATATAGGCATCGATAAATCACCAATTTTATGCTTAAAGGTCTTAGCAAAAATAACTGTTTGCATCCAATCACCAGCGCCCTTACCTATTGCATGGGCTCCTAAAATATATCCTTTTTTATCAGTTATAAGTTTTATAAAGCCCTTTTCGTTTCTATCAGTAACAAATCTATCCACTTCTCCTAGATCAAGCTTGTAGACATTAACAATATCTCCATATTTCTTTATCGCATCCTTCTCAGTTAGACCTAAATGGAATATTTCCGGATCGGTGTAGGTAACCCATGGAACGTTCCCATAATCTACCTTCCTTCTTAGTCCAAGCAAAGCATTACTTACTACAATTTTCCCCTCATAGCCAGCTACATGTGTAAATGGATAGTTCCCATTAACATCCCCTATGGCATAGATATTTTTAATATTAGTTTGAAGATATTGATTTACAGGTATAATCTTTTCATTGGTTTTTACCCCTGCATTACTTAGGTTCAAACTATCTATGTTATTCCTTCTACCTGTAGCCACTAAAATAGCATTTACGCTTAAATCCATGGCAATTCCTTTTCGCTCTAATTTAACCTTGATATTAGAGTTTTCTTCATGCATTTCTTTTATTGTGGTTTCTGTGTGTATGTTTAATCCTTCTGAAGTCAATATATTAAAAACCTCGTCTGCTATGTCCTTGTCCTCTTTTTTTAATATTTGGATACCTCTTTGTATTATATGAACCTCGGTACCTAATCTATTAAAGGATTGTGCTAATTCAAGACCTATTGGACCACACCCTACAATTAAAAGAGTCTTAGGCTTTTCCTTAATCTTAAAAATTGTTTCATTTGTATAATAGCTTACGCCGGATTTAATAAAGCTACCTGGAACCATTGGACTTGACCCAGTTGAAATAATAATTCTTTTACCATATATTGTTGTTTCATTGTCTATCAATATCTCATTTCTATTTTTGAAAGAACCTTTGCCAATATAAACATCTACTCCTAACTTTTCAAAACGCTCTTTACTATCGTGTTCTTCAATCTTTTCAATTGATTTATCGACTCTATTAAAAACCTTTCGAATATCAGCTTCTCCAGAAATTTCTAATCCAAGCTCTGCTCCCTTCCTACTATAATGACTTATTTTACTACCCTCTACAAATGCTTTACTAGGTACGCAACCATACCAGAGGCAATCTCCACCTAACCTATCCTTTTCTATTAAAGCTACCTTTGCTCCAAGCATCGCTGATCCTGCAGCTACTGTTAGACCTCCTGCACCACCACCAATAACAATCAAATCGTATTTTTTCATATAATATCACCTCTTAAAATAATTATACCCATAGCATTTAAGGGTCATTGGAATAATCAGTCTTTGATTATCTTATTCATTTTTTTAAGCTTCTTTCAAAAAATTTCTAAACATGAAAAAAGGGCCTTTTTTAGCCCTCTATTCCACCATCTATTTTTATTTTTACTTTTTTGATTTTAATATCTTTTCCAGACCTTCTCAAGGCTTCATCAGCAGCCATTACTATACCATTACAGCATGGTACTTCCATATGTGCAACAACTATACCTGTAATATCGTTTAGCTTAATTATGTTTGTAAGCTTATTTATATAGAATTCAATATCATCTAGCTTTGGGCATCCAATTACTACTGATTTATCCTTTAATAAATCTAAATGGTAATTTGGATATGCAAATGGTACGCAATCAGCCGTTATTAATAATTCTCTATCGTTAAAGTATGAAGCTGTCTCAGGTACCAATTTAAGTTGAACAGGCCATTGGCTTAATTGAGGTCTTATTTTAATTTCTACATCACCAGTTGAAACTCCTGTAGCGATGTCTTGACTTTTATTTCTCTTTATATGCATTGGTTTACTTCCCTGACATCCACAGCTATGAGTTTTACTCGTATGCTTTATAGGTGTAGATTCCTTTTTTGCTTCCATATGCTTTTCTACAGCTTTCTTATCAAATCCCTCTGCTTCTCTTTCAATAATCTCTATTGCATCTACTGGACAGTGTCCAATACAATTTCCTATTCCATCGCATAGATTATCAGATACTAACTTCGCTTTACCATCTATAATCTTTATTGCTCCTTCAGCACATCCAGGTATACATAATCCGCAACCAACGCATTTATCTTCATCTATCTTCATTATTTTTCTAATTGACATGTAAATCACGCTCCTTATTTGTATTTTCTAACTAAATTATAGATGAAATGCAAATAGTTTTATGTGATATATATCAAATAAATAGTGTGATTTTGGTCACATGAATAAAGATGACTCTGGTGCTTTGTTAGTTACAAGTTCCTAACCTCCTAGCGTTACATCCTGCTCATCATACCATTCCAACGCTTCATGGAAGTGTTCTTTCGTAAAGTTTGGCCACATGTCATCTATAACATAGAAATCTGAATAAATAGATTGGACAGGTAGAAATCCACTTAATCTCCTACGACCGCCCCAACGTATTATTAAATCTATCCTACTTATATCGCTAGAGTATATCCTATTAAAAATATTCTCCTTGCCTCGTTGTATATTTTCATTATTTTTAGATAAATTCTCTAAATCCCAGTGCCATCCATAATTAACTAAAAAATTAACTCTAATATCACTATTTCCAAAATCTTTTCTTGTGGTATATTCCTTCAATTCCTCAGGGAATTTGGGTGAATCAGTATTTCCTACAACTAACAATGATGCATCTTCATTAGAAAGCATTTTAACTGCCTTTATACAGGCCTTAGTAAAGGCACTAGTTTGTATTTTAGGACGTTTTGTATTGTCAGTAGTAAATCCATAATAGGTTATTTCCTTAACCCCTACATCTTTACATAATCTAAAAAGTTCAAGACCTGGGTCCAGCCCATGATCATAACCTTTTTCCCTCGATAGCCCCATATTTGCAGACCATCTTCTATTTCCATCGGGAATAATTCCTATGTGATTAGGAATTCTCATCGAATAACCTCCATTCACTCAATAAATACTATAGAAATCGCAATAAATCTTTTACATCTTGATCCCTTGAATATCTTTAAAATCCTAGTTATTCAAGAAATCAAGATGTAGATTTATAAATACGTTCTATATAGCTAGTATTTTTGTCAAATTAACCCCAATTTATTCATAAAAAAGCCTAACCCCTAGAACATAAAAAAAGCCTAGCTCTTAGAGCTAGACCTCATCAATTTCTATGCATTTGTATCAGTAGGTGGAGTAAAGGTTCTTTGACCAAGCTCATTATCAAGCATCATAAGCCCTTTATATTCATCACCGATCATTTTGATTTTTTGTATAATCTTATTAAACATACTCATCTCTTCTACTTGTTCATCAATAAACCATTTTAAGAAACTAATAGTAGCGTATTCTCTTTCATCTTGAGCCGTATCCATTAACTTATATATTCTATCAGTAACAACTTTTTCATGTTTTAAAGCAGCTTCAAATACATCTAATAATGAGTTGTACTCATTTTTAGGTTCAGCATAGGCTGAAATTATAACTCTACCATTTACCTCATTGATATAGTTATAGAATTTTGAAGCGTGAAATCTCTCTTCTTCAGTTTGCACTAAGAAAAAGTTTTCAAATCCATCAAGGTCAATTGATGCACAGTAGGCAGCCATAGCTAAATATACGTTAGATGACTCATATTCAAAGTTCAATTGATCATTCAGTTGATTAAGCAATTTTTCTGATACCATTTAAAATCCTCCTTATAAAAACAAATTTACTACCATTGTCACAGCTATTTCTCCTATAGTATGTACATTTAAAATAAATCTATAAGAATAAATTACCATACACACTAATAATATATTATCTATACATTGTTTACAATATATAAGTTACGAAAAATGTAAGGTATTTATCATATTATATATAGATAAAATTATTGAGTAACATATTTCATAAATACCCATTCTGGAAAATTCTACCCAAATTATTCATAAAAAATTTAAAACACTTATACACATAGGAACTTTTATGTATTAACGGTTTGATTTGAGAAATTATAAGATATATAATAAATAAATATAGAAATTGTAATAAATCTTTTACATTTTGATTTATAAATACATTCTATATAAATAGTTTTAGTTACGGAAGCGAGGTATGCATTTATGATAGCCATTAATGACGTATTAATAAGAATAGTGCTTTCCTGTATCTTAGGTGGTCTTATCGGTCTTGAAAGAGAAAGCGTAAATAGACCTGCAGGTTTTAGAACCCATATCCTTGTATGTATGGGAGCTACTTTAGTAATGCTTACTGGAATATTTATGTTTAATACATACAGCGATGTCTCAAATCTAGATCCAACGAGGCTAGGTGCCCAGGTCATTAGCGGTATTGGTTTTCTCGGCGCAGGAACCATTATGCGAGAGGGTTTAACGGTTAAGGGCCTAACTACTGCCGCTAGCTTATGGGCCGTTGCATGCATTGGTTTAGCTACTGGAAGTGGCTTCTACTTAGGCTCCGTTGTTGCTACTATATTTGTATTTATTATATTATTTTTCTTCTCAAAATTCGAAAATTATGTTAGCAGAAAGCACAATGAAATCTATCTTAAGGTTATAACCATCAACAAACCAGGTCAAATAGGAAAGATTGGTACTGATCTTGGTAAAATGAATATTTCAATTGTTAATATCAAGTTAGAGACTATTGATGATACTATGATTGCCGTTATTTTAATTGCTAAGGTGCCAAGAAATACAATTGCGGCTGAAGTTATTGAAATGCTATTATGTTTAGAAGGGATAGAAACTGCAGAACTAGTAAAGTAAAAACAAAAATCACAAAGGGGGTGTCTCAGAATAACGGAGAGTTTCTGCGTTATTCTGAAACACCCCGGGTCTGAACTCATAAAATTCCTTTATGAGACAGCCCCTTTTTCTTAGCACTTCTAACTTATAATTTGTACTGTATCACACGTCTATACCCAAAACCACTTCAACACTATATTCTTGATTCTTATCAACTAGAGGTATATATTTTCCTCCAGTCTCTTCACCATCAATTAATACTGACTTAACATTTCTATTTACAGCCTCTGGGTTTGTCACTTTTATCTTGTAGGTAGCTTTTTTATGTTTATATTCTATTTCATACTCTTTCCATTCCCGCGGTATACATGGGTCTAAGAACAATTTATCATTTTCTTTCCTAAAACCAAGTATACTTTCTAGTCCAACTCTATACATCCATCCAGAGGTTCCTGTGTACCATGTCCATCCACCTCTTCCAACATGTGGACTAACCGCATATACATCGGCTGCGACTACATAGGGTTCAACCTTATAGGTGTTAGATTCTATAGATGTTCTTGAGTGATTGATTGGATTTATCATATTAAAAAGCTCAAAGGCTTTATTTCCCTCGCCCATCTCTGCAAAGGCCTTAATCACCCAAGTAGCTGCATGGGTATATTGTCCTCCATTTTCCCTTACTCCTGGAACATATCCCTTAATATATCCTGGATGCAGGTCACTGTTATCAAAGGGTGGAGTAAATAAAAGAATTAAGCCTTCATCTCTTTTTATGAGATACTTTTCCACTGAATCCATTGCCTTTTCCACTTTAGCATTATCCCCTGCTTTAGAAATGACTGCCCATGATTGTGCCAAAGAATCTATCATACATTCGGTATTCTCTATTGAACCTAACGGAGTACCGTCATCGAAGTATGCCCTTCGGTACCAAGCGCCATCCCAAGCATTCTTATTTATGTTCTTAGAAATATTTTTTGCACTCTCTATATATCTTTTCTCTCTATCCAAGTCCTTAATTTCTGAGCATATGTCCGTAAATTTCATTAAGGTATAATAAATGAACCATCCAAGCCAGATGCTCTCACCTTTACCCTTATTTCCAACGGTACTCATTCCATCGTTCCAATCTCCAGAACCCATTAGAGGTATTCCATGTTCTCCATACTTCAATGACCTATCGATTGCTCTTACACAATGCTCATAAACAGTTCCCTTTTCCTCTGAAATTCTCGGTATTCCATATCTTTCATCCTCATGTTCACCTAATGGCTCATCTTCAAGATAATGAACAACTTCATTTAGAATATCAGAGTCACCTGTATGCTTTATGTACTCAGCTGTTACAAATGGCAGCCAAAGCAAATCATCGGAGAACCTTGTTCTTATACCCTTTTCACCTGCTCCAGGATGCCACCAATGCTGTACGTCGCCTTCCACAAACTGATGTGCACAGTGTAACAATATCTGGTCTCTAGTCACCTCAGGCATAACATACATACTGTTCATGACGTCCTGAAGCTGGTCTCTAAACCCATATGCTCCTCCCGATTGGTAGAAGCCTGACCTTGCCCATATTCTACAGGCAATCGTTTGATACATCAGCCACTGATTAAGCAATAGATCCATCGAGAGATCAGGGGTCTTAACCTTTATTGATCCTAAAACCCTTTGCCAATATTCCTTTACTTCATTCAAAGCCCTATTACATTTTTTTAGGCTTCTGTATTTCTTTACTATATCATTTACTTCCTCTATTTCTTTAGAGTGCCCAAATAAAAATGCTAAAGACTTCTCCTGGTTTGGTTCTAGGGTTATATTTACCTGCATTGCACCACATGGATCAAAACCTATACCAACATTATTTGAAAAACCATGTCTCCTCAGAGCTTCTGGGTTACTTAAATTGCTCCTTCCAATAAACTCTTCTCTATCACCTGTATATGAAACGATTTTCTCGGTTGAACTCATAAAGGCAATTCTATTTGGAAAATCTGAATTATATGAGTTTCTAAAGGTTAAGTAACCACTATCACTTTCAAATTCGCTTTTTATATACTGCTGTGTAAATTGATCACTTGTGCCTAAGCTTGGTTTCACATAATATGTGATTGATAATTTTCTCTTTCCAGTTGAATTATTCTTAAGCTTAACCATATTTAGCTTAACAGGCTCTTCCTTTGGAGAGAAAAGCGTTAACCTTTGCTCTATTCCATTACTATGATGCTTAAAGCTCGAATAGCCTATACCATGGCGCACTATATAACTTTCTTTCTCTCGAATTGGTAGCGGTGCAATAGACCATATTTTCCCACTTATTTCATCTCTTATGTAAATAATCTCTCCTGGCGGGTCAGAAACTGGATCATTTGACCAAGGGCTCAATTTATTTTCCCTACTATTTTCTGCCCATGTAAAACCACTACCATTTTCAGTTATATTAAATCCAAAGTTTCCATTTGAAATTACATTGATCCACGGTGCTGGTGTATTTACACCTTCATTTAGCTTAATTACGTACTCTAAACCATCCTTCGTATATCCTCCATATCCATTAAAGAAATTCAAATCTAGATTTTCATCCTTATCTAGATATGTAATTGCTTCATCCTTGAAATGTTTTTCTTCTGGAATACTTTCATTAACATCGGTTATTCTAATTTGAGATTTTATTGAGCCCTTATCTCCTTTAAAGATAATTCTAGCAACCGTATAGAGCAGTGTTATATCCTCTCTAGGCATTACACTTGCATTTCTTATAAATACTCCGCCAGATCTATCTAGGACATGGTTACCATATTTTGTGAAAACAATTTCTTTGAGTAACTCTTGTAAAGGTTGATAATAGTTGCTTTCATCTTCATTTAAAATAACTAAATCTACTGTTAAGCCTTTTACCTTCATGTATTCATGAGCCTTAAGAACTTCCTTTACCATTTCTGTCTCATCAGCCTTCCTAACACTAACAAGAATTATAGGTAAATCCCCTGATATTCCATATGCCCATAATGAAGATTGGCCTTTAATATTTCGGCTAATAATCTCACTGTTTTTTCTTCTATTGGGACTAAGGAAAATAACCTGAGACATCATATCTTGATATATCTCTAACTCTTCTTCCATTAGATTAAGGTATGTAGTTTCAACCTGACTTCTTACATTAGCCAACTGGAAGGCTCTTTCTATTGAATTTAGATCGTTATATTTTTGAGACAACTCAATTGCATTCTCTCTATCCTTTGCAATCCCAGTCATATAGGATACCGATGCTGTCTTACCCGGCTCTATTTTTACACTTCTTCTTAAACTCATAATAGGATCCAATATAGGTCCTGTTGAGTTCTTCAAAGACTTTGTTAAGGCTATAGGGTTCCATATGTTGCGGCTTCTGCCAAGAAAATTTCCTCTGTTAGTTTCATATTCTAGATTTCCTACTTTTTCACCATCAACAGTAACCTTGTGTAACATCCAAATTGTCTCTTTGCCTTCTACCCTAGGTCTTCTTGAGGCAATCAGACTATCATATTGTGAAACCATTTCTGTCCTTATAAACAAATTACTGAATGCCGGATGGGCAATATCCGCGGCCTGATGGGATATAACTATTTCTAAATAGCTAGTTAACTCAATTAGCACTGCTTCCTGCCCATGATTAGTTAATGTGACTTTTCTAATCTCCACATCGTCTTCAGTAGAAACAACTATCTCTGTCCGTGAATCTACATTATCCTCGGTTCTAGTAAACTCAGCTTTACCTAAGGAAAACTTAACTTTATATCCATCTGGTGCATTGTTTAAAGGATCGTAGGAAGTAGACCATATTTTATTTGAATTTAAGTTTTTGATAAATATGTAGTTTCCATATCTTCTTACCAGTGAGTCTTCTCTCCATCTAGTTACCTGGAGATCTTCCATTTTACTGTACCCACTTCCACTGTCGGTAATTATGGTAGAGTATCTTCCATTAGTCATTATGTGACACCTTGGAATGGGATAACCGAGATCACTGAATTCTCTCTCAAACTTTAATGGTTCTCTGTTTCTTTCCTTAAATGGTTCAATATACTCTTTATATTCTTTAGTAATAATTTTTCTTACAGGAATTCTTTCTTGAAGTAAAATCTTCGCTGACTCTATAGTTGGGTCAGAATGGAATCGCTCCTGCATGATATTATCATTCAAATAATTATTTAAAGCAATAAAGCTCATCCCTTGATGATGGGCCATAAAGCTTTTAATTACTGCCCTATTAGTATTAAATGGAACCCTCTGAGGTGTATAGTCAATAGCTTCATAGAATCCATATTCACCCTCTACCCCATCCTTTATAAGCCTTTGAATATTTTTCATTGCGTCCTCACTATCATAGGGAAGAGCTAATATTGTTGAATATGGAGATATAACCATATCCTTCATTAATCCTCTTTTAAGTCCTAAGTCGGGTACTCCAAAGGCTTTATACTGATAGTTTAAATTCATATCAAAGGCATAATATCCTGATTCCGATGTACCCCAAGGGGTATTCCTCTTTTGTCCATAGATCTTTTGGGCATTGACTACTGTAGAATATGTTTCATCAAGCAAAGTATTTCCATAGGTTTTCATTATAAGGGGCGGCATTAGATATTCAAACATTGTACCGGTCCATGATACTAAAGCCCTATAATGGTTAATCTCCGATAAAGCTCTTCCGAGCTTAAACCAATGTCTCATAGGGATTTCTTTCCTAGCGATTGTTATAAAACTCGCCAACCTTGCCTCTGATGCTAATAAATCATAATATGAATTTGTCATTTTTTCCTCTAAAACATCATACCCAATAGAAAAAAGATTTCTCTTGTTACTATACAAAGACGTAAAATCCATGTCAGCGACTAATTTTTCGATTCTTTCAATAAGGTTGCTTATAGTCTCGAAATATCTTTCGCTATTGTTATTTAATGTATTTAGTTTTTCCTTAACTTTAGCAAGGCTTTTGTCATCACTATTTTTGCCTTTATTCGCTATACTTGCTAATGCGTTATATTTATAATTTAGCTCTACTAGGGACATGTTCTCTAACTCAGCTTCTTCTGTTCCTAAGATATAATTAATCCTTGAGTATGGTCTTTTCTCTGCAAGGTTCAAAAGTTCCCTATATGTACTTCTGTCCATTAGCAACATATCTATATCTTTTCTAAAGCCTTCTATCATTTCAACGAATTTTTTATCCCAATTACTATTTCCATATTCAGCGGCTGCTAGAGATTCAAGTATTTCCGAATACTTCTCTAACGTCATTTCCTCTTCAGTAAAGCTTTCAAGTAACTTGCTTAAGGTTTCATCCTTCTCCTCTAACAAATCGAAGGTATCCTTGATCCCCTGTAAATTTTTATTAATATCTATTGCCTTTGAATTTAATAATTCTTTAAGACCTTCCTTTAAGGTTATTAAATAGCCAATATAGTTACCACTATCAACAGTGGAAATATAGAGAGGTTTTAAAACCTCCAAGGTTTCTGTGTTATACCAATTAAATAGATGTCCCTTCCATGTTTCAAGCCTTTCAATAGTGGACAAGGTTTTATTTAGATAATCTATTAAATTTATGGTTGAAATATAGCCAAAGTCCCTTGCTGAAAGTATTGATATTAGCAAAAATCCTATGTTTGTGGGTGATGTTCTATGGGCTACACCATTGTCGGGGTCTTCTTGATAATTGTCTGGCGGAAGATAGTTATCTTCTTCACTAGCAAAGTCCTCATAATAGGCCCATGTTTTCCTAGCAATTCTTCTTAATATTTTTTTGTCTTCATCACCAAGTTCTTTCCTATCATCAATTTCACCGCTTAGGTTATGGGCTATAACTGGAGAAAACATCCACAAAAGTCCTATTGGTATTGCTAAAAATCCATTTACCATATTTGTATATAATCCAAGAACCATAGTGAATACAGCTACTACTATTGATACTCTCATCCTTTTAATCGAGCTTTGGATATCGTTAGTTAGTGACCTTTCCACGTCGGCTGCCGTCACCCACTCTAGAAGATTTTTCTTTGATACCAGAACTCTATATATAGTTCTGATTATTGCGTCTAGCATCATAAATGCCCTATGTGGTAAAAAAGTGAATAATATACAAGCCTGATATAGGGGTTCTTTTATACCATAGACAATATTTGCATTTACGTTCTCTCTTAGTGTTTTATAATTTTTTGAAATCAAGAAATTTATAAATTCTAATAAAATAGGGAATCCCATTGTAACTAATATAATAGCCATCCAATAAAATCCATTCCCCGGTAAAATAGTTAAACCAAGAATTATAGTTAGAAGCTCAGCAATTGGAAGAATACTTCTTCTAAGGTTATCAATAATTTTCCATTTACTAAGGGAAGAAAGTGGATTTTTTGCTTTCTCACCTATTCTATTTGTAATACTGCTACTAAGCCATGGTAGCAGTTGCCAGTCTCCTCGAGTCCATCTATGGGATCTCATAATATATGAGCTATATTTAGATGGATAACCATCAATAAATTCAATATCCGTCGCAAGTCCAGCTCTTATGTAACTTCCTTCAAGCAGGTCATGGCTCAATATCGAGTTATCAGGCACTTCATCTCTCAATACTCTATTAAAAAGCTTTACATCATATATGCCCTTTCCAGTAAAACTTCCCTCATTAAATAGATCCTGATATACGTCGGAGGAAGCAGTGGTATAGGGATCTATTCCTCCTTGACCAGCAAAAATTCTGGTGAACCTTGAGCTATTTGCACTTTCTATATCTATACCAATTCTAGGCTGTATTAATCCAAAGCCACCTGTTACTATTCTTTTTTCCTCATCATATCTAGCCATATTTAAAGGGTGGCTAATTGCACCTATAAGTCTTTTAGCTGCATCAAGGGGAAGATTTGTATCAGCGTCTAGGGTAATTACATACCTTATTTTACTTAGCCCTTCTATATTTCCTGAAACTACGTTATAGGTCGTATCCTTAGATCCCATTATTAGTTCATTAAATTCAACTAATGCTCCTCTTTTTCTTTCCCAGCCCATCCACTTTTCCTGGCTCTCACTGTATTGCCTTCTTCTATGGAAATAATAAAATATATCATGTTTATCTGAATACTTCCTATTCAGTTCCTTTATACCTCTTAGGGCTTCATCAACTACGGGCTTATCACTTTTTTGAATTTTATTTTCTGAATCCTTAAAATCTCCAACTAACGCAAAATGAAGATTCTTTTCTTTATTTCCTAAATAATATACCTCTAACTTTCTAATAAGCTCATAGACAGTCTTTACAGACGGTAGCAATGTTGGTATAACCACTATAGTAGATGCCTCTTCTGCCACGCCATCCCTATATTCAAGTTTAGGTATGAATGATGGGGACACAACCTTTGTAGCAATCCAGTTCACAAGTTTTACTGCTACATCACTGAAAGGAATCAAAGTGATTAATCCTGCCAGTATCCCAATCCACGGAGATCCAGATAGTCTATATGAATAAAACGCCACAATAAAAGAAAGTGCACCTGTTAAAATAATAATTGGTACAAGATAGCTCGATAAGGGATAGTTGTGCAAATATATATTTGGTGTACTGCAATCTAGAGTTTTTAGTAGTTTCCCTCTTCCCTCATCTATTATGTAATAACCTACGTGCCGTAACCTTCCATCGTCTCCTTGGTTACCAAATATCTCACAACATTCTATTGCCTTTCTAGCAATTTTTGTTTCTTGAACTCCACATTTCATAGAAATTTTTTCTATCATATGTCTATAATAATCTCTGGAGTCAAAATCCATTTTTCCATATACACTTGCAGGGTCTTCTCTTAATATATCCTCGACAACAGATAGTTTTTCAAAAATATCATTCCAATCAATTGTGGATATTATATTAAGGCTTGTTATGGCATTACCCATAGACACTTTCTTACTGGCTTGTTCCTTGTGTTCAATCTCTATTACTTTGTCAAGGGTAATGTCATATTCAACTAATTTCCTTTTAATATAGTCAATAATTTCCCCTGATTCTATTCCTTTTTTTCTAAGTCTTCTAAGAAAGTATTCAATATAGGTTGTATTGACCTTTTCCATTCCTTCCAGTTCATCCTTTAGGGAGTTTAACATCTGGTCTTGACTATCTCCCAGAAGACATTCAACTTTTTCTAATTGAAGCTGCGTTGTGTCAATTTTTTCGCACACATTCCTTATTACTTCTATCAAAGCCGTTCTAACCATCAATGATAAAGACCATATCTCAGCTATAGATAGTACTGTATAGATTTGATATGATTTAACAAAGTCAACAAGAGATTCTTCATCTAATCTTCCATCGGTATGTGAGATTAAATCTAGGGCTATGGCATAGGCCCTTGGATAACCCTTTAGGTATCCACTATTCACTGAATACAACTTTAGAAATTTTTCCCTTGCTAGCTCTTGTCTAATTACCTTAACTTGTTCTTCAATTTTATAAAAGTTGTCAAGCAACCACTCAACCGCAGGTAAAAGTTCTTTTTGCCTGGAATCCTCTTTATTGAATTTCTGATAAATTGAGCTAATAATCCTATAATTGCTATCAAGTCTTGCTAAAAGAGGCCTAATTGACTTTGGTTTTTTCGAAACCTTATGTACTTTTCCTAATTCTTCAGCATGATTTTTTAATTCTTCATTGTTTAATATTATATCCCTTAGCTCCAGTCTTTCATCATAAGCTAAATATGTAGATTTGCTCAAAATCATACTTATTCATTCCTTTCCTAAGTAGGATATCCTCGCCACAAAGGCGAGGATGAAAGTTCCTATTTCTTCTTAGCTGATCCCAAAGTTCTTAAAAACAGCCAAGTATTATCCCAGATTATCATCTATTTTGTCAACAAGTCCTCAACCTTTTGGCTAAAGACCGTTGAAAGCTCTTTAGCATATTCTTCAGAAAACCCCTCAGCATATACTTTGAATACGGGTCTTTCGCTATCTGGCAAAATTAATGCCCACCCTTTTTCATTGTTTATCCTTATTCCTTCAAAAAGTTCTATGTCCTTATTTTTATGCTCTACTAATATTTCCTTTATAACTCTACCTTTATCTTCCCAATCACATTTTATTTCCTTTTCAACAAAATAAAAGTCTGGAAGTTCATCGACGAGTTCTCCCATGGATACTGAGTTTTGTACTAGAAAATCAATTATTTTTCCCGATGCTAAAATCCCATCAAAATTGAGAACATATTGCAGAAACATGTCATTTTCATTGTCAACATTACTTAGTATTTCATTCATAATATGTGCAGCCGATGTTTTGCTACGCACTACATCAACCTCATATTCTTTAGCCATACTCTCAATAATTTTAGGTGAAGTATAGGGAACACAAATCTTTTTGCTTGTTCCTATCTTGAGCAGTATAAGAGCAGATAATACTGTATACATTTCTTTATCTATTATTCTTCCTCTCTCATCTACTAAAATTAGATTTTCTCCATTTTGGCTAAAAATTATTCCCATATCAGCCTTATTTTTTACAACTTGTTTTGATATGTATTTTAAATACTTATCAACAGAGCTGTATTTATTTACTGAATAATCGCATTCTACCTGACAACCAATATTTTCAAGAAACTGGGATGTAAGATCCAAAATATTTTTACAGCTTGAACTTATCAATAATTTAGGAGTTTTTCTTTTAATAGCTGAGATATCATCCAATCGCTTTGTACCATTTTTTATATAGAATGAAAAGAAGTTTTCTATATCCATAACACTTTTCATCTTACTAGCATTACATCTTTTAAAATCTTCTCGATTGAACAGATTCTCTATTTTTCTTTCCTTGTTTCTATTTAAATTTGCTCCATTTTCATCTAAAAATTCTATGTGTATTCTATTTTCATTGTAATGGTCATTTCTAACATGTATTCCTCCGTCAGCCTCATAATGTCTTATGGCATACCTATTGAGGGGCATTGGTATATCCTTTAGATTGATTACTCCTTTACCCGTCGAAAGTATACCTGTTATAAGTGAATTCCTTATTAACTTTGAGCTATTTGAATGGTCAGAACTAACTACTAAAGTTGCATCTTCCTTCAAATTCGAAGCAAAGGCCGAACCAAGCCGTGATGAAAATTCAGGGGTGATATCAATGTTTATCTCTCCAGAAATATCTCTATTTCCAAAAATGCTTTTAGATGCCTTGGTTCCCCAAACTAAATTTTGATTTACAACGATGTTTTCTCCAATTTTTTTATCTGGCCATATCTTTATATTCGGTTTTATTACCGTTTCATTTGATATAACTGTTCCAGCGCCAATTGCTGATCCTTCCAAGGCATTTATCCTATCCTTTATTAGTACATTGTTACATATGATAGAACCTTTGCAATGACTATTCCTACCTACATTGGTATTTTTCCATATAACGCTTCTCTTAACCGTTGCTCCAGTGGCTATCTCACAGTTGCTTCCAATAACTGCGTGGGGCCCTAGCTGTGCACGATCATTTATGATGCAATTTTTCCCTACATATACTGGTGGAGTTATAGTGATATTTTCACCTAGTTTTGTTCCTTCCGCTATCCAAATCCCGGTGTTAACTTCTTTGTTATCTATTTCTAGGTCAATCTGACCATCAAGAAAATGAAACTGGGCTTCTCTATAGGTGTCTAAATCCCCAATATCGTTCCAGTAGTTTTTAGTAACATAGCCATACATCGGTATATTATCCTTCAATAGCCTCGGAAATAGGTCCTTACTAAAATCAAAATTATCTCCCTTTTTAAAGTAATCTAATACTTCTGGCTCCAATATATAGATTCCGGTATTTACTGTGTCGCTAAAAACCTCTCCCCAGCTGGGTTTCTCCAAGAATCTTATTATTTTGCCTTCTTCATCGGTGATAATTACTCCATACTCTAATGGTATAGACTCCTTCTTTAAAACAAGAGTTGCCTTAGATTCTTTCCTTCTATGAAAATCAACAGCTTCTTTAATATCTATATCCGTTAAAGCATCTCCGCTTATTACAATAAAGGTTTCATCTAGAAAATCATCAGCATTTTTTACGCTTCCGCCTGTTCCTAGGGGAGTTTCCTCGATGAAATATTTCAAATCAACACCAAATTCACTTCCGTCATCAAAGTAGTCAATTATAACTGAAGGCATATACGCCATTGTTACCGCAATATCTTTTATGCCGTATTTTTTTAATAGCTCTATAGAATATTCTATGGTGGGTTTATTAAGAATTGGAACCATTGGTTTTGGTAAATCGCATGTTAACGGTCTAAGCCTTGATCCTTTTCCACCTGCCATAATTACTGCTTTAATGTTGATCACTCCTTTAATCCTTAAAATTGTATTTAAAATAGTTAAAATACAAAAAAAACCATATTTAATGGTTTTTAGTCGACGTATTAGTTAGTATATGTATATTTTGAATTTATATTCGTATTCTTAGTTTTTTTGGTTTCCTAAAAAATAAGCGCCCTTTAGGCGCATATTATGCAATGAATAATCCGGGTTAAATTTGTTTAGCTAAATAATTGTAATACAGTTTCTAAAATTTCACTCCCTGCTAAAATTCCATGATTTTCAGTAAACTTAACAAGCTCCTTCTTATACTTATCTGATTCTAAACTGAATATATCCCCATGTTGAGGAGAAATAAAATGCTTTGTATTATGAAGCATATCTAAATCCAGTATAGAATCTCCCGCAGCAATGACATGCTCTTTTTCTTCCTTTTCAGCTAAATGCTTTACAGCATGACCCTTATTAACACAATTTGGTAGAAAATATAGTTTACGTCCATGAAGTATAGTTCTCCAATTGTTAGTTTCCAATGCCTTTGAAAAAACATTCAGTTCCTCAGAGGGTATATTGCTATTATCAATTACACAATAAAAGAACATTTCATCAGCTATTCGCAGCTTATGCACCCACTGATCATTTTTTATCCTCTCAAACTCCTTAACCGCATCCTCTAACGCCAAGCAATCTTGACCTATTTTCTGCTTAACAGACCTATTCCAATCTTGATCTACTGCTCCATCTGCTAAAATGTTTCCACCATTAGTTACTACCGAGTATTTAGGAAGGATCTCCTTATTAAATATCATTATTCTTCTATATTGCTCTATTGTTCTAGTCGTTACGGGAACAAATAAGGCCCTTTCACATATTTTCTTTAGAGTCTCAATGGATTTCTCTAACATATAAGTAATCTCTTTTCCATTATATAACTCCACTAAGCGAATATCACTGGGTTCTTTTATTCTTTCATCAATAAATTTATTAGAATATATAAGGGTCCTATCTAAATCACTTGCAAACATCATAGCTTTTTTTCCTCCATTGATTTAATAATCCCACAACATTGATATGCTGATAAGTTATAGATCTCTACAGGCACATTTCGTTCACTTGCGAGCTGCAGGATATGTTCAATATTCTTTGCATCCTTTCTCACAAGAACCTTCCAAGGCACCCTTCTTAAGAGAACCCTAGTGGTTTCTCCAATACCAGGCTTTATAAAGTGGACACTACTGATATCAAAATATTCTCGAATTTTCTCCACATCCTTCATACCAAGCCATGGTACTTGGATGGGTTTAGATGATATCTCTATAAGACTATTCTGAACTTGCTTCTCAATAGACGGGTACTCATTAGAAACCGTATCTACAAAAAGATTTGAAACGTCTTCATCTAAAAGCTCTCTATAAAACTTTACTCCATGGAAATCATTTTCATCTATTATTGCCTTCTTATGAACGGTACGACTAACAAGTCCGGAAACAGTTGCATTTAGACAAGCACTTGGAATCAAAAAATCCTCCCTTGTTCCGTATATGCTAGTACAATATCCTGGGTCAGCAATAACTGCTAAATCACTATTTAGAGATACTTTATATTTCTCTTTATAATCACTACAAGCTTTACTTAGCTCATTGCTTATGGCACCCTTACCTGTCCATCCATCCACAAACTGAACGTTACTCTCTGGATGACAAGCTAGAATGTATCTCATGGCATTTTCATCTATTCCCTTACCTCTGATTATAGAAATACTATAATGTGGTAGGTCTATATCATATCTATGCTTTATATATCTTCTTATTAAGATGCCTGCTGGTGTACCTGCCCTTGCTAGAGATACCAATACAACATTTTTTCCCTTTCTTTTTAAAATAACCTCCGAAACCGTACCTACGGCTATTGCAATTTTTCTGGCAAATTTAGATAGAGACTCATGAAATAGTCTTATATACTCCTTAGTTGGTCTATATTCAATAGGCAGCATTTCTGAATAATGTAGTCCAGATTGAATTGCCTTCTCTCTTTCTTCATTTCCCTGCTCCTCCATAAGATTGGAGATATCCTTTAAAAGAAAAGTTACATCCTGAGATGAATAACTTCCAACGGGATCTGGCTTTGGTAATATAGACTTATCCTTATGCATTTTAAATTCCACCTTTTTTAATGATTGAAGACTTCGTAAAATATTTTCACTTAAATGTCACTATATTAATATTCTCTATACCTAGCCTCTTTAGTATATAAATTATTGGCTCCATTTTCTCTTTATCCACTTCTTTTTCAAAAAATAAGTAAAGCTCATCATAATATTTATAGGGAATATTATAGATGTAATTTGTTATTGTTGTATCCTCTGGATTATCAAAAGCAAAGCCATTCCTAACTCCATAGCCGGACACATCACTTGGATGTATTGGACTCCTAGTTGTTGATTGAAATAATACATTGTTCCCCATATATGAAGCAATCTTCATTGGAATATACATAAACTCCCCTGTTCCCATACAAAGAACTCTATCTCCTGTTCTATGTTCTTTTAAAAACTTCCCTGCCCTTCTTACTTGGTCATCTAATACCTTATCTTCATCAGAGTTTATTCCAAAACGTCCAGTATGCCTTAAATACGTGGCAGATGGGTAATCAATCCTCTCATTAAAAAAAGAGCCCAGCTGCATGTAATTAATTTTAGCGTCATCGCTAACCATGCTGACTTCATTTTTATCATTTATTAGTTCAGTAATAGCTTCACCATTTACATCAATAGTTCCTGACATTAGTGATAGGACTCTTATTTCTATCCCAAGCTCCCTTTCCATTTTCTTAAACTCCTCTTTATCTCTATCAGTTCTCCAATCAAGCAAAGAGAGTACAGCATATTTTTTTCTTGGAAACAATTTGTGAATAGCTGATATAATATTTAATGCTGTTTTCCCTGTAGTAATCTCATCATCTACAAGTACTACCGGGAAATCGGATTGCAATATTTGAAAATCCAAGGGATAAACTCTATGGGATGTGGCATGGGAATGTTCTTCTTCAAAGGTGATAGGGCTTTTATTTTCCACAATATCTTCACGTGTCGTATGTATATAAAATCCATCGCTCTTAAAGCAATTAAATACGGAATGTCCTAAGGCTGTGGCAGTTTCAGCAAAGCCTATAAATAAAGTAGGCTCAGCAAGGTCTAATTGCTTTTTTACTATATTATCATACCCTTCCGATGTAAAGGCTTCATCTTTAATAGCCGATGCTATTTCTTTGATTTGAGGAGTGCTTTGTTTAAACATTTCCTTGGCATACATGGCTCCAAGGGCTGCTCCTCCCAATAGTGATATCTGAGGATGAACAGGTATATGTTTGCCTAAAATCTTACTAACAAATAAAAAACTCCTCTTTGGATTTCTCCTAGCGGCCATTTCAAATAGTCTGTGTGCGGGAATATCGTAGGGATTATTTTGTATTTCAATCTTTAAATTAATTCTATTCAAAATATCATAGTGTAAAATTCCATCATGCTCCATTAATATTATTATGCCTCCTTAAATTAACAACATCTAAATATGGTCTAAGATAATCTTATACTAATTTTAGCAGATTTATAAACTCTTGATTATCATTAAACACACCATATATATTAGAACGTTTCAATATCTTTTTAGCCCAATTCAAATGTGGTTTAATCTCATTCATCTTATTTAAATATGAACTTTTTAATACTCCGATACTACCATTATTATTTTCTACTATGCTTAATGCATCCATATATTCTTCGTGACTAACCACATACATTGATTGCACTGGTAGAATATGACTTGGATGAATAACAGTTTTTCCTATCAATCCGTTGGCTTTATCTAATAGAACCTCATGAATAAGTCCATCTAAATATTTGTCCAATAGCTGTGAGCGAAACTCCATTCCAGCATGTCCATACAACTGCTTGAAAGGCGTACTTCGTAATTGGGGCTTTAATATTCTATCTCCATTCGGAAAATACTCCCATACCGGACCTGAAATGACGTATTCTCTATCAACTCTACCAAAATTATTTACTATATCGGCTATACAATCTCTAATCACATGGATATCATATATAGTTATATCATAGCCTCTCCTAATACCAAAATTACTTGAAAAATCAGTCGCCCCTATGCGTATGTTCAGCACCAATTTACTATATTCGTCGAGTATTTCATTTATTTTTCTCAAAGCGTCCTTTCTTGTCTCCCAATGTATTATTTCCTTTGTTTCAAGTATGGGCATTCCATAGAGCTTTTTCCCTATCTGCTTGCCTACCATTTCTAATTTATCAAAGTAATCGGTTCCATTTCTCCAAGTAAACTTTGGAAGCGCAAAACCTGTAAGTATAGTCAAAGCTTTTCCACATGATTCCATAAACTTTAAAATCTGCTCACTCTCCCTAACTCTAACAAAAATAAATGGTAGATCATTATATTGAATTTCCTGGTTTTCCACTGCTTCATAAATTTTTGTCAAGTGATTGTAAAGCAAGGCCTCACCCTTTTCAACTTCTCTATCACCTATGGCATCCTCTAGACATATCACTATGGATTTTAAAAACTTGTTTTTACCTTCAATAATTTCATCTGCAATTTTTTCTCTAGTAACAGGCATGTAAAGAGCCGCACCTAACCCATATGATATTAGGTCCCTATCTCCATCCCTATCTATATCCTGGGGCTCTATCATAAAAATTGTCTTCTTTTGTTCTTCTGTTAAACTATCAAAATATTTCATTTTTTTACCTCATAAATATAATTTTTTAGGAGATGAATAAGATCATCTCCTACTTTACTTACTATTATATTATGTACATAACTTCTAAATATAAGCTTTAGACATATTGCCTAAGGATGCATCGTCTGTTCCTTGCCCAATTGCTGCAAACTTCCACTCACTACCTTGTCTATACATCTCAGCAACAAGTAATGCTGTTTTTCCAGAATACTCATTAGTAAGATTATAACGCATCATTTCCTTGTTGTTCGAAAGGTTTACAAGACGAATGAAAGCATTTTCAATCATTCCAAAGTGTTGCTTTCGTTTTATACAATCGTAAATATTAACTACGAAAACCAGCTTGCTTATATTGGCTGGCACAATAGGAAGATCAATAACTATTTGCTCGTCATCACCTTCGCCTCCGCCTGTAAGATTATCTCCACTATGCTTTACACTACCACATCCACTTCCTAGGTTCCCAAAATAGACAATGTTCTTCTTGGATTTTATCTTACCATTTTCATCAAGCATGAAAACAGACGCATCACAATCTATATCAGGTGCACTTGATCCACCAAATAGACCCCCTAAAAGCCCTTTACCTCCCGATTGTTTAACCGGGTCCCATCCTAATCCTACCATGATTTTCGATAAATTGGGATCATCCTTAGTTAAGCTAATCCTTTGTCCTTTTTGTAAGTTTATAGCCATGCAATCATCCCCTTAAAATATAATTTAAAATATTTTTCTATACGTCTAAACCATAATTTTTACATAATGAATCTAATCCACCTTGAAAACCACTTCCAACGGCACTGAACTTCCATCCTCCTTCGTGTCTATATAATTCACAGAAAACCAAGGCTGTTTCAATGGAAAATTCTTCAGTTAAGTCGTAGCGAAGAATCTCTCTTCCAGTTTCCTCGTTTACTATTCTAACAAAGGCGTTTGAAACCTGCCCAAAATTTTGGACTCTTTGTACTGCATCGTGGATAGTAACAGTAATGCCAATTTTGTCAATGCTTGCTGGGATCTTAGAGAAATCAATTAATACCGACTCATCGTCTCCATCACCTTCGCCTGTTCTATTATCTCCCGTATGGATAACGGACCCACTAGGATGCTCTAGGTTATTATAGAATACAAAGTCGAAATCATTATTTACTTTACCATTTTCACCAATCATAAAGACAGATGCATCTAAGTCAAAATCATATCCACCATCATACCTATTGGTATCCCATCCAAGCCCTACTATGACCTTCTTAAGACCTGGATTATCCTTAGTTAAGTTGATTTTCTGACCCTTAGATAAATTTATACTCATATTATTTTACACCCCTTTTAATAATAATAGTTAGCCTAAGTCTATTCCGAAGTTCTTACAAAGTGCACCTAGTCCACCTTCGAATCCACTTCCTGTAGCTGCAAACTTCCACTCATTATTATGTCTGTATAGTTCACCAACAACCACAGCAGTTTCAATACTGTAATCCTCACTTAAATCATAACGGATTAACTCTTCATTGGTAGCTTCATTGAAGATTCTGATAAAGGCATTTGATACTTGTCCAAAGTTCTGTGACCTTGCCTCAGCATCGTGTATAGTTGCTGAGAATCCTATTTTTTGAACATTTGCAGGAATTTTGTCAAGCTCCACTCTGATCTGCTCGTCATCCCCTTCTCCTTCTCCAGTACGATTATCTCCTAAATGGGCAACTGCTCCAGAGGGATGATTCAGATTGTTATAAAATACAAAATCACTTTCTGTTGTTACCTTTCCATCTTCTCCAACTAAAAAAGCTGCTGTATCAAGGTCAAAATCATTTCCACCATCATACTTATTTGTATCCCATCCAAGTCCAGCTACAATCTTAGATAACCCTGGATTCGTTTTAGTCAAATCTACTTTCTGTCCTTTTTTCAAACTTACTGCCATAATATTACACCTTCCTTTTCAAAATATATTTTTTATTATAATTAATTTTCACAATTTACCTATTTGAGGAAATTGCATAATTCTAACTTGGCACAATTGCATAATACATATGGTATAGCTTTAGGGCTTTTAAGACTATATATAGTAGCAAGTTTTTTAGGATGGTAATTATGCAATTTGCTCATTTATTTAAATTGTTAGCTAAACAAATTTAAACCAACACCAACTGCATATACTAAGAATCCTATATATACTAATCCCATAATTATAGCATCATTTCTCTTTACACCCTTCTTCTTGAGCAAAATAAGGGCTGTCGTAAGCATTGAAGCAAATACAAATATCAGTACACCTATGCTCTGGCTAAAGTTCGATGGTATACTATGTCCAACGATCATCATTGGAAGACCAAGGCAAACACATATATCAAATATATTTGATCCAACGGCATTTGAAACTGCACCTTCAGCATCTCCCATTCTAGCTGATTTTACTGATAACAAAGTATCTGGAATAGATGTACATGCTGCTATAATAACTACTGATACTATATATTGTGGTATATTGAAGGTAACAGCAATCACCATTGCCGATTGGATAATTGCATCTATACTAAACCAAATGAATGCAATGGCAATTATAATCCAAATTATAATTGCTCCATATCCCATATTTATATCGATATCATCTTCTTCCTCTTCCTCTAGAATCCTCTCAATACCTTCCTTTTCCTTAATTAAATCATTATATGTTAGATTTTCACGATAACTCTTAGTTTCTCTATATAATACTATGATATATAACATATAAATTGCAATAAGAATTACACCTGTAAAGGGTGTGTAGCTCCCTAAATAAGTAAACAAGGCTAATACAGATAAGGACAAAAGATAAAAGGTCATATCTCTATAAACCACTCTCCTATCAACCTGTATCAATAAATCTTTACCTTTAAATGCAATGATGCTAGCCATAGGAATTACTAGTATGTTAAAAATCCCAGACCCTGCAATAGTAGGAACACCTACATCCACAAATTTTTTATAAACTAACACTGCAATCATCGCTGTACTAAATTCTGGAAATGATGAACTTATTGCATCAAAGGTTGCTCCTCTAACCGAAGTGGGTATTTTTAACTTCAATCCCAATACATGTAATACATCTCCCAATTTGTCTGCCGCTTTACTTACCACCCACGACATACCTATAAGCATAGCAAGGGCTATCCATATATTATTTATCCAACTAAACATCAGACATTCCTCCTAAGTCACTAAAGTGTTCTAAAATATGCCTTTGAGACATAACTAAAATCGACATTGCTATCATCAGCATCACAAATAACAACTGTGATGGTAAGCTTCTCAATATTAGTTGAAACTCGGTTCAAATCAATCTGCCGAGTTGTATCATAGCACTTTTTCATTCCTATGCCGTAATCGCTATCTATGCTTAAGCTATCCTAAGGGTTTTGAGGATTATAATAAAAAATAAAATTTTCTCCTTTAGTCCTATTGTCGCCATATACCATAAAGACTGATACATCTAAATCAAAATAATCACTCCTATTATAATTTACTTCTCATTCCAACCCACATTTAAGCTTTAATACATTTGAAGCTTTTTGGCTCAAGTTGATTCTTTGTCCCTTATTCATAGGAAAATTTTATCTTCACATATATATTATAGCAGAAGATATATCCATATTATAACACAACAAATAACCTAATTAATTACTTTAGTTTATTAAAATTTCCTTAAAATTTTATTAGAATTCTATTAGAATCGGTTAAATTTCAGGGTTATTCTTGTTATGAATTTGAGAAAAGTATCTAACAGCTCTGGTCTACAGGTGTTGATATTTAAAGATTATCAATGTCTTCATACTGCAATTTACTATTTACTTTTCCCTTTTGTAGCACTAAATATGAACTTTCCTTTTAGCTTGTCTTTTACCTCCTTTATTATTTATAATAGAGTTGTATAATAAATTTTAATATAGTAAAATTATAGTAAAATTGTCATAAATCAAATGTGTTATAAGGAGGATATAATATGGATTTCAAATTGTCAACCTATGAACAATTAACAGGTGCAACTCAGCAAACGCCAGCATTTTCTTGTGTAGCACAAGGCAATGGGTTCTTTTTTGCTAAGAAGGGTGCTATGGTAGCAGACCAAGGTAACTTTAAGTATGAAAAGATACTACTTGATCCAAATGCCGGTGGAAATGTTTTAAGAGGAGTAATGAATCAAGTCTCAAGAAGACTTACTGGTGAAAACATGGAAATAATGAAGGTAACAGGTAATGGTATGTGTATACTTGCCCACGAGGGGCAAAATGTAACTATAGTTCCTCTTCAGCCTGGAGAATCAGTGGGAGTAGAATCTGAAAACATTTTGGCTTTTACTGGTAATTTAAAATATGGGGTAAGATTTATAGGCGCTGGAGTATTATCCCAAAAAGGCCTATTTACCACTAATTTCAATAATAATTCAAATTCAGAAGGCTATGTCGCTATTGTAACCGATGGAAATGCCATAGTTTTACAATCCCCTTGTAGGGTAGACCCAGATGCTATCATTTGCTGGACTGGTTCAGATCCAGGATTAAAGGCAGATGTAAACTGGAAAACTATAATAGGTCAAACCTCAGGGGAATCCTATATGTTCAACTTTCCTCAAGCGGGTCAAACCGTAGTTCTTCAACCATCTGAAAGAAAGTCTGGACTCGATGTATCAATAGATAGTGGTGGTAGAGCCCAAAGTCAATCAAGTGCCTTTGGCAATACCCAAGATAATATGCAGGATACTGTGGACCAATTAGGGAATACTTTAGGTAGATTCTTCAATAGATAATAAGCTAATTAGGAGGAATAGATTATGTCAATAAAAGGATTAGGAGGGCTTGGCTCAACTACTGGTAATCAAAATTCAAATAACCAGAATCCTCAACAAAGTTCTGGAAACGCTGGACTTGGTGGTTTAGGTGGGCTTGGAGGTAACAATCAAAATGCTCAACCTCAAACAACTCAACAGAGACCTATTAGTAACGTAGTTTCCCTTAAGAAAGGGCAAAAAGTGTCTCTTAAGAAATGTGCTGCAGATGCTGGTGTAGATGGAGCTCTTTCTAAAATTCATGTTGGACTTGGTTGGGATGTTAATAAATTTGACGGAAGTCAATTCGATTTAGATGTATTTACCTTTGCAGTAAAATCAGATGGCAAGGTCAGGAATACAGGAGATTTTGTGTTTTTTAATAATCCTAGATCTCCAGAGGGAGCAATTGTGCATTCAGGAGATAACCGAACTGGAGCAGGCAGCGGTGATGATGAGGTTGTGATCATCGACTTAGCAAAATTGCCAGCTGAAACTGAAAAGATAGTATTTGCAATAACTATAAATGAAGCAGAAGCTAGAAATCAAAATTTCGGCATGGTCGATAATGCTTTTGTAAGACTTTTGGATTTAAATACAAATATGGAATTTCTAAGATATGATTTATCTGAAGATTATAGCTTAGAAACTGCAATAGTAGCTGGAGAAGTATATAATCATAATGACGAATGGAAATTTAAAGCCATAGGTTCTGGATTTAATAATGGTCTTCCAGCTTTATGTGCCTGCTATGGAGTAGCTGCAGAGTAAATTAGGACAACAAGTAAAAAAATCGAGTTTAGACACCCAATAAGGGTCTTATGTCTTCTCGCTCTGTAGGCGAAGTAGTAAGAAAAGCTTCAGTTTAAACTGGGGCTTTTCCCTTTAAATAGAAATTGCAATAAATCTTTTACATTTTTATTTTCTGAATCGCCTTAAAGCATCGGCCATTCAGAAAATAAAAATGTAGATTTATAAATGCATTCTATATAGCTAAGAAAAAGACGATTTTATGGTATACTATTGATAATGACTACTATTAAATAACTGGATATATAAGTTACGAAAAATCTATTACATTTCGAAAATTTGCCATCCTCAGAAACGCTGGCTGTCAAATCTCCAGAATGTGAGATATTTATCGTATTATATATAGATTACAGTTATATTTATTCTTTTTGTATCGAAAGAGGTGTTTTCTATGATCAATACTAAGAAAATAATTAATCCATCTCTCAAAACTTCAAACAATATCTTAGAAGATTTGTCTTCACCATTGTCCAAAAGGATTGGTTTTATTAAGGGGCATTCACCAGTAATACCAATATTTTTTTATAGATATGTGGGCATGCTGAACAATGAAAACGAATACTACGAAGAAATCCGTGGATTAGATGAAAAGCTTAGTAATTTAGGAAATTCATATCTAAAATTCACAAAAAGTATTCCGATAACAAGAAATGATAAAATCATTAGTAAAACTCAAGATGTATGGCAAAAGAAATCTTCTTTTAACTATTCTAATAAGGATTGCTTAATTGATGATCTTATTAAGGCTAATGTCCTATCCATACCTAATAACAAGCTAATAAGCTCATCTATGGAGGAGTCTTTCGACTTTATAGTAAACCTCTATATGACTAAGGAACAGGGTGTAAACCTAACAAAAATTAAAAATTTCAGTTTGAAATTACTCACATGGATAGACTCCTTTATCCCAACTCTTTATAGGGATGTTGATTATACAAGTGAGAGTAATGAAATGTACAACCCAAAGGTATTATTTTATGGCGATATTAAGAAGCATGAGGCTTATTTTCTAATATTTTTATCTAGACTAGGATGTGATATTTTATATGTAAATCCTAATTCCGATGGTGCATTTCAATCGCTAGACCCAAAGGAACAATTTTCTAAGTTCCATAGGCTACCACAAACAGGAGTGGTTAGAGATCCTAATGATCTTTTTAAAGCCAAGCAGAAGAAAACTACTTCACCGCCACCCAAATTCCCAAAAGATATGGGTGATTCGCTGAGCCTTAATGTAATCAATTCTCAGAACATTATTACTGTATCACTGAAAAACTCAAATGATCCCCTTAAGGATGTATTTGAACCATTAGATAAACGTCCTGGATTTGTAGGTCTTCCACTCCCCTTAGTTCCAACATATTTTTGCAGATATATTGGAATCAATGGAGATGAAGATAAATACTATAATAGACTTTTTAAGCTAAATGAAGGACTACAAAATTTTCACGATCTCTATATTAGATTTAATAAAAATATTCCCTTAAACACTAAAAACGATTTGCTAATCAATACTCAGATGGTTTGGAAGGATATAGGTGAATTTGATATTTCTAAAAGAGATTTGCTTATTTCTTTACTAATTAAAGCCAATGTTTTCCCAAAGCTTAATAATAACTTACTTGACTCCACCTTTGTAAATGCCTTTACACTAATTATAGAATTGTTTTTAAAGACAGAAAGGGATATTAATCTATCTAAGATTAGAAATTTCAGCTTGAAGATTTTAACATGGTCCCATCATTTTATCCCTAAGTTGATTAAAAGCTTTGATTTCCAAAGGAAATCCGATTCAACCGTATATAATCCAAAAATCCTTTATTATGGAGATATCAAGAAACATGGGGTTTTATTCTTAATCCTATTATCTAAACTAGGCTGTGACATTTTATATGTAAATTCCTCTAACGATGAAGCTTTTTTAAAGCACCAGGATTTACAAATTTATTCAAAGCTAGTCGAATTTCCCAACAAAAGACCACTAAGAGAATTTCCAAGTGAAGAAGTTCTTCTAAGGGAGGAAACCACTGCATTCAAGGCTTCTAGAGAGATATCTACAATAATTCATAATGAGGAGGATGGCGTTTATAAGCCTTGGCAATTTGAAAGCTATAAAACCCATCCTATAACTTTACAAACTACCTTTGATGAGCTAAAAATTCTTTGGAATGAAGATGCTAGAATAAGGGGAGGCTTTAAGGTTGAAAATGGAACAGTATATATTCCAAATCTTTTTGCTAAAATAAGCGGTATTCATCATGATTTAAATATATACTGGAATGAAGTTAAGCATTTTAAATCAACGGAAAATACTTTGTTTATTTCAAATATCCCCTTTTCTAAAACTACTTTTAAACAATCCGACCTATATACATGTGCTTATTTGATAAACAAGGAAGGTTTAATTGATAAAAGCTCTTTGCTTCAAAGTAATGTTTATAAGTTTTCATATTTGAAAACCCCTTTACAGGATACAATTATTGAGAAAATTAATCAATTATTCAAAATATCACCTTTTAAAGAACCTGTTGATAAGGAGTTTAAATTAAAGATATTAATGACAATACTATCTATTGACAAGGAAATCCTCGAACTGATTCAACGCTTCGATTATCCAGCAAAGGTTCCAAAGTTGATTATATATGACAAGGATGAAAACTTATTTAATGATGAAGACTCAATCATTCTAGGCTTTTTAAATTTAATGGGATTTGATATTTTAATTTTAACACCTCCAGGGTACAATAACATCGAACAAAAAATCAATGAAAAATATTATGATATTCACAAATTAGAGACTGTTAAATTTGATTTGGAGCTTCCAAACTTCAATTCGATCATTGGTACTAAGAAGGAAGGCTCAAGATCCTTCTGGGCTGGACTTTTTAGTGGTAGATAACTAAGTAGATAAATAATATGAAGGGGGTAATATAATGGAAAATAAATTCAATAGCGTAATGAATAATCAAGAAGAAAGTTTTAGCCTAGAGAAAACAACTAACGAGATTGCCTTAAAGGTTAAAAACTCACCTGAAGTTACTGCTTTAGCTAGACAAATTGATGTTAATAATGTTGAAACTGTAATGAATTTTGGCCAAAATACGGCCCAAGAAATATCTAAGTTCGCAGATCAAATATTACATTCCATGGAAACTACTAAAGTCGAGGATTCAGGTACATTATTAGTTCAGCTAAATAAAATAATGGACAAATTTGATATTAAAGACTTTGATGAAAAAAAACCTAATTTTCTTCAGAAGATGTTCAATAAAGCTAAGAACTCAATAGATGGTTTATTCAGTAAATACCACACTATGGGTAGTGAAGTAGATAAGGTATATGTTCAGCTTAAGGAATATGAATCGGAAGTAAAGGTTTCCAATGGAATGCTGGATGAAATGTTTGTTAAAAATATGGAGTACTATGAGTTGTTAGAAAAATACATCTCCGCAGGTAATACAGTTGTTGATGATTTTAAAAACAACATACTTCCCGAGCTTGAGCGAAATGCCAGCCAATCATCTGACCAAATACATCAGATTAATTTGTCTAATGGTCAGCAATTATTAGAAATGCTGGAACAAAGAGTTTTTGACCTAGAGCTTGCAAAAAATGTTGCATTGCAAACTATGCCTCAGATAAAATTGATTCAAAAAGGAAATTATAATTTAGTTAGAAAAATTAATTCTGCCTTTATTATAACTATTCCAATATTTAAACAGTGCTTGACCCAAGCTATAACCTTAAAAAGACAGGCCGTACAAGCTAAAGCAATGGCGGCTTTAGATGAAAAGACTAATGAGCTGTTAATTAGAAATGCTGAAAATACTGCTATGCAATCAAAACTTACGGCAAAGCTTTCAGCGGGAAGCTCAGTTCAAATAGAAACCTTGGAAAAGACTTGGGAAACTATAATCAATGGAATTGAAGAAACTAGACAGATTCAAAATGAAATAAAAGAAAAACGTATTGAAGGAACTAAAAGGCTTCATGAAATTCAAAACGAGTTTAATCAAAAATCTAACATAATAAGATAATTCCTATATACGAAAGGCTGTATTTTGTCCTAATATCTAATACAGCCTTTTTGTCTTTTACATCCCCTTCTACAAAAATTATTTTTCTCAATACAAAGCACATCTGTAGAATCACACGCTGGACATCTATGACTATCCTTTTCATAGGGCTCACTAAAAAGCTTTCCACAGCTTTCACACTTATATTTGCATATGTTGAATGTATAATTACCACCTTCAATACTTATTGCTTTTCCCTCTATTAAAGCTTGGGCTACCTTGCTTCTAGCCTCATCTATTATTAACTGAAAGGTCTGTCTCGATACATTCATCTTCTCAGCACATTTCTCTTGATTAAGCTTTTCAATATCCTTTAATCTCATTGCTTCAAGCTCTTCAAGCTTCAAATTCATAACCTTTAACTCACATTTAGGCTTATTAACTGGCACGAAATAAGTATTTCGGGGCACAAAAGCGATTTTCCTTGGTTTAACAGGCCTTGGCAAAGGGTCACCTCCTACATTCTTTGCAAACTCCATAAAAAATAGAGTAAATATCATCGATTATAATATCATGCTGTTGTTCTATCTTATTCCTTTCATCTAAAAGATTCAGTATTGACTCAGTATTCAAGTAATCAAATACTTTGCCACACTTTATACATTTTAAATGTACATGGACAGATTTTTCGCTGAATATTCCAAGCTCATAATATTTAACTTTATCGATAATTGTTTCTTTTATTATACCATTGATTCTAAAAATTTCTATAGTTCTATAGACTGTTGGCAAACTAATATGTTTTTCCTTAAGCAGAGCATATACTTCTTCAATCTTAAAATGTTCATGTTTATTATTCACAAATAATTTTATGATTTCTTTTCTAGGGTTTGTAAGCTTATATTTTTTTTGCTTTAATATATTTTCTATTCTTTGAATTCTATAATCCAAATTCATCACCTCTTGGACAAAGTCGTCTAACAATGCTTGAGTCTGTTAAGAAACCCGATTTCTTGGTTGTTTCTGGGCTAAGAAATTCGGGTTTGTCATCAGCCTGAGAACGGTTTTCGGCCGCCCTTATCCATTATATACAAGAAAGGCAGAATGTTTCCATTCTGCCTAAGGCTGTAACATACGACCAATTCCTGCCTAGCCGTTACAATGTCCTTCATGTTGATGTTCTCTACAAATAGAGTTTGTTGACTTTAAACTGCCATCTGTATAGCTGCTAATTACTTCATCGATTTTACCCCTTGCACCTACAATTACTTCTATGTTATTTCTTCCAAAAAGCTCCTGTGCCGTAGCACCCATTCCTCCTGAAATAATTACATTAATATTTTTCTCAGCAAGATATTTAGGAAGAAATCCCGGTCTATGTCCTGGATTAGCTAGGAACTCTCTTGATGATATTTCCTTTCCGTCCAATTCTACTACTTCAAAACCTTCACAATGCCCAAAATGTCCAGAAACTGAGGACCCATCTCTTGATATAGCAATCTTTTTCATCAAATTACCTCCTAAAATTTTTTTCTATATATAACACGATAAAAATCTTACATTCTGGAGATTTAATAGCTAGGGTTTTTGGGGATGTTAAATCTTCGGAATGTACTATATTTTTCGTAGCTTATATATTCTTGACCATACCTTCTTGATTTCATTAGCCGCAGGACTATCATAAAATACGATTGGTTTCATATTATTGATAGCTTTATTTATAGTTTCATCAAAGGGTATTTTTCCGACTAATTCAATCCTTTCATTCTTACAAAAAACTTCTATGTCTTTAGCAATACTCTCATTTATATCAAATTTATTGATACATACTAATGGTGTTAATGCGAAGTATCTACACACTGATAAAATTCTTGTGAAATCTTCGAAGCCTGATTGTGTAGGCTCAGTTACGATTAGTGCCATATCACAACCAGTTATAGATGCCATAACGGCGCATCCAATCCCCGGTGATCCATCCAAGATCACTAAATCATCATCATTTTTGTATTTTGTAGCCCTTTGTCTTACTTCTGTTACAAGTCTTCCTGAACCTTCTGCTCCAATCTCCATCTCTGCCCTAGACAAAACTCCAATCTCGCCTTTAGTAATTTTTGTTTTACCTGTTATTTCATCATTCAAACTGACTGCACCAAAATTGCATGCTATTAAACATGCCCCGCAGCCCTCACATAGTAACTCGTCAATCTCATATTTATTTATTGCTCCAAATCTACATACATCTTTACATTTAGAACATCTTGCACAGATTTCAAGGTCAATCTTAGCCAGTTTTGCACCGCTAAAGCTACGTTCTTCAATATCTCTTCCCTTTAGAATCAAGTGCAGATTTGATGCATCAACATCACAATCAATCTTTATTCTTGCTTTACTTAGATGTGCAAGAGAAGAAGCTATGGTTGTTTTCCCTGTGCCTCCCTTTCCACTTACTATTACTAGCTGCACAGAACCACCCCCTCTATGCTCTGAGCTATTTCAGTGAAAATTCTCTTGTATCTTCCATCATCTACTAATAATCTGCCTTCAGAGTACAGCTCTGCGATGCCCCTATCAAAGGGAATATTGCCAAGAAGTGGTATATTATTCTCATCACAATAGTCTTCTATTAGCTTGCAATATTCATCTCCTCTGTTAATAATAACTCCATAGGGTATTCCCATTTTTATAACAAGCTCTACAGCTATTTTTAAATCATGCAATCCAAATTTCGTAGGTTCAGTCACTAAAATAGCATAGTCCGTATCCTTTATTGCCTTAACCACATTACATGAGCTCCCTGGAGAACAGTCCAATATAGCATTATCTCTACTTCCTATTCTCTTCACTCGACTTATTATAGGACCTGACATAGGCTCACCTACATTAAGCACGCCCCTAATACATGAAATCTCATCATGTTTTCCTGTATCTATCTTTCCTATACTTCTAGGTACCTCCTCTATGGCATCCTCTGGACATATTAAACTACATACTCCACAACTATGACAGAGCTTTTCAAATATTACTATTTCATTTCCTGTATTAGCTAAAGCATTAAATTGACAGGCTCTTACACATTCACCACATAGGCTGCATCTGTCGTAATTGACAGTAGGTACTAATACAGTTACATCCTTAGAATCTAAAATTGTGGGCTTTAAGAAGATGAAACCGTTGGGTTCTTCTACATCGCAATCTATATATGTATACTCCAATATCTTAGCAAGATTTGTTGCTACAGTTGTTTTACCAGTTCCACCCTTTCCACTTAAAACTGCAATCCTCATAGATTATCTCCGCCCTCTTCCGTGCATATGGTTATTTCCCATTCCAAAATGAGAAGGTACCGGAGTTGTTATCTCTGTCAAGCCTTTATCTATATATGCCTTCAATACTTCTTCAATGGTTCCTTCCTCAAATCCGTAAACCTTAATATGGGAAGCATTTAATAGTCTCATGGCATTTGGACCAATATTCCCTGTAATAACTGCATCAAGACCCATATCAATTACTCTTTGAGCTGAAGTAATACCTGCTCCCTGCTGGGCTTCTACACCAGGATTCATAATGAATTCAATTTTTTGGTCTTCGTCATGGTAAATAGCAAAATATTTACATCTTCCAAACCTAAAGTCTACAGGTGATTCTCTATCGGCACCGGTACTTGTAATACATATTTTCATTATCTAATCCCTCCAATTGCTCCTATCACATTACTTGATAAGTCATCAATTAATGAGAAGTTTATTTTTCCATAGAGTTCTACTTTTCCTTCGTCACACAATTCCACAAAGCTTGGATCAATAGGAATGTTAGCTATAACATTAATATCCATTTCACTAGCTATTTCTTCTACCCTACTCTTGCCAAAAATGTTTATCTTCTTTCCACATTCTTTACATTCGTAGTAACTCATATTTTCTACAATTCCATAGATAGGTGCGTTCATCATCTTGGCCATATTTACTGATTTTTTGACAATTAACTTTACTAAATCCTGTGGAGACGAAACCACTATAATCCCATCTAATGGCAGTGACTGCATTATAGTTAAAGATACGTCGCCTGTTCCTGGAGGAAGGTCAATCAGTAGATAGTCTAAGTCCCCCCAAGTAACGTCTGTAAAAAATTGTTTGACTGTATTTGAAATCAATGGACCCCTCCATAATACTGGAGAATCTTCCTTGTCAATTAGTAGATTTAGTGACATTACCTTAATACCTGTATGACTGCTCACAGGACATATTCCATCTTCATTACTTATTGCTCTTTTGCTGTTTATACCAAATATTTTGGGTATACTTGGCCCTGTTATATCAGCATCTAATATCCCAACTTTATTTCCCTTTTCCATCAGGGCCGTTGCTAATAAAGATGTTACCGATGATTTACCTACACCTCCCTTTCCACTCATTACTGCAATAACTTTTTTTATATTGCTTTTTTCATTTGCTTTTTCTTTTTCAATCATATATTTCATCCTCCTATTTGGCATATGCTAATTATATTATAACCAATTTTTAGTTATTGTCAAATGCCAATAACTATTTTTTTCATTTTTTTTTTAGAAAAATAGTTCTAGACTTAGAGTTTAGCAGCAGTAAATGTCATTTAAAACTTTTATCCAATGAATATTTAGAGGAAAATAGGTTCAAAATATCTATGATATTCTAAAGGAGGTATTTGTTTGAGAATAATAGGTGTTTTTGAAAGGGAAAATCAAATTGGCGGTCTAGTTGATAGTTTGAAAAATGATGGTATTAATAGAAGGGACATAATTATATCCGACAAACCAAAAACAAACTACAGACATTCTGCACTTGATGAAGTTTATATAAAGAGTGAAAGTGACAGTCTTAAGGGTATATCTACCTTAAGTGAAGAGTTTCCAGAGGAATCGGAGAAAGGAATTTTGGTTGCTGTTGAAATACCTAAAAAGAATGTTCCACAGATCAGAGAAATTATGGAGCAAAGCGGGGCAACAAAGGTTCTTTTGTATTAGGGCGTCCCAAAATGACGAATTTCTGCGTTATTTAAAATTCAGGCGACTTGGCACGTACGTTAGTACTAGCCAAACCGCCTGAATTTCAAGACCTTGAACTTCATTCATTCTGAAACACCCTGGGGCTGAACTCATAAGATTCCTTTATGAGACAGCCCCTTAGTGCAAAGTGCGTAGTGCGAGGTTAGAAGATTTCTGTTCAATGATGATTATTATGTATATTCAATTAAGCAAATTTATTGCTCACCTTTTCTTGCCATTTGCCTTTCATGTAAATGGCCATTCCAATACAGCATATTATAAAGTTACTAATAACCATTGCAAACCACACCGACTTGCTGCCTAGATTGGTAAATTCTTTAAATAAGAGTATCATTGGTATCCTTAGTCCCCACAGCCTTCCTAGATTCATATACATTGTATAGATAGTATGACCTGAACCTTGAAAAACACCCATTAGGCAGCTGAATATACCCATAAGCGGCATTGATGCCGCTATTAGTCTCATATAGTAAGTTCCTTGAGATACTACATCGGAATTATTAGCAAATATTCGTATGACGTTTTCTGCAAATGTTATCAATATTATTGATCCCATCCCCATGAAGGGTAGAACCATTAATAAACTTTTCTTGAATGCATCCCTAGCTCTTTTTGCATTATCCGCTCCAAGATTTTGTCCGATAATCGTAGCTAAGGCACTTCCTACACCCATAGCAGGCATAAGTATTAAAGAGACAATTCTATTTCCTATTCCAAAGGCTGCTAGAGTATATTCTCCGAAGGATACTACGAACCCATTCAATACCATAAAACCAATCGCTGAACCAGCTTGTCCTAAGGAGGCAGGCAGACCAATCTTTACAATCTTTGAAATTATTTTCTTTTTTAGTTTAAGATTTTCTTTAGCAATATATATTCCGTCTTTTTTGGAAAACAAGAGGTATAAAATATAAAATGTAAACACTGCTTTGGATAATATAGTAGCTATAGCCGCTCCTCTAATACCTAAGTTTAGTTTGAATATAAAAATAGGATCAAGTATGATATTTAATATAACACTACCAACGTTTACAATCATAGGCGTTGTTGTATCACCCTGTCCCTGTCTAATAGCACTAAAAACAAATACGATATAAAGAATCGGAATATCAAAAAACATAATACTTAGATATTCATTGGAATAAGTGAACAATTTACCTTTAGCACCCATAATCTTCAAGATATAAGGTGTAGATATAAAGCCTAGAATTGCAAAGACTAGAGATATTATTATAGAAAATGTAAATAGCTGGCCTGCTATTTTATTTGCTTCCTTGCTCTCATTAGCTCCAATATGCTGGGAAGTCAATGCAGTCCCAGCAATATTCATTCCCATTCCTAATGATATTATTAAAAATAGTACGGGCCAAACAAATGAAGTAGCTGCAAATTCAACTGCCCCAATTCTACTTACCCAAAATGCATCAGCTAAGTTATACAAAGTTTGTGATAGATTGTTAAGCATTATAGGTAAAGCTAGAGTTATAATAACTTTAGGTATTTTACCTTCAAGAATAAATTCTCGTTTTTCTAAATGTCCCATTTGGCCTCCAATACTACATATTTTTCAATATATTATCTTTGTTGTTCATAATATGACAAGTTATTCCTATTATATCATTTCTTTTATATATTTAATGTTTTTTTTACGGTTATTGTTTTGTCCTATATTCTCAGAACCAAATCCGTCTTTGCATGACACTTTCACCTACAAAATGTCCCAATTTTGTAAAAACTATATAAAATAGAACATTAAAGCCCATTATATAATCAGGCTTTTTATAGAAATTTATCAAATCAAGAAGGATTTTCGTTAAAAATGTCTAATTTAATTTTTAAGCAGCCGTTTTCCAGCATAAGTTTAACCCAGATTATTCATATACTTTTCTCATCTTACTTTTCTAAACAGGAGTTGAATGACATGACTAATAAAACAAAGTATGATCTTTTTGCTTTGTCTAAAGAACTTGAAATAGACATAGAGGATATGGTAGAAATATTTAGTGTATATTTTATTGAAGTCAATGAACTCATTTTAAACCTAAGATATTTATATCAGAAAAAGGATTGGATTAAATTCAAAAAAATAAACCATAACATAAAAGGAATATCTAGTAATCTAAGGGTTAATGATATTCATGAAATCGCTTTAAGATTAGATAATTTAGTTGAAATAGGTTTTTATGATGATATAGATAATAGTATAACGGAATTAGACAAAATTTCTAAACAGTCTCAAATAGAAATAAATGAAATTTTTATACAGAATGGCTTAAAAGTTTAATTTTGCTTATGAGGTGTTGCTTTATGCTTAAGGACAAAAAATTATTAATTGTTGAAGATTCTTCTTCCTTTCGACTACTTATTAAAGCTATGTTAAAGAATACGGGTGTAACTGTATATGAAGCTGGAAGTCAATTTGGAATGTACCAGTCAATTGACCAGTACGGAGAAGTTGTTGACCTTATCATCATGGATCTAACTCTTAAATTTGAAAATGGTTTAGATTTGATTAAAAATTTAAAGGCTCAAGATATGTATAGGGATATACCCGTCATTATAATAACACAAGATATTTCAAAGGATAATATAATAGAGTCAAAAAAATTAGGTGTAAAACATTACATAAAAAAACCCTTTAATAAGTCTACCTTATTAGATAGAATCAAGGACATTTTTCCACAATAAAAACTAAAAAATAGTCTTTGTAACCATGAATGTTAAACAATAAAATACAAAGACTCCTTTTTATTTCTATAAATGTCTACTTATGATTTCCATAAGATCTCGGCTCATTACCGGCTTCGAAAGATAATCATTCATCCCACTTTTCAAGCATTTTTCTCTATCACCCTCCATAGCATTAGCCGTTAGAGCAATGACTGGAATATCTATATTTCTTTTTCTTATTATTGAAGTCGTTGCATAACCATCTAAAATTGGCATCTGTACATCCATAAATATGATATCAAAAGCTCTTTCCTTTAATTTTTCTAAAACAATCTTTCCATTCTCTGCAATTTCAACATCCAAACCATTTTTCTGCAACATTTTCTTCATTATCAATTGGTTCACCTGATTATCCTCAGCTAGTAAAATGCTAATTTTTTTTCCACCTATCATATTAGATTTTGATATTTTATCTATTTCTTTAATTCCTTCTACTTTCTTTGGTACTTTAAAGGGTATCTCTACAGTAAATGTACTTCCATTATTTATTGCACTTTCAACTCTAATGCTCCCTTTCATTAATTCTACAAGCCTCTTAACTATAGCTAATCCTAAACCAGTTCCTCCATATTTCCTAGTTGTAGAACTGTCAACCTGTTCAAAGCTATTAAAGAGCGTATCAATTTTCTCACTCGGTATTCCAATTCCGCTATCCTTAACAATAAATTCTAGCCTTACCTCATCATTAAAATATCTGATTGTTTTAATCTCGACTATTACAATTCCTTTTAATGTAAATTTAATTGCATTACTAATAAGGTTATTCATTATCTGTCTTATCCTTAAGGAGTCACCTATTAAAACCTCTGGAATTTCTTTGTCAATGTCACAAATTAGTTTAATTTTCTTTTCATTCGCTTTAACAGTAAACATTTTAACCGAATATTCTACTAATCTTTTCACATTAAACTCAATTTTCTCCAGATTCATTTTTCCAGATTCGATTTTTGAATAATCTAAGATATCATTAATAATA
>JMSU01000066.1_pt1 | contig 66646 bp, 60 predicted proteins | sample 179011 | NCBI WGS metagenome assembly JMSU01 (sample SAMN02769580, study PRJNA246767) | bioreactor metagenome | isolation source: Culture-1 Bioreactor ArsB derived from microbial biomass from the upper 2 cm... | place: Germany: Bremen | collected day 87 after inoculation
ATGCAAAGCCAACTCTCTGAATTTACAAAGGAATTTATTTGGGTAAAGTTTTTAAGCTTTAAGTTTGTTTCACTGTTCAGTTTTCAAGGTTCTTGTTGTTTCAACTTATTGCATTAGCGAAGAATATGTTATCATATTATCTGATGTTTGTCAACAGCTTTTTCCATCTTTTTCAGAGGATTGCTTTTAACGGAGAAGGAGGGATTTGAACCCTCGCGCCGCGTTAACGACCTACTCCCTTTCCAGGGGAGCCCCTTCAGCCGCTTGGGTACTTCTCCAAGCCGTTTCAAAACACTTCGCGATATATGCATTCAATAATAATTCAAAACTTCTATACAATAGTTTTAAAATTATTGAGCGGAGAAGGTGGGATTTGAACCCACGGCCCCTTTCGGAGTCACTGGTTTTCAAGACCAGCTCCTTAAGCCACTCGGACACCTCTCCATGCTTGCGACTCACAATCGAGCGCTTTAATAATTTATCATATCTTGTCTTAAGTGTCAAGCATTTTTTATAACTTTTTTCAACTTTTTCTGAGTTGTTTTTTTCGACACTGTTTAGCGACAAGCGGTATTATATCGCATATTATTGGGGGTGTCAATAGCTTTATGCAATATTTATATATTCTGACAAATAATTAGATCTGCTCTATGCTTAAAGCGCCTATAAATCCAATACATTGGCTATCATTAAATCTTCCTGGGTAGTGATTTTAATATTGCTATAAGAGCCTTCTATAATTTTAATAGCTCTATTAGAATATTCCTCCACGACCATAGCATCATCAGTAGCAACAAACTTATCTTTTATAGCTTGGTCATAAGCTTCTTTGATGATATCTTTTTTAAATGTTTGTGGTGTTTGTATAGCCCAAAGCATACTACGATTAGGTGTATCAACAATATGGTCTTCATGATTAACTACTTTTATTGTATCTTTCACCTTAACACCTAACACGCATGCCCCACTTGTATATGCTTCCTCAATTGTTGCTAGTATATGCTCCTCTTTGATAAAAGGACGTGCTGCATCATGAATTAATACAATATCTGTCTCATCAGGTACGCATTTAATCCCTTCATACACAGAGTCTTGTCTCTCTTCTCCACCTTCAACAACATCTATAACTTTATCCAGACTATGACTTTTTACAATCTCTTGTTTGCAATAATCAACTTCTCCCTTCCCCACAACAATAATAATGTGCTGGATAGCTTTACATCTCATAAAAACTTCCAAAGTATGTTCCAGTATGGGTTTGCCTTTTAACTCAATATATTGTTTGCTCTTATGATGATTCATTCTTTTACCTTTACCACCAGCTGGTATAATGACTGTACACTTCAATTGATTCATGTTACTTCTCCTTTTTATCATATGCATTTATAGTCTTTTTATTATGGAATAGAACCGCAATATATACTTTTCTTGCAACATAGAAAAACATACATTTCATTTTCTTTATACTCTCTTATGGACATAATCATTTTTGTTTTTTACTTGTTAAGATATCGTTATCTATAATCTAGATTATGTATAATCTATTTTAAACTATTGAATACTAATTGAAAAGAAGGAATCAACTATTATTAAATAATTCTTTTTCCATCTTTTAAAGGATGCTTTTTCTTGTTATAATAAATTAAGGGGTTGTCTCATCAAAGCATTATGTGATGGCAAGACATTCTTAGATAGGTTAAGTCATTCATGTTTTGATGAGATAATCCCAATAAGTTATAAAGGAGGAATTATAATGTTAAGCAAAAAATTATTAGACGCTATTAATGAACAGATTCAATATGAATTCTACTCATCTCATCTATATTTAGCTATGGCATCTTATTGTTATTCTATTGATTTTGATGGATTTGCAAATTTCTTTATGGTACAAGCTGAAGAAGAAAAGTTTCATGCTATGAAATTCTTTAACTTTGTTAATGAAATGGATGAAAAAGTAGTACTTCAAGGTATCGATACACCACCTTGTGACTATGCAGATATTACAGATGTTTATACGACGACTCTTGAACATGAAAAAATGGTAACGAGTCGGATCTATAAACTTATGGATATTGCTATAGAGGAAAGAGAACATGCAACAATCAGTTTCTTGAAATGGTTTATTGATGAACAAGTAGAAGAAGAAGCTACTGTTAAAGGCATTCTTCAGAAGTTAAAAAGAGCTAACGGAGATGTATCAATTATGTACGCAATTGATACTGAAATGAGTAATCGAGTATTTACACCTCCAACAACAGCCTAGCCAATAGATTATAATCAGGGGCGGTCTCACGTAAAAATGAAACTGCCCCTTCTTTATTGCGTATTTGATATACGACTATCTATTTATCATATTTCGATAGCTATATACGGCTACCTAGTTTTAGATGTGGTACTGCATTCAAGTCCATACCGTGTCTAACACCTTTCATGTATTCATAATAAGCCGCTACACCAATCATAGCTGCATTATCCGTACAATATACTAGTGATGGGTAATTAAGTGTAATATCAGCTTCTTCACAAGCTACAGTCATTGCTTCTCGCAACTTACTATTAGATGCTACACCTCCTGCTAAAGCAACTTTGTGTAGTCCTACTGCTTTAGCAGCTTTTATGGTCTTATTAACAATTACTTCAACAACAGCTTTTTGGAAACTTGCTGCTATATTGGGTACATGAATGGCTTCATCTTTCATTTTACACTGATTAATATAATTAAGTACGGCTGATTTTACACCACTAAAACTAAAGTCATAAGATCCATCTTCAAGATAAGACCTTGGAAAATCAATGGCATTTTCATCGCCTTCTCTTGCTATTTTATCGATCTTAGGTCCGCCTGGATATCCAAGTCCAATTGCTCTAGCAACTTTATCAAAAGCCTCACCTGCGGCATCATCTCGTGTTTTACCTAGTATCTCATACTCGCCATAGTCTTTCACGTGTACAAGATGTGTATGCCCTCCTGATACAACCATGCTTATGAAAGGAGGCTTAAAGTCATTTTCGATATAATTAGCACTAATATGTCCTTCTATATGATGTATACCGATTAATGGCTTTTTAGTTGCGAAGGCTATTGCCTTTGCTTCTGCTAATCCAACCAATAAAGCGCCTACCAGACCAGGTCCATATGTAACTGCAATGGCATCAACATCTTCTAGGCTTACTCCAGCCTCATCTAAGGCTTCCTGTATAACAGGGTCAATATTTTCAATGTGTTTTCTAGAGGCTATTTCTGGTACAACCCCTCCAAATTTCTCATGTAAATCTATCTGAGAAGATATGATATTGGATACTATATCTTTCCCATTCTTTACTATGGCTACAGATGTTTCATCACATGATGTTTCTATAGCCATAATTAAGATGTCCTTCATCTAATCACCTACTACTATAAATTCGTCTGTTTTTTGCCAACCTTTTATTTCCCAAAGCTTATTATTCTCTACGAGCAAAAACTCCTCATAGATTTGACCACTAGACCCAACTTTGTTTAAATAATATACTACTTTTATCATGATCATGCCATCTTTTTCATTTTTATTATCTTGGATATCATACCCAATTATTTTTGTATTACTATCTTTGAATGCTTTTATTTCTTCTTTTGCTCTTTTAAAGTGTACATCCACTGGATTTTTTTCAAGTAATTCTTGATCGTATAGCTCTCGTTGTACTTTCAAAAGTAACTCAACATCATCTTCGTTTACTTCGTGACCATAGAGTTTTTCCATAACTGTGTTATTAAACTTAACCACTTGTTCTGGTGTTTTTTGCAAATCTCTTACCTTGAGAAGTGTTCCTTCGTAGTCTTCTTTTAAGTCTTCTAATAAACGATCACCACTGGTCAGAATTGATTTTACCACGTCATCTTGACTTGTTTGATTATCAAAGACAACAAATAATAATATTCCCAAACATACTAACATTAGAATTGCAATAAATTTTCTCATCCTCATCACTCCATTATTAACCTTTTGCTTTTCATCATTTTTATTCATCTACACACAAGTCATTCTATATAGTATATCGAATTATCTTAGCAAAAGGATAACACTTATTCTTCAAACTTTAATGTTGTTGACATACGGTCTTTCCCCACTCTCGTATTTTCAAAGTATTTTTTGGCTACATGGACATAATCTTTGGGCCTAACCAAAGATGGACTAAAATGGGTTAGCCATAATTCCTGAACATTGGCTTTTGATGCCAATGATGCAGCCTCTTCAAATGTCATATGTTTGTACTCAGTGGCTCGATTTTCTTTTTCTTCATCGGCATACATACCTTCACATATAAATAAATCAGCGTCTTTTGCATAAGTTTCTATGTTTTTCACTGGACGTGTATCGGTACAGTAACTTAGTTTTATGCCTTTTCTTGGAGATCCTAGTACAGCTTCTGGTCCATATTCTACATCTTGATAAGAAACAGAACCACCTTTTTGAAGAGTATTCCAGTACTGTACAGGTAATCCTAGTTCCTTTGCTTTTTCTACAAGGAACTTCCCTTGTCTGTTAATATTAACATTATAACCATAACACGTTACATTATGATTAAGCTTATAGGCTTCAATCTCATAACCTTTTACCTGTAAGGTATGGTATTGCTCATTTAACTCAACAAATTCAAGTTCAAAGGGTAATTCAGGAGCTATAACACGAAGACCTTTTACAACCCTTTCTAGACCCTTGGGTCCTACAAGTGTAATGGGCTCACGTCGGTCTGAATTACCGATGGTCAATAATAAACCAGGTAATCCCCCTATATGGTCCCCATGATAATGGGTAAAACATATAACATCAATAGGTTTAAAACTCCACCCTTTTTGCCTGATGGATATTTGGGTTCCTTCACCACAGTCAATGAGCATGTTACTGCCATTATGTCTCAACATCAGTGAGGTTAACCATCTATTTGGTAAGGGCATCATCCCACCTGTACCTAATAAACATACGTCTAACATCTTACTACCTCTTCCTAAGTATAAGTATCTTTCTTCATACTTCTTTTAACTTCTATCTTTTCACATTCTAAAATTCCTTAATATTGTAACATAAACTCATCATCTTCACCAGTCATCTATATTATAAGTATACACATTTTATTTTATATGTATAAAAGGGACTTCATCACATTACCCCGTATCTATATCTTACATGGGCTGAAGTTATTTTTGAGTGATCATCAATATTTTATCATTCACTAGAAATATCCGCTCATACATTCAATCCTTATCAAAAAAAGACTGTCTCATCAATGCATCATTTTATTTTCTACTATATTACATAAATAGTAGAAAGTTATTATCATACATTGATGGAACAGTCTTTATTCCTTTTATTTTTTTGTACGGTTTGGCGGATACTTAAAACTTGCAATAAATTCATCATAACATTCTTCACATATATCAAAGCTATGAATTTCCATATCCTTATTGGAGAAATATCCCCATTCTTTTGTTAGGCTAAGATAATCAGCTTTTTTCTTGGTATGTTGATCATATATTAATTTACCACATTTATTACAATACACCTCTGTTAGCACGTTATCTTTTATGATTTTCTCTTCGTATTTCTCCATTCGCTTATCCCCTCACTAGGTTGTTTTTTATAAGTCGTGTTAAGGATTTTATTTACATAAATATCGCATACGAATAACACTTAAGAATCGGCTTTGCATCGCAAAACGATTTCTTTCCTTTAAGGTATTTAATCGGCTTTGCATCGCAAAACGACTTCTTACCTCTAAAGTATTTAATCGGCTTTGCATCGCAAAAACAACATTTTTTCTCAAAGTATTTAATCAGCTTTATTTTATTGCAAAACGATTTCTTCCCATGAAATTATTATAACGCTCCTATCTTCATCTGTATATAGGTAATTTCTTCAATAGGCGCTGGAATATTAAAGATACTGAATACAAGTTGCTTAGTCTTATTATACGTGTATACGTCTTGATTATACAAAAGTCTTTATATTCTGAGCATCAAATTTTGTCACATTCACGAGAAATATCTGAGCATAAATTAAATATTTTCTTAGAGAAATTCATTTGCTTAACGAAAGTAATTTTGTCACGTAAAAGATTTCAAGGAAAATAGAAAGTAGACCTATCCTATACTAAAAAACATAGCGGGGATATCTCCCCGCTATTATCTTTAACTTTCGTATACTTTTTTGGCAATGTCATATGCATGATCAGCTGTGATGCCGAACGCTTCAAATACTTTTGCTGCAGGTGCAGATGCTCCAAAGTGATCAAGACCAATAACTTTACCGTCAAGACCTACATACTTATACCATCCCATTGTTACCCCAGCTTCAATAGCTATACGTTTTCTTACTGCTTTTGGCATAACACTTTCTTTGTACTCTGCTGATTGCATATCGTATAGATCCATAGAAGGCATACTAATGACACGTACATCAATACCTTCTGCTTTTAATTTCTTAGCCGCTTCGTAGATGCACTCTACTTCTGAACCACTAGCCATTAATAACATATCTGGTGTTTCTTTCTCTGAATCTACAAGAACATAACCACCTTTTAGGGCTTCCTTACCTGATTCCTCATAGTAAGGTAGATTCTGTCTTGTTAATACAAGAGCTGTAGGTGTATCTTTTGATGAAATAGCATAGTACCAAGCTGCTGCTGTTTCTTTTGCATCAGCTGGGCGATAAGTCACCATATTCGGTATACTTCTAAGCATAGCTAATTGTTCTATTGGTTGATGTGTTGGTCCATCTTCACCTACACCAATACTATCATGTGTTAAGACAAATGTTACTGGTAATTTCATAAGTGCTGATAAACGAACACTTGGCTTAATGTAATCACTAAAAACAAAGAATGTTGCGCAGAATGGCTTGTGAGCACCATGTAATGAAATACCATTTACTATAGCTGACATCGCTAACTCTCTCACACCAAAATGTAGGTTCATACCTGCATAATTATCGGCTGAAAAATCACCTTTATCTGCCATATATGTCTTAGTAGATGGTGCAAGGTCAGCTGCTCCACCAAACATATTTGGTAAGTATTTTGTTAAACGATTGATAATTTGACCTGAAATAGCACGGGTAGCATTAGGCTTTTTATCGAATGTCCAATAATCATCTTCATTTAATAAATCAACTGGAAGTTCCTTGCTTGTCCAGATTTTCCACTGCTCAGCTAACTCACTGTACTTAGCAGCATATTCTGCAAACATGTTATCCCAAGCTTCTTGTTCATTCTTGCCTTTCTCTTTAATGGTTTCCATATGACCATAAACGTCTTCTGGAACATGGAATTCTTGATCCACTGGGAATTCTAAGAATTTCTTAGTTTCTACAATGTTATCAATACCAAGGGGCTCTCCATGAGCTGAAGCTTTTCCTTGTTTCGCTGGACAACCATAACCGATTTGTGTCTTTACGACGATTAATGATGGTCTGTCTAAATCTGCCTTTGCTTCTTTAAGAGCTTTTCCAATAGCATCTAAATCATTACCATCTTGAACAGTTATTACTTGCCAGTTATATGCTTCATAACGCTTAGCAACATCTTCAGTAAAGGCAATATCTGTGCTACCTTCAATGGTTATTTTATTAGAGTCATATAAAGCAATGAATTTTCCAAGCTTTAATGTGCCTGCCAGTGATGCTGCTTCTGAAGTGATACCTTCCATCATACATCCGTCACCAACGATAGCATATGTGTAATGATCGACAATCTTGAATCCATCTTTGTTGAAATTAGCTGCTAAATTAGCCTCTGCCATAGCCATACCAATTCCTGTTGCAAATCCTGCTCCAAGAGGGCCTGTAGTTGTATCTACACCTACTGTATGACCAAATTCTGGATGACCTGGTGTCTTACTATCCCATTGTCTAAATTCTTTTAAATCATCAATGGTAAGTCCATACCCAAATAAGTGTAATAATGAATAAAGTAACATGGAACCATGACCAGCTGATAAGATGAAACGATCGCGGTTAATCCAATTTGGATCGCTTGGGTTGTGCTTCATATGCTTGGCCCATAATTCATAAGCCATAGGTGCTGCTCCCATTGGTAGGCCAGGATGACCTGAATTAGCTTTTTGAATACCTTCAGCAGATAATAGTCTAATGGCATTAATTGTGGTTGTATCAATTGTTCCCATCGTCTAATTCCTCCTTCTATATTAAGAAATATCTTTTTTAACCATTTAGTCTTAATGTGCTTCTTACTACAAATAATTATACGATATCCTTATAATTTAATCTTTCACATATGCATTGTATCATATTTTTCGATAATAGCAAGTCTAAACCATAAAAAATTTTCTCTTTAACGATGTGTTAATCCCTTTAATTCTATTGGTATAAATAATTATAATGGCAGTCCTTAATGCTAGGCTTAATGAATAATTATAAATGTACATCCTAAAACAGACCCCCTAAAACCGTGTTTAGGGAGCCTATTGATTCATTCGTCATATTATGATTGTTGTTTCATGCGTTTATCATAATTGTTTTTTAATTTCTCATGGATAATGGTATCAATATCTTGCATTGTGTAATCAGTAAAAATTTCGATACCTTCATCAATCTTACCAATGGCATATATATGGAATAAACCAGCTCTGACATCCTCTAATATATCATCCGCTAATATGATTTCATCCACGTTTTGCTTGGGTACAATGACACCTTGTTTACCTGTTAATCCTTTTGTCTTGAATAAATCATAGCACCCTCGTATCTTATCTGTAACACCACCGATGGGCTGTACATTACCAAATTGATCTACAGAACCAGTAATGGCTATCCCCTGATCGAATGGTATTTCTGACAAACTTGATAAAATGGCATACAGTTCTGCACATGATGCGCTATCACCATCAATGATACTGTACACTTGTTCAAAACACAACTGACAATTAAGCATAAATGGGTATTCTTGGGCATAACGATTTCCAATATAGCCTGATAAGATCCCAATTCCTTTGTCAAAGATACTGCCACTTAATTTGTTTTCTTTTTCTATATTAATAACACCTAATTTTCCCATATAGGTTACAGCTGTAATACGAATAATGCGTGCAAGGGTACACTCACTGTAATCAGACAAAGCTATTCCGTTAATCTGACCAACCTTCTTATCTTTACAATCTATGATAAGTTTTTCTCTTTCATAGAGATCACTTAAGCTTTCTTTTAATAGAGCTGATCGATCTTTTTTCTTAATCAATGCCTCTTTAATCATGGTCGCATTAATAACACCCACATCTGCATGAGCTGCACATAGATCTGCTTCTGAAATGAGATCAATGAGTACTGAAAATTTAGTTGTTAGTTTGTTCCTGTCCGCTGCTACTAAGGACGCATATTTTAACACTTCATTTTTTCCATCACTTGTGAGCATACGATACCCTTTTTTATGACATACTTCATCAAAATAATGATAATACCGATTGGTAATCATCTTATTTTTTTCAACTTCTGTACGCAATTGTACATGGAGCTTAAATAATTCTTTGAACTCTGAATCATAAGCATATAGCAGTCGATAGATATATTCATTTCCAATTAAGATAACCTTTAAGTCTATGGGTATAGGTTCAGGTTTTATGGTTTTTATGGGCAAAGCACCTAGTTGTTCTCTAATATTCTCAAATATTAATTTCTTACTGCTAATGACTTTCTTTAAGGTATCCCAAGTTAACGAACCTTTGAGAATATTCTCAGCATTAATAATTAAATATCCTCCATTAGCATTATGCAATACACCTTTTTTTATCATGGTGTAATTCGTTGTATAGACACCTAGTTCATTTTCATATTCAATTTTCCCAAACATTTCATAATAAGATGGGTTCTCGCAATAAATGATAGGTGATGTTTTCACATTTGAATTATCAATAAATAGATTAACCTTGTATTTTTCAAGGTTACATTCATCATCATCATCATTCAGTAATTCTTTCAATGTATCATGACTATCTGCTTGAGATAGGATTCCTCTTATATTATTAAATAAATGTTCTTTTAGTTCTCTTATATAAGCCATTACCTTTTTATTTTTTTCAAATTCATTCTCGATTTTTTTAAAAATGTCGCTGATAATGATTTTAAGGATTTTATTCTGTAACTTTAAAACCTTTGCCTCTGATATCTTTTTTAATCGTTTGACTTGCTTCATTATATCTTCTGATTTATTTTCCATGATGCTAAGATTCTCAATAATGGTTTCTTGCTCTTCAACCGTTAAATCGTCATACTTCTCTTCACTTATTTTTTTACCCTCTATAATTGGAATAAAAAAGATACCTTTATCCGTAATATTCGTAGAGAAACCTAATTGTCTTGCATCATCTTTAAGTTCTTCTAATTTGTTTTCTCCTTTAGATAGAAATTCATCCTTAAGGCAAGATTCAACTTTCTTAAATTCAGCACTATCAAATTTTATCTGGGACTGTAGAATGACATCTTTAATACAGTTTTCAACAATACGTTTGAATTTTTTACCCTTTCCGCCTTGCAAACGTAAGACTTTAGGTTTATCAACATTTTTAAAATTATATACATAACACCAATCATCAGGAGGATTATCCTTTTTACTTTTACTTTTTAGAAATTTTTTTAGGAATTCTACGGTGTTTAATCCTTCATCAGCCGATAGATAAATATTATATCCAGATCCATCTAATAAAAGGCCAAAATCCAATATTTCTCTTACTCTGCCATTCCCAACAAATATATCTTCTTCATCTTTATCGCTATCTGATTCCTCTAGAACAACTGACTTCAAATCCAATTCTTCATGGGAAAGTTCATAACATTCTTTCATTAAGCAGCTCCTCCCTATACCCTTTGCCCTTTATAGTTTCATATACTTTATCTTATACATAAAGAAGGTGTCTTGTTAATAAATTATTGAACTTTCCACTGTTTATACCTGTTTTTTTATTTGCCTAGATAGTGCTTACTTGTCAAACATTTTACACTTTAAATCCTATCTCTTCTAGAGCAAAAGTAACTTCATATGGCCTTTCTAATAGACGTTTAAACACAAAAGGAAATTTATATTTATAAGAAGAATTTACCTAAAGCAAAAAAGCGTGCCTCTCAGCACACTTTTTAAATGGATATATCGTCCATAGGCTTACCTATTTATTTTAGGCGTTTCCACATAATAAACGCATCTTCTCTGGGCTTATCATAAAAATTTTTACGAAGGCCTGCTCTTACAAAACCTAAACGTTCATATAGACCAATAGCAATCTTGTTGCTTTTTCGAACTTCTAGTGTAAATGCTCTAAGTCCTTTTCTTTTTCCTTCACTTATGAGTGTTTCTGTGATTTTTTTTCCTAAACCAAGTCCTCTACAACTCTTTTTCACAGCAATGTTGGTTATATGCCCTTCCCCCACAATGGACCACAGTCCACCATAAGCAAGAATTTCACCATCTTTTTCAATAACTACATAGAGTGAATGTTCATTTCCTTCCAGTTCTTCAAGGAAGGATGCTTCTGACCAAGGTGTGGAAAATGTACTTACTTCTATAGCATGAACCTGTTTAATGTCGGATAATTCCATTTCTCTTACAAGGTACATGAATGATGTTTCCTTTCATATTCACGTTCTGCCTGTGATTTTCTAAGGTAAATAGGTGCAAAGTTCATATAACTCTCACCTTTTCCCTCTTGGGCATCCTTCATGCCTAAGGCAGCAACTGAAGCAGCTCTTTGTATATTATTATTTAAAGGCGCTAGTACATATTCTTTCTTTGTAAAATTATTTTGTATATGTTCTATATGAGGTGCAACACCATCACCTAGAAAAACAACTTCTCTACCTATGGTTTTAATTTCACTGAAAATATCTTCTATAGGTACAACCGTGCTGGGCAGTATATTCTTAAATGTATTATTTTCATAAGTATACAATGCTGTATAGACCTGATTTCTTCTAGCATCCATCATAGGGCAAATTAGTTTATCTGTAAAACCAATATTAAATGCCAATGCATCTAATGTCTTCACTGGAATAATAGGTATATCAAGAGCATGGGCTAAGCCTTTTGCTGTAGCAACACCTATTCGTAATCCTGTAAAGGATCCTGGTCCATTTGCAATAGCGATAGCATCCAGTTCTTTTAGATCCAAATCTATTAACTTACTCACTTCTTCAATCATTGGCATCAATGTCTGAGAATGAGTCTTCTTATGATTACTTGTATACTCGCAGATTAAGCGGTCGTCTTCTGCTATGGCGATGGATGCCACAATAGCCGAGCTCTCAATGGCTAATAATTTCATGATAGTTTCCTCCATTAACGAAGGGTTATAAGGCGATAATCTAACCCTTTTTCTAAATCTTTCTCAATTGTAATCCATGTTGCTTCTTCAGGTATAATGTCATCGATTAGATTAGCCCACTCAATAAGACATACACCATCGTTATAAAAGTACTCTTCATACCCGATTTCATACATTTCTTCTGAATCTTCTATACGATAAACATCAAAATGGTAAAAAGGCAATCGCCCATCATGATATTCATTAATAATGGTAAAGGTAGGGCTTGTTACATGCTCCCTGACACCTAAGCCACTGGCAAATCCCTTGGTGAAGACAGTTTTACCTACACCTAAATCACCTATCAAACAATATAAAGCACCAGCTTTGGCCTCTTCACCTAACTTTCTACCTATTTCTTCTGTATCCTTAGCTGTATATGATTCGTATATCAATGGTATCTTCCCTTCATCATTATCTATCTGTACCTTGAACAGGTTTTCTATACTTCCTTAGAGTTGTCTGTTTTTTCTTTTTTTAATTTTATGCGAGATGACTTCATCTTATCGGATACCACCTTACGAATATATATAATATCATCCTTATTTTCAATAAGACCTTTAGGAATAATAAATGATTGATCTTTTGCTATGTAAAATAATAGTTGTGCTTTTGTTTCAGTGACCTTGTATAGGTTCTCCCATTTAAATTCTATCCATTCTCCAGCCTGTAATACACTAAAACCATCTGCATCCATTTTATATGAAATAGCATCCTGAAATACAGGTATGGTAGCAATTTGTTTTTTTGACTGTAACAAGAGCATGATGGGTGTTATCACCAGATAAATCATTGCTCCAAATAGTAATACCATGGTCATCAATAAATCATCCCATCCAAAAGAAAAGGGTAGTAGTCCTAAACACACCAAACTAAATGCTAGCGATAGCTTACCGCTTAGCTTGCCATACACATGACCCGCCATAAAAACAAACATATCTTTATCGTTAATTTTTATACTAAGGTTAACTTCTTTATTTTCTATAGCCATAATGATCCTCCATTATATTAGTTATCTTTGATTGGTATTATAGCATTTTTGTCGAAATATATCCAGTAGCTAAGGAATAGCTTTAATATTAGTCCATGTTCTGTTTGTAGAATGTCCAGTGTTTTAGGGACTCTTACAAATAGATTAAATCCGGTTATATTTCAATGTTTCCTAAACAGAAAAGTGGGGCTATCCTCTAAGAGATAACCCCACCTGCATAATTTCTTTACAATTTTGGTAGAATCTGTTTAAATGCTTTAATAGCTATATAGCCCACTAAGGTGATGATAATTCCTTTTACAATGTTAAATGGTCCATATAAAGATGTAATCATAGCTATTTTTTCTCCATGAGCATCAATACCTGTGTATACTGGAATGAGTATAAAATAATTAGCCAAACTTGCAATGATTGTCATACTTGCAATTCCAGTTAAACTCCCCAAAATAAATCGTTTTAGGTCATTTACACGAAAGATTAAACAAAATGGCAATACATAAGCCACCCCTACTAATAAATTGGCTAATTCTCCAATACCACCTGTCCCTGAGTTAAATAAAATAAATCGTAATGCATTTTTTATAACTTCAATAAGCACTCCAGCCACAGGTCCTAGCATAATTCCACCTAATATAGCAACAATATCACTAAGGTCAATTTCTAAGAAAGGTGGGAAATAAGGTATTGGAAATTCAATTAAAAAGACCACATAAGCAATAGCTGATAAAAAAGCTATTTTAACTAAGTAGATAGTATCCATTTTTCTCTTTTGATTAATGCCTTGTAACTTATGAATTTTTTCCATTCTTCATTCTCCTTTTTCATGATGACAGGCTATCCCCTATCTGGAGCATACCTATACATTTCATAATAAGTAGAAAGGAAATTCGTTTTGTGTTCAGGTTACTTTCTATGCACATAAAAAGCACCTCAAAGTTATTTCTTCAAGGTGCATACAAATCATGCATAAAATACATTTCTTCTCTCATCCAGACTTTACTGTCGGTCTTGGAATTACACCAAGTCAGCCGAATGGCTCGCGGACTATAACCGCCGGTCGGGAATTTCACCCTGCCCTGAAGAATTTCCAATCTTTAATTGTAAGTTCTTTTCTTGTTTTTATTATATTAGATTGCTTAAAAATTGTCAATGACATTCTTTTCCTTCCCCTATTTTGGTTATCAACATTACAGCTAATATTAGGCACTGTAAGGATTTTGTGTATTCTCTTTGTGTTCATTTTGATTATCTGTATTGTCTTCTACGGCGCTCTCTCTGGTTAGCTTCGATAAATATGCTGTTACCCAAAGTTATAAGTAATGCCATCAAAGCCGCATACCAGAAACCTTGTATTTCAATCCCCCCTACCATCCAATCCATAAGCATAATCATCCATGCGTTGATGACAAAACTAAACAGACCAAAGGTAATAATATTAACGGGTAGTGTTACTAACCATAGTAATGGTTTAATAAGCATATTAATAATAATAAGTACCAAACCAGCTATAAAAGCTGTAGAAGGATGATCAATATTGACTTGATCAAAGATACTGGCACTTCCATAAAATACTAGAACAATAATGATATATTTATACATTACTTTACTCATGACGCCTCTCCTTTATATTGAATGATGGCTTGAACGGTTCTCATCTACATTTGTGTTTTTATTAAGCTTAATATATTGTTCCCTCATAAGGGATTTTTTATATTCAATGATCTTTGATTTTGGTTCAACTATTCCACAGAAATTATAAAATGATGAATCTTTCGTAAACATATAATCACTCCCAAATTTTTTAATGATAACACATCTATATGTAGATACTCTACATTATACATTTTCTATTATCCTTTTATTCATATCTGATTACCAAATACTAATCTTAACAACATCTTTACCTGTCTGTATATCTACTAAATCAAAAGGTTCACAGTACTTCACACTGTATACAACGCTCATCAGTTCTTTCATAACTTTTGTGGCGTCTTTTATGTGGTATTTCTTATGGTTAATTGTGACTTTCCTTCTAGGTGCAAAAAATGCGATGATAGACATCAAATCTTCTAGATAATCAAAAAACTGTAACCCAATAAATAAAGGTAATGGAATGGTGAACCTTACTTTTCCTGATCTTATTTTTATTTTTATAAGATTTCGATTATTCCACATACACTTTCACCTGTGTTACACCATCTTCGTCATCTTTGGTATCAATGTCAACAAGCGTTGCATCATCAAGTTCACCTAATTCAAGAGCTTCAATTATCTTACCTAATTGCATCTTACTAAAGTTTATGCCTTTTTCATCCAATTCATCTTGCACATCATCTGGAATAAAGTTATTAATATGTGGTAATACACCACCAACTGCTTTTACTAATTTCAATGGAATATTCACATTAACTTTAGTATCACCTTTTTCAGTAGTAACCCTGACCTTAAGATATTTATATTCTTTACGTCCACTATGTGTTTCCATCATTTCATCTAACACTTCAACTTCTTCTACTTCTGGTTCAAGATTTCTTAAGGCTTCTAATAATTTCATACCATCTTCTGCTGTAATCTGACCCTTTTCAATCATATCTAATATCTTTCTTTCCTCACTCATTCTGACACAACCCTTCTCTTATAATAGATTCTAAATCTTGTTTAAGTTAATTCTCTTATAATTTCAAATCCTTAATCGCATTCATGGCTTCTTCCACGGTCATTCGTCCCTGTGATAACTTATCGAGGGTCTCTAGCTTAGCCGTTTTCAACTCTTCCATGGCTTCCTTAAACTCTGCCATGGCTTCTTTTTTAATAGCTTTTGCTTCTTCACGCATCGTTCTTCGCTTTACTTCATCTTGTAACCCTAGAGATTTAATCACACTGTCAAGTTTACTTCTAACCGTTGGATAGGATATCCCCAATGTTTTCTCTACATCTTTAATATTCCCTCTACACATGATAAAAGTATTAATAAAATCAAGTTCATCTTTTGGCAATCGGCAGTATGGGCAAGGTTTAAATTCACCTTCTATAGCTGTTGTACATTTCGGACAATTCAGTTTAGTTATAGCTAATTTTTCTCCACATACAGGACATTTCCCCGGAGCTTTATATTTCATTCCGTCACCTTCCTTTAAAACAAGTTATTATCTTATATTAATAATATATACTATTTAATTAACTTTGTCAATATATATTTTAACTTTTTTAATATACTTATTAATATTATTAATTTCTGTGTTAATAATATTAATATTATCCTTTTATGATTGTTTTATACCTATTACCCATTCTATTATACACATCATAATTGTTCACAATCATATATCTAGAAAAATCATATGAAATTATATGCCTATATGTCTATATAACGTATAATCAACCCAAACTGTCCTAAATAAATCTTAAGATGCATCTTACCATAACCTCTAACCATCACAGAAAAAGAGAGTTGGTATTAACGAAAATATACCATTTGCCCATTAAAAAGGAACTATCACATATCCGTGATAGCTCCAACATTACATTCTATGCTTTCATAGAAAGCCCTATTCTTTTTTTCTTTACATCAATACTGATGACTCTCACATCGACAATATCACCAACAGCAACAACTTCTAATGGATGTTTAATATACTTGTCAGCCATCTGAGATATATGCACCAATCCATCTTGATGAACGCCAATATCTACAAAAGCTCCAAAGTCAATCACATTTCTTACTGTGCCTTTTAGTATCATACCTTCTTGTAAATCTTCCATCTCTAAGACATCTGTTCTAAGAATTGGCTTAGGCATTTCTTCTCTTGGGTCACGGCCAGGTTTTTCAAGTTCTTTCATGATATCTTCTAGTGTTGGTACACCAACACCTAACTTTTCAGCCATGATTGCAACATTTGAAATATTTTTCTTTATACCTTTGATGGTGTTATCTTTTATATCCGAAAGCTCATGCCCTAGTTCTTCCATTAACCTTGCACTAGCTTTATAGGATTCAGGGTGAACACCCGTATTATCAAGTGGATTATCACCATCTATGATTCTTAAGAAGCCACCACATTGTTCATATGCCTTTGGTCCCAGTTTTGCTACTTTAAGTAGCTGCTTACGATTAGCAAATTTTCCTTCACTCTCACGATAATTGACAATGTTCTTAGCAATGGTTTTATTAATGCCTGATATATATTGTAGTAAGGACGGTGACGCTGTATTGAGGTCAACACCTACTCTATTTACACAATCTTCTACTACACCAGATAAAGTTTCCCCTAGACGTTTTTGATTCATATCATGTTGATACTGCCCAACGCCAATGGATTTGGGGTCAATCTTAACAAGTTCTGCTAACGGGTCTTGTAATCGTCGCCCTATGGATACAGCACTTCTTAGAGCAACATCAAATTCAGGGAATTCTTCTGTACCCAGCTTGGAGGCGGAGTATACAGAAGCTCCTGCTTCATTTACAATGATATAATGAATGGTCTTATCTATTTCTTTTAACATCTCAACGACGAATAGCTCCGACTCTCTTGACGCTGTTCCATTACCAATTGCAATAAGATCCACTTTGTATTTTTCAATGAGTTTCTTTAATTTTACTTTTGCTTCTGCCACTTTACTTACTGGTGGAGTAGGGTATATGACCGTTGTTTCTAGAACTTTTCCTGTACCATCAATAACAGCAATCTTACAACCTGTACGGAAGGCTGGGTCAAGGGCTAGAACAACCTTTCCCATAATTGGAGGTTGCATAAGAAGTTGTACCAGATTCGTACCAAAAACCTTGATAGCTCCTTCTTGTGCATTTTCTGTTAGATCATTTCTAATCTCACGTTCAATAGCTGGTCCAATGAGGCGCTTGTAGCAATCTTCAATAACCTCTTCTAATGCCATTGTTGTATATGGGTTTTCCTGGCGTATAATTTTACTTCTTAGATATCTGCTGATTTCATCTATGGGTGCCTCAATCTTAACCACTAAAATTTTCTCTTTTTCACCACGATTTATGGCTAGTATACGGTGAGGTGCAATCTTTTTTATCTCTTCTTCGTATGCATAGTACATCTCGTATACTGATTCTGCCGTTTTATCTTTGGCTTTTACCACGAGCTTACCTTGGGCAAAGGTTCTTCGTCTGATTTCTTTTCGATAATCTGCTTCATCGGATATCATCTCTGCCAATATATCTTTTGCCCCATTAATGGCATCCTCTGCTGTCTTAACCTCTTTTTCATCATTTATATACTTAGCTGCTACATTATCTAGTGGTTCTTTTAGATTCTGCATCCATATAATGGTAGCTAATGGTTCTAAACCTTTTTCTTTGGCAATTGTAGCTTTTGTTCTTCGTTTAGGCCGATAAGGTCTATATAAATCATCTACTTCAACTAAAGTCTTTGCAGACAGAATAGATGTTTTCAAAGCATCTGTTAATTTACCCTGTTCTTCAATACTTGTAATGACCTGCTCTTTTTTTGCTTCTAGGTTACGCATGTAGGTTAGTCTGTCATTAAAATTACGGAGTATTTCATCACTAAGTGACCCTGTCATTTCTTTTCGATACCTTGCAATAAAAGGAATAGTATTACCTTCATCGATTAGCTTGACAGTAGCTTCGACCTGCCACCCTTTAATACCCAGTTCCTTCTCCAGTGCTTTTAATATATCCATCTTTTGTTAACTCCTTTACTTGTAAACTCTAACTACATTATATAGTAATTGGATATAGGGGACAAGGTATTTGTATGAACTCCATTAATTGACCTAGATTTATCTAATTTCATTGCTTTAGGTTGAACATCTTGTATAATCCATTTATGCTATCCTTTTATAGCACCTGCTGTCATACCTTCTACAATCTGCCGTTGAGCTAATAGATAAAAGATTAATACAGGCATAATAATCAGTGCTATGACAGCACACATTAAGCCATAATCTGTTCCGTATTGACTACTTATTTCTGTTAACAAAACATTAATAGGCATTTTCGTTTTTGTTCTCATGATAATGAGTGAGGTAAAGAGGTCGTTATAGGACCACAAAAAGGTAAATATAGCTGTTGTAGCAAATGCAGGTTTACTAATAGGAACAATTATTTTTTGAAATATATCCCATATATTACAGCCCTCCATGACACCAGCTTCTTCTAATTCTTTTGGAATATTTTCCATAAAACTACTGATAACCAAAATAGTAAAGGGTAAATTACCTGCTATCTGGGGTAAAATAACACCAAAATGTTTATCTATAAGTTCCATTTTATTCAACATATCAAACACGGGTAAAATAGTGGCAAATACAGGGATCAATAGGCTTCCCATGACTAATGTTCGTATTAGCTTATTCCCCTTAAACACGTGTCGGGCAAGAGCATACGCTGCCAAAGCACCAAAGAATATAACCGTGCCTACAACGATACCTGATATAATGAAACTATTACCATAACCTTTTAATATATTAAGTCGTATCATAGCCTTTCCAAAGTTATCTAAAAACAATGATGATGGTAATGAAAAAGAATTTAAAATCACATCATTAGAGGTTTTTAAACTGTTTTGGAAAATCCACACCATTGGATAAATGGTCGTAAGGGCAAACAATGATAGAATTACGTAATTAATTATTTTTTTACTTTTTTTATTTTTACACCCATGGTTTCGTTCATCCTTTCTCCAATCACCTATCTGAATTACCTTCATCTCTAATTAATAGGTGATATCTTCTTTCTTAAAAACTTTGTTGACAAGGAGCGAAATGGATAAACCTAATACAACAATTAGTACAGATATAGCCGCACCATAACCAAATCGATTATCAATGAAAGCTTTTTGATACATGTATAAACCAAGAATTTGGGATTGATTGAGGGGACCTCCTTCTGTAATAACCAATGCCATGTCAAAAACTTTGAGGGTTCCTGTTATAGCTAAAATCATACATGTGATGATTTGATTTCTAATTAAAGGCAGTGTAATATAGATGGTTTTGGTAAAGCCATTGATACCATCTAGATATGCCGATTCATAGAGATATCTTGGTATTTGTTTGATGGCTGTTAGGATGATAATAAAATAAAAACCAATATACTGCCAAACGGTTGGTAACGCAATCATTCTTAGAGCTGACTTCGTCGTAATCCAAATAGTTGATTCTAAATTAAGCCAAGGTATAAGCTTATTAAACATGTCGATGATACTATTAAATAAACCACCATCGTAAGCATAAAAAAGCTTGAACATCATTCCAATAGCTGTTGCCGATATAACAATGGGGAAAAAGTAGACCGTCCTGAAAAATTTGCTACCTCGCTTAATACCATCTACCAAAATGGCTAATATAACACCAAATCCAACTTGAAACACGCACACATAAAACATGAGCTTGAATGTATTGATCAAAGCTATATGAATGGTAGAATCTTGAATCAGCCTTTTATAATTATCAACACCTACAATAATAGACTCAATAAATCCATCCGTTTTATAAAAACTTTTTACAAAACTCATGATGAAAGGGTAAAATAAAAACACTGTCATAAATAACAATGCAGGTATTAAGAACAAAGCAATGGTAATTGTTTTATATATTTTTTTCTGAGTTAACATGATGATTCACCTACTTTAGTTATATTTAGTTCTTACGTCTAGATAGGGTTAAGGGGATTTTAGATCTTGTCATAAGTGATTGTTTCTTGGTTTTCTATGTAACTTTTTTGACCACTCATGAAAAATCGTCCATCCCTATCCTACCTATTTATCTATCATTAGGGCAATGATCTATATTTATATGTTCATTACTGATTGAGATTCTTAACTTCTTTTAGAACTTCTTCAGGTGTTCGCTGTCCTTCTACAATATATGGAACACCATCTTTTACGATATAGTTAAATGCTTCAGGTGTTAATCTTGAATCTATTGGCATATTAAGCGTTTTCGCCTTAGCAGCCATTTGATGACCTTCTGTAGCAAGGGCTGGTAAACCTTCTACTTGAACATTTGCAGATGGTGTTCCGCCATTAGCTTTTGCGATGGCTTTGATTTGATCTGCGGATGTAAGGAATTCAACTAAATCCACTAAAGTCGCTTGCTTTGCTTCATCTTCATAAGCTTTACGGCTAATGTAATAACCTGTAGAATATCCTGCAACAATAGAAGTTGCATCCATTTTTCCATTAGGTGCTACTGGTATTGGCATAACTGTCATTTTTTCTTTTAAAGTATCTTCGCATCCACCAATAAACCAAGAACCTTCAAGAATCATTGCTGATTTTTCTTGTTTAAACAAATTTTGTGCCAGCTCAATATCCATGGTTAAAGCGTCAGCTGCAAAAGCTTTCATTTCATATAAGTCTTTAATGTTATTGAATCCTTGTACCCAGTCAGTTGGTACATCACCATCAAGAACATCTTTATGTCCTTCTGCTCCAGCTTGTGATAATACAAAATGCTCAATCATATAATGGGATTGCGCTATTGGACCTGCAAAGGGTACAATATCATTTGCACTAAATACTTCTACTGCTTTTACTAAATTATCCCAAGTGGTTGGTAATTCTAGATTATGTTTTTCAAAAAGTGCTTTATTGACAAATAATCCTTCATAGAATCCTGTCATAGGCAACGCATAGATCTTGTTGTCTTCAGCACGCATGGATTCTTTTACGCCGTCTGTAATGTCTTTACCAACGTTGGGGTACTTAGTCCATACTTCTTCATAAGGCATGACTTTTCCAGCTTTGATGATACCTGCTGCATCTGCTCCTGTGAAGAAGAAGGTTACATCTGGTTCATTACCTGTAGCAAAGTCCGTCTTCACTTTCGTTCTGAATTCATCACCAACAGCCGTCATTGATTCATTTTTAATAATGACATTTGGATGATCCTTCATATAATCTTTTAGTGACTGTTCAAATACTTCTGTGGAAGGGTCTGTCCCTCCGAACATGGTAACAATTCTTAACTCAACCTTACTTGTGCTCTTATTATCCGTTATATCCCCTGCTTTTGAATCTGCTTCTTTCTCATTACTTTTGCACCCAACAACCATAGTCATTACGATGGTTAATATCATAAAAATACTTAAAACCTTCCATTGTTTCCTCATGTAATAGCCCTCCTCTTAGTTCTTTTTATATATTATTTCTTAAGACATTTATATGTTATCATGCATTATAAACAATTTGAAGTAGTCTATCTTGGTCTTTATTGTACAATATTGTTCAATCCTATTGAGTAGAAAATGCGAATGCATTTCAAGGGCATTTTTCCTACAAGAAAAAGAGCTGCCTTATCAAAGCATGGTATTGGTTCATAGCAACTTACTTTGATAAGACAGCCTTGTCAATTATTGCTGCCAGTTTTGATCACGATATTGTTTTGGTGTAAGACCGACGTGTTTTTTAAAAGTCCTTGAAAAATAGGGCGTATCTATATAACCCACTTTCTCTGTAATTTCATAGATTTTATCATGTGTATGTGTTAAAAGTTCCTTTGCATGTTGAATCCTCACCTCATTAAGAAGTTCTACAAAACTACTTCCCACTTCTTTTCTTAGTAATTTACATAAATACCAAGAACTGATATATAAGTGGTCTGCCACGGCTTGAAGGTCCAATTTTTTATGGTGTTGATCTTTGATAAATTGGATAGCTTGACCTGTGAGATACTTGGTCTTTTCGTCTTTATTACCTTTATCTTTACTAGAATTCTCTTCATTACTCATCATGGTGTATTTATGTAACTTTTTTCTAAGGACTTCAATATTTTTTACCTTTTCCCGTTCTTCATCTATATGGTTAATGGCTTCTAACACAGCTGATTTTATATCTTCAATGTTGGTTGGTTTTAATAAAAATTTGACTACTCCTAGGTTAACAGCCTCCTGAGCATACTCAAACTCTCTAAAACCTGTCAGCAGGATAAATTTCACATCATTTTTTAATTCTTTTATTTGTCGTATCATATCAAGTCCTGATAGCTTAGGCATTCTAATATCCGAAATAATAATATCCGGCTTATGTTCTTGGCATTGATTAAGTCCATCTTGACCATCCACAGCTACACCAACAATCTCACAATCAATCTCTGACCATGGTACTAATTTTTTCAAGCCTTCCACAATGATTTCTTCATCATCAATAAGTAATATGCGATACATATTTAGCCACCTTTCTATTCTACCATGGCTAATGGTATAATAAGTGTCACCTTTGTTCCTGTGTTTTCTTCACTGTTAATAGTTATACAAGCCTCTTCCCCATAGATGAGTTTCAATCGTCTGCTAACATTGACTAAACCTATGGATTGTCCACCCTTTTCTCCTTCTTGGTTCTGTTGCTGACTTAATGTATGTCTTAATGCTGATAATTTTTTATCATCCATACCACAGCCATTATCATCAACACTTATAATAAGTTTCTCGTCCTGAGGATAAATGTGTAATGAAACTCTACCTCTGCCTATGGGTTCTATACCATGATTAATGGCATTTTCCATTAGAGGCTGAATGATGAGTTTTGGTAATTTTTTATTTAACACGGAAGGGTCTATGTTTTTTTCATAAACAATCTTCTTATGATATCGCTTCTGAATAAGGTACATATAATTGTTCATGTGATCAATCTCACTGGCTACCTCAATGAATTTTTCACCGCTACGGTTCATATTAGCATCCATCAGTTTTGATAAAGCTTGTATCATCTCAGCGATGTCTTGTTGACCACTTAATTGAGCTTTCCAATTAATCGTCTCTAAAGTATTGTAGAGAAAGTGAGGGTTGATCTGAGCTTGCAAAGCTGCTATTTGAGCATTTTTTCTGGTGATTTCTTCCTTATACACGTAGTCAACCAGATATTTTAACCTTTTTGACATCCTATTAAAAGATCGGTAAACATAACCTACTTCATTGTTACGCTCAATAGGTATAAGGGTATCTAATTCCCCCTCTTCTATACGACGCATCTTTGAAACGAGTATATTAAAAGGAGAAACGATATCACGGTGCAATAAATTAGCTAGGAATATATAGATGGGTATACTGACCAAACATAATAACAATATTAGCTGGGTTACTTTTCGCGTATCGGATACAAGGGTATCTGTTGATACAGTAGTAATCATCTTTACATTAATGGGTTCAATGGTTTCGATAATCGTATAATAATCTACGTGATCAATTTTTCTTTTATAAGTACCATCTTCCTCTAAATACATTTTATTGGTTTCAATAAGCTGGTGATTAACCTGGTCACCTACAGCAAGTATACGATCACCATCTTGAGTATAAAGATAAGTGGTTTCCGATTGTCCCCTATACGTTACCCCCACCATACTCTCAAGAAATTCATTACTTACTTTAATAGAAATCGTTGCAATCTTTTGGAAAGTTTCAACATCGTATACAGGTCGTACCAAATAGATGTATACCCTTTCGTCTACCTTATCAAAATAATAATTCACCTTATTTTCATCAATTTCATTAAAAATATCTGTTGGTATATCAATTAAATCAATAAAACCTGTCTCCTTCGCTGCATAATAGACAGAAGGGTCCTTAACAAACTGGACAGTAATATAGTCAAATTCTTGTCTTGTATAAATGGTGGAATTAAGGTACTTCTCCATATTTCTTTTAAAATGATATCTAGCTATACTATCCCGTTCTTGATTGCCTAATGGGTTTGTTTTAAATAACTCGTAGATGTCAATGTTGTACAACATGTCCTGAAAAAAACGCTCCATATCCTTTATCTCATTGACCATACGCATCTTGGCACCTGATACGTTGTTTTCAACATAGTTTACAAAGCGGTTTTTTATAATCCTCTCATTGTTATAAACACCAAAAAACACAACTAGAATTATGGGATATAATAGCATAAGTAATGCAAGAGCTATTAGTTTTTTCTTTATTGAAATGTCATAATATTTTTGAAGAAGGTTAAACATCTTGTCACCTCCGGTAGATTACCTTATTAACTATTATAATAATAATACTATAGATAATGCAAGAGAATATAAGTATAAAAGTGACTTTGTCACGTAAAAGATTTCAAGAAAAATAGAAAGTAGGAGCTTTCCTATATATTTAAAAGTTCGTAAAAAAGCTGAATCTTATTGTATAAGATTCAGCCTTTATATTAACGCTATTCTATGATATCTCTATTTAGAATCGATCTTTGAATCCTTCGTGAATGGCATTCAACGCTCTTTCTGTATCTTTTTCATCGATTAACACTGAGATTTTAATTTCAGATGTTGATATCATCTTAATGTTAATATCTGCATCGAATAAACTTTCAAACATAAGTGCGGCTACGCCTGGGTTAGAAGCCATTCCAGCACCTACTACAGACACTTTTGATACTTGATCATCTTGCTCAAGTCTCTCTGCCGCTAATTTAGCTAAGTTCTTTTCAAGAAGCGCTTTTGCTTCTTCTAGTGCATCACGAGGTACTGTAAAGGAAATATCTTTTGTTCCTTTTCTACCGATTGATTGCAAGATAATATCCACATTAATATTGTGTTTGCCTAGTAATGAGAATAACTCAAAGGCTTTACCTGGCTCATCTTTTATTCCAATAACAGCTATCCTCGCAACATTCTTATCAGCAGCTACACCGCTTACTAACATTTTTTCCACTTTACATTCCTCCCTAACTATGGTTCCTTCTGCTTTTGTCAGACTTGATCTTACTACCAATTCTACACCATATTTCTTCGCTAATTCTACTGAACGGTTATGAAGTACTTTTGCCCCAAGTGATGCTAATTCTAACATTTCATCATAAGTGATTTCATCCATCTTCTTAGCATCTTTTACGATTCTTGGGTCAGCTGTATATACACCGTCTACATCTGTGTAAATCTCACATTTGTCAGCATGTAGTTCTGCTGCAAGAGCAACGGCTGTTGTATCTGAACCACCACGTCCAAGCGTTGTAATATCATCGTATTTATTAATACCTTGGAAACCTGTTACTAATACAATGTTGTGACGTTCTAATTCTGAATTTATGCGTTCTGAATCAATTCTTTTAAGTCTTGCATTACTGTATACGGATGTTGTACGCATAGCTACTTGGAAAGCATTAAGGGATACAGCAGGGTAGCCTAAGTTCTCAAGCGCCATCGCCATGAGTGCTACAGATTGTTGTTCGCCTGTGGTTAAGAGCATATCCATTTCTCGACGAGATGGATTCATACTTACTTCTTTTGCTTTTGCAATGAGTTCATCCGTGGTATCTCCTTGAGCGGATAATACGACAACTACTTTGTGACCTTCTTTATAGTCTTCCAGTATACGTTCTGCAACATTATAAACTCTTTCTTTATTCGCTACAGAACTACCTCCAAATTTCTTTACAATTAACAAGATGCTTCCTCCTCTATAGGTGTTTTATTGAGAAAGTAGGCCATTAATGTATGACCTACTTGCCATCTATGATAGGTAGCTTCACAAGAAACTTCATCATAGGTTTGATCATTATTTTGAACCTGAGTGCTATCGTAGATTAAATAGGGTACAGGTTTACTGGTGTGTGTACGAAGGGCTATAGGTGTTGGATGGTCGGGTAGGACCATGATGCGATAATCCTCGCCCAGGTCATCTAGTTTCTCTTTTATGTAGCCTACCACTTCTTTATCGATGAGTTCTATGGATTTGATTTTATTATCCATTTCACCTCTGTGGCCACATTCATCTGGTGCTTCTAAGTGTACATACACAAAATCATTTGTCTGTAAAGCTTCTATAGCCGCCTTTGCTTTACCTTTAAAATTCGTATGGATATTGCCGGTTGCCCCTTCTACCTCAATATTATTCATCTTAGCTGCAACAGCTATACCTTTTAATAAATCAACAGCGGATATCATAGCACCTCTCACACCATATTTATCTTGGAAAGATGGTAATGTTGGTTTTGTTCCTTCTCCCCAAATCCATATGGAATTGGCTGGATTTAATCCCCGCTCTTTTCTTTTTATGTTAATGGGATGATTTCGAAGTAACTCATAACTTAGAGTCATCATTTGTTCTATTTTATCTGCATTATCACCTTTTGGCAAGTAGTTCCCTATTTGTTTTTCTAAAATATCATGGGGAGGTGTTAAATTCACATCTGTACTGCCATCATGCCAAATAATGGCATGGCGATAACTTGTTCCTGTATGAAACTCTAACACACTATTTCCTATGTATTCTACAAGATATTCTAATAACGCATTGGATTCTTCTGTGGTGATTTCATCAGCACTGTGATCCAGTATAACTTTTTCTTTATAAGGCTTATTATCATCAGATATAGTGACGAAATTACATCGAAAACTGACATCAGTATCTTCCATATTTGCTCCCATACTAAGCACTTCAAGAGGTGATCTCCCTGTATAATACTTATTAGGATCGTAACCCATAACAGATAAATTAGCTGTATCACTTCCTGGTGATAATCCTTCTGGTATGGTGTTGACCAATCCTATTTTTCCACCTTTTGCAAGACTATCCATATGTGGTTTGTGAGCTACTTGTAATGGTGTCTTATTACCTAGGGCTTCGACGGGCTCATCAGCCATACCATCTCCGAGAATTACTATATATTTCATTTCTATCATTCCTTCTGTATATATTAAATGAACCATTTCATCCAGTTTAATATAGTTCCTTGATGACATGTATTATTTGTCTATACGTATGACACTTAATACGTCTACAATATCCTTACGATCTTTCAACTGTTCTACTTGACCTTTTAATTGTCCTTCTGTATTCACTTGGGTAATAAAAGCAATTTCTTCTTTTGCTTCTTCTATCTTCACATAGTCTACATCACCAAAGGTAGCTTGAATCGCCTCACGAGTCTCTTTAGGACTTTCTGGTGCTACTCTAATAAAGTATCTGGATAGCACTTTATTGACATCCATGAGCTCCATCTTCTTCGTACTCCAGAAAGACACAATATTACGGTTAAGATGTTTGACAGCATCGACCATATCTGCTACAACAGCGCTTGCTGTAGGTAATTTCCCAGCACCTTTACCATAGAACATCACATCTCCAATAACATTACCTTTAACGTAGATAGCATTGAAGACACCATTTACATTGGATAAAGGATGTTCACTGCCAATCATAACAGGTGATACCATCGCATACACTTTATCATTTTTCTTCTTACTTGTAGCTAATAATTTGATATCATAACCCATCTGTTTGGCATAGGTCATATCCAAATCAGATACCTTGGTAATACCTTCAGTATAGATATCTTCGAAATCCACATGCATACCGAATGCTAACGATGAAAGAATAGCAATCTTACGACAAGCATCAAATCCTTCAACATCTGCTTCTGGATTGCGCTCAGCATAACCTTTCTCTTGAGCTTCTTTTAAGACCGTATCAAAATCAAGACCTTGGTCGGCCATCTTACTTAATATAAAGTTGGTTGTACCATTAAGAATCCCTGTTATCTCATAGATTTCATCAGCTGTTAAAGACTGATTCAGTGGACGAATAATGGGTATGCCTCCACCAACACTGGCTTCAAATAGAAAGTTTATATTTCTCTCTTTGGCTATTTTTAATAACTCTGCACCGTGACGAGCTACTAACTCTTTATTGGATGTTACCACACTCTTATCACTCAGTAATGCTTTCTTCACAAAGGTATACGCAGGTTCAACCCCACCCATTACTTCTGCAATCACTTTTACATCTGGGTCATTAATGATGGTATTAAAATCTTTTGTTAAGACATCCTCTATAGGTGAACCTGGGAATTCTTTCAGGTCCAATACGTATTTTATCTTAATCTTTTTTCCTGCTTTTTTGTTGATACTTTCTTCGTTCTTCGTTAATACCTCTACGACTCCAGAACCAACAGTACCATATCCTAATATTGCAACATCTACCACTTGTATCACTCCCTAGCTAATATTTTGACTTGATGTATGCCATCGTTTTCTTCTAACGTGTTAATCATTTCTTGTATATCACCAGATGTTGGTAGAATCTCCATACTGAGTGTGATATTGGCTACACCATTAATAGGTATCGTTTGATGAATTGTTAGTATATTGGCTTTGTATCTTGCAATGATATTGAGTACACAGGATAATAGACCTGGTTCATCATCCAGCTTGAGCGCTACTGTTATGGCCCTCCCCCTAGAATTCTCATAAAAAGGATAGATGGTATCCTTATATTTGTAGAATGAACTACGACTAATACCCACTGCATCAACTGCTTCTTGTATGGTTATAGCTTTTTCTTTTTCTAATAATTTCTTCGCTTGGACAACCTTCAAAAATACCTCTGGTAAGGCTTTTCTTTTTATAATATAATAACTTGCCGTATCAGGCATTCTCATCACCTACAATTGTTTTTGTTGTAAATACATTTGTTTTTATTAGAGAGATTATACCATGCACTGCATAAAAATTCAAGTGTTAAGTACGAGAAATAAATAAAGATTTTCCCTGCTTGATAAATAATTGTATTCATACTACAATAAATTCATACAAAAGTAAAGGCGTTCTATATGGATAAGATAATAAAGCAGGTAATGTTCCAGTGCCCTTTTGGCACTATGATCATTACCTGCTCTTGTTTTCCTGCATCCCCATTCATCTAATAACAACTATGAGTTTGCAACATAATCTATTATAAACGATTTAAATTTCCATAATCATCATGGAATTAATGGGTCTTGCCATACCAGCTGTAGACGTAGGTGAAGCCCCTGGGTAATTCAACTCGAACAATTCTTTGTCTTCGATAAGAGCTAATAGGGAAGAAGCTCCACCGTCTACATTAACCATACAATGGATGGGTCCAAACTCCTTCTGAGCTATTTCTGCCATTTCTATATAATTGACACCAGCGTTTTCCCGGGTTCTGCCTGAAAAGACAATACCAAAGAATTCTTGCTTCTTCGTCATACCAAATGCCGTTCTAGGATGACGGGATAATTCATGGATATTACTTTCTTGGGTTTGCATAGAAAGTGGACTTAACCAACCTTCTTCTCTTAAAATCTTTTCGCCTATGGTTTTGTTTTTGAATAGATTAACACCATCTTTGATGATACTCAATCCACCGCCATAGATCCATTGATAGCTTATGGTTTCTTCTCTATCAAGGATAAGCTTGTAACACAATTTTTCTGTGTTATAATAACCCTGTTCTTGTTCTTCAAGTCCCTCTTCCTTAAGGAAAACTTCACCCATCTTTTGGTCCAAGGATACAACAACACCGATAGGTGGTAGTAACACATTTCCCATTCTCATAGCCACAATCTGATCATTAACAATGACCACATTAAGTCGACCATGCCCCACTTCTACAGCATATTTACTATAGTCCTCACATGCTTCATCTACAGATAGATAAGGTGTATAGACCTTTACAGCCTTACTCTCCTTGGTGTTGACACAATCATTCTCCCATCTAAAATCATGACCATTAATCATGATTCTACCACCATGTAATTGCTTATTTAGAAACTTGAAAGTTCCATCATGTGTTAGTCCAATACAAGCTTTGTTATATAATGGAAATGTCTCAATGGTATCTTCTTTATTGTCATACATATAATCCATATGCCCACTGGTTATACTAATCTGTTCATGAGGTCTATATTGCCTAATTTGATTATAGAGCATACTTATCTTTGTGGTTAAAAAGAATAAAAAGTTAAAGAGTAAGTAACGCTTTTTTTCTAAATGCTGTTCATGGGCAATTCGCCGTATAGGGCTAACTTTTATATGACCACCTTGATTTTTTTTAACCTCTGCCATCATTTTCCCATCTACTAGAATACCATCTATAGTCACACATGCCTGGTTGTTTTCTGGAAATGGATTGTATGGCGTTAGTTCTAGTGTATCTAAATTATAATATTGTTTACGATAATTAACATGAAGATTTCCCCTATTAATATGCTCCATTAGTGCATTATTTTTTTTAATAATAAAGTCTTCATAGTCATTGATATGTTGATAATCCATGGCTTTTAAGCCTTGATTTTCCTCTTCAAGGGAATAAATATTAAAAAAGAACTGTGGATATTTTCTATATAGTAAGGATAAATCTTTATATTCTTCATGATTATATCGGTTAAGCCTACTAATCTGACTGAGTTGATAATAAGTCAGTATACTCTTTTCATTATGAGGAACGTACGCATATATATTAAAGTGTCGAGGTATATAAACAATCGCATAATTATAAGACTCATCTACCAATAAGGTAAGTTCTCTTGCTCGCCAAGAATCAATAGTTGTCATCACGATACTATCCACATTAAAGTTCTTGATACCTAATAAGCTATGTTCGCCAAATGCTAATACAAAAATAGTATCTTTTTCAATATAAGGAGCAATCGCTTGCTTACTTTCCTCATCAAGTGTTCCATAATGAAAACCGTAACACGTACTGGTATCCGTTATCCACTCTAATATCCCTTGATTCATAAGTTCACATAATGAACTATCCATAACAGCCTGAAAATATTTCTGGGTTGCCATATACAAATCAGGCTTTTCTTTCAGTAAAATAAATATCTTATTCACTTGATCTTGTATGGTCTTCATATAACTAACCAGATGTATTAACTGCTCATAACTTTCTGGTACGATAATAATAGCCTCGTTATCTCTAAGCAACTGATTGTATCGATCTGTTTCATCAATTGCGGTTTTTCTTTTACAATTTGTTTGGTTATAGAATATAAGGTCTTCTATATCCGGTTGAGGGTGAGTATGCATGGACTGGTTTTGTAGCTTTTTGTAAATGCTATCTAGTAATTGTTCCTTGGGGATATAGTGATCTCTCATGACCTGCAAATCACTGTAGATCTCTTCATCTGTTTTTTCATTAAAACCGGTCATATGAGCCATATAGGTGTCCACATCCTGAATATATGCCTTATACAATTGAGGCTCTTTATCCTCTAATTGTTTTCTCATCCACTCATCAACGATTATTCTATTTTCAGTGGTTAAATCCATGTATATATTATCAAAGAACATTTGATAGTAACTGTTATAACCTTGATAATATTTTCTTTTTATACTGCCGTATTGATAATTCTTGTCTACTAATTGGTTGTAAGACATCATAATCTATCCTTTATCATGTGAAATCTCAGATGAAGTTAAGTTCTCCATCTTATATGCTTTAATAGTTAAGGTAGATATGCACTCTATCAGCCTATGCATATCTACCATATGTGTAATGCGCTTATCTGGACGTTTACCTAAAGAATTCTTCTATAGCCAATCGACTACCCACTTTGACCATGTCTGGTAACTCAATGACCTGTAAATTTTCATAAGATACCCACTTAGGAATATTCTTATTAATTTCTTCATTGATTGTGTCTAAGATGATATCGCCTAAGTCAATAATCAATCTACCTGTCAGAATAATCTCATCTAAATCAAGTAAAGTAATCACATTGGATAAGGATCTGCCAATGTACACAGCTATCTCTTTTAAATGCTCTATAATGGTTTCATTACCCTTAGCAACTGATTCTTTGATGGCTTCATAAGGCATTTGGAATTTGTCTTCAAGAGCACCGATAGATGCTTCCGTGGTCAAACAGCCGTATCCACCACATTTACACTTTCTTAAAGGACCATCTTTGTATACTTTAATATGGCCAAACTCTCCAGATGCATTATTGGTACTGCGAATTAACTGTTTATTGATAATGAAAGAGGCTCCTATACCACCATCTAACTTAACCACCATAAAATTCTTGGTCTTATTAAATTTATATTTTTCGATTTCTGCAGTAGCATTTACATCGTTTTGTATGATAACAGGTATGCCTAAGTACGCTAATTCTTCTTTGAAATTTACTTCAAACAGCTTGAGCCCAGTAGCTTTAATAACAATTCCTTCCACATCATTGACAACACCTTCGGCAGCTATACCAATACCTTTAACCCGGTCTTTTCCTTCAAACCCATCAAGTAAAAAAGCGATAGTCTCTTTTAATACATCCATTACATGCATATGATGGTCCAATGGTTGATTTTTAGATTTGATTACTTGGCCCGAAAAATCAGCAAGCACACCTCGAACTTCTTCAACGGATAACTCAATACCAATGACATAATTACCCCCATTATTAATGGACAATGCCATAGGATTTCTTCCAAGAGCTTTCTTTGCTAGTGTAACTTCCGATATAAGTCCTTCAGCTAATAACTCCTTGGTAATGTTGGTTACAGTCTGGTTAGACATATGGGTCATTTCTGCAATCTTAGCTCGGTATATGTTCTTTTCACGATAGATGATTTTTAATACTTTTTGTTTGTTTTTTTTCTTCATGATGTCAGGACTTGTTAATTTGGCCATTTTCTTCACCTTCTATGTTTTAATTCGTAAATATGTTCTTAGCTCCTTTTACTATTTCGTCCATTCCTTGCTCTGGCGTTAGTGAGTCATAAGCAATTTTTTCAATAGTGGATGAAATAAGCTCAGAAAGTTTTGGATATTCTTCTATTGGTGGACGTGCAACACCATGCGCTAATGCTTTAGCTGCTTGAATGTAATGAGGATTCTCTATACCAAAATCTTGGTATTCTTGACTATCTCTAGCTGAAATGGATACGGGTAAGTAACCAGATTTCATAGCCCAATTTGCATTATTTTTTCCTGTTGTCATCCACTTAATAAAATTATAAGCTGCAGCTTTTTTCTTATCGTCATTATTGAATAAGAAATAATGATTAGAACCAAGACCTGTCGCTAGCTTTTCTTTTCCAGGTAACATAGCTACGCCGATGTTCATGTCATACTTGTTAATATAAGCATTAGCTGCACCTTGTGTACCATAGATAATAGCTACGTCTTTATCCATAAATGGGTCTTGACCTACTGTTAATGGAGCAATACCATCAGCAATGAACTTGGTATAAGTAGCTAGAGCTTCTAACCCCTTTTCGTTATCAAATGCAATGGTCTTATAATCAGGTGTCAATAGATCCTGTCCATTTTGCCATAAGAAACATTCCCATGTCCAACTTGTTCTCTCATTTGGAGCGATTGGTAACCAAATACCTTTGTGTTCATCATTAGTTAATTTCTTGGCTACATCGTATAATTCGTCCCAAGTTGTTGGTACATCTTCTATACCTGCTTCGTCAAACATATCCTTGTTGTAAATCATGTATAATGTACCAGCTTCAATAGGTACAGAGTAAATTTTTTCATTGTAACGACCTGCGTTTAATAAGCCTTCTGGAATATCTTTCTTGTAATCTTCTTCCATGAGTGTTCCCATCTCAACAAGCTTGCCTGAACTTTCAAGAACACCTGTCCATGTTGGGTAACCCCATAACATATCTGGTAAGGAATCTGAAATAATAGCTGCTTGAACCTTTTGAAGCATTTCATCCCCTGATGCAACGAATTTTGCATTAACGGTTACATTTGGATTCTCTGTTTCATAGTCAGCAATAAATGTCTTAAGAACGTCTGCCTTGTCTGATGAATAACCGTGCCAAAATTCAACAGTTACTTTTTCATCTTTAGCTACATCTTGGTCATCTTTTTTAGGTTCTTCCGTTTGTTTTGGTTCATTTACTTCCGGTTTCTTTTCTTCTTTTTTTGTACACCCAATAAACATTGTCATTGTTAACGATAAAATTAATAATAAAGATAATAGTTTTTTCACTTGTACATCTCCTTTTTGTAATAAATTTTCATGTAAAAACCTATGTTATTTATAGCAGTACATCTATTCTTTACTTCCAGAGAAAGCAATACTTTGAATAACTTTTTTCTGGAATAATAAGAATACAAGAATAACAGGTAACATCGTTAATGTGGTACCAGCCATAAGAGCTCCCCAGTCAGTCTCAATGACATTTTGCTCTTTAAAATAAGCCAATCCTAGTTGTAATGTGTAGAGTTTTTCATCATTAACGATGAGTAATGGCCAGAAATATTGATTCCAACCGTATATAAAAATTAAAATAACAGATGTGGATATAATAGGTTTTGATATGGGCAATATAATCTTCCATATAATCTGCATGGTGCTGCAGCCATCAATTTCTGCTGCCTCTTCAATACTCCTTGGAATCTGCATGAAGAATTGTCTGAGTAAGAAAACAATTAATGCACTCCAAGTAAAAGGAATAATCAACCCGTAAATGGTATTTAATAATTGCAGATTTTTTAAGATGACAATCATAGGAATCATAATGGTCTGTGCTGGTAACATCAACCCTGAAAGTAATAGAACAAAAAGTACTTTCTTACCTCTAAATTCCATTCGAGCAAAAGCATATGCTGATAGAATGGATGTAAATAGCTGACCACCGATTATAGCAACGGTTACCACAACACTGTTCATAAAAAATCTGGCAAAGGGAAATCCTGTTACAGCTTTATAATAATTTTCAATATAAAATGTACTGGGTATCCAGCGTATAGGAATTGAAAATATTTCATCTGGTGTTTTAAGTGACGTGGAAAGCATCCAGAGGAAAGGTAATATCATTATGGCTGCACATAAATATAACACTGCATGTTTTGTGATTTTCTTTATCATGATGGATACCTACCTTTCTTCTAAAAATTTCTTCTGCATCACTGTGATCACAGCCGTTATAACAAATAGTACAAAAGCGATAACTGATGCATAACCCAGTTCAAATTGATCAATACCCACCTTGTAGAGATAGGTGACAATCATTTCTGTCTTACCAATGGGTCCACCATCTGTGGTTACTTTGACAATATCAAATACTTGGAACAAGGCATAAATAGTTGATGATACAGTTACGAAAAATACAGTTCCCTTTAATTGAGGAATGGTAATACGGAAGAATTTCTGAAGACTACTAGCCCCATCAATATCCGCTGCTTCATAAAGTGATTTTGGTATGGATAGCAGGCCTGCTATAAAAATGACCATGTTATAACCAACACTTTTCCAAACACCAATGACTACCAAAGTACCCATAGCCAATTTGGGATCTGACATCCAATTCTGAGGTGCTATGTGTACGATACCTAAGATAGAATTGACTAAGCCATATTTCCCTGGTAAGAAAATCCACATCCATACAACACCAACAGCTACGAGAGATACAATATGAGGTAAAAAGTAAATACCCTTAAGGACTTCATAACCTCTAATTTTTTTATCCAGTATATAACTAAGTATAAGGGATATACTAATACTGATTGGTACAGTAACAATGGTATAAATCAATGTATTCTTAAAGGCATTAAGGAAATTAGGATCACTAAAAATCCTAATATAGTTTTTTATGCCAACAAAATCCATCTGAGGAGCAAATCCGTTCCACTTAAAAAAAGTTAAGTATAAAGAATACAGTAACGGAAATAGAAAAAAGATTCCAAACAAAATATATGTTGGAGCTATGAGTACATAGGCTAGATGATTATTTTTTTTCACGGGTCAAACCTCCATCCAATACATTAATCAAATCATTTGATTAATTGCATTATATCACTTGTCGATTTTTCTGTCAACTATTTTTCAAATGATTTGATTAATTAGATCGCAGAAAAAAATAGTAAGTAGACAGCTATTTTTTACTGTCTACTTACTATTTTAAAACAAAATATATAGTCATTTTTTTCTTATTCCCCTACTACTTTACCAAGTTCTAATTGTTCTTCCTCTGAGATAATGAGGTCAATATCAATGAGAATGACCATACGCTCATCTAGTTTTGCAATACTTTTTATGTATTTATGATGCACGCCTGTTATAATCTTAGGTGCATCTTCGATAATCTTATCTTCAATATTAATAATCTCTTGAACACCATCTACAATAAAGCCAATATTCATCCCATTGGTTACTGTTACAATGATTTTTGTATCGTCATCTGGCTCTTTTTCTTCTAAGTGAAATTTCTTACGAAGACTGTAGATTGGTAAAACACTGTCTCTTAAATTAATAATACCTGTTATATAATCTGGTGTGTTAGGAACCTTTACAACCTCTTGATACTTCTCAATGGTAATGACTTTCATGATATCCAAGCCATACTCTTCGTGTTCCAAATTAAAAATAACATGTTGCATTGATGACATTTGCCTCACTCCTTCTTTTGTAATTACATGCCATTGACATTATAACTTTACGTTAATTAAATCATAATCTTTTTTCTAAACATATTTTAGATATAAATTTCTTTAACTTGAGGCTAACCATTGTAGATATGCATTAATGAATGCATCAATCTTTCCATCTAATACGCTCTGTACGTTACCTGCCTCTTCGTTGGTACGGTGATCTTTTACCATACTATATGGATGCATGACATAAGAGCGAATTTGACTTCCCCATCCTATTTCTTTAACTTCTCCTCTAATGCCTTCCATTTTAGCCATTTGTTCCAACCGCTTTACCTCGTATAATTTAGCTTTTAACATTTTTAAAGCACGGTCTTTGTTTTTATGTTGTGAACGTTCATTTTGACACTGAACGACGATACCTGTTGGTATATGCGTCATACGTACAGCAGAATCCGTTTTATTAACATGCTGACCCCCTGCACCACTTGAACGATAAGTATCTATTTTCAAGTCATCTGCATTAATATCCATGTCCACATCTTCATCAATCTCTGGTATGACATCCATGGATGCAAAAGATGTATGGCGTCTACCTGATGAGTCAAATGGTGATATCCTAACGAGACGATGAACGCCTTTTTCGGATCTTAGGTAACCATAAGCATTTTCACCATTAATTTGAATAGTCACAGATTTAATACCTGCTTCTTCGCCATCTAAATAGTCTAATGTTTCTATCTTATAACCTTTATCATCAGCCCAACGCGTATACATCCTTAAGAGCATGCTAACCCAATCACAGGATTCTGTTCCACCTGCACCTGCATGTAAGGATAGTATTGCGTTATTTCTATCGTATTCCTCTGATAATAAAGTTTTAATACGAAGTTCTTCAAAATCCTGAATAAATTCTTTTAATGACGTGATAACTTCCTTTGCAATCTCTTCATCTGGTTCTTCCATACCCATTTCAATAAGGGTCTCGATGTCTTCATATTCACCAACAAGCTGGTCATAGACTTCTATTTTATCTTTTAATTGCTTAATTTCTTTGAGAATTTTACCAGAGTTTTCTGCATCATTCCAGAATCCTTCACTTGCTACTTGATCTTCCAATTCACTTAATTTATTTTTCACATTTACCAAGTCAAAGTGAAACACTCATTTCGTCTAATTTATCTCTATAGGCTAGTAATTCTTGTTTGCTTTGTTCTAGCTCTATCATCAAATCACCTCTTATATTCCGTGTTTTTACAAACACTCATAGTATATATCGTATTTTCAAGGAAAATCTAAAGCTTTTTTCCTATATTACATTAAAAATGTTCTCAGGTACACATGTATTGTTTGTACCTGAGATACACCTTTTTAAATTTATATGTGTCTGCCTATACTCTACCGCAACAATGTTTATATTTCTTACCACTTCCACATGGACAAGGCTCATTTCGACCTACTTTTCTTTCTTTTCTTCTAATAGGTTGTTTGGCTGTCTGTTCCCCTCTATTGGTTGAAGTCACCTTGGCAACTCTTTCTCTTTCAATCTTTCTAGCTGGGCGAATATGGTAAAGCGCTCGTAATGTAGCGGCTTGAATACTCTCTGTCATCTCTTCAAACATATCAAAACCTAAGAACTTGTATTCTACTAATGGATCTCTCTGCCCATAAGCACGAAGTCCAATACCTTGACGCATCTGGTCCATGCCATCAATATGCTCCATCCAATTCTGGTCGATAGCTTTAAGTAAAATCACACGCTCTGCTTCACGCATCATTTCATCGTCTTCGAATTCTTTTTCTTTCTCCTCATAGAGACGTACTGCATCTTGATACAAATTATCTTTAAATTTATCTTTTGTCATGGACTCTCTTTCGTCTTCCGTGGTATGGATAGACTTCACCGGTATTATTTCACTTAGTGATTCTAGTAGTCCAGGAATATCCCATTCTTCAAAGTACTGATCATCTCCAGCATGGGCATCTACGGTTCTATCAATAACCTCTTTGATAAGGTTCATGATGAAGTCTCGCATATTATCCCCTTCGAGAACTTTTCTTCTCTCGTCATAAATAATCTCTCTTTGCTCATTCATGACTTGATCATAATCAAGAAGATGCTTTCTAATAGAGAAGTTATTACCCTCTACTTTTTTCTGAGCATTTTCAATAGCGTTGGATAAAATACCTGCTGCAATAGGTTCTCCTTCTGGAAGTCCTAAACGTGTTACTGTATTTTTCATTCGATCCGAACTAAATAAACGCATTAAATCATCATCAAGGGAGATATAGAATATCGATTCACCTGGATCACCTTGACGTCCGGAACGACCTCTTAACTGATTGTCAATACGTCTTGATTCATGACGCTCTGTACCAATAATCTTAAGTCCTCCAGCTTCTATAACACCTTCACCAAGCTTAATATCCGTACCACGACCAGCCATGTTGGTAGCAATGGTTACGGCACCGAATTGTCCAGCCATAGCTATAATATCAGCCTCTTTTTCATGGAATTTTGCATTAAGGACTTTGTGTTGAATGCCTTTTTTCTTAAGACGTTTACTAAATTCTTCTGATGACTCAATGGTAATCGTACCCACTAGAACAGGTTGACCCTTTTCATGAGCTTCGGCAATATCATTAACAACAGCTGTTACTTTTTCTTCATGTGATTTATAGACTTGGTCAGCATGATCTTTTCTAACAATAGGCTTGTTAGTTGGTATCGCCACTACGTCCATACCATAAATCTGACGGAATTCTTCTTCTTCCGTTAAAGCTGTACCTGTCATACCTGATTTCTTATTGTATCGATTAAAGTAATTCTGGAAAGTAATGGTTGCAAGTGTCTTACTCTCTCTTCTTACCCGTACGGTTTCTTTTGCTTCAATGGCTTGATGTAAACCATTGGAGTATCGTCTTCCTGGCATGAGACGACCCGTAAATTCATCTACGATGAGGATTTCATCTTCTTTCACCACATAATCTTTGTCACGATACATGGTGTTATGTGCTTTTAACGCTAAAATAACATGATGTTGAATTTCCATGTTCTCTGCATCGGCTAAGTTTTCTATTTGAAAGAATTCCTCTACTCGTTTGATACCATCTGCAGTCAAAGAAACAGATTTGGCTTTTTCATCAACAACGAATTCACCTTCTTCTTGAATCTCTTCATTTAATAATGCACTCATTTTCGATACTTCACCAATGACACGTCCTTTTACAAGGCGTCTGGCAATGATATCTGCTTGTTGATACAAATGTGTGGATTTACTACTGTTTCCTGATATAATAAGCGGTGTTCTAGCCTCGTCAACAAGAACAGAGTCAACCTCGTCAATGACAACATAATTAAGTTCTCGTTGCACCATTTCTTTTTGATAAATAACCATGTTATCTCTTAGGTAATCAAAGCCGAACTCATTGTTGGTACCATAAGTAATATCACAGTTATAAGCTGCTCGCCTCTCTTCATTATCTATACCATTAACAATAACCCCAACTGTTAAGCCTAAAAATTCGTGGATTCGTCCAATGTTCTCAGCGTCACGTTTTGCAAGATAATCGTTAACTGTAACCACATGAACCCCTTTGCCATCTAAGGCATTAAGGTAAGCGGCAAGTGGTGCCACATAGGTTTTACCTTCACCTGTTTTCATCTCTGCAATTCGCCCTTGATGCAAGATAATGGCACCAACTAACTGGACAGGATATGGTCTAATGTTCTCTTCTGTTACACGAATCGTTGCTTCTCGTACAACAGCATAAGCTTCTACAAGTATATCATCAAGGGTTTCACCTTTTTGTAATCTTTCCTTAAATACTGCTGTTTTCATTCTTATTTGTTCATCTGTTAGTTTCTGTATCTCAGGTTCTAACGCTTCTATCTGCTCAACTAATGGCATAATTCTCTTAATCTCACGGTCACTGTGTGTCCCGAATATTTTATTAAATATTTTCATATCTATATTCACCTCTAATTAATATCGTATCTTCAGGGATAGTCTAAAAAAACTATCATAGTTTATTGTAACATTCTACATGCTGATATTCAACTTATTTTGACATATATTCCCATAATTAATAACTATAAAAATACACATCTACGCTAAACACTATAAGTTGTTTTTAGCAAGAAATGCCTTTATTATTCATCTTACTTAAGATAACCTTATAAGATGTAAACACCTGACTGTTTACAAAATTGTTATCCTGGTCATAGGATATTAAGTCAATACTATCATAAACAGGTTGTATAACCTGATCTTGATTAAGGTTCGTCAGCGCACACCATCGTTCATCTGACATTCGTTCACTATTATTTGTTAATCTTATAGAATCTATTACCCCTTCATTAAGGGCTGTAAAATCTTCTTGTTGGTAGCGGTCATACGCCATGATTTGAATAGGATTAAATATTTTTCTATGAATCAATTGTCCAATACAACTGCATAGCTGTTTAAAACGCTCTTTATGTTGACGAGGCTCATTAAAAGTGACTTCCATCTCACAGATAGCCGCTCTTGTAAGAACATACTCTAGTTCAGAGTATTGTCTATTGGACATGGCTTGTGTATTGACTACAGATGGTATACATATAATAATCCCTAATAATAAGACTAATCGTCTATACGCTCTGTCCATCTAATGACCTCCTTTGCCTTCTATTATAATCTCAAATCCATTCACTGCATCATTCTTCATGTAATTTTTGTTTTCAGTCCTCAATATTTTACCACTATTCCATATAATATTCAATGCCCATGTATCACTTCACTTTATTTCCAATGATATTTTTTGTTTTCTGGCTACTTTATGACTCTATCTTTTAATATTAAACGATGTAAATTAAAATAATATGATATGTAACAATATTTTTAAAACCTATTTTGTTCTTATTATATAATATACTTGGCTATTATTTTACTTTCAAGTAAATAATATGATATAATGACCAAGCATTGAATGTAACATGTACGGAAAACACCAATTATGAAAGGTAGATAAAATGAATAATTATAAAATGGAAATTGCATATGATGGTAGACGCTATAAAGGATGGAAGCGTGATAAACGTGACCATGCCGATAAATCCATCCAAGGTAAATTAGAAGAGATTCTTAAGAAATTATATGAGACAGATATTGAAGTTATCGGGGCTGTTAATACAGATGCAGGTGTTCACGCTCTCGGACAAGTAGCTCATTTTAAAGCTCCTAGCAATAAATTAACACCTGATGAAATCTTAGATTATATTAATGAATACCTTACCGATGACATTATTGTAAAATCCATCGAAAGTGTTGATGAACGTTTTCATAGTCGATTAAATCTTAAGAACGCAACTTATGTGTATCGCTTATGGAAATTAGACGCTAAGGATATTCTTCTATTTGAAAGACATCAATCTTATCGTATGAAAGAAACTTTAAATGTAAAGGGCATGCAAATGGGTGCTGCTAAATTAGTAGGTACACATGATTTTGCTGCTTTCACCAGTCGCAGTAAAAATAAGAATTCTACAAAAGAACTACAAGATGTTTCCGTTGTTGAAACAGATAATGAAATACTCATTACCATGAGTGGTAGAAATTTTCTTGTGAACATGGAACGCATTATTGTTGGTACACTTATACAGATAGGTACGGGGCAACGCCAGCTTAGTTCTATTGATAAAGCCTTTACCACTTTGAGTAAAGATTGTGTAGGACACAAAGCTATGTCTCATTCGCTGTGTCTTATGAACGTTGATTATGCATAACAACCAAAAGGAATAGAATTATTATGTTAACCCCATACCATAAGTATGGGGTTATGAATTTCCCCCTTATTCACCAAGTATATATCTTACAAATTCAATATTTGTAGTTGACCAAATATCATCTCTTGATAATTTTTCCAAGCATTTCTCGAATTCATCCCATTTTTCTTCCGTATTGAATTCTTAACTATGCCCCCATACATATAGTAGTTTTGCATTCTCAACTTAGTTGGTCCTTCAGCTTGTATAACAGCTGATGGATGTATACTTGGTTTACTCACGAACCAAGTATCCATTCTTGACGAAGGATTAGAGTTTATTTTGATTCCAGTATAGATTCATACTATACTAATCTTTTTTTAATCCAGCCCCACATAAAGGAATGATTACTTTACCAGCTAATTCACGATTATTTTCATTACAATAGTTTAAGAATCCTGCAAAGGTTGCTGCAGTAGTGGGTTCTACATAAAATCCTTTTTCAGCTAGGTATTTTCTTGTTTCTATAATTTTATTTTCTGGAGCTATAATGATTTCACCTTCTGTAGCTCTAACAGCTTCTAATATTTGATTTCCTCTCATTGGCTTAGCAATGGCGATTCCTTCAGCTAAAGTTCCTGTATTTGTAACTTCATCAACAGAATGTTTTCCGTCTTTAAAAGCTTTATATATAGGGGCACAGTGCTGAGATTGAACTGCAATAATTTTCGGCATTTTTTCTATTAAACCTAAATCAAATAATTCTTTGAATCCATAATAACAACCTAATAGAAGAGTACCGTTTCCTACTGGAATTACTACTGCTGCAGGTATTTCTCCATTTAGCTGTTCATAGATTTCATAGGCATAGGTCTTTGTACCTTGGTAGAAAAATGGATTATAAACATGGCTGGCATAAAAGCCTTCTCCATTTTCTACTGCATTTAAGGCTGCCTTTGCAGTATCTTCTCTAGTTCCTTTAACTATATGAACTTTTGTACCATGGGAAGAAATTTGCTTAATCTTTTTAGAAGAAGTCCCCTCAGGAACATAAATATCACATTCTATGCCTGCTCTACTTGCATAAGCTGCTATAGAATTTCCAGCATTACCACTGCTATCTTGAATAACTTTTTTAATTCCAAGTTCCTTAGCTTTAGCAATTAATACTACAGCACCTCTATCTTTAAAGGATAGGGTGGGCATTAAGTAATCAACCTTTAGAAGTAAATTAGGATTGTCTTTATCAAGTGGTACAATAGGAGTTAAACCTTCACCCATAGTAAGGTCTTTCCATAAATTAAAACTATCATCAAAAGGAAGAACGTTTAAGTATCTAAATAAGCTCCATTCATTACTTAAAATATTTTCTTTTGAAAATGTAAAATCAAATTTTTCAAGGTCTAATAACCCTCCACATTCACATCTAAAAACCTGTGTTTTAGGGTCATATATCTTTCTACATTCGCTGCATATATATTTCGCTGACATAATATCCTCCCTTAAACCATTTTATAGTTATACTTGTCTAAAATAGATTTTGGAAATTCCATGCGAGCAGTCATCAATGGATCAACTACTTGACAAATTTTTAAATCTCCAACTAGCGACAAAAGCATTCCGGCTTCATAAATGTCCATATTTAATTCATTAATTAAAAACTTGTGCATGTTGATTATTACTTGCTTTGCAGCTTCATCTAGAGTCTTTTTAGATGCTATAGTTATAATATGTTCTCCTTCAACTACCATTGGTAAAGGCAATTCTTTGCTTTTTATTACGTCGACTTTTGCTATAACTTCACCATCTACTTCTAATCCACATATAACAATTTCTCCATCTGACATTACTGCATGTAAATCGCCAATGGATAACAATCCACCCTTAGCATTTACGGGTAAATATACTGTAGAATCTTTGACTATTCTCTTACAATCCATATTTCCACCATGCATATCAGGCACAGTTGTTTTAACATCTTCACCTTCAGGTGCTACTCCAATTACACCTATCATTGGGTTTATAGGTATTTGGACTTTTTCATTGAAAATAGCCTTATTATCTTCTATAGGAATAATTTTAGATTTTGATTCTTTAAAAAATTCTCCCAAAACACCACTATTCGGTCTTACTGCCATAACCCCTTTATCATTTACCTTTATATCAATAATTTCTACTTTTAAAATATCGCCAACTTCTGCTTCTTCAATATATAATGGTCCTGTTGCTGGATTGTTTAATTCATTTTTTATAGTACTAAATAACTGGTCCTCACTCTTAATTTGATTATTATAGCAATCATAGGTTTCAAAAATAATTGTTTCACCTGAATTTATTCTTGCAACTGGCTTATGTTTTTTTGACATGGTAAATATAGAATTTTCTCTTTCTATTCTTTTCATTTTAATAACTCAACTCCTTTTCTTTAAGATTCAATGGCAGTTTTTCTAATTTCATCTAAGTAACTATAAACAGTTACTTTAGAGATATTTAGTTTAGTAGCAACTTTTTCAATAGCTCCCTTGATTAAGAAGATTCCTTTTGCATCCATAAATTGAATTAATGAGATTTTATCCTTTCTTTTCAAGTTATCTATATCTACATTTCCTACAATTTTATCTATTAAATCATCGACAATTTCCATTACATTATCAAAAGGTTCTATATCATTTTCTACTTTTACTTGCTCTACATTCAAGAGGTCTTCGAAAAATTCTTTCATGTCTTTCATTGAGTTTTTTATGTGATCTACATCATAATTTACACACAAGGCTCCGATTACGTCATTTTTGGAACTTCTGATTAGAGCAGTAGAAGATTTTATTTCTTTTCCATCTTCGGTAACAATTTTATAATTTGCAGCACAATCATTCTCGAAATTTCTTGATAATAAAACCTGTTTAACTAAGTGGTCAAAAGCTTCACCAACCTTTCTTCCTGTTACATGATTATTAACAGTATAAACTACAGAATTTTGAGGAATGGATAAATCATGAATAACAACTTCACAATTTTTTCCAAAAGTTTTTGCTATTAAATTGGCGATAGGAATATATTTTTCTAAATCTTTACTAATATGAATCAACAAATCACTTCCTTTTTACAATTTTTATAAAATATTATAGGTTAAGCTCAAAAATCAATAAAAAAATATATGAAATCAACGAAAAACAAAGGTTTATATCTATTATTATATAAAAAAATATATGAAAGTCAATATTTATTTATATAATAATAATCAACTTTCATTTTTGAAAGATAACCTTTGTTTTGTAAGGAAAATCGATTTCACTTTTAAAGTAGCATTGTTAAAATAAATTATAACATCACATAAACTATGTTTATTTATCGACGGGGGTATATAAAGATAAACTTCAAAAAAAGTTTTTAGATAACGTTTACAGATTTACATGGTATTGCTTCTGTGGCATTGCTATATGCCTGATAGGAATTTACAAACTTTTCCTGATAGTACCCACCCATTTGTTCCTGCTTCAAAATCATCTACTACATGTATCATTTGATTAGACGCTTCAAAAAAATACCCACTTAATAGTAAGTGGATATTTGAAAGGGTAGTCCTTATAATAATTATTCTAGATTATGTCTTATGACCAACATGAACTTACCAGCAGATTACTCAGTTTTAAGTAATGACCATAACACGTATTATAGATTTTGCTTCTTTCTGCATTCGGTTCATGGGTTCTTTGAATCGTCACCGTTTTCTTGATTGCCTCTTCAAAGTCCTTGTAAATACCCACGCCAACACCTGCAAGAATGGCAGCCCCTAGCGTAGTAGCATGATCCGAATAAGGCACCTCAATGGTTCGACCTGTAATATCTGATTTTAGCTGAGTCCAAACATGGCTGTTAGCACTGCCACCTACACTTGAAAGCTTACCGACTTTGACGCTTGTTTCTTCGGCTGTTTCCAAATTATGTCGTAGAGCATATGCTACGCCTTCCATGGTACTTCTAATCATATGTGCTCTTGTCTTATCAAAGGATAATCCATAGTACACACCTTTGGCTTTACTATTCCAAAGAGGCGACCTCTCTCCCTTCATATAAGGTAAGAAAATGATATCATCACTACCAGGCGGAATACTATCAGCTTCTTCACTCATAATTGCAAAGGGGTTGCTATCTTTTTCTATGGCTTCTTGTTGTTCTGCATGACCAAATTCCCTGTTAAACCAATTCAGTGTACCACCGCCACCCGTTGTACCCCCCTGTAGTAACCACATATTGGGTACAACATGATAACCAAGAATCAATTGAGGGTGGATAACAGGTTTGCCAAGTGCAATACTCATGCCACCAGCCTGCCCACCTTGCTCTTGGGTTTGTCCTTCATGAATAACGCCAGCTCCAAGTGTACAACAAGCAGCATCCAATCCACCAGCAACAACGGGCGTTCCAACACTCAAACCTGTCGCTTTTGCCACTTCTTCTGTTACATGGCCCACAATATCATGACATTGCATGAGTGGTGCCATTAAATCTAATGAGATCCCAAGTGAATCGGCAATCTTTTCATCCCATTTTCCTGTTTTTATATTAAAAAAATGAAATCCATAGCATTGTGAGTACTCTTGAGAAAGCTTACCTGTTAACTTTAAGGCTATATACGCATTACTTTGAATAAATTTATCCGTTTTCTTATATAGATCTGGCATGTTTTCTTTTAACCATAACATTTTTGGGGTAATATAAGCTGGGTCAACAGGATTTCCACTCAACGCAATGAGCTCTGCTTCATCCAGTATCTGTTTCATCCAATTCGCTTGTTTTTCAGCCCTTCTATCTAGCCAAATCATAGCAGGATGTAATACATGACCTGATTGATCAATAGGTATACAAGCCCAACCTGTGCCATCGATACCTATTCCTTTAATGCATGTAGGATCAATGTCTCTTTCCTCTAACATAGTAGCAATACCTTCTTGAATGACTTGCCACCATTCTTCTGGCTTTTGCTCAACGTACCCCTCCGCTGGATAATAGGTATTATAAGCTTTCGTTATACTACAAACCACTTGACCTGTGATATCAAAAATAGTCATTTTACATCCTGATGTCCCTTGGTCGATAGCTAATAATAAGTCTTTCATTAAACAACAACACCTTTTTTAAGAATTATGTTTGCATATAATGATGTTTCACCTGTTGCTACAACTGCATAGGCTTTTTTAGCTCTTTCATAAAATGCAAATCTTTCTTCATTGGCAATTTTCTTTTGACCTTCTTTTTCTTTTATGATGGCTTTGTAAGCGTCCCAAATTTCTGGTACATAGGTGTCCCCTTTTACAACTTCCATTAAAGCAACGGGTTCATCCACATATATATCTAAGGGCATTAATTCTAAAACTGCTTCCAATACTTCTGGTACACCATGACCATCCAAGCGAACTAATCGCTGAGCCATTGCTGCTGCTGGAAAATTACCATCGGATATTACTATTTCATCGCCATGTCCCATTTCCATTAGTATCTTTAATAATTTGGGTGATATAATACTTGGGATGTTTTTTAACATATCGCCTTCATCTCCTCATACATTTTATTTACTATCATTGTAATTATCTCGTTTAATGGCTTCTACTTGATTAAAGTATTGGTCAACCAATTGTTGTTCCACATAGCCTGTTTGTGAAAATAGGGTATTGGTTGTTCCACAAGCTATACCCATCTTCACCATATCTACCTGACTCAGATCTCTGGAAATAGCAACGGCACATCCTGCAACAAAGGAATCGCCTGAACCAACTGTGTTGACAACATCCACTGAAGGATTCGTAAATGTATATACACCGTCCTCAAGTCCAGCAATACAACCGTCTTTACCTCTACTTATAATGGGTACTTCAATTCCCATTTGTTTAAAAAATTTTATAGCGTCAATAAGTCCTTGTTCAGTGGTGACATCTTGATGGTATATATCTTTTATTTCATCCACATTCGGTTTAATCATATAAGGCAGTGCCTTTATACCTTCTAAGAAGGCTGCTGAACTTGTGTCTAATATGACCTTTTTACCTTGAGCTTTAGCAATATCAACTAATAGTGTATAAAAATTACTTGGTAAGCCCTTGGGCAAACTACCCGATATGGTGACAACTTTCACATCATTTAACATGCCCCCATAGGCACTTACATATTTTTTAGCCTCAGCTTCTGATATGGTTGGACCAGCTTCTAAGACTTCCGTGCTTTTTTTATTAACAGGATCTGACACATTAATGCATATCCGTGTATCTCCACTAATGTTCACAAATCTACTTTCAATATGCAGTTCTTCCACCTTGGTTTTAATATAGTGACCATTAGAACCACCTAATAAACCAGTTGCTGCTACATCTGCACCTATTAACTTTGCCACCCGTGCAACATTCAGTCCTTTACCACCTGCAGAGGCAATCGTCTTACTGGGACGATGCACCTCTCCTAGCTGGTAATTGTCAACCATATAGATTTTATCAATAGCAGGGTTCATTGTAATTGTTAGAATCATACAAACACCTCTATAACTCGTCAGCTAATCCATTTGAACCACACAGTCTGATTTTTTGCTTGACTACTTCTTTAACAGCATCTCTTGCGGCTCCCATATAGTTTCTTGGATCATTCTCATCTTTATTTTTTTCAAATGTGTAAACAATTGCTTTTGCCATAGGATTTTTTAACTCTGTAGCTATATTTACTTTTGCAATACCTCTTTTTATGGCTTCTTTTATACTGGCATCAGGCACACCCGATGCACCATGTAATACTAGAGGTACATCGACAATAGCTTCTATTTGAGAAAGTCTTTCAAAGTCAAGTTTAGGTTCACCTTTGTACATACCATGTGCGGTTCCTATAGCAATCGCTAATGTATCAATACCCGTATCTTCAACGAATTGCTTGGCTTCTGATGGTACTGTTAACGCGGCTTCATCTTCATTAACAAACATATCATCTTCGACGCCACCAATTTTACCGATTTCACCTTCAACTTGCATACCAACAGCATGTGCCATTTCTGTCACGCGTTTAACCAACTCTACATTTTCTTTATAGTCAAGATGAGCCCCGTCAATCATAACGGATGTATAGTTATTCCGTATACACTGAACAATTGTATTAAAAGAAGGACAATGATCCACATGAAGTGCTACTGGAATATCATACATATCAGCAGCCTTTTTTACGATAGCACCTATATATTCAATACCTGCATGTTTTAGAGTTCCAGGTGTTGTTTGAATAATAACAGGAGACCTTTCTTCACTTGCACCTTCAATAACTGCTTGAATGGTTTCTAGATTATGGATATTAAAAGCTGCTATAGCTACTTTCTTTTCTTTTGCCTTTTGGATTAATTCTAATGAACTTACTAATGGCATATGTATACCTCCTTGGGATTATAATTGTATGATGATTTTTCCAGAAACTTTTTTTGCTTCTATGGCTTCAAATGCAGACCAAATTTCTTCAAGTGTAATAACGCGATCAATAAGTTTTTCTACCTTTATTTGTCCTGTGCCAAGATAGTGTGCTCCTAGAGTCCATTCTTTACCTGGATATGGTGCTGAGTAAGACATCCAAGAACCGCGTACCGTTAATTCTTTTCTATTCATATGCTCAAATTGTTTCGGTTGAATGGTAAAATCTACGTGAGGTGTGCCAATATACATGACACTGCCTTTATTGGCTGCAATTTCCAAACAAAGCATTTCTGTAAAAGGTACGCCTGCTGTTTCAAGAACCATTTCGAACCCTTTTCCATGGGAATACGCCTTAACTTTTTCGCTAATATCATCCGTCATGGTATTAATAACATGAGTAGCTCCTAACTCTTTTGCTACTTGAAGTCTTTCATCATCGATATCAAATACTGTGATATCTTTCGCACCCATTATTTTGGCACATTGTAAAGTCAATAATCCAATGGTTCCCATCCCAGTTATAGCAACTCTAGTCATTGGTTTAAAATCCATTACAAATAATCCATGTAACGCTACAGTAATGGGTTCAAGGAATGACCCCTGTATATAGGACACTGTGTCTGGTAGCTTCACCACATTGATTTCTGGAGCTTTTACATATTCAGCCCAAGCACCATACTCTCTTGAACCAATAAAACTATACTTTTTACATAATGCATGATTGCCACTCAGACAATCTTCGCATGTATGGCAAGGTTTTAAAGGTGCCACTGATACTTTATCCCCTGTTTGTACACAGGTTACTTTAGCGCCAATCTCTACGACTTCACCAGAAAATTCATGTCCAAATACATTTGGAAAATAATGAGAAGCTGTTCCTAGAACCCGAGGAATATCTGACCCACAAACCCCTGACGCTTTTACTCTTATTAAAACTTCATTCTCATTGATAATAGGTTTATCAATATCTTCTACTCTAATGTCTTTTTGCGCATGTAATACAGCTGCTTTCATGGCTAGCTCCTCTCTAATCTATTGCTCAATTTTTCCATCTAGATCCCATAAATCTTCCCATGTTTGATTATCTTTCCATAAGAAAACTTGACCTTTAATTAAACGACAGTTTTTATCGATTTTAGAGATAGCTTCCATTTCTTCATCTGTTAATAAATCTTTTGTTGCACACTCTAAATTGCTTAAATATTCATGTCTTCTTACTGAAAATGGAATAGGAATTTGACCTCTTTGAGTTGCCCATTTAATACATACAACTGCTGGGTGAACGCCAAGTCGCTTAGCTGCTGCAACAATAACTGGATCTTCAATATCCACTGTGTCATTCTCCGTTTTATCTCTATCTGGACGAGTTGGTGATCCAATAGGACAGAAGCCAATAGGTTGAATGTGATTCTCCATGCAATAATCAAATAATTCCTGCTGTTGGAAATGAGGATGTTGTTCCATTTCATTTACTGCTGGTTTAATTCTTGCATCTCTTAGCAATAACTCGAATTTTGCTTTTGTCATATTTGACGTACCGATATTTTTAACCAACCCCATATCCACTAATCTTTCCATTTGTCGCCATGTTTTCATGAAATTCTCGTGTATGTATGGGCTTGCATTCTCGCTTCTTGATTCCACTGAGCAACCAGGAGCATGATAGTTAGGGAATGGCCAGTGCACTAAATATAAGTCTAAGTAATCGAGTTTTAGATCTTTTAATGTTTTAGCTACCGATAAGAGAACATCCCCATCACCATGCATATCATTCCATACTTTTGAATTGATCCATAACTCTTCTCGCTTAATACCAGCTTTCATTGCAATGTCAAGTGATTCTCCAATTTCTTTCTCGTTCCCGTATACAGAAGCACAATCAATATGCCTATAACCTACGGAAATAGCTCCTAATACAGCATCACCGATTTCATCAGCAGTGAATCTATCAGAGCCAAATGTTCCGATACCTACCACTGGAATCTCGTCGCCTGTACGTAATTTTTTCTTTGGGATTAACTGAGGGTCTACAGCATCTGGTGCAATTTGAAAGTTTGTTCTTAAATTATTTTCCATTTTTCATCTACTCCTTTTATTAATTTAGTTGTTTTTTGTTCTGTTTATATTTTACAGCTTAACATTTAGCTTGTTTTTATTAAAATATAGCTAAACGTTTCGCTTTAATTGAAATAATATCAACCATGATATATAAATAGGACTATTTATATATTGGTTGACACTGATTCTTTAATATGAACTTTTGTTTTCAAGCGATATACTGCTGGAAAATCTGAATAATCATTATTTAATCTTTTTAACATAAGTCTTGCAGCCGTTTCCCCAATTTCTTTCATGGGTTGCTCAACAATAGATAATGGTGGACGAACCACTTTTGCCATTTGAATATTATCAAATCCAATTAACGATAATTCATGAGGAATGCTAATATTTAAATCATTCACTGCCATAATTGCACCAATTGTCATTTCATAATTAGTGACTAATATGGATGAAGGTGGATTATCCATTTCCCATAGATCAACAAGGGCTTTATAGCCACTTTCTACTGTATAATCGCCATTTCTGATCAAACTTTCATCTATATCTATATCATAATCATGATGTACGCGAACATAGCCTTTTTTTCTTTCATCTGCAGTATACGTATTATCGGGTCCACATATGATGCCTATTCGCTTATGTTTTCTAATAATAAGTTCTTCAACTGCTTGGTATGAAGCATTCAAGTTATCTGCAAGAACAATATCACATTCTAAACCTTTTATCATACGATCTAATAAAATAATGGGCGTCTTTTTATCAAGTAATGCCTGTATATGCTCTTTTTCTTCACTATAACTGACCATGATAATGCCATCAACATGTTTATTAAGAAGAAACTCCAGCTTCTTGTGTTCCAATTTTGTATCTTCTTTAAAATCGCATATAATCGTTCCATAACCTTTTTGTTGCAAGATTCCTTCTATAATGGATACAATCGACGTAAAAAATATATTTTCTAGGGATGGTATAAGCACACCAATGGTCATTGTTGTGTTTGTCTTTAATCCTCGAGCAATTTCATTTCGTCGATAATCTAAAGCTTCTATGGCTTCTTGGATAATTCTTTTATTCTCTTCCAGTACATTACCACCATTAATATATTTAGATATGGTTGCTATTGATAATCCTGTATATTTTGCTACATCTTTAATTGTTGAAATACCATACACCTCCATCGCGAAACGTTTCACTATGATTTTATTATAACATATATTTTGTAATTTACAAGTGCTTTATAACCAATTAATGATCAACATGATGATGGGTGTTGATACAATTAGAAACACTGTTGATATAAATACAGCTTCTGACGCTTCCGTAACATGACCCTTGTATTCTTTTGATATAATAACGGTGTTTGCAGCAATTGGCATGCTACATAAGACCACTGCTACCCCTCTAGTCATGCCAGATATACCCATAAATGTCAGCATTATAGCTAATAGGAGTGGAAATATAATCATCTTGAGGAAACAATACACCAATATTTTATACTGACTAAAGATCTTGTTTATTTTTGTATCATACAGTGAGCCTCCTATTACAATCATGGATAATGGTGTGGTTATGTTCCCAAGCATGGTTGTGCCATCCACGATTATCTTAGGAAATTGGATATTCAAAAAAAAGAGAAGCAGTCCAATGACTGTTGCCATTAGACCAGGATTAATAAATTGTTTATATGTCAGTTTTAACTTTCTGGCTCTATCGGAATCTAAGGTGATAAAGTATATGCCTACTGTATACAATAACAAATTATAAGGTATGTTAAATACAGATCCAATAAACAAGGCTTCATGACCCAAAATAGCTAATAACATGGGGTAACCAATGAAACCAACATTGCCAAACATGGCCATAAATCGATACAAGCCTTCATACTTAGCTTCAACGTTTACTATCTTTGGCATGATAAAAGCCATGATCAATAAAAATGTATAGGAAATGATTGCTACGATGATTATGTCCTTAATATCATCTATGACTAGATTATTCCCTCTGCTCATTGCTGATAAAATCATAGCCGGCATGGTTACATAGAATATTAAACGCGAATAATTGGTTATGCCCTCTTCATTAATAATTCTTTTTGCTCTTAAATAAAAACCCAAAAACATAATAGTAAATAAAATGATTACTTGGGATAATACAGCAAGAAAATTCATTGATTCACCTACCTAATGATGCCTATACTATGTCATTTATGGGAGCTTATTACCTGCTGCCCTGTATATCTCATACCATTCTTTCCTTGTCAGCTTCACTTGTGAAGCCTTACAAATATCTTTCAGACGTTTATGATTTGTTGTGCCGACTATTGGCTGTATTTTCGCAGGATGTCTTAGAATCCAAGCAATTGCAATAGCAGTATTTGGCACATTATGAATAGCTGCAATGTCATCTATTTTATGGTTTAGTTCTGGGAATTTATCGTTATTTAAAAAGACGCCTTCAAAGAAACCATACTGGAAGGGCGACCAGGCTTGTATGGTAATATCTTTTAATCGACAGTATTCCAATATACTTCCATCTCGATCAATGGACGAATCAATTTTCATGTTCACATTTAAGCCAGAATCAATCATTCCCGTATTGGTTATACTTAGCTGTAGCTGATTAATCATAATTTTATTTTTTAAATACTTATTAAGTAACTCTATTTGCATAGGGTTTTGGTTGCTTACGCCAAAATAGCACACTTTTCCACTTTCGTTAAGCGTTGAAAAAGCTTCAGCAACCTCTTCAGGTTCCATGAGTGTATCTGGTCGATGAAGCAAGAGTGTATCGATATAATCAGTCTGCATACGCTTTAAGCTATCATCTACAGATTGTAAAATATGCGCCTTAGAGAAATCAAAGTACCCATCTCTTATACCGCATTTTGTTTGAATGATTAATTTTTCTCTCATACTTGGATGCATATCAATAGCATCTGCAAAGACTTCCTCTGATCTACCTCCACCATAAATATCAGCATGATCGAAATAATTGATTCCTTCTTCAAGAGCAGTATTAATAAGTCTAGATGCTTCATTTTTTGAAAGATTGTTTATTCGCATACACCCTAAAGAAATCTCGGATGCGCTTATCTTTCCATTACCAATGTTTATCTTGTTCATGGTTTACACCTATCTTTCTATATCAGTCTTATTATGTTATTCCAATTTATTAGAATGATATAATAATATCCCAAAAAACCATAAATGTCCAAGGTACTTTTAACATAGTTATGGTTTTTTGAGAATTCACCTCAACACATTGGTGCTATTCATATTGTATTTCTATCATCTGATGACCTTTCACTTCTGGAATGATAAATTTTATTCGATTCCCCTCGACTACAAAGCTTATATGCTTATTTTCTGGTACATATTGGATATGCTTTACTTTTTTATCCATACGCATAGATACTGGAATATTGTATAGTGGGATTATACAATCAACGACTTCAATCGCTCTGGCTTTTCGTTGGGGAATGTAGTGTAATAAATGTAATACAAATCTATTGTATTCATTCTGATCATTAACTGTTGTTTGCAACGTAGGTGGTCCATCATGTCTTAATATGGGGTCTTTTAATAATATATCCACTGCATTAAGTATCATTTGTTTAACCCATGGTGGTGCATATTCTTTGTAAATAGCAAACATAGGATGAGCCATATAAATACAATGATTATTTTTTAATACTGCTACTGAACTTTCTTGCCCTGAAGAAGGCGCTTGTCTATGGGCACAAAAATGTTCTTGTGTTCGATAGAAATAAGGTTCAATTATATTGTACACGATATCTTCATCATGAATTGCACTAACTTCGATGGCTTTTGAATACATCATGTATTCTGTATCATGAAGCCCTACGGCCATTTCACCTTTTGGAATGACATAGTCTCCATAGTGGTTCCTCCAGTAAAATTGACCTCTTACAAGATTACCTTCTTCATCTTTCGTCTGCTTTTCATTGAGGCGTACCCCTAATTTATCAAATACAAAATCTTGTTTCAGCGGATCTAATCCTGATTCAAATGTAGCAATAATTTTCCCACCATTGTCCACATATCTATTAAGCTTTTTGCCAAGTTTATCATTAATGACAACTTGATCTGCTAGGATAATTAATTTGTATTGACCAAAATCACTATAGGAGTCAAGTATATCAAATTGATGGCCAGCTTCTTCTAAGATCTTTGCTGCTGCTATGCCGATACCACCAGGTGCTTCAAATTCATTTGGTGTAAATAATCCAATGTCGACTACTGGTAGAACACCATCACACCAAGGCTCTTTTTCTTCTACTTGTTTGTATACTTTTCCTATAAGGTTATATGTATGTTCACATAATTTTCCAGATGGTAACATTTGATCACCAATTAGACACTTAGCTCCATATGATAATAACTTAAAGCACTCATACTCTAAAGCTTCTTGGCTTTTAAAAGTATGAAAATCAGCCCATGCCGTATGAAATTTACCGGTTTGTCCAATGTAATCAAGTCCTAGTGTACGATCAAATCTGGAACGAAGTAACATGGTATTATATCCTTCTGGATTTCCAGATGGTAAGGCGTCAAATTCTAAGTGTGTGAAGCCAGCTAAAGAACCCCTATTGCCTTGTCGTACACAACCATTATTATAGTAAATACTGATACTGTCATCTCTTGATCGAATATAATGGCTCATTTCATTAATAAAATCATTCACTTTTTCGAATTGATATTTTCTTACATCCTTTTTATCGTCAACATGATAACCTCGTTCTTTCATAATTTGCTTACATGTATCGCAATAACACTCTGTATCCCATACGATATCATAAAACAAGCCATCAATCTCTTTACCAAATGTTTCAAAAATATCTTCTGTTAAATCAATTAAATATTGTCTATATGGTGAATTGAGACAAAAATTAGTATAGAACCCAATAGGAGATGCTTTGGGCGGTACAATACTTCCATCCTCTGATCTACATAGCCATTCAGGATGTTCTTTTGACACAACATGATCCCACATAGCCGATATATAGATGGGTACTTTAATACCATGCTTGTGACATATTTCAATCTGTTCCTTTAATAAATTTTTATTTTTTAAATTCGGATGAACTTTTTCAGGAAATTTTTTTGAATCATAATATAACCACCCATGATGACAACGTGCAAAACAAGAAACTGAATTGACATGGGCATCTGTTAATGTTTTCGCGAATTTTTCTTTATCAAAAGCGTGAGCTACGTTATCTATTAATTCACTGGTATGAAAATCCAAGTGAATTTGTCTAAATCGCAAATGATGCATATATATCGCCTCCATATATGTAATAGTTGATGATAGCTTTTTTCTTCTTTATTGGAATTAATATTCTACTATAGCGCCTTAACTCTTTAGCCCTACTAATGCCTTAAGCTAAATAACACTATTTGCTTTCAATTTTGCCCCAACTTTACGTAAGATTATATCATCCTTAGGATCCAGTGAACCATCTGGTCTTACTCCAATATTCATGCAAAAATTGGCTCCTACACTTATTGTTTCTACTAATTGATCATAGACTTCATCTACTGTTTTATGTTTACCTTGTGTTGAATATCCCCATGAGATGGGATCATATATCATGGTTGTGCAAACTTCTATTTTTTTATGTGGTACTTCATCTATCTTGCCTAATCTACTGACTTTTTTCTGGTGCTCTGATGTGGATTCACTGATATCATCAGCTTTTTTAGGAATATAATGTTCAGGTGTAAAATAATCTTCTGTTCCAAGTAACCCCTGTTTATATGAAACCAAAATATGAGGAGCTAGACTATGTATATGATCATAGAATTCTTGAAGTTTGAATTTTTCTACATCCCCACTATCTGGAACTGCTTGACCATCAAGCCATATTCCTGCAACGTCTGGAAATTTTTTGACTAATTCAGTTACCTGCTTTTTCATCCAGTCAATATAGATATCCAGATTATGTTCTTCCCCATAAGCATAAGATGGCTCAGGTGGATTATACTCAGGTCCAATGTCACTCTCCCTTCAATTCATCTAAAAATATATTTATCTATAGATATTTGTCTGTTACCACCACTCATAACCTTTTTTGCTTTTGTCTCTTCCTCGTGAATAAACAATTTCATCCGTAGGGTTATATTCAAGTTTTTTTAGGGCTTCTGGAAACGATTGGGTTATACCGATTTTACTTTGGTCTATAGGTATAAATCCTAATGTAAGTGCAGGTGATTCTGGTAGTAATGAAAAATCCTCCTTTTCAATATCCTTGAATAATGGGTCAGCACATATACTGTTTTGTTCAATACCCATTTTTTGATAGGTTTCAATATGATTTTTTGCATACTCTTTATCACCAGCACAATAAAATACATTATTACTCACTTTACAATGATGTGGATATGTTGCTTCATCCGATATTAAATACCCCTTACCGTAAAATGTTGCATCGTTACCGCTCTCATAGTAAATATTGTTTTGTAATAAAGAACCATATGCTTCTTTTTCATCTGGATAAGAGGCAAATTTAACATAACCAATATCTACATTTGTGTCTATGAAAATATTGTTTATTAGATGATTATAATTTTTTCTAACAACTGCACTGATATTGCACATATATACAATATTACCTACCATAGTTGTTCCACATTGCCAATCATCTACTCGTATAGCAGAGGACGCACTATACGTTGCAAGATGATGTATATAATTATTCTTAATGATATTACCTGTCCCTGCTCCAGATATATTTAATGCCGAGCCATCACCAATTTTTTCAAGAACTCGATATATTTCATTGTTTTTTACAATGTTATCACGTGTATGTAAGAAGGGAAGGTAACGTTCCATCTCTGTTTTTTTCCAATTAATTGCCTTATCTATCTCATGCCATCTTATGGTGCGTGAAGCTTCATCAAAATCATGTTCTCGATTACGTAAAATAGTTACACGAACACCACATAACCCTATACCTTTACGTGCACTGTGGTGAATTTTATTATGTTCAATGATGTTATGGCCACTCTGCCATAGGAATATACCATGTCCATGCCATATAACCTCTCCACATCTTGTTATAATATTATTTCTAATTGTATTATAACCATTGACATCTTTAGTACCTGGTCCATAACCACATAGCAATATACCCATTGAACCAATATCATCTAATAAGTTATTTTCAATGGTAATGTCTTTACAATGAAGATCAAGTCTTATAGCTGTACCACTTGTTGCATAGAAATGACAATTTGTTAATGAACAATTTTCAGCTCCACGAAATCGGAAGATTGCTGTATCTTTGTCGAACATTTCCCAATCGTGCTGAATACCTGAACCTTTATAATCTTTACTTGTTTGGTCACGTCTACCATGCTTAAAGGTTAATCCTTTGAAATGAAGAAATTGTACTGGAATATCCTTCTGCCCATTATAATCAATCTCTCCATTAATCCTAATAAATTCCTTAAGGCAAGGTATTAGGATATTTTCACTTGGTTTATCTTCATGAGGCCAGTAGTATATTTCCCTCTTTTTTGTATTAACACACCAACTGCCTGGCGTATTTAGATGGTCAATAGCATTTTCAACCCTTATTCCTCTGCTTTTGGCACAAAGTGGCGCAGTAGCTTCAATATCTAACCATGCCCTATTATTCTCTAAATCGATACTTCTTAGAGGACGAAGGTTAACCGTCCATGGCACAGCCATAAATCGAAGTTCAATGTCATGTATATTTTCCCATGCACGAAGGGCCCCCTCTGGAAAATCTACTCGTCTCAATAAATCTCTATTTTCATCATGAGCAACATTTAGACTATCTACGCCCTTATATTCAATGTCCATGGTAGGCATAAAGAACTTTCCACATGTACGCTTTAATCTTATATCACCATCATACATGGTTAATACCGTATCTATTCCTGCTGGTATGGATGCCTTCCATACCTTACCTTCTGCTTCTATTGGTAAACCTTCTGGGTAATGGACAATCTTTTCCCATGATTCTACCTTTATACCCGAGCTAAAAACTGGGGTTTCATTTGGGTATGCTTCATAGGTGATGACCCTATCACGACTACCACCATCTTCCAAAGTAAAGACAATGGTCTTATCTACTAAATAATTACCTTCTCTTATGGATACTACTATATTTTTTTCTGAAGTTTTCTAACTCTTTTTTTAGCTTCCTCTAATGTCTTTAAAGGTCCATCTGACCCATCTGTTAATCCATTAGGTATTTTCCCACTCCAATGATCATTACCCAATGTAGATACATATAAATCTGCTTCATAATTATTGTGTTCCATTGAATCATGAATACGCATCATTTTACCTCCTAAGATTTCAAACATGTTTTTCTCTGACCTTTTCATAGATAAGTATAACCATAATATCTATAAATTGAAGGGTTTATACTAATTGAACTGTGGACAATGTTAATTCAACTAGAATAATTAACTTTAAATAACCTACACTTGATGCTCTTTTGTATGGCACCAATATTTCTTAATACCTCTCCCAAAAACGCTGACCTAGTCTATGTTTTTTATCATCCCATTCATCTCTGTAGGTAAACATTAATTCTTTTAACTCTTCCACTACATCTCTATACTCTTCTTTTTCATATAAGTCATTTAATTCCTTGGGATCATTTTTCAAATCAAATAGTTGTGTTTTTTTCAACGCGTCTGTTCGATATTCAATCAATTTATAGTGTTGATTTTTTACGGCTCGCAAAGAATCCGTATAGGCAAAATACAATGTATCTCTAATGCTCTTGTCTTTATCTTTAATTGCGGGTAATAAGCTTTTACCTTCAACGGATACAGGTACTCTAATTCCTAACATATCACATAATGTTGGGTAGATATCCAGAAGATATGTGTAGGTTTCCCTTGTTTCATTTTGAGGTATGTTGGGACCAGCAAAAACTAACGGTACTCTAATGCTATGCTCGTAATGATTTTGTTTTCCAAATAATCCATGTTGACCCATTGCTAATCCATTATCGCCAGCAAAGATAATAATTGTATTATCTAATTCCCCTTTTTCTTCAAGGGCATCTAGAACTCTTCCTACCTGGAAATCAAGGTGTGTAATCATGGCATAATATTCGGCGATTTGTTTTTTTGTATCTTCTTCAGTTCTTGGATAAGGGGCTAATACTTCATCTCTACACTGAAGAATTCCAAAGTCAAAAGGATGTTGCTCTTTAAAATTCTCAGGAATTTCGATACCATTCACATCATACATTTGGAGAAATTCACTTGGCATACTTCTAGGATCATGTGGTGCCATAAATGACAAATACATAAAAAACGGTTTATCGTCATCGTAATTTTGAATAAATTCTGTTGAAATATCCCCAAATAAGTCTGTTGAATGTTTCCCAAATGCCATATGGTCCATAATATTGGTATTCACTTTATTGTGTAACGATGGATTCATACATACCTTTCGCGTTTTATTGTATGCACCTGTAGGGTCGTAATGATATGCAGGTACGTTCCAATGATCCCACATGCCTCCAAAAAATATTTCACCACCGTCGCTAAAACTTCTAGCATAGGCATCTGTACCATTATGCCACTTACCTGTACCAAATGTTCTGTATCCTGATTTTTGTAATGTTTCCCCTAAGGTGATATGATCAACAGGTATCTCCTGTCCTTCATCTTGAATATGGAAAAGTGTTCTTCCTGTATGCAGCATAGCACGGCTGGGCATACATACTGCTGCACTTGTACCACAGGGAATGTGCCCTTGCACAAATGACACACCTTTTTCCACAATTTTATCAATATTAGGTGTTATAATTTGTTTATTTCCTAATGCATGTATGGTATCAAATCTCTGATCATCCGTAAAAAAGAATACGATGTTAGGTTTCTTCTCCATATTAATTCCTCCATTTTATTTATTATGTTCAACTAATTTTTTGAAATATACAAAGAGAACTCGCCGTTAGCAAGTTCCCTTTGATCTTGATTCTTTTGTAATATTACAATTACCATACTCAACATTTATTTTGCATATTGTGCGGAGTATCCTTCTTGAGCAATTTCAATATATCTTTGTAATCCCATATTATCAAGTTCATTTAAATATGCTACCCAATCTTTATCATTATTAATATCTGTTTTTCCTAAAATAAACTTTGCATAGCTTTCTTCAACAAAAGTTTTAATGAGATAATCATACTCTGCATATTCTTCTGCTTGTGCTTCATCCATGAAAAATGGTTTCATGACTTCTTTTGGCCAATATTCTGCATAATTATCTTTTGTTATGTCATAGAGCATTTTCTCTGCAGTACCTTCATCAATAACTAATCCATTTCTTAATTTATCATGGAAGAAAATTGGTACATTTTTATTCCAGTGTGCATTTTGAACTTTACCAAATGTTAACATTCTGAAATAGACACCTTGCTCATCATTGACACCTAATTCTCCTTCTTTTGCATATCTCCAATCTCTACCTTCTACACCTGAACGAGATCTTAATGAACCTTCTTCAGTAAAGAAATAATCCATCCAACGAATAGCAACTTCTGGATTTTTAGCTTGTGATGATATTGAAAATTTACCTGTTTTAATGAGTACAGGAGCATATCCCGCCCATTGAGCGCCCTCTGGACCTTTTAATGGTGGAACTGCTACATATCCATTTGATCTTTCAGAATTATGCTTAGAGATTGCTCCTGGTGCACCACCTGTTACAGATCCTACAAGAGCTGCTTCATCAAACATGACAACTTGTTTTAGTTGAGCCTGATCCTGTGAGAACGCTGAAGGGTCAAATAATCCTTGTTCATATAGACTATTCATATATTTTAGTCCTTCTCGCCATTCATCTGTATTGTATGGAACAGATACGACACCATCTTCTAGAATCCATCTGTGATTCTTAGCTGTATCTGCTTGACGAGAATAAATGAAAGAACACATGAAGAAGTCAACAACTTTTGTTCCCCATCCTGTAATAGCACCTGTTAATGGGATTTCATCTGGTTTACCATTTCCATTTGGGTCTTTATCTTTAAATGCTTTTAACACGGCCTTATACTCTTCTGTAGTTGTCGGCACTTCTAGCCCTAATTTGTCTAGCCAAGGCTTATATATCCATAATTTTTGTGGGGCTTTTACATGATAAGGTTCATCGATCATAGGTAATGAGTAAATACCTCCATCTGGGGCTGTTACTGCCTTTTTATATTCAGGATTATAATCCAGTGCTGCCTTAATATTTGGAGCATATTTTTCAATATATGGTACTAAATCAATAAGCAAACCTTGATCCATACCATAGGTAATAATTTGTTGATCTGTTATATCCATATTTAGAAGTACATCTGGCATATTTTGCCCCGTCGCTAATAGTAAATTGAGTTTTTCTTTTATACTTTTTTTAGGTATTTCTATCCAACCAACATGAACATTTGTTTTTTCTTCATACTCAAGAGTTAATTCATTGGTACTTAGGTTTTCAATCATTGGGTCAGTTGGAACCATTATGGATAAGGATGTTTTTTCAGCGGTTATTGGAAATTCCTCTGGATCTGAAACAATAGATGTTGTTGCCTCAGTTTCTTTCTTTGGTGCCTGCTTTACTTCCTTCTTGTTTTCCTTACTTGTACAACCTCCCATTGCAGTAACTAAAAATACTAAACATAATAACCCACAAAACATTCTTTTCAATTTCATTGTTCTTCCTCCTTTTATTTTTTATAAAGGTATGTATTAACCTTTTGCTGAGCCTGCCATTGTTCCTTTAACGAAGAACTTCTGAACAAATGGATAGGCAATTAATACTGGAATACTTGCTGCAATAATGACAGAATATTTAAGCAGTTCTCTCATGCCCTCAATAGCTTCCATCTGTTCTGGATCAGCTATCATTTCAGCACTTACTTCATTAAGTACTAAAATATCTCTTAAAAATAATTGTAATGGATATAAGCTTTTGTCATTTAAGTAAATCATAGCATCAAAGAACTTGTTCCAATGGAATACACCATAATATAAAGCGATAACTGCTATAATAGGTTTTGATAATGGAAGTACTATCTTGAGTAAAAATTTAAAATCAGTACACCCATCAATTTTAGCAGCCTCTAAAATATCATCTGTAAGGTTTTGTTGAAAAAATGCTTTCGTAATAATCAGGTTTTGAACATTGATTAGGTTCGGTAGAATAAGTGCCCATCTTGTGTTTAATAATCCTACATTCTGAACCAACATATAGGTAGGAATGAGTCCACCAGTAAAAATCATTGTAAATGTAATCATAAATGTCAAGTACTTTCTTCCATAACAATCTTTCCTTGAAAGAGGATAGGCTGCTAAAATTGTAAATACCACATTAATAAAAGTACCAACTGAAGCGTAAAAAAGCGAATTCGAATATCCTGTCCAAATGGGCTTATATTTTAATACTTCTTTATACCCATCCAATGTAAAATCTACTGGGAATAACCATACTTTACCTGCTACAACTGCGTCTGGTGAGCTAATTGAAGCACTTACAATATAAACTAAAGGATATAATACGATTATAAAAGCAATAAATAATAATGTATTATTAACTGAATAAAATATCGTGTCACCTTTTAATTTCTTCTTGCGCTTTAAGCTATTAACGCTACTTATCATTGTCTTATTGTCTCCTCCTTTCATAAATTAAGTCCATGGGTTCTTTACCAAATTCCTGAACCATTCATTTTCTTAGCCAACTTATTAACCAATATAATTAGCACCAGGTTAATAACTGACGTAAATAAGCCTATTGCAGTAGAATAGGAGAAGTTTGCCATTTGTGAAGCAAGACCTACTTTATAGGTATAGGTTTGTATGACTTCTGACGCTTGTAGATTAAGAGGATTTTGAAGTAACAACACTTTTTGAAAGCCTACTTGCATGATTCTACCCGTGTTCATAATGAGTAATGTGGCTGCTGTTGGAATAATACCTGGTATATCAATATACCATATTCTTTTTAATCTAGAAGCACCATCGATTTGTGCTGCTTCATGTAGATTATTATCCACACCAGCTAATGCTGCTAGATATATAATGGTTCCCCATCCGGTACTTTGCCATATATTAGACCATACATAAATATGAGAAAAATATTTAGCATCCCCCATCAGATTAATAGAGTCACCACCAAGCGCCATGACTATTCGACTAATAATGCCTAATCTTGGATCTAAAAATTGAATAATTAATCCACACATAACAACAACTGAAATAAAATGTGGTGCATATAGTGTAAATTGAACTGTCTTTTTGAATTTTTCCTTTCTAACACTATTTAATGATAATGCTAATATTATTGGAAAGGGAAATGCAACTAACAGTTGATAAAAACTTAATTTCAATGTATTGGTTAAAATCAACCAAAAGTTATGGGAGTTGAAGAATTTTTGAAAATAATAAAACCCTACCCACTTACTACCTAAAATACCGTCTATAGCATTGTATTTTCGAAATGCTATCTGTGCACCATACATGGGAATGTATTTAAACACAATAAAATATAGAATAGGTATGGATAACATTACATACAGTTGCCAGCTATCTTTTAATTTATTCATACTAAATGTTTCTTTATGGGTTTTATTGGGTGCTTTTTTACGGATAACCATATCCAGTATCTCCTTTCATTTTACTTATGCTTATTCTGCCTTGTTCACATATGGGTCAGATAAGCTATAGTCACATACTAATCCAGAGAGCGGATTTTGTAAATTATATATATTTTAGACCACTGGAAATTATTAAGAATTGGTAAATGTAAATAATGATTAGCCCTAATCAAAATAGTTTATAGGATAAAATACCATATGGATTATCTTAATATTGATTGATTTTATTAATATTTTGAGTATAAAACCCTTTAAAATAGGGTGTTTGAGGCATTTAGGTCCCATTATACATCTTCAACAATATATGATAGTTTTGCAGTATTTTTTTAGATAAATCCTCTTTCTTAT
>JMSU01000067.1_pt1 | contig 65675 bp, 65 predicted proteins | sample 179011 | NCBI WGS metagenome assembly JMSU01 (sample SAMN02769580, study PRJNA246767) | bioreactor metagenome | isolation source: Culture-1 Bioreactor ArsB derived from microbial biomass from the upper 2 cm... | place: Germany: Bremen | collected day 87 after inoculation
TCCCTTCAGCTACTGGATGCACACAAGAAGCCTGTAAGGCTCTAGCACCTTCTATCTCAACTAAGCATACTCTACATGACCCTACCTCATTTACATCTTTTAAATAGCATAAAGTAGGAATATCAATCCCAGCAACCTTTGCCGCCTGCAATACTGTATAATCCTTTGGCACCTCAACTTTCATATTATCAATGGTTAAAGTAACTTTTTCCACCATTATCACCCTCCTTCTAATTGTGCTACAGAAATTTTGACTTTTTCATATCCTAACGTAATTGTTATCAATTTAACAAAGTTCTCTAAGAAAAATATTCCTTTATTATTAAAATACAGATATTAAAAGAGTAAACATCTGATTACTTGCTAAATAAACTAAACTTTTTATGAAAATGTCCTCCTCGAAAATAAAATAATGTCATCTGTTGTCGAAAAACTTACTCATATTATAACTAAAAATATTTCAAAAAGCAAACAAATAATATTTTTTTATTTTTTTAATGAAAGAGAATATGTTTATGGAATTTATTTTGATAAAAACTCTAAATATATACTGTACCCCTATATTCTTGTTAATAAGCTTAAACATTTTTGATAGGAATTTAAAATCAAAAAATAAAAAAGGAAATATAATACATAAATAGAATATATAATTATATATGTAAAAAAAAGAAATAGATTTAAATTCCAAAAAAATTAAGAATGGAGGATGAAGGTTATGAAAAAGGTATTGGCTTTATTACTTGTTGGATTACTTGCTTTATCGCTTTTTGCGTGCGGGACAAAAGAAACATTAAGTGAAGAAGAAAAGAAGGAACAGGGATATAAGGAATATACTGACATGGGAGTTGAATTTAAGGCAGCAGGAGTGTGGAAGGATTATGATGATAATGTAGATAGAAGTTTGATGGGGGATTTAGAAAATGAAAATGAACCCATATATAACGGGATAACGTATGACTTTATGTCAGATGAGCTTCTTAAGGAATACTACGATGTAAAGGAAAATGTGAAGGATGAAGAGGAAAAAAGGAAAAGATATGATGAAATATTTGGCGCTGTAAAGCCATTATTTAGCTATGTAGTTTTCAGAGAGGGCAAGGTACCTGCAGAAGATAAGCTAGCTGAACTTACTAATCAGAAGTATAATGAGAGGCTTGCTGAATATAAGGGCTATGTGATTTATTTCTGCCATGATGACTACAATGACGAAGGTTTGTCGGATGAAGCTAAAAATATGTATAAAGCTTTATATGATGATATTGAAAATGTAAAAAAATCTACCAATACATTTAGACCAATTACTCCTGAAGAGGCTATTACCAGTCTTGAAAAACTGGAGTTCACCTTAAAAGATCTAGGTGGAAAGGATGTAATCAGTAGCGATGTTTTCAAACAGAATAAACTTACAATGGTTAACATTTGGGCTACATTCTGCGGACCATGTATAAGAGAGATGCCAGATCTTCAACAGATACATGAAGAGCTACAGGATGAGGGGGTTAGCGTTTTAGGGATAATAGGAGATACCCCTGATGCAGATAATGAAGTAGCTGCTAAGAAGATCATTGAAACTAAGGGTGTGAATTTCATAAATGTAATACCTGATGAAGATATTAAGGATAATTTAATTGGAGGAATAGCAGGATATCCAACCTCACTATTTGTTGATAGCGAAGGAAAAATTGTGGGCAAAGTAATTACTGGCTCAAGAACTAAAGAAGAATACAAGGAGATAATCAAGGAAGTTCTTGGATCATTAAATAAGTAGAATTTATCCTTCACTTCAGCAGACTCACTTGCTGAAGTGAAATTTTTGAGGCCATTTCTCAAAGAGAAATCTGGCCAAAACGAAGGGACTCGATGTCCCAGAGTTTTTATTTATAGATTAGTTGTTGAAAGGAGCGATAATTATGAAGGACAAATTTATAAGATATGGTATATTGGTTGGGAGTATATGCTGCATAGCTTTAGGGAGCGTAAGGGGAGAAGTTAAAGTAGTGCTTAAAAAGGCTGTTAATATTTGCTTGGAGTGTATAGGCATTGGTTAAGTATAGTAAAATTCGCCACCCAATACAATTCCTATGGAGCGTAATTACCAATTCATATCTTAAAGGTTTCGCGGAAGGAAAAATATACAATGGAAATCTGAAAAAATTATGTGTTCCTGGATTGAACTGCTATTCTTGTCCAGGAGCTGTGGGCTCATGTTCTATAGGATCAATTCAGGCAGTTATAGGAAGTATGAGATATAATTTTTCACTGTATGTATTAGGATTTGTATCCTTAATAGGAGTTTTAGTTGGTAGATTAATCTGTGGCTGGTTTTGTCCCTTCGGATTGATTCAGGATTTGCTTAATAAAATTCCTTCTATAAAAATAACAGTTCCAAAGAGATTAAATAACATTTTAAAAAATTTGAAATATGCTATATTAATAATCTTTGTATTCTTACTTCCACTTGTCTTACAGGATGAGCTCGGAATCAGTGATCCCTATTTCTGCAAATACATATGCCCAGCAGGAACGCTGGAGGGTGGAGTACCCTTAGTATTATTTAATGAGAGCTTGAGACAGGGATTAGGTTTCCTATTCCTTTGGAAAGTATCTATACTTATAGCTATTATCATACTTTCAGTTGTAGTATTTAGACCGTTCTGTAGATATGTTTGTCCACTAGGAGCCTTTTATTCACTATTTAACCCAATAAGCTTTTACAAACTCAAGATAGATAATGAAAAATGCACTAATTGTAAAGTTTGCACGAAAAATTGTAAAATGGATATTGAGGTACATAAAACACCAAATAATCCTGAATGCATAAGATGTGGAGATTGTGTAAATTCATGTCCACAAGGAGCTATAGAGAGACAGTCTAGAAAAAATCATTCTAATGCTTGTAAGAATATCTAAAAAAAGAAGATTTGACAGGGCAGACCCCCCAGACAAACTGTTTGATGAGGATGTCTGGGGGGTTGGCTTTTATAATTTTACTCTGAGCGACTTCAACGAGCTTATAACCTTTAAATGCTTATTAATTTCCATGCTATTCGGAGCATTAGAGAAAGCTCTTCAAGGCGTTACCCTTTCATTTGACTTTTCAAACTGCAACGTGTCGCACTATGGTACAGTTCAGCGTACTTAAATTATCGGCGGTTTTTATTAATAGTATCAAATACTTTAAATTAAACATTTTACCATTGTAGTCATTACATTAACTCCTAATGTATTTAATCCATAGTCTATTACAAGATGGTATTACCATTAATGATGAGTTTAATCTGTTTTCTTAAGTTTTCAATTACATCTGTATAGTTAAGATCATTACTATAAGTAAATACTGTAAATTGCGTTATGACGCAACTATATATGCACGTAGAAACCGTATCTGCATCAAATTCTTTTGCCACTCTATATGTTTTTTTCAGCTCATGAAATAACTCTTTTAACTCTATCATAATCATTTCATCCATGTGAAAGAGGCTTTTTCTTGTTAATAATGATTCAGTATTATTACGGCTAAAAACAATTGAAAAGTACTCTCTTAGGAGGTTTTTATTCACACTCGCCATTTTTTTTATATAGAAATCAATAAGATTTATTATCTCATTAACTAGAGCGTGTTCATCTATGTCTTTCTTTATGCGTATCTTATACTTTTCTGTTTGAAAGTCTCTAAAAAGAGCTTCTATAAATAATTGTCCCTTTGAGCTGAAATAATTAAAAAGGGTACCTTCTCCAATACCGACTGCCTTTGCAATTTCTGAAGTTTTAACTTGACTATACCCCTTTTCTTTAAACACTTTCTCTGCATATTCTAATATAGCCTTTTTTGTATTTTTCTTTTTTAATTCTCTTAATCCAGCCATGAATGCCTCCCTAAATTTATGTTATCTTATGTTTTATTTTATCATAAGGTTCTTCCCTTACAAGATGGCCAGATACTATTTTTATAAACAACATAGGTATAAACCACTCAAAACCTATTACGGGTGTTATTACATAGATATTTAGGACTATTGCTATTAATGTAAGCAGTACTGACACAGGTCTTTTTAAATATAAAGGGACTTTATACACTATTAAAACTGATGTCATAAATACTGCATACCAAACCAAAGCATAAAACCAATCCATATTATTATAAAGCAATCCAACTACTATAGGATGAATGTGTAATCCTATAAAAATACGGTGATCTTTAGCATACTTTGCTGTTTTGTCTTCGTTAGACTTTAGAGGAGTCTCATAAAATCTCTTGCATGAATTTAAAGCATTACTTACCATACCACCACCTATATCAATACCTATAATTAGACCTAATACTATTTGTACAAGATTCCACTGTAACCTCCCTGAAACCAATTGAACGATTAATACTATAGGAAGAATTGATGCTCCAATAAAAGCTATTAATTTTTCCTCAAAATATGCTCCCGTTCCATTGACTATATCTGTTTTACCCTCGTACTCCCACCTTATTTTCACATTATCATTCATGATTTTTCTCTTCTCCCTTCAAAAAAATGATCTTACTCATAAATGAGCACAATCATATTTTATCGAGATTATATGGTAAAGTCAAGTAATATTTGACACAAAAATCCCCTATTAAGAATGGGCAATGCAAAATTTAAACAGTAATATATGATTCAAGTACCTATCACATCCTATATTATCCTGTATGTTGCTAGCTTGATCTGTGGTAGTGACTTAACATACTATTCAATATTTAGATAATGATTTAGGGTCTGGCTTTTATAATTTTATACTACATAATCTCCCTTACAACATTATAATTTTCATCTTTACTCTCTTCAAACCCCTGAAGCGGAGTATTTAAGTCGTTATTAGCTTTAAAGCTTGTAAAGCTAGTCTTTAGTTTTTCTATAACATCCTTAGGAAGTTGAGGGCTGGCTGAAATTGAATCCTTTGGAATGTTTTCGATTGATTTAATTATTTTTAGATTCTCTGTTGGTAGTCCCTTTGCTTTTAAACTATCTATTGCTTCATTATAGGTGGCGCCAGCGTCTAATTCTCCCGACAACACTCCTTTAATGACATTATCATGATTTCTCATGAAGCTTGTCCTAGAAAAAATCTTGTCAGGGTCTATCTGGTTTAATTTCATAAGGTGTCTTGCATATAAATACCCTGATGCGCTGTTAACATCAACATATCCAAAATGCTTATTCTTTAAGTCAGACAAGGTCTCAATTCCGCTGTTCTTTCTAACGATAATATAACCACTATAGGTAGTTTTGCCATTAACCTTGGGTGTTGCAATGGGTGTGACCTTGCTTTTTTTTCGAGCATTTACATAGGCAAATGGAGAAAACCACCCTACGTCTATTATTCCATCGTCTATCCCTTTATTTAGAGCATCATAATCCTCTACTATAACGGTTCTGGACTTATATCCTATAGTATTACATACGCTGTTCAAAATCGGAAGGTACATATTTCTAATATTATCAGGTGATGTGAAGGGATTGATTCCAAATATTATTTCATTCTCCTTCTTTAATTCAACTGTAATTTTTTGAAGATTTTCTGTTGCACCGGTTAACTTACTAAAATATGTATTCATCTCGTCATTTTTGTTTTGTTGAAGATTTATCATCTCTATTGAGTCACATACAATGTTATAGGTCTCTTCTGCAGCGGAAGTTACAGATTCCGCTGCTGCATCGATTTCCCTGGCCAAATTATTCTGTACTCCAGATAATTCATTTACTTGAACCACTGATCTCCTAATATCGTTGACAATCAACTCTGTTTTTTCAATAACATTGGCAGATTTCTTTGATATATCTTCTATTTTCTTTATCTTCTCTGCACAGGTATCCATTATCTCCCTAGAGCTTTCTATTCCTGATAATATTTCATTTAAGATATCATCTATCATAGAGATCGACTTATCTGTCTCGTTGGATAGGTTACGTATTTCAGTAGCAACAACAGAAAAACCTTTTCCGGAGTCACCTGCCCGTGCGGCTTCTATAGAAGCATTTATAGCTAAAAGATTAGTTTGTTTGGAGATTGTTTTTATGTAGTCGATGATTTTATTGACTTTGCTAGAGGAATTCTGAAGCTCAAGGTTGTTATGGGATGCAATGTCAATTACATCTCTAAAATCCTCTAGAAAAACGCCTATGCTGTTAACTGTCTTTAGATTTTCATTCAGCATAGAATATGACTCAAGTGATTGTCCTTCAACCCTATGGATATTTTCATTCAATTCCTCGGATATTGATGCCAATTGATTAATACTTGAATTAGTTTCCTCCATGCTAGCTGCATTCTGTTCACTTAATTCCTTTATCTGATCTGATACTTTCACTAAATTATTAAAGGCATCCATGTTATCCTTTGATAACCAAGATAGTTGGTAAATGTCAAAGCCTAGGGTTTCAGAGACTGAGAACAGTTTTTCCTGTATTTGAGTATTTATACTTATGTCTTCTGTAATATCTTTTTCCTGTTCCTCTTTAGCGATTGTATTTAGATTGTAGGACTTGCTTAGTAGTAAGATAATAATAAGTAGATTAGTTATAATAAATAGTATTTTGAATGTTATGTTTGATAGGTCATATAAATAAGCTGATAATTGCAAAATAAGTAATGCACAAGCACTAAAGGTAAAAATCTTGTTTTTCAAAACACTCATCCTTTCTTTTTCTTTTCTTATTTTAACGAATAAAGAAGATCACTTTTAACTAGTTCATATAGAAATCACTCCTTTCAACTGATAGATTTCGAAATATTAAGAAAATTAATTACCTATTAAGCTCATGTAAATATCTAGAACTTCTCCTTAATTTATACATGTTCAAAAACGCTTAAAAGCACTGGGGGGGTTGTCAGGACATGAGTTAAGTTTTACTCAATATTATAGACAAAAATAAAAGCCGCATTTAATACTCCTACCATTTGTAGGCATATTAATGCGACTCTCCGATTCTCATGTCGTTGTATTTGTTTTAAAAAATTATACCATTTTGGCAATTAAATGTAAATATTGATTGATGATAGTTGTTCTGGACATAAACCATATATAAGGGCGATTTAATCTGAGTTTTTCTACAAAATCAGGAAAGAGAATTATAGAAATATAAAGAAAAACTAAGTAAAACTATACAGAAATACTGTATCTTTTTTAATTGCATATTTGTGTATGATACAAGGGAACTCTTTTATAATGGTTCGATTGTTTCTAAAATATCAGGTATATCTAATTTCATTTTACGGAATAAATCCAGTTCTGGATGGTCTAAAGGCATAGAACAATCAGTTGGTCCACCTATAAAATATTTAATGTTGTTAGCCTCAAAGAAGCTTACAGACCTAACAGTATCATACATATCCTTATAAAAATCTTTTGACTGAGCATTAATTATCTCAAAGAACTCTCCGTATTTATCTTTCAGCTTTTCTGGAGGGTTTTTTGAAGGTTTAAAGTATACGATGATACCTGTATCTATAGCATTTTCAACAACTTCATATTTACCTTTCCAACTTTCAGGAAATGTAATTGAAAATCCTAGCTTACTACTTTTAAATTGTAGAGATTCTAAACTTTTCTCTAAGTCAGTGATCTTTTTAATATTTTGGTTGTCAATATTAGTTAGCTTTAATTCAACATCCTTACTAGTTGGTGAATACCAATCCAATTGCAAAAAATAATCACTATATTTTTTTGTAGAAAAAATATAGTGATGCTTTGCATAAATTGAATTTCTTAAGATTGCTAGCTCATTTAAATTTAAGTGTTTAAGTAAATTATCCTCAAAAGGTTTATTAAGACTAAATTTATAGTTATTCAATGCAAGTACCATATCACTTTTTATTTTCTTTTTACTGTTAATAATGGGTTTCTCTGTTTTAATGATATTTGAATCTCTATCAATACTAGAAATATTTGTGTCTTCACTACGTGAGCAACTAGAGAAAATAAAAAAGATGCATATTAAACCTAATAAAATAAGTAAATTCACTTTAAATTTCATGATATCTCCCCCTCTTCAATTCTAAAGGATAGAATTAATCATTTTTTTCTCTGTATTAATAAGTCTAATAACCTTTGAAACGGTCAATGCGGAGAATGCAACGAATGTTGATATAGCAGATGCATATTGTAGGCGATAGTGTCTCCAAAGGATAATATAGCTAAGCAAAAGTAGAAAAAGCATTAAAATAGAAGGTGATAGGGGACGGAATTACTGTTACCCAAATCCAACGTATACAATACCTTGGATTTGTATTTTTATATTGATCAATTAGTTGTATTTTCTATAGCTTCTTTACATATAGAATTCATCCTAAAATAAGGGTCGTAAAAAAAATCTTGAGGTCTTTTATTATAATTATATTTATTTTTTTGATAAAAACCAAATAATTCATCATGAAATCTTATATTAATTATTTTATTTAAAATAGTTTTATCATATTCTGATAAAGAGGTTATTTCTTCTGAGTGTAGATTTTCACTTAACTGAAATAAATATTTTCCTAATTCATCCAAATTAAAAGTAAAGTTATTATTCAATGGATACATTTTTTTTAAAATTATATTATGCTTCAATACTTCTGTGTGAGATGCTTCTAAAGCATTTAGTAGATAGGCTTTATCCTCTAAGAGATTAGGGTCTGCTTCTACTAAATATTTTCTTAAATTATATAGCACTGTTTTATTTAAACTCCGTGATATATCACAATAAGTATATTGTAAATATCTATCAACAGAACGTTGTTTAGATATTAACGTTGTACTCAAAGAAAGATTCAATACAATTGAAACGATTAGAATTACTACTAGTATTTTATATTTCATTTCTTATCACCTTTGTAGAGCCTTTTTTTGTCATATAGATACCTTCTATTGAAATTTATTATATCATGAATAAATGAAATCTAAACTAATTTTGGTATATTAAGGAAAAACTAAGATTTTTCTAATGATTTTGTAAATTAGCGTAAACATAATGTTACGGCTATACTTAGATGCTTTAAAGATACTATATTATACAGGTGATAGGGGAAAGTAGAGACTAATTTTAGACAATCTGATTTAATAGAAACATCATCATTTCACCATATTTTTACAAAATGATAAAAATATATTCTTCTCAAATAGATTAACTACAGCGGTATTGAGCGTGAGATTTGTTTTTTATAATTTTAAAACTCCCTTTATAGCAAATAGTTGTATTATTTTAACTATCTATTATAAAGGGAGTATATCATTAAACACTATGCTTTTTTATTATACCTAAACTCCAAGATAGGTTGTAGCGATTTTGAGGTCTGATGTTTATAATTTTATAAATCCTCTTCCATATGCATTAATAAATATGAAGGTATGGCTGCAGTCCCTCCTGCCGCTACTCCTTCAGATGGAATGTCTTTGGATGTTCTAGATTTAAACATATCAATCAGTATTTCCGAATTATCCAATATGCGATCTGCGACATGCTCATCTGGAAATGCACGCATATTGATTACATTAAACAGCTCCCCATCAATGTATGACATTAATATATTGGCATATACATCGGATTGCTCTCTTGATAGCATTGGTTTCGTAACTGAGTAAACTACATCGAGAAAAAACTGCTTAAGTTCAACAGCTTTTTGTATAGTCTTCGTTGGTAATTCTTTAATATTGAAATCATCAGATCCAATAAATCTGTAATAGCCTGGATAATTTAGGGCGAAGTTAATTATATTTTGAACGAACTGCTTAAAGTAATCGTTGACTGTCTTCGTTTCATGCAATCCCTTTATAACATTAAGCCCATAAATTACTAGAACCTTGTCATATGCTTCAAAAATTAGCCCTTCATATCCGTCAAAGTAATTATAGGCATTCGTATGGGCGCACCCTATACGTTTTGACACCATCCTCAAATTGACTCGAGCAAGCCCACCCTTTTCATCAATTAGTTCCAGCATTGCATCAATGAATTTGTCGTATGTGTTATTCTCAAGTTTCCTTTTCTTCACAATATCACCTGCTTCAAGTACTTTTAATATATGAGTATTATCTCACAAAGCGTATAAGAATAACAGCTTAACTGATTTTTTCTTTTAAAGGTTTGAATCCCTTGAATAATAGCCAGAAGCAAAGTGAGAACTCTCCCAGGTCTGCAGGAATGGTCAAAGCCTCTGGAATGTTTGAAATAAAGAATGAAGAGAAAAAGCTTGAGCTATAGCCAATGGCTCCTAACATAAGCAAATATGAAATGATTTTGGGAAACTTTCCAGATTGAATTCCCAAGTACCCCATTGGAAATAACCAGATACCATATGAAATGGTTGCCATTTCATATCCACGTCCGTGAAGATCCATAAAGAAGTATGACAATGATTCAAGGTGCGATGTGTTAAAAGACTCTCCCAAGACATCGCTGGTAAGGACCGCAATGGCTGCATATTGATTCAACATATTAAGAGCCATCATTGATGCGCCTATCACATTGAGAAGCAACATGCCTCTTGCCACTCCCCTATTGGTTTTATGGAATAAGCCATATAGGGATAATCCAAGTCCGAAATAACTCAATATCATTACTAAATCACTTGCTATGCTCGCATTGAATAGAAAACTATTATTAAGAATATTTAATGCTGTTGTAGAAGCATTTCCTTTAATTACGATGCTCGCCCTGACAACTTTGTGACTGAAGATGCCTGTAATTATAATCAACAAATAACTTATTCCAGCGATCCTGTACTTTCTTCGAGTTGTATCCATATGGACCTCCCTTAACTAAATTTAATAAATGAAGTTGTTTAATAACCATAAGTAATTACCAGTGGTAATTTAAATTCATAATATCATATACCGTACAAATAATCAAGAATGATTTAAGGTCTGACTGTTATAATTTTATACCTTTTTGTAAATTACCGGAAAAAACACTTACAGGACACAAAGAATACATAGGAATTTATTATAATGCTCTTAAAGATGAAACAAATTATTATAAATGAAGGGAATAAGTGAGGAGGAATTAAAATGAAAAGAAAAAGTATATTAGCAGTAACCGTTGCATTGACAATAGCTATGACATCTACAGCTTGTATGGCAGCGAAAGGATTATCAAAACAAGATCTCCAAATCAAAGAAAGTACTGTAGCTGAAGATACAAGTAGAAAGAAAGCAGATAAGAAAATACCTAAGGAATTTGCAGGGGCTATTAAGATGCTTGACAACGTTAGGGACTTTGAAGTTCCTTATTGGGGTGGATATGATTTAAGAGATAAGCAAGTAGTATTTTTCTCAGATGAAAACAAAAAAGCAGTAATATGGAATGTAGGTGGAAATGGAAAGACAGAAGTAGTTAACAAGTCAGATATACCGGAAGAAAAAACAATGTCTTCATTTGCCGATGGAAAGTTTAAAGGCAAAGATACCGTGTTTGTTATGCATGAAGCCGATGACAAAATGGCATTCGTTTTAGCCGTTCATGAAGGCTATCATTTTTATGGGCAAGATTGGATAAACAAAATTGATTTTAAGAATTATATACCGAGGGGAACCGTATATCCAGAAAACATTGAAGCCCGTTATTATTTGAATGAAGCTGATTCTAGATTAAGAGATAAAATAAGTGGAAAAAATAAGAATGGCGATAGTGAATCTCTTTACTACTACAACAAGCTAAAAAAAGAACAAAAAGATGACTTAGCTGGAAACCTAAACACTTCGCTTGCTGAAGGAACTGCGAACTTTATAGAAAATATGTTCTTAGCAGTTGCTTTAAAGCCGGAGCTAAAAGGAGACTTAACGGCTGTAGCAAAATATGCCTATGAGATAAATCAAGACAATCTAAGCGGATCAATAAGGGATAAGGGACAAGAATTTTATCATGTGTCATCGGTAGGACTTTATTATACTGCTATGATGGGAGAACAGTCTAAGATAGAACAAGTAGCAAAGGGAATACATGCATTTGAATTATTAGAGGATTTCACCAAGGAGAAAAAGGCAGAGGACAATAAGGACTTAAAAGAAGAGGTTTACAAATACTATAAAGAAATCAATGAAAGTGTGTCTGCGAAAATAGAGAATCTGTATAAAACTATGAAATCCAAGGATTATGCAGAAATAAGAATAAAAAGTGAGCTTTTCCCAGGTTCTATGCAATTTGGAGAATTCATCAATTTCAAAGTAAAAGATGAATATAGAACACTAAATACAAGTACAAGCGCTACAGCAAATCTTGATGGTAATGGGAAAATTGAACTGAAAGATCAAGATACTATTAATTCAGATGACTATATGTATTTTATAGCATATGCTCCAAAGAGTATGTTAAAGGAAAAGGATGGACTTTTAAATATTAAGACAGAAAATCTAATAGTAGAAAATGTGAAGTTTACTAAAAAAGGTAATTCTTATGTTATAGACAAATAGTATTCTGGAAAACTCTTAGGTGTTATCCCCTTAAGTTTTATCCTTAGAAAAATAACCTTCTGTGTGATCTAAAACAGAAGGTTATTTTAATTCTCAAAATGAATCTAATACTTGCTCAATTATAATATGTTCTAGATTCTGCAAAGTGATAAGAAAAGCAGAAAAGTGTAATGAAATCTAAGTTAAAAAACCCAATATAGAAATTTGGCGCAGAATTTGTAAATTAATGTCGATAAAAACTTATTGTGGAAAAATGCAGAATTTTGTAAAATGGAGGTATGGGAGTATATAGAGATTGGGGAGAGACCTATGGATAATATGAGCTTATTTGATGCGATGGTTGTAGGTGTTCCCGAACTTTTTTTGATTTATTTAACCAGTATAGTTTTAATTAAGGGGAATATTTTTAAATCTAAAGATTTTAATCTAAAACTTGTAATGAAAATATTGATAGTTTCAATGATTTATCTTTCAATATTAATTATTGTAAGAAGAAATCTAACTAGCTTCATATTAATAGGCTGTACATCGCTATTATTTTTGATTCTTGCGTTAAGATTTGTTTTTGGGTTCAATGTTAGGCAAGCTTTGGTAGGTGGTTATCTAGGACTATTTATTTTAATGTTTTGTGAAACATTTTCAATGCCAATTGTCAACTTGTTGAGGATAAAATACTCTGGATACTACTTTGATTATAGATTTATATTTTCCTTTCCAACCAGGATACTTCAAATAATAGCTCTATTTATTTGTTTGAAATTTAATCTAAAGTCAAATGAGCTTCTGAATTTCCAGTGGAATTTATTATCAAAGTCAAAGAAAAAGACGTATTACTCTATAGTTATATTATTTGTTAGTACTCATGTATTCAGTGCCAACTACACTGATATTTTTATTAAAATACATCTGTATGATATTGACGTTAAGGAAATTTTTTTCAATATACAAGTGTTTTACATAGAAACAATAGTATTTATGATAATAATACTAGTTTTATTAAGTAGGACTATCCTATATGAAGATTATAGGGAAATATTAGGTAGTCCGAGGAAAGCCTTTGAAACATTATTATATAACAGCGGCGAGGGAGAATTGCACCATTATATAAGTATAGCCAAGGATCATCTCAACTTTATAGGAATTGATAGGATAGAGGAAATGCTTAAGAAAATGAGGACCTCCAACAAGGATTTCTATTACCACATTGATAAGGATCTGGAGCTGACGGGCTATAACTTTAAAAAGATATACTTTATATTAGAAATATTTTTAAATACGACTTTGAGCCAAGTAAGGTTTGAAAATATGATAGTTAAAATTGAGTCAAATCTAGGTATAGACTTTAACTTAAAAGTATTACTAAACGACATAGAAAAAAGGAAACTGATAAAGATCCTTGAACAGAACTTAGATATGGAGAATCTAAAGTTTTCCCTTGTAGATGGGGGTTCGGAGTATAGAATCACTAAGGGAAAATACTTTGAGTTAGATATACGAATCCCCGATAGGAGTATGGCAGAAGATGTAAAGGTGTAGATGGAAGGAATCTTATTGTAAAAGTTTGATGATTTTATAGAATATATGGATATAAGTCGATGTAGATAGGGGAGAAGCCTATGGATAATATGAGTCTATTTGATGCAATAGTTGTTGGTACTCCCGAGGTTATTCTAATTTGTTTAACCGGTATAGTTTTAATTAGGGGAAATATTTTCAAGTCTAAAGACTTTAATTCTAAATTTATAGCAAAGATATTATTAATCTCAATTGTTTTTCCTTTAGTAATGATCATTGCAAGAAAAAATATAAATAGCTTTATAGTAATACTCTTTATATCTTTGTCATACTTTATTCTTATTTTGAAGATTGTTTTTGGATTTAACATTAGGCAGGCTTTATTAGGTGGTTACTTAGGTATGTTTGCTCTAATGTTTTGTGAAACGTTATCTACGCCTATTATGAATGTCTTAAGCATAAAATTTAGTGGATATTACTTTGATAACAGATTTATACTTTCCATTCCAGTTAGAATTCTTCAAATAGTTATTCTATTTATCTGCTTAAAGTTTAATTTAAAGTCAAACAAATTATTAAGTCTGGAGTGGGATTTATTATCAAAATCAAAGAAAATAACCTCTTATGTCATAATGTCACTGCTTGCAAGTAGCTATTTATTTAGTGTTAATTATACTGAGCTATTCTTTAAAATCAAAATATATGATATTGAGGTCAAAAAAGTGTTTTTTAATATACAGATATTTCTCATAGAGACAATAGTTTTTATAATAGTTACCATGGTTTTATTGAATAGAACTATCCTATATGAGAATTACAAGGAGATTTTAAGCAGTCCTAAAAATACATTTGAGACCCTGTTGTACAACAGCACAGAGGATGAAATACACTACTACTTAAATCTAATGAAGAGTTATTTAAATGTTATCGAAATTGAAAAGATAGAAGAGATGCTTAGGGAGATGAAGGAATCTAATAACAATTTTCATTATCATATTGACGAGAGGCTGTGGATTGTAAGATATAATTTTAAGAAGATTTACTTTATACTAGAGATACTTTTGAACTGTGCTTTAAATAAAATAAGCTTTGAAAACATAATTGTTACCTTGGAATTACAGGATTGTATAAGCTTTAATCTGAAAATCATCTTAAATGATATAGAAAAAAGGAAATTGATAAAAATACTTGAGCAGGACCTTGATATGGAGAATGTAAAGCTTTCCCTTATCGGTGAAAATGCAAGGTATCAAATTACCAAGGATAGATATTTTGCATTAGATATACAAATCCCCTATGAGGAGGTGAAGAATGGTGAAAAAGCTTAATAAAATATTATTGGCATTAATACCGGCTCTACTCACATTTGCAGCTTCTGCAGTACAAAGTAATGCATGTTGCGGTGGATTAGGAGAACCAGAAATACCTAAGGCACTAAGAAAATAGGGGAATTGCATGCGACAATGGAATAGAGAATAGCTTAATCAAAATTTAATTGAGAAGGGGGGTAATCGTATTAAAATTAAAGCAGCTATAATAGATGATTTTAAAGAGCAAGTAGATATTCTATGTGAGTATATAACAGAATTTCATAAAGATATTATCCCCGTAGGGTTTTACAATCCAAACCATGCTAAAGAGGAAATATTGAAAACCTGTGATTTCGATATAATTATAACCGATCATGTTATGCCTTATTTAGAGGGGGACAAGCTAGTTGGACACCTCTTTGATGAATATAGACCCTTGGTCATATTAATAACTTTTTTGCATAATAGTGAAGTTATTAAACATATGAAGTACTATGATTATAAGATTAGCAAACCCATGAGATTTGAAGAGTTAAATAGGGTTTTAAATGCTGTAAAAAGGGATATTTACTTTTCAAGAGATAATAAAGTCAATGACAAAACAGAAGAGATATTTAATTCTAAATGTAACCTAAGACAAAAATCCTTTTTCCAAAGAATGATAAAGGTACTTCTGTATGATGAAGAGGCTAAAAGCAGGGTATATGAAACCATCATAAACCAAAATGCCAAAGAAAAATCATCGGTGAGAAAGTCCTTAAACAACATCATACAAAGCCTTGATAAAAATTCCTTTGGTAAATTGGGTTTTGCAACAAGGCCTAAAAATATAGAGTTTCTAAGTAAGTTTGTTGATGTAGTAGAAAAAGAACTGATAGAAGAGAAGAAGGTAGTTGGTAAATGATACATAATACGGCTATCAAGCTAGGAAAATATATGGCTTTAATAAGCGAATCCGATAGAGAGAAGGAAGAGGTATTAATATATTCCATTGAGGTTTTATTGAATTATTTAATATTAATGTTGAACTTATCAATAATTTCAATGTTTTTAAACATATTAATTCCTGGGTTAGCTGCTTTTTCATCGGTAGTTGTCTATACAGTTACATTTATCTTTATAAGAAGGTATTTTGGTGGTTATCATGCTAATAACAGCACTACATGTCTCATATTAAGTACAATTATACCAATAATTACTTTATTTGCGAGATATCATATTGACTTCAATATCTTTTTACTACTACTTATCTATATAGTAGGCTTAATCATAGGTGTGAAGATGGGAACTGTAGACAATGCAAACAAAAGATTATCAGATGAAGAAAAAAATACCTTTAAAACCAGGGGATTAAAGGTTATCAAAATAATATTTGTAGTTAATATAATTGTTTACTTATTAGGATTTCAAGAAATTAGCGATATGATGGCCTTAGCCGTAGTATTTGGATTTGGCAACTTATTATTTGGTAAATAGATAAATCGTGACAAGTCTAGGACTTTGTCACGATTTTATTGTGATCATTTTTCGAAGAAAAATCTGACCAAAACCCAGGGATTCGATGTTCCTGGGTTTTTATTTATTCTAAAATAATTCAAAAAACCAAAAGAGAGACATATGCACCTTATCATACATCCCTCTTTTATATATTGGAGCTGGTGATGGGACTCGAACCCGCAACCTGCTGATTACAAGTCAGCTGCTCTGCCAATTGAGCTACACCAGCAAAAACCTTTTAGGCTTAGCCTATTAGGTTGTATTGGTGACCCCTAGGGGACTCGAACCCCTGTTACCGCCGTGAAAGGGCGGTGTCTTAACCGCTTGACCAAGGGGCCAAAATATTAAAAATATATTTGGCTTTTAATTATACAAAATATAATTAAAATTGGTGACCCATCCGCGACTCGAACGCGGGACACCCTGATTAAAAGTCAGGTGCTCTACCGACTGAGCTAATGGGTCATTTGTACTGCTCACAGTTATATATATTACAACAGATTATTTAGCTTGTCAACAAAAAACTACAAATTTTTTTGTATGAATAATTTGACAAAGAAAAAGGCCGCTATTCATAGCACTGGAGCCCATTGTATAGGATTAAAAATCCATATAATATGCCCTCGAAATCACTATAATCAGTTTAAGATTCCGAGAGCATATATATTAACAAATTTTTCCATGAATAATCAGGATTTTATCATTTTTTCATTTCCCATCTTAAATCCGGTCCATAAAATTTCAAAATAGTAAACTCACCAAAAATTCTTGAATATATTCTATCGCTGTATTTTTCCGCAATCTCCAATGGTGAGTTATTAGTGGAAACTACTGTTTTTTTATTAGCAATCAATCTAGTATTGATAATATTAAACAATTCTACGTTAGTAAAGGTATTTGTAAGCTCAGTTCCTAGGTCATCCATAACTAATAGGTCACAATTAAATAGTAAATTATAGCTCTCCTTTATTTCAGGAGATTTATTTCTATTAAACTTATATTCTTCTAGAATTTCTAAAATTTTAAATGCAGTTTGATAAACAACAATTTTCCCCTTATCTAAAAGGGCCTTGGTTATGCAATTGCATAGGAAGGTTTTTCCTAGACCCGTGGTACCATAGAAAAGCAGATTTTCTCCATTGTTTTTATCGAAGTTGATAACAAAACTTTCTGCAACACTTGATACATTAATCATATTTTCTCGAGGTGTTAAGTCTTCACTTTCAAAGTTATTGTTAGAAAAAACTTCAATGTTAAAGGTTTGAAAATTTTGATTCTCTAGAGAATGGGATATGTTTGACATATCATAGGCTTTGTCTATTAACTTCTGTTTAAAACAACTGCATTTCATACCACTGCTAACAAATCCAGTATCTTTACATATACTACAGGTATAATTAATTTCTAAAAAGCTTAGTGGAATATTATTTTCAGTTAAAAGTATAGCCTTCTCTTGCTTTAACTTCTCAGTATGTTCTCGTATCTTTGCAACTTCAGTCTCATAGTTACTAGGATTTTGAAGTATTGCACGGGATAGCTTTATTCCAACTCTAGCAATTTCATCGTCAATTTTTTTTAAACGAGGAACTATTTTATATACTTCATCCTGTCTATATTCAAGTTCTTTTTCAGCACTATCTTTTCTTTTCTCATATTCCAGCAATATTTGCCTTATAAACCTATTATTCATAGAAACACCTACTCATTCCTATATAAGTTACGAAAAATCTCTTACATTGTGAAGATGTTTATCGTATTATATATAGATTATTTATTTCTTGATTCCAAGAATTTTTTCAAGTTCATCATTTGAGTACTTTACAGCTCTTTGTTCAAAATTATTGAATTTATTATTCTTACTGGATGTCTTCCCAGTTGATTTTTTCACTTTATTATTTGAGGCTTTTCGTTCTTCATTCCTAATATCTGCTTCTTCTGGAGTTTTAAGTCCATCATTCTTCCAAGCCAATAAAATGCTGTTAATATAGTTTATACTTGGATTAGAAGTCTTTTTAGAGTTTTCACAGGCCTTTAGTATCATATCTAATGAAAACTCCCAGTCATCAATCCACATATCCATAACTTCCTTTTCTGCCTTAGAAGGCTGTCTAAAGCTAAAGCCTAATGACTTGAAGATTTTGTCGTAATACATATATTTTCTCCCAGAGTTTCCTAAGTGTTCCTCCAGCTGGTCAAGGCTAATCAACCCGCTGTCATACCAGCTTCTTATAATGCCTCCGATGTACCTAATACTTTTTACCTTTCTCTGTTCAATACTGTACTCGAAGGCCTTAATAATAATATCAGAGTCCATATTGAAATTATATATCCATTCGAGAATCATAGTTCTTTCATTTACGGTAAGCTGTCTTCTCATAAGTTGATCGATTTGGTAAAACATATTTTTGATTTCTGGTATTTTATTTGCTTCTATTAAATCATCTGGTGAACAGGCACGCTCTTTAGAGCTTGGAGGCTCTTCAGATTTTGGGGCATTCTTAAGCTCATAGTTGTTATCAATATATAATTGCCTTAAAGATAAGAATTCAACAACAAAATCATTTTCATCGTCGGTATCCTTGGAATGTTTCTTTATTATGCCTACCTTTTCCCAGAATTCCCAGGCCTTTAGAACATCGACAAGGGGGATATTAAGATGTTTTGAAATAGTATTGTTATCGACAATAATATTTTCGTCCCTATCGGTTGCATATTTATAGCCTAAAAGATAAACCTTAACATAGGTTCCATCAGCCATAGGCATAAAGTCATTGATAAAGATATTTTCAATTGAAGTTTGACCAAAATCAATATCGGTCGTTTTTCTAATAAAACTCATAAAAGCACCTTCCAAATAAATACTGTTTGTATGTAATTATATCATAACTAACATGGACAAGGTAATATAGAGATGCAAGTAAAACTGTTAAATTGTACATATCCCAAACTCTCAAAAATACTGAGTATTCATATAGAGAGAAATTAAATTTTACTATGTGAACTCTATATCTGCAAGAAATAGGATTTGCCTTGTCCAAAGGGAATATCCATACATAAAGCCCGTTTCCATACATATAGTTTTTAATAGGGAACTATTATAATCGTAGCTCTTAGGGGGAGGAGAATGAATGAGGATATCTCCATTTAAGATTATTGGCAAAATTAGAGGGATAAAATACAAAAAAACTATGACTTTCTTTATAATCATTGTAATAGGAATACTTGCCGTTATGAATGTATATAGAATAAGTAAAAGCAGTATTATAGTCTTTGACGAATTTATACCAGCGATAGAAAGCCTTAATGAGTATGAGATTGATGCTACTTTTTACGAAGAAGAAATGGTTATAGAAGGTACTGAGAAGATTACTTATATAAATAAATCACCTAACAATATAAAGGCTGTATATTTTCATATCTATCCAAATGTTTTTAGAAATGAAGAAACCGTGCCCTTTGATAAAAATGAAATGGGTCTTGCGTACATAGATGGATTTGAATCAGGATATATTAATATAGGTTCTGTAAAATCTACGAAAAATGATTTAAGTTCTTTGATAATCGGAAAGGGTAAATCGATTTTGAAGGTTAACCTTGATAAGGAGCTTGAGCCTGGAGAGAAAACTAAGATATACATAGATTTCATGTTGAAAATTCCACCGGCATGTGGAAGATTTGGATATGGCAAAAATACAATCAATCTTGGAAATTGGTATCCTATAGCGGCTGTAATTGATAATTTTGGATGGAACCTCGAGCCATATTATGCTATAGGTGACCCCTTTTTTAGTGACATCTCCAACTACAGGATTGTAATGATGATGCCTCCGAACTACGTAGTAGCATCTACCGGTGACTTAATAAAGAAGGAAAGCATTGGTGGTAACTATAGGTGGACCTTTGAAGCTTCCAAGGTAAGGGATTTTGCCGTGATTGCCAGTGATAAGTATAAAGTAATCGAAGATGAGATAGATGATATCTCCGTGAGGAGCTATTATTTTGAAGATGAATCAGCTGAACTCTCGCTAAAGGCAGCAAAAGATTCCTTGGAGATATTTAATAACACCTTTGGGAAGTATCCATATAAGCATTTTTCAGTGGCTGCTTCGGATTTTTTTGTGGGTGGAATGGAGTATCCCAAGCTTGTTTTCATAGATGAGGGGATATACAAAGGAAACGATGAAATCTTAGAATATGTTATAGTTCACGAAACCGCCCATCAATGGTGGTATGGTCTAGTAGGTAATAACGAGGTTAAAGAGGCTTGGCTTGATGAAGCCTTAACGGAGTATTCTACCTTATTGTACTATGAAAAGAAATATGGTAAGGAAAAAAGAGATAAGGTATATAAGAAAATGATACTTTCAGGTTACGACTTATATAGAAATTTCAATGAGCTTGAAGAAAATGAGGCTATATTAAAGGCACTAGGAGATTTTAAAAGCTCTAGAGAATATCAAGCCCTAGTATATTGTAAGGGAACAATGTTTTTAGAATGCCTTAGATCCGAGCTCGGAGATGATGTTTTCTTTGATTCCTTAAAGGTGTATTTTGATAAATACAAATATAAGAATGCCACTACTGAGGATTTCATGAAGGTATGTGAAATGGTATCAGATAAAGATTTAAAGGATGTATTTGACAAATGGCTTATGGGAGAAAATAAGTAAATTACTAATTATAAGCATATTATATGAAAATAATCATTATACTAATGGTAAAGTATGTATTTTGCTAAATCTTTTTTATACCAGATAGGAGGTATAGGACTTTGATATAGGAACAGTACAACTGAATACGAAAAGATTGTAAGCCTAGAAAGAATGTGATATACTATATGAGTGATTATTAAATTAATATTACAAAATTGTGAAAAATTCTCGTTAAAAAACAAAAGCGTTTAGGGGAGAAATGATATGACTAACTCAGGAAATTCTGATGGTCTGAAAAAGGAGATCTTAAAGATATTTAACAAAGTGAAGGATGATAGCAAGATCAGAACATTGCTAATTATATCTTCAGTTTGTATATTAATTTTTGTAATGGTTTTTGCTTCTAATGGCAATTCTAAGGAATTAGCTTACAATAAATTGGCAAGTGCTACACAAATGCAAAGCACTGTTTTAGAAAGTAATGCAGATCCAGCCGAGGTGCATAGAGCGTTAAATAGAGTGTCAGATATAGAGGATACAGTGGATGAGATTTTGACCATAGATATACCAGCGTATGCAGTTCGTGTTGGTGGAATAGATTTAGCTGTGTTTAAAACAAAGGATGAAGCTGAAATGTTGCTTGATGACATTACCCAGCCCTATATAGATGATGAAGAGGCAGAAATAGAGGATATAGGATTTAAAGAAGATGTTAATATTGTAGAGAAAACTGCAAAACCAAGTGAACTTCAGGATATTGATGAATATGAAGAAATATTATACTATATAACAAAGGGAACGAACGAAACTAAGATACATAAGGTAGAAAAGGGAGAAAACTTTTGGGTTATTGCTAAAAAATATAAGATTAGCGTAGATAGTCTTGTAAAGGCAAATCCTGAGATTAAGCCCGAGAGAATACAAATTGGACAAGAAGTCAGTCTAGTGGTGCCTAAGCCTTTATTAACGGTTGTAACCAAGGAGATAAAAGAATACAAAGAATATATAGCCTTTGAAACGGAATATGAAGATACAAATGTTTTATATAAAGGAGAATACAGAGTAAAGAAGGCAGGTAAAAAGGGAGAAAGAGAAGTTGTAGCTGAGATATCCAAACAAAATGGTATAGAAGTAAGTAGAAGTATTTTGGAAGAGAATACAACGGAGGAACCTACTACAAAGCTTGTACTTAAGGGAATTAAAAATCCTCCTCCTAGAATAGGAACTGGAAAATTTTCTAAACCAACAAGTAGAGGAATAGTAACTTCACCCTTCGGTATGAGATGGGGAAGAAGACATACAGGAATAGATATAGGACTCAAAACGGGTACCCCGGTTACGGCTGCCGATGGAGGCAAGGTTATATATTCAGGATATAAAGGTGGATATGGTAAATGTGTAATCATAGACCACGGTGCAAACATGAAGACCTTGTATGCTCACAATAGTGCATTGGTTGTTAAAAAGGGTGACAAGGTGTTTAAGGGACAAACTATAGCAAAGAGTGGAAACACTGGAAATAGTACTGGGCCGCACCTACACTTTGAGGTTAGAATAAATGATGCTCCTGTAAACCCAACTAAATATGTAAAATATTAAATCGTTAAAACAATTGTAATTAAGAGAATTCTTTCTTTGTAAAGAATTCTCTTTTTTTATTGAGGTTATTTCTAGAAGAGAAATCTGACCAAAGAGAAGAGGCTTGATGTCTCTGCATTTTATTCATTGTGAACAATCTGAAATAAAAGTTTTTCACTTTTTTGAAAATTATGATATACTTATTATGAAAACATTTTCAAAAATTATTGAAAATTTTCATGATATTTTCATGAAAATAGTTTCATGAAATAGAAAGGAGCAACTATGCCAAAAATTATAGATGTTGCCAAAAGAGCAAACACCTCTATTTCAACAGTCTCAAGGGTATTGAATGGTTCTGCCAAGGTGAAGAAGGAGACGAAGGATAGGATACTAGAGGCAATTGAAGAACTAGGCTATAAGCCCTTAACGAGAAAAGAAGAGGTAAGAAAGACAAATACCATAGGTCTCATAGTCCCAGATATTGAGAATCCTTTTTTCGGAAAGATGGCAAAAGCTATAACAGGAATTGCAAATGATTATGATTATAATATTCTATTACTAAATGTTGAGGGAATAAAAAGCGAAAAGGAAATGCTAATTAACTCAATTGAGGAAAAGGTAGATGGAATAATTTATACCTCTTCCTATAGATGTGAAGAAATAATTAAAAAGGCCAAGATAGATCAATTTCCTATTGTTGTAATGGATCGTGAAATCAGAAATATAAAGGTTAATACGGTATCTGTAAACAATGAGTACGCAGGATTTGTTGCTGCAGAGCACCTATTAAAGCTGGGTCATAGGAAGATTGCCTTTATTGCAGGACCAGAGTCTATGCAGGTTTCTGTTCAAAGACAGATAGGATATGAAAGGGCCCTGCAAACCCATGGAATAGATGTTGATACCAGTTTAATTCTCCATGGCGATTTTAAAATGGAAAGCGGATACAAGACAATGAAAAAGCTACTCCATACTAACCAAGACATATCGGCGGTAGTGGCTGCTAATGATTTAATGGCTATTGGGGCATTAAACTATGCTAATTATAAAGGCTTAAAGGTTCCTAGGGATATCTCAATAATTGGGTTTGATGATATTGAACTGGCATCTTCAATAACTCCAAAGCTTACATCCGTTTCGTATCCTTTAGAGAGAATGGGTGAGCTTGCTATGCAATCAATCCTGAGTCAAATCGAAGAAAAGGATTCTGAAACTGAAATGGTCACTCTATTTCCCGAGTTGAAGCCTAGAGAGAGTGCGGGGAAATACTAAGAAAGCAGGTGAGAGAATGAAGAAAAATTGGGTCTACTTGCTATTGATACCAGGGCTGTTAGTGCTAACGATTTTTTTGATAGTGCCTCTTTTAACTACGATCTTTGGAACCTTTAGAGGAGAAGAGGGCTTTACAGCTAGTACATATATTAATCTATTTAAGGACTCATATTTCTTAAGCATATACTTTAGAACTATTAAATTAGCTGTTATAACCACTACTGTCTCAATTATATTAGGGTTTCCAACGTCTTATTATATTTCTAGAACTAATAAGAAGATGAGAGGGATCTATATAATGTTTGCAGTATTCCCTCTATTAACTAGTGCAGTGGTACGTTCCTTTAGCTGGATGGTAATTTTGGGACGCAAGGGCATTATAAATACTACTTTACTGGGAATAGGTATTATCGATAAACCCTTAAAATTACTATATAATGAATTTTCTATTGTAGTTGGCTTGGTATATCTGTTTTTACCCCTTATGATTATGTCCTTAGTTGGTGTGATGGAGAATATCAGTGGGGATTTAACAGAAGCTGCAGAGAGCTTAGGGGCGTCAAAAATGACAGCATTTTTAAAGGTGATTTTGCCCCTAAGTATACCTGGGCTGATAGTAGGGAGTATTTTAGTTTTCACTGGAAGCCTCACAGCCTATACAACACCTCAACTTCTAGGTGGAAGTAAGGCAAAGGTTTTATCCACGTTGATTTATCAAAATGCAATGGCCTTATTTGATTGGAATACGGCTGCAGCCGTAGCAACGATAATGATTATAACTACGCTTATTATAAGTACCTTAATAAACAAATTGGCCAGTAGTTTAAATAAGGCGGGGTGATAGCGATATGAAAATCAAAAATAAAATTTTAACTATCTTTACTGTAGTTGTCTACATATTTTTATTAACACCGCTGATAATTATTACCGGTGCCGCCTTTGGGGAAGATAGCTTTTTAAGATTTCCACCAAATGGTTTCACAATAAAATGGGTAGAAAACATATTTAAAGTAGAGATGTTTGTAAGAACCTTTAAAATAAGTTTACAGGTGGCTGTAATAGGAACCTGCTTGGCAATGCTTATTGGAATCCCAGCTGCGTACGCCCTAAGCCGCTATAATTTTAAAGGAAAAAAAGTCTTTCAAGGGATATTTATTTCACCGGTGTTGGTTCCTGGTATAGTACTTGGTTTTACATTGTTAAACTTCCTGATCATAAAGCAAGAGTTTCCAATTTTCTCGAGCCTTTTGATTGGACATACAATTATAATTTTGCCCTATATTATACGTGTGATTTCCTCGAGTCTTGAGAACTTTGATTATAGTATTGAAGAGGCTGCTATCAGTTTAGGATCTCATCCCCTAAAAACATTCTTTAGTGTTGTGTTACCAAATGTAACATCCGGCGTTATAGCTGCATTCATTTTGGCCTTTATAAATTCATTTAATAATGTGCCAATATCGATTTTTCTAATTGGGCCAGGGGTGAGCACCCTGCCTATACAAATGATGAGTTATGTGGAATATTATTTTGATCCTACTGTGGCGGCCCTATCGGTGGTATTGATGCTTATGACCGCAGTACTAATGCTTATAGTTGAGAAAACCCTAGGGCTAAGCTTTTTTACAAAATAGCAGGTATAGGAGGTTAATATGTCTCTAATTGAATTAAAAAATATATCGGTTGCCTATGGAAATAACGTAGTCCTAAAGGACTTAAATCTAAATGTAAATAAAGGTAAGCTAATATCCTTATTGGGGCCAAGTGGGTGTGGAAAGACTACGACACTTAGGCTGATTGCAGGTTTTATATCGGCTAAAGAAGGACAGTTTATATTTAATGGAAAGGACTACACTAGAGTTCCAGTACATAAAAGGAATTTTGGCTTTGTTTTTCAGAGCTATGCGCTATTTCCCCATTTGACCGTCTATGATAATGTGGCCTTTGGTTTGAAGCTTAGAAAGACTCAAAAAAATGAAGTTGATAAAAGAGTAATGGAAATATTGGAAATAGTAGATTTGAAGGACTTGTCATCAAGATTTCCTAAGGAATTGTCTGGGGGACAGAAACAAAGAGTTGCCCTGGCAAGGGCCTTAGTTATAAAGCCAGATTTACTGCTTTTAGATGAACCCCTGAGCAATCTCGATGCAAAGCTAAGGGTTAAAATGAGGGTTGGTATAAGAAGAATACAACAGGAATTCGGAATTACGACGGTTTATGTAACCCATGATCAAGAGGAATGCTTCTCGATCTCTGATAAGGTAGCAGTTATGAATAAAGGCGTAATTGAGCAGTTGGATACACCGCAAAATATATATGTCAGCCCCAAAACTGAATTTGTAGCAAATTTTGTTGGTTTTGAAAATTTTATAGATTTAAAGTCTGTAAATCAAGAGGGGACCAGTAAATACTTTATTACAAAAGGCGGCATTGGGTTTAAGGCTATTTCAGATACAACATTGGAAAAGAAAGAAATAAAAGGAACGATACGTCCTGATGAGATTCAGTTTGCAATAGGGGGTGAAGAAGAAAGATATAATGTGATTTGTGGAAAGGTTAATATCAGTACATTTTTAGGCAAAGAGTATCAATATGTAGTAGAAACGGAAATAGGGAATCTAATAGTAAATGGTGATGCTGCTAATCGCTATAGGGATGGAGAAACAGTAAAGTTACATTTGCCTGAAGAAAAAATTGTATTAGTATCTTAGAGGGGGAGTTTATGATGAAAAAATTATGTTTAGTTATGGCCATTGTTTTAATGTTTGGTTTCCTATTAATAGGATGTGCAAAGGAAGAGCCTGTGAAGCAGGAGGAACAGAAAAGTGAAGTTAAGAGCGATGAAAAGGTAGAGGCTAAACCTACTGAGCCAACGGAGTTTGTTGTATCTACTTGGGGATATAATGAAGATAAGCTAAGAAAAAATATCTTCGAGCCATTTGAAAAGGCTAACAATGTAAAGATAATTTTAGAGGTTGGAAACAATGCAGATCGTCTTAACAAGATAAGAGCTTCTGAAAATAGCAAGATTGACGTTATATTCTTAGCAAATTCCTTTGCAATACAAGGGGTTAGTGAAGGTTTATTTGAGGAAATCAATAGAGATAATATTCCAAATGTAAATCAAATATATGATTTAGCTAAGGCACCGCTGGGAGAAAAATATGGACCAGCCTACACTCTAAACAGAACAGGTATAGTTTATGATTCTGCTGAGGTAGGTAAGAAGGTTGAGTCATGGAATGACTTATGGGATAAGGCGTTTGAAAGTAATGCTGCGATTCCAGAAATAACTACTACTGCTGGACCATCTATGGTTATTATGGCAGGTAATACTATTGGAGCAGATGCTTTAGAAAATTCCGATGCAGCATTTGAAGCCTTAGGAAAATTAAAACCAAATCTAGTAAAGACCTATGGTAGATCATCAGAGGTTGTAAATATGTTTGCTCAAGGAGAGATAGTTGTTGCAGCCGTTCAAGATTTTGCCTTTGGAAGAATTAAGGATGCGGTTCCAACTGCTGAGTGGGTAAATCCACAGGAAGGCGCATTTGCTAATTTAAATACAATTAATATCGTAAAGGGAACAAAAAATAAGGAATTAGCGGAAAAGTTCATCGACTGGTGTTTAAGTGAAGAGGTACAGAAAGCCAGTGCTATAGACAAGGTTGACTCACCTGTTAATGTAAATGTGAAGTTATCAGAGGAAGAAGCTAAGGGATTAACCTATGGTAAAGAGTTGATTGACTCTTTAAAGGTTGTTGATTGGGTAAAGGTAAATGAATTAAAAACTAACTGGATTGACCGTTGGAATAGAGAAGTAATAAACTAATATAAAATCTAGGCGTAGGGGCTGTCTCGTAAAAGCATCTTTTGAGCTCAACCCCAGGATGTTTTAGAATGAATGAAGTTCAAGGTTTTGAAATTAAGGAGGTTTGGCTAGTACTAATGTACGTGCCAAGGCGGTGAATATTTCAAATAACGCAGAAATTCGTCATTGTGAGACATCCCATGCCTAATTTTCAACCTGATAATGGGGTGTATTAATATGAAAGTCGATATAGTTATAAAAAATGCATCGGTATATAATGCCTATTTCAAGAAATTTTTTGAGGAAGACATTGCTATATTAGAGGGGAAAATTGTTTATGTTGGTAAAGAGGATATAGACGAATTTTGTGGAGGAACAATTATAGACGCTGAGGGAAAATACTTAATACCAGGATTTATAGATATCCATATGCATATAGAGAGTAGTATGGCAACACCCCAAGCATTCTCACATGAGTTGATAAGGAATGGGGTTACTACCATCGTATCAGAGCCCCATGAAATTGCCAATGTTTTTGGAGTAAAGGGTATAGTAGAGATGATAAAGGGTGGCGAAGAGTGTGTAGCTGATATTTTTTATGGAGTACCCAGTTCAGTACCCTCCACAAGTTTAGAGTTTGAGACTACAGGGTTCGAAATAGATATAGATGAAATTAAAGAATTAATGGTAAATGACAAGATAATATGTTTAGGAGAAGTGATGAATTATTATGATGTGATTCATCATCCGAAGTCCAAAATTAATAAGATAGTTGAATATATGAAAAGGAATTATCCACATATTCCTATTGAAGGACATTGCCCTAAGATAATGGGCAAGGACCTGGCTAAGTTTATTTATCGAGGGATAGATTCAGACCACACACAGCAAAGAGTCCCATCAATGGAAGAAAGAATAAAGAGGGGTATGTTTATAGAAATTCAGGAGAAATCAATGACTCCTGAGGTGATAAATTATTTAATAGAGTATCAATTGTTTGAACAGTTTTGTCTTGTGACCGATGATGTAATGGCCGATTCCTTTTATAATAATGGTCATCTTAATAAGTTGGTAAAAAAGGCAATGGAAATGGGAATGGCTCCAGAGGATGCTATATATGCTTCCACCTTTACACCGGCTAGGAGAATGGGGCTGACCGATAGAGGAGCAATTGCCCCAGGAAAATTGGGGGATTTTATACTTCTGAAGGAACTAGAGAACTTTGAAATTGATCAGGTTTACAAAGAGGGTAAACTTGTTTACCATAGAGAAGATGAATACAAGTATGCTTGTAAATATAATAGCTTTCCGAGGGAGTTTTATAGAAGCATTAAAAGACAGGAGATTAATAAAGATGATCTTGTAATTAAAGCTCCTATTGGGAAGGGCGAGGTTAGTTGTAGGGTTATAAAGGTGTCTGACGGAACGACCTTCACCGAGGAACAAATACATTCTGTACCGGTGGGTCAAGGAAAGCTAATGTGGGAAGAAACTCCACTATGTATGATTGCAGTTTTCGAGAGATATGGAAGGAATGGAAATATAGGATTAGGGCTTATTACAGGCGATACTATCAAAAGAGGAGCCGTTGCTACTTCCTATGCCCATGATCATCATAATATATTGGCTGTTGGTAAAAATGTAAAGGACATTGTCAAAGCAGTAAATACCGTCATTGAGAAGCAGGGTGGTATTTATGTTGTTTGTGATGAGGTTATTAAGGGTGGTATAGATCTTCCGGTGGGTGGAATTCTTTCGGAAGAAAGTATAGAGGTAATAGGAAGAGACATAGCTAGGGTAAGACATTCTATGGTGGAATTAGGCTACAAGCATTATAATCCGATTATGTCCCTGTGCACTAATGGGCTTCCTGTCAGCCAATTATTAAAAATTACCGACAAGGGTTTAGTTAAACTTAGTGAGAATAGATTAGTAGACTTAATAGTGGAGGGATAGATATGGCTTACGATAAGACGCTTCAAAAGCATATACGTTGTAAAAAGGGAGACGTAGCGCCCTATGTGATGATTCCGGGAGATCCCCAGAGGGCAAAGAGAATTGCTGAGGCCTTTGATACAATGGAAAGGATTGCAGAAAACCGTGAATACGTTGTATATACAGGAGAAAAGGATGGCGTTAGGATGAGTGTATGCTCAACTGGGATAGGAGGACCGTCTGCTTCTATAGCAATAGAGGAATTGGCGAAGGTAGGAGCTCACACCTTTATCAGGGTTGGTTCCGCTGGTGGGAGAAGAGAGGATATTCCAGTTGGTAGTGTGGTAGTTGTCAATGCTGCTGTTAGAGGTGATGGTACCAGCAAAGAATATTTACCTGATATATACCCTGCCATTGCTAATATTGATGTTACACTAGCGTTAATGGAGTCAGCAAAAAAATATTTAGGTAATGAGGAGTGCTATGTGGGAACAAGTTTTACAAGGGATGCTTATTACATGCAAAATCATGAACTGAATAAGCTACTTTTAGATACCGATGTTGCAGTATCGGAAATGGAGTGTGCCACTGCATTTATTGTTGGCTCTAAGAGACGTCTAAGGGTCGGGGCTATTGTAGGAACCGATTCAAACATTATAAAAAAACATCAATTCTCCCTTGAAGAAAAGGATCGATTATATATGGAAGCCGAGAAAAAGACTATCGCAATTGCTATTGATGCAATAATACGAATGGCAAAAAAAGAAGATTAAGTAAAAAAGTAATCTTTAATGAGCTCAATGGAGCTCTTTTTTTGTATATATTTACAAATTTAAATTTCGGAATTATTCAAAAATATAGTAAAATTAAGATGTTGTCGATCATGTAAGACAAAAAATGTTTAATGGAGTTATAAAAACTAGACTAAAGGGTAGGAGATAATGAAATGAATAAGAAAAATTTAATTATATTATTAACTCTTACCATGTTGTTAGTGTCATGTTATAGTGAGAATCGAGTAGAAACAGAGGATAAGAAGATAGAATATGGTGAAGCCCTCGATATTAAACAGGATATTGAAGAACTTAAAGAATATAAGGAGTTTGTAAGAAAAACAAACTATGAAAATAGAACAATAAGGCTGACCGCCGTTGGAGATATTATGGTGGGAAGAAGGGTTGGAAGGATTTTGCGTGAAAAGGGTGTAGACTTAGCATATAAGAATCTTGAAGAGATTTTTAATAGGTCAGATATATTATTCGGGAACTTAGAGTCACCTATTTCAAATAGCGGAAGAAAATTGCCCGGGAAGGGAATTTGTCTGAGGGCAAGGCCAGAGATGGTGGAGATCCTTAAAAAGCCTGGGTTTGACATATTATCCTTGGCAAATAATCATATACTAGACTACGATACAGAGGCCCTCCTTGATACCTTTAATATTCTTAAGGAAAATAATATAGCCTACATAGGGGCTGGAAGGAATATTGAAGAAGCTAGAAATCCACATATAATGAAACTTAAAGGAAAGACCTTTGCCTTTTTTGGATACGATGAATTTGCCTATATCTATTATAGTAATAGCTATAATAGAAGGTTTGTGGCAACTGACAGTTTACCAGGCACAGCTCCCCTAAAGCTTGATTTTATCATAGAGGATGTCAAGAAAATAAGAGAACAAGTCGATTATGTAGTCATATCTCTTCATTGGGGAACAGAAGAAAGTAATAATATAAACTCTGCCCAGAAAGAAATAGCGCACAAACTAATAGACAATGAGGTTGACATAATACTGGGACATCATCCCCATGTTATTCAGCCAATAGAGATATATAAGGATAAGCCAATAATCTACAGTATGGGTAATTATATATTTGATCAAAACGATGAAAATAATAAGCAAGGAATGGCTGTTGAGGTTCTAATAGAATATGGAGAGATAAGGGAAGTCCATGCCTTACCCATATATATTTCAAATAAAAGTGAACCCATTATAGCAGATGGAAAGAAGGGAGATTTTATTAGAAATAAAATAATTAAACTCTCTAAAAAGCTTGATACCGCTGGTGAACTAAAGGGGAAAGGGGTAACATTCAAGATTCAGTAATAAATTACCAATAAAGTTTACATAATATCGTGGTATAATAGTTGGGTATTCCCTCATATACATATAGAGATTCAAGTAAAACTATTAATTTACATCCATCCAAAACTCTTAGAAACCGTTGAGTATTTGGATATAAAGTAATGCTATTTTAAGGATTAATAAATTTTACTGAAAGAATGTAGATGCGTTCATTATTTCAGCAAAATTTATCTTAGGTTTTAAGGTAGCATGACTATATATAAATTAAGTTTTACTATGTGAACTCTATACTGATATAAGGGGGAGGGGATGCACATGAGAAAGTCTTATTATGTGTTTATCAGTATGTGTATTATATTCATTCTAATATTTACTAATGTATCTGGTATAAAGGGTGATTTCTATGTTTTATTCAGAAATATACCTAAGAAAGCAGTGCTTAAGAACATTAAAGATTATAAGGAAATTGAAACCGATCACTTTATAATTAGACATAATACAGAGGATGTAGAAACTTTAGAGTTAGTTAAAAGGGCATCAGAAGAATATTACGATGATATATGCAAACAATATGACTATTATCCTAAGGACAAAACGATAGTTGTTTTATATGAGAATTCAGAAGAACTTCTAGAAAATACAAACCTTGCAAAGTCAAAGCCTCCCATGGGAGTCTACTATGCATCAACTATTCAAATCTTATCTCCTAAGATATGGTGTCCCGAAGGTGAGGATGTAGAGTCATTATTTATGAATGAAGGACCTATGGTCCATGAGTTTACCCATCTGGTTATAGATGATATTACAAAGGGAAATTATCCTCTTTGGTTTACTGAGGGATTAGCCTTGTATTCAGAATATATCTATACGGAATATGAGTGGGGAAAAGAAATAAAGGAAGAAAAAATATATACCATTGATGAGCTAAATAACAATTTTAACAATCTAGATCAATATGTAGCCTATACTCAATCATTTAGAGTGGTAAAATACATGGTAGAGACCTATGGATTTGAGAATATAAAAGAAATTCTTGAAAAATTAGAGGATGGAAATACCTTTGATAAAGCCTTCGGAATGGTAACAAATGATAAAATTTCAAAATTAAACATCTAAACATCTAGACAATGATAATGATAAAAGATATTATAGAAATAAGCTATTTATATTGCTCGGCCCAGATTAATCATAGAAAATTTGAAAAAGTGCAAGTAGTTTTGTTTCTAAGATATTTATCGATTTTGAAGGCATGCTAGGCAGTACGTCGAGAAATTGATGGATGCCTTAGAAGCAAAAGGACGCAGATAATTTTTGAATTTTCTATGAATAATCCGGGCTAAGACATTAGTCTGAGCGATTTTTCGAAAATAAAGTTGTATATTTTTTGAAAAAAATGCGAGGTCCTAATTTTTAACTGAGGTGATTAATTGTGGATAGAAAGATACTTGTAGTCGACGATGAGAAACCGATTTCTGATATTATAAAGTTTAATTTAGTGAAAGAAGGATTTGAAGTTGATGTTGCATTTGATGGAGAAGAAGCTCTTAAGAAGGTATATCAATTTCATCCTGATCTGATATTGCTAGATTTAATGCTTCCAAAGCTCGATGGATTTCAGGTGTGTAGAAAAATAAGAGAGAGCTTTAATATGCCAATATTAATGCTGACAGCCAAGGAAGAAGAGGTAGACAAGGTTTTAGGTCTTGAGCTTGGAGCAGATGATTACATAACAAAGCCCTTTGGAATGAGAGAGCTTATTGCCAGAGTAAAGGCTAATCTAAGAAGAATTGAAGTAGATAAAAAACAGAGCGTAGGCAGCAATATAGTCTCTGGAAATCTATCGATAGATCTTGATAAATATGAGGTTGTAAAGGGAGATTCAATTATTGATCTCACCTTAAGAGAATTTGAACTATTAAGGTTCCTCGCTACACAGGAGAATCAAGTTTTCACAAGAGAACAGCTTCTTAAGGACGTATGGGGCTATGAGTATTATGGAGATATAAGGACTGTAGATGTTACCGTAAGAAGATTAAGAGAAAAAGTAGAAGACGATTCTAGTAGTCCAAAGTATATTCTCACAAAACGAGGAGTGGGATATTACTTTAGGAGGATTTAGTATGTTTAAAAGTATTAGATGGAAATTCATAACGGTCTATTTTGCACTAGTATTCATTGCTATGGCGATTATAGGTTTATTTATAGTACAAAGCTTTGAATCATATCACTTAGAGGTTGTAAGTGATAGGCTGAACTCTATAGCGAGGAATATAATACAAAATATTCCGGTGAAGGGCAGTCTAGATGACGCAAAGGAAAGTCTAGAAAGCAATCTGAAGATTTTTGCAGTGGGTCTTTTTGAAGAGGCCTTTATAATAGATAAGGATTTAAAAATAATTGCCACAGATAACCGTTCCTTTAAGGGGATAAATGCAGCAAGTGAATTACAATATGAGCTTATCCTAGAGGTGTTAACGGGAGAAAAGGGAATTGCAAAGGATAATACTGAGGGACAAAAACCCACAATGAATCTAGTATTTCCAATAATAAGAAATGAAGAGATCGAAGGAGCTCTATATCTCAGATCAGATCTCAAAGACATATATGAGACCTTAAACAAGTCTAGAGTTATAATGACACAGGCAACAGGCTTAGCACTAATAATTACTATAATACTTGGCTACCTTCTTGCTAAAAGTATAACTGAGCCAATTAATGACGTCACTAAAAAGGCTGCGTTGATGGCTAAGGGAGATTTTAATCAAAGGGTAGATGTCAAATCCGATGACGAGCTTGGTAAACTTGCAGAAATGTTTAACTTTTTAACAGGTAAGCTTGAAATAACCCTAGGAGAAATTTCTAGTGAGAAGAGTAAGATGGAAACTATTTTAAACTATATGGCCGATGGCCTTATAGCTGTAAATAAAAACGGTAGGATTATACATGCAAATCCTAAAGCGATGGAAATGCTGAACTTTTCTAAAGAAGCAATCTTGGAAAAAAAATATGATGAACTATTTGAGTCTTTGAACGAGAAGTTGACACTAAAGTACATAACGAAGCATAAGGATGGTTTAATAGGTAGTGATGCTATAGGCATTGGAGAATCTATATATAATGTAGACTATGCACCCTTTATGGATGAAAATAATGAAATAGGGGGTATAGTATTAGTAATGAAGGATGTTACGAAGCAGCAAAAACTAGAGAACATGAGAAGAGAGTTCGTTGCTAATGTTTCCCATGAACTCAAAACACCACTAACAAGTATAAAGAGTTATACTGAGACCTTATTAGATGGAATGCTCGATGACAGAGAGATATCAGAAAGCTTTTTAGGAGTAGTAAACAGCGAAGCTGATAGAATGACAAGGCTAGTTAGAGACCTTCTGCAATTATCTAATTTTGATAATAGAAAGACTAAATGGAATATAGTCGATAATGATTTAGTCAAATTATTAAATCAAATAGTTATAAAACTTCATATTACTGCAAAAAATAAGAATCAAACACTTGAATTTATAACAGAAGATGATAAACTAATGGCAGATTTTGATTTTGATAGAATTGAACAGGTTTTGCTTAATATCTTAAGTAATGCTATCAAATATACGGAAAACGATGGGGAAATAAAGATTTATCTGGAAAATAGAGATAATAAGGCATATATTAAAGTAAAGGATACCGGAATGGGTATACCTGAGGAAGATTTGCCAAGAATATTTGAAAGATTTTATAGAGTAGACAAGGCACGTGCTAGGGAACTAGGCGGTACGGGACTTGGATTATCAATAGCAAAGGAAATCGTAGAGGCCCATAATGGAAGTATAGAAATTCATAGTGAAGTTAACGAAGGAACGGAAGTAGTGGTAATGATTCCTATGAATGATGAAGCTATTTAAACCCAGATTAAAGTGATTTTAAATGCAGTGTAATATCATTGTAATACCATTGTAATATAAATCCTTTATAATAGTAGTATATAATAAGGAGGAAGTATGCTGGGAGGCCTAGAAAATGTTGAAGAAAATAATAACAGGTACGCTGGTTTTGATTGTGCTAAGCACATCTAGTGTAGTTGTTTATGCTGATCCTGTGGATAAGCTATATATAGATGAAAAACTTAAAATTGAAAATCAGAAAACAGATGAACAAGTTGAAGATCAAAAGACTGAAGAAAAGCAGGAGTCAGACGTTATAATCATCAGTCCTCAAATTATTCCCGATAAGGAGATAATTACTGAAAAAAATCTGCTGATATCTATTAAGGTTATTGGAAAGGATCCTGTAACTTTAACTATATATAAGCTAAAGGATGATTCTGAGGAGGCAGAGTTATTATTTGATCCGGAACAAATTCAGCCAAGCGATGAGGTAGAGTCTGACTATGTTAAGTATGTTAAGAATATTGAATCAGGAAAATATAGAATGGTTTTTGAACAAGATGGAGAAGAAAAACCATTAAAAGATATAGAATTTAGTGTAAAAGCCACGAAGGTGAAAAAGAAAGATGAAGTAGTCAATGAAGAAGTAGGAAATTCTTTACCAAATCTATTGGATTTAAAGATTACTGACCTCTTACTAGGAGATGAATAATAGCTGGGGGTACAGATGATGAGAAAAGAGAAATTCAAATCTGTAGTGTTGGCTGTGCTTTTTATAACTTGTGTGGTCTTTACACAGAAGCTTTGGTTTCACTTGCCACTTGGTGGAGTTGTTTCCTTAGCAAACAATGAAGATGAAGAAATAAATATAGATGTTACGGATATATTGAGCCCCCAAAGTTTTATTATAAGCTTTGGGGGTGGAAACAATACGGTGTTTTACTCTGAACCCTACGAAGTATGGAATATCACGAATCCCGAGGAAAAGAAAGAAGTGTTGATTTGGGAAACCGTTAAGCCTGTGCTTAAGGGTTATTTGAAAAAAGATTATGGGGTACAGGAAGTAACCTTAGAAGAATGGAAAAAGATAAAAAAGTTTAGGTCCATAAGGATGGATTTTGCCTGTGAAATTCCAGGAGATAGTTTGACTAGAGCCTTTAGTGGCAAGGAGAATGGAATATCTGAAGCAGGAGATGCGATCAATACGATACTTATTCCAGGAATTGATGAAGAGAAAGCAAATATATATTTGGGAAATGATGAAGAGGATAAATACTTTAAATTAACAGGTATGGCTATAGATGATGAGATCAGAAACCTTATTGAAAATATCGAGAAAAATGTAGATGTTAGGAATTATATGTACTATCTTTCATTGGGAGATATTGCAGGTGTGGAGAGTGATGTATTGGCCCCTATTTTTGATGAAACCTTTATACCCTCATATAGCGCAAGAAACCCGATAGATGTTTCCGATGAGGCAGTTGTTAAATCTAACGCAAATCAATTCTTTGGAAAGAACTTTGACTTTGTAAAGCAAATTACAGAAATAGACGATACTCACATATATATGTATGGATATGGAGAAAAAGCTTTAAAGATAAATAGAAATGGGACTTTGGAGTATACTGAAAAGATAAACAAAGAAAACGCAGTAGCTAATTTAGACTTTTTAGATAGCCTAGAGTATGCAGTTAAATTTGTTAATGATAAAAAAGGATGGCCTCTTACTGTTAATGTAGAAAATGCATATCTGTCTAGTTATGAGACTATTGTAGAAGAAAATCAAAAGGGTTATAAATTTAGCTTTAACTACAGACTCCGGGGATTACCTATTTACATTCCAGACTTTGGTGAAGATAAAGGAATAGAGATCGAAGTCATAGGAACACAGGTTATCTCCTATAAAAGAAGAGTTAAAATAGCCAGGGAGAAGCTTGACGACGAAATGGATTCACAAAAAAGGATATTAAATATTTTGGAAGTTCTAAATAAGAATTCCAATGATATTAAAAATCATTACAAAAGCTTTTCTGGAAAAGAATTGACGGAAGAGGAAATTAAGGATATAAAAATAGAGGAGCTAATAGAAGATATAGAATTAGTTTATTATTCTCGAAATAATGTGCTAAAACCAGTTTGGAAAATTACAATCGGCAATATTGTTTATTATTTCGACCTATATACTGGTACTAGATATACTTTCAGCCAAAATAAGTATTAAAATTTATCCTCGGCTTTATTGTCGAGGATTTTTAAAATGATGGGGTGTGGAGATGGACTGGGCGAAGGCTAAGAGCATTCTTATAGTTGCGTTTTTAATTACAAATCTGTTTTTGGGCTACAACGTTTTAAAGGATTCTGAAATTAGAAACTATGCCTATACTGTAAATGATAAGAGAATCAACGATGTTAGAGAACTTTTTCAGCAAAAGAATATAGCTATAAAGGCTAACATGCAGGAAAAAATGAGAAAGCTTCCACAGCTCACTGTTGAATATGAAACCTATGATAGGGAGCTGATAGAAGGTGAATTTCCAGGGTTCACAAGTATTAGTGAAGAAGCTATAAGATATAAAAAAGATAATGAAATAGTGGAGGTTGCCTCCCATAACAAGTCGATTAGCTATAAAAATAAGAATAAATCATCAACAGTTGTTGAGATGGATGAAAAAAAAGCAGAGAAAGTTGCTGAAGACTTTATAAAGAAACATGGATTTCAAGGCGATGATGTGGAGTTTTGGAGTATCAAAAAAAAGCATGAGGATTATGAGATTGTGTATAAGCAAAGATACGAAGATTTGATATTAGATCATGGATATATGAAGCTTACTGTAAAGAATGGAGAAGTATTTACGTTTGAAAAAAGATGGCTAAAGCCATTAAATGTTAAAGAATTCGACAAAGAAATTATACCAGTCACAAAGGCATTGATATTAGCTATGGATGATCTTAAGCAGAAAAAAGAGAATGATGATAACGAGCTTATAATAGAAGATATAAGACTTGCATTTAAGTTAGATGTTTTTGAGCATAGAGATATTTTTAGTGAAGAATGGTATGAAATTAATGAAAGCACAGGTACAGGTTCATTATTTTGGATAATACGTTTAGCAGATCAAGATGATATTTCTATAAAAGCAGAAACCTATGAGTAAGTAGAGGGATAAATTGAATTATATCCATTCTACTTATTTCTTTGAGGTCATTTTTCAAAGAGGAATCTGACCTGAACGAAGGGGTTCGATGCCTCGGAGTTTTTATTTAGAAATCTTATTTGCTATAATTAACATAAAGTACACTTTAAATTAGAGTAATGATACTTTAACGGTTAATAAATTTTAAGGTATCATGACTATAGAAAGGTTGAAAATACAAATGAGTTTTAAATTCTGTTCTTTAGCAAGCGGTAGTAGTGGAAATTGTCAATATGTAGGTACTAAAGATACAAAATTATTAATAGATGCGGGGCTTACTGGAAAATATATAACTAGTGCCCTTCAAAATATAGATATTGATGCAAACATAATTGATGGATTGCTCGTTACCCATGAGCATAGTGATCATATCAAAAGTGCGGGAGTTTTAATGAGAAAATTTGATATCCCTTTATATGTAAACGAAAAGACATGGGAAGCAATGAAGGAGAAAATAGGTTCTATCAAAGGAAAGGACATTAGACTTTTTAAAGACTGTGATCCATTTTTTATTGGGGATATAAGGGTCAAGCCCTATAACGTTTCCCACGATGCTAGCAATCCTATGGGTTTTTCCTTTGTTCATGATAACTCAAAAATTAGTATTACAACGGATTCAGGCTGTGTTACCGATGAAATTATTGATGAAATAAAGGATAGTGACCTATTAGTGCTTGAAGCAAATCATGATGTGGAAATGGTTAAGTTTGGGAAATATCCTTGGTTTCTAAAAAAAAGAATATTGAGTGACATAGGCCATTTATCCAACGAGGCTGCAGGAAATATAGTAACGGAAGTAGTTAAGAATGGAAATGTAAAATATGTACTATTAGCTCACCTTAGTAAAGAAAACAATTTTCCTGAATTAGCCTATGAAACAGTAAAGAATATTGCTGAGGAGAATAAAATAAAGATCGGTTTAGATATAAATTTAGATTTGACCTATAGAAATAGAGTTGGAAGGGTATATAATATACGAAAAACCCTTTAGGAGTGATGTGTATGAATGACAATAATGATTTCTTCAAAGGACCAGAGGATCAGCACAATGCAAAAAAGGAAGAACCCTTTGGTGAGCTCCAGGAGAGTCATGTTCCAGTATATACACCTGTATATTATCCTGAAAATCCAAAACCGAAGAAAAAAAGAAAGAATAAAACCCTATTTTTTACCATAATAATTATCTCCTTAATCTCGGCTATGATTGGTGGAGTTATTGGAGCCTATATAGCACCTATGTATCTATTTGGAAAATACCCATATATTCATGAATCCACTGAAAAGGTTCAGATAATAGCAAAGGATTCAGAACTGAATGTGGTATCTGCAGTTGCTCAGAAGGCTATGCCTTCAGTTGTTGGTATAACTACAGTATCCCTACAAAGAGATTCTCTCTATGGATCTAGAAAGGCACAGGGATTAGGTACAGGAGTTATAGTAGATAGCAGAGGATTTATTCTTACAAATGCCCATGTAATTGATAATGGACAAGCCGAGGAGGTTAAGGTTTTATTAAATGATGGTGAAACCCTAGAAGCCGAGGTATTGTGGAATGACCCATTATTAGATTTAGCGGTAATTAAGGTTGATGCTGCAAACCTACCGGTTGCAGACCTAGGTGAATCTGATAATCTAGCGGTCGGTGAAATCGCTATAGCTATAGGGAATCCACTAGGCCTGACATTTGAAAGAACAGTAACAGCCGGTATAATAAGTGGATTGAATAGAAGTGTTCCCGTAAGTGAATATGAAAGTATAGATGGTTTAATTCAAACAGATGCATCAATAAATCCTGGAAACAGTGGAGGACCGCTACTAAATGCCAAGGGTGAAGTTATAGGAATAAATACAGCAAAAATCCAATCGGGAGAGGGCTTAGGTTTTGCCATACCGATAAACACTGCTAAACCAATAGTAGATGAATTTATTCAAAAGGGAGAGTTTAAAAAAGTATACTTAGGTATAAGACCTTATGATGTTAAACAAGTAGAAGCTAGTTACGGCGATATTCCTGAGGTTGACAGTGGAGTCTTTATATGGAGAGTTTATCAAGATTCATCTGCCCATAGGGCAGGTATATCTAAAGGAGATGTATTAGTTTCATTAGGTGGGGTAGAGATAATCTCTGTACAACAATTACTTAAGGAATTATATAAATACAGACCGGGAGATGAAACCACATTACAAGTAGTTAGAGAGGGAGAAAGAATAAAGCTTAAAGTAAAGTTTCAAAGTAAAAGCAATTAGATATATAGAGTTCCAAGTAAATCTTAATTTATATATATCAAAATATCCGATGCTTCTGGGGATTTTTGATGTGTATAAATTAAAGTTTTGACTGGAATCTCTATAAAATGATGGTTGTATGTAAGTTTTAGACAATTTGTTGAGAACTTAGACAAAAAATAAACCCTGGTAAATTATACCAGGGTTTTCGTTTTATGTAGAGATTAAAAAACTCTTCTCGCAGTTACATATTGCTTTTTATAGAAACCAGTAGTTATATCAGAAATAACAACTTTTTTTGCTTTTCTTCCAGACGAAGCATGGATAAACGTACCCTTTCCAATATAGATACCTACATGGTTTATAGCCCCATTATTACTTCCACTAGTGTCAAAGAAAACTAAATCACCAACCTGTAAGTTACTCTTGCTAACTTTCTTTCCAACCTTTGCCTGCCCCTTAGAAGTCCTAGGTAATTCTATACCACATTTTTTAAATACATAGGATGTAAATCCAGAACAGTCGAAGCTTTTAGGGCCACTGGAACCATATCTATAGGGAACACCTAATACCTTCTTAGCCTCCTGAACAATTTTCATTGAAGTCCTGTTAGCAGATCTTGACACAGTGTTGTCATTATTACCAAAAACAATACTAACCAAATCTTTATGTATCCAACCCTCTTGACCATCATCTGTTAATATATTATACCATTCATTGGCATATCCTTTTATATGTATATAAGCTTCTAAATCTAATTTACACACTATCTCAGAATTAATTGAATTTTCATTTCTGACATTTACATTTTCACCAATAATTCTGCCCCTAGAATAGTTTGGTTTGATGTTTACATAATCTGAATGTAACCATCCCTTTTCAGATTCGCCTACGGATATCTCATACCAATCATCTTGAACAGCAATTATAGTTACTTCAGCTTCCTTAGATAAGGTATGTAAAATATCTGATTCTGTACTAGGCTCTTTTCTAACATTTAGATTATCTGTTGTAACTATACCTGTTTTTATAGGGTCTTTTTCTTGATCTACGATGATAAGATCATTTAGTATCCATCCCTCGATTTTGGAATCAGTGCGTATAGAATACCAATTTCCTTTATGGGATAGAACCTCCACAACATTTCCAAGCAATAGCTTGTCTACTATTTCCGATTCTGTATTTGGAATTGTTCTAATGTTTACATCGTTACCTATAACTACTCCCTGAGCCGTTTCTTCCCCATATACCATAAAGGTCATAGCAAAAATGCACATAAGACTAATGGATATGGTCAATAGTATCCTCACATGTTTTATCATTTGAAGGCCTCCATTAAAAAATATAGGGTATTTTGCAATAAATTCCCACTATTATTATATCACTTAGAAGAACATCATACAAACTTAGGACATATAAAATTATGTTAACAACTTGCGAAAGTTATTTTAGCCATAGCATATATATAGATTCAAGTAGAACTATTAATTTATATACATCAAAAACTCATAGAAACACCGAGTATTTTCATATGTATAAATTAAGTTCTGCTATATGAACTCTATACTAATAGTTTCTGAACAAAAAAGTATATATGCATATATTTAGATATTTTATAGATGATCATAGTTCGAGTATAAAATAATGATAATTAATTGTATAATATAAACTATAATACCTAAATCCAGATTAAGAGGGGAGATCATGAAACATAAAAAGAGTAATAAAAGATACATATACTTAAGAGATGACGGAATATGTTTTTTTTGTGACAAAGAGTTGCAATTTAAGCAGATAAGTCTAGATCACTATCTTCCCAAAAGTAAAGGCGGACCAGATGAGATTTACAACCTTGTTTGCAGCTGCAAGCGGTGTAATAAATATAAAAAAAGCACTGTACCAGAGGATTATAAAGAAGTCATGCTTAACTTATTTAAAAAAGCCATTAAAGATGGAAAAATAACCTCCATAGGAATAAAACAAAGGGATCTAACTGATTTGACAGATAATGTTTGTAAAATAGAAGAAATAGGAGAATATACCGTATTTCAGAGCAATGTCCATAGATTTTATGTTAAGAATAATATGATACACAAAATAATAAGAGTAGAAACTAAGATATAGAGATTCAAGTAAAGATATTAACTTATACACATCCAAAACTCCAAGAAACACCCCGTATATGTATAAATTAAGTTTTACTAAGAACTCTCTACAGAAAACGGAGAGTGGTGAAGAGATGAATATAACAATAATATCAGTAGGAAAGATAAAAGAAAAATATTTGAAAAGCGCAATAGGTGAATACAGTAAAAGATTGAGCAGATATTGTAAGCTTAACCTTATTGAAGTAGTCGACGAAAAGGCTCCTGAAAATCTAAGTGACACGGAAATGGAAAACATAAAGGAGAAAGAAGGTGAAGGCATACTTAAAAATGTCAAAGAAGGAGCCTATGTAATAGCCTTAGATATAAAGGGGAAAATGATATCCTCAGAAGAACTTGCAGAGAAGTTTAATACTTTAGGAATACAAGGGAAAAGTAATATAGTATTTATTATTGGAGGCTCCCTAGGACTAGCTAAGAGTGTTTTAAAAAGAGCCAACTATAAATTATCCTTTTCACCTATGACCTTTCCCCACCAGCTTATGAAGGTTATATTGCTTGAGCAGATTTATAGGGGGTTTAGGATAAATAGGGGTGAACCGTATCATAAGTAACGGCGGTTTTTACTAAAATTGGATAAATGTAAACTTACCATCCACCATTCAGTCAAGAAAGTTCAAGTTATTTGATTTTGCTGGGCTATTTTAATTTCTATATATTTATAGAAAAATTATTTACCTATGAATAGCAGAAAATATCAGGCATACATCTTCTGAAAATGATAACTTTATATTACAAAATAAAGTTAAGGAGAAAAGTAGTTATGAAAAACTTAAAAGCTTGTTATTATGAATTAGAAGGTACAAATTATGAAGTGGGTAAATTATTGGGAGAAAAAATAAAAGCTGTGCCACAGTTTCTGGAGAGGAATAAAATGCCAAAATCTCCTTTTTCAAAAGAGGAAGAAATACAAATTATAAAAATGTTTGATGAATATTGTCCAGGAATTAATGAAGAAATTGAAGGTTTTACAGATGCATTAGGATTTGATAAATTTCAAGCAATATATTATGTAATGTCATTTCTTAAACCCGGTTGTAGTCAAATGGCTGTATTACCTGAAAAGACGAAAAACAATCATGTGCTATTGGCTAGAAATTATGAATTTAATGATGAAATGGAAGAACTTATTTTGTGTACAACAAAGATTAAAGGGAAATATGCTCATATAGGTACATCTATGGTTCAATTTGGTAGAGGGGATGGGATGAATGAATGTGGTCTTGGAGTTAGTCAAACATCAACAGGTCTACCAGTAGGAAATTTTGAAGGGTGTAGAAAACCTGCAATTGTTGGATTACAATTTTGGGTAGTTATAAGATCAATATTAGAAAATTGTAAGGATGTCAATGAAGCTATAAAATATATGCAAAGTGTACCAATAGCATATAATATAAATCTTATGGTTGCTGATAAAATGGGAAATGCAGCTTTAATTGAAAGTCTTGATGGTAAAAAGGCAATTAAACGTATTTCAGCTAATACAAAAGAACAATTTTTATGCTCTACAAATCATGTTCATTTAGAGGAATTAAAGAAATATGAACCTAAGGCTATGAAAAACTCAGTAGTACGATATAATTTAATTAATAAATATTTAAATGAAAAAGAAATAGTCTCACAGGACAACCTTAAATCATTATTAACTACAATGTACCCAGAAGGATTATGTTGTCATCATTATGAAGATTTTTTTGGAACACTAAGAGGAATGGTGTTTGATTTAAATGATGGAACTGTAGAGGTATGTTTTGGATCAACAGCTTTGAATGACTGGCATACTTTTAAAATAGACAATAGCGAAAAATATTTAGAGTATACAGTAAAAATTATAAAGGATAAAGCACCAAAAGATTTTTATGAATTAATATAAGAAGCTAAAAAAGCAGACTGAGTTAGTGGAATGATGTGAAGTATATAATCAAGAAAGGATTTTGTGATAGGTTATGGATTATACTAAATCATTAGAAAAAGCAATTATGTACATTGAAGAAAACTTGAATGAAGATTTGAAAACAGAGGATGTAGCTAAATCTATTGGTTATTCTTACTATCATTTTACTCGTTTATTTGAAGGCTTACTGGGTGAAAGTATTGGAAATTATATACGAAAAAGGAGAATCACAAAATCAGCACAAGATTTAATATATACAGATAAAAAGATTATAGATATAGCATTAGATTTTCAATTTAAATCACCAGAGGCATTTGCAAGAGCATTTAAAAAAATATATAATTCTAGCCCTCTTGAATATAGAAAGAATAGAATTGATGTATTAAAAGGAAATAAGAAATATATAGATAATGAAAGATTAAAGCATATTTTAAATAATATTACCATTCAACCAGTAATTAAAGTTATACCTGAAGTTAAAGTTATAGGTATAAAGGGAAATATTACACTGAAAAATAATTTATTACCTGATCTATGGAATGACTTTAATAGTAGTAGTTCAAAAATAATAAATAGGGCTGAACCACTTAAATATTATGGAATTTGTGAAAATGATAGACCAAATAATCAATTTGGTGAAAATGTAGCATATAGTGAAATTGTCGGCTTAGAAGTTACCTCTTTTGACTATATACCAGATGGGATGATAACTAAAGTTATTCCACAGGGGAAATATGTAGTATTTACTCATAAGGGAAGTATAGATAAATTAAAGGAAACTTATGAATATATTTGGGGTACATGGATTCCTTTGTGTAAGGTAGAGATTGATATGAGAGATGATTTTGAATTATATGATGAAAGGTTTAAAGGAGCAAATAATCATTTATCAGAAATTGATATTTATATTCCTATAAAATAAAAAATGATATACTTTATAATCAATTAAAAAACTAATTTGTACGTGATATAGTGAACCTTACCATAAATAATAGCTATTTATATAATTATTCAGGGGGTAGTAATATGATTATTGAAAACAAAGAAATAGAAGGTAAAAATTAAAAATGAATACTTCGTTGTCCAACAAAATATGATGCAATTGAATTATCTAAATTAAGAGTCAAAATTGATGGAGAAACAGAAAATCTTGAGAATGCTTTTAGTATTTACTTTAAAAACCGCCGTTGCATACAGTACGGTGAACCGTACCATAAGTAATGGCGGTTTTTTAATAATCATGTATATTCAATCATAACTAATAGAAGGCACAAAAATTTTGATTATAAAAATTTTGTGCCTTCTTGCGTTAAAAATTGCTTATTTTTCTTTAGAAAGAGAGCTATTATCAATTTAGTAGACTGTGCTCAGTACTCTTAGGCTTCTGTGTCTTAATAACATAAATGACTTATAAAAAGCTTAAGGAGAGAAGAGTTGACAAAAATTTGATAGCAATATATAATAGTTAAGTGTTTTTATATAAAATTACTTAACTAAATTGCGTGACATGCATGTTTATTAGCTATGCTTTTAATGAAGGAGTGTTTACTATGAAGCTTAAAGAATCAATCAAAAGATTTCGTGTAGTAAATATAATTGAGGATATGAAAACTTTAAACTCGTCTAATAGAGATGAGAAGTCTATTTTACTGTCCAATTTAACATTTAATAGTATGTTTTACATCGATATAGTAGCATATTATCAACCTGTAACAGTTAGTAGAATTTCGGAACTTATAGGTGTATCAAAGTCGGCTGTAACAATAAAAATGGCTGAACTTGAAAAAAAAGGATATATTACAAAAGTTTTAGATAAAAAGGATCTTCGTAAAAAAAATATACGATTAAGTGAAGAATGTGAAGAGATATTAAGAAGCTGTGATCTCAAAAATAATGAGTTATATAGAGAAATCACAATGAAATTTTCAGATTTTGAGATCGCATCATTTACAGAAATTCTCAATTATTTAAGTGGAAAAAGAATTACAGAATATGATGAAAAATAAATAATGGAGGAAATAATATGACGAAAAAGATATTTGAATCAATTGATTTAGGTGGTATTAGTATTAAAAATAGATTGTTACGTTCAGCAACAGGTGAACATATGTGCACTGATGATGGGGAAGTTACAACACGACTATTAAAATTATATGAAGAGCTAAGCGCAGGTGGTGTAGGGCTCATTATATCCGGATTAATGGAGGTTGTTAAAGGAACTGAAACAGGGAAGCTTATTAAAATTGACCATAACAATCAAGTTGAAGGGCTTAAAATGCTTGCAGATGTAGTTCACCAGAATGGATCTAAGGTGGTTGCTCAATTAGTACATCATGGACCTCAAGTACAGGCAACTGAAAATTATATTTCTTTAAGTCCATCAGGTATAGAAAATATGAATTCTAAAGAAGCAAGTATTGAAGAGATAAAGAATGTTATCGAAGCATTTGGTGATGGAGCACTTAGAGCAAAAAATGCGGGGTTTGATGGTGTTCAAATTCATGCAGCCCATGGGTATTTCTTAGGTAGATTTCTCACACCATTTTATAACAAGAGAACGGATATATATGGTGGTACCATTGAAAATCGCTCAAGAATTCTCATAGAAGTTATTAGGAATATTCGTAAAAAGTGTGGATCCAGTTATCCTTTATATATTAAAATTAATGGATCAGACTATATGGAGAAAGATGGATTAAACTATGAAGATAGTAAAAAGATAATTGAACGTTTAGTTGAAGAAGGAATAAATGCCATTGAAATAAGTGGTGGTACATTTGACAGTTTACATTCACCGGCAAGACCGTTTATTAATAAAACGGATGACGAGGCGTATCATCTTAGTTTTGCTGAAGAAATTGCAAAACATTTTAATGTTTCAATTATTTCTGTTGGAGGATATAGAAGTATTGATATTATTGAAACGGTATTAAATACTACTGAAGTTGAGGCAGTAGCATTATGTAGACCATTTATAGCAGAGCCGGACCTTGCTAAGAGGTGGAACAATGGTAATCGCTCCAAATCAAAATGCGTTTCATGTAATAAGTGCTCAAATTCTCATGGAATTGAATGCATCTTTAATAAGTCTTAGATGTACAAAGTACTTTTGGAGAAAAACCTCATTCAAACTAGGTACAGAGAACCGTACCATAAGTAACTGTGGTTTTACATACCGCATGATTAAAGTGTATAGGTTATAATTAATACCTGTCTTTAGTAATTGAAAAGAGATCTAAAGTATAAAATCGCCGTTGTACATAGTACGGTGAACCGTATCATAAGTAACGGCGGTTTTGGAGAGCGTGACTTCGGCATGCTGCATTCCACTATTAGACTTTTGTTCAGAGATGCCACTCTATATCAATAGGGTGGTTTTATGATTGATTATTTAGATGAGTTTTTAGGGTTTGAGTCTAAACTATGAGAAATACTACTCGTGTTTTAGAAAGACCATAGAAGTGATAAAGCGAATGTTCTGCAAGCTCCACAGCAAATAGTATTTGATAAATCTCTCTCTCATATGGTGGCTGAACCGAACATTTGGAGAACCTAATATCGAGAAATGAAATCATGTGTTAATGGTTCCTTATACGCCACATGTGGAGACCTGCGTGTAGCTAAAAAATATAGATTAATGTAAAAGTGCTGAGTTCAATGAATTCAGGACTTTTTAAGTGCTAATGATAAATGGGTTTCTATCAAATGAGAAAAATTAGTACCAATTACGCCTATGAGTATGAGAAAAATTCCAACATAGTGAGTCATACTTAAAGGCTCTTTAAGTATGACTGCACCGGCAATGATACTGATAAGGGTAGATAAATTAGAAAATACACTGAACTGTGGTGCAGTTAGATGCTTCAATGCATAAGTAGATGAAAATGATGCCACTACAGATGCAAAAAGTCCTAGGTACAATATGCCGATTGAGTAGCTAAGTGATTTAAACGGCATTATGTATTGAATCATTATACCATTTACATTATTTTGCTCAAATAAAAACATAATGTTAAATACAAAAAATCCAATGAAGATAATCATAAGTGTAAGTTCGTGTATAGTGACCATTTTGAATATTTTCTTTACCACTTTGTGTATACTGAAAAACTTAGCGCTGATAGGAATAATAACACAATACCAATTAAATTTCCGCTTAAAGAGGAAAGGTTTTTGTGAATATTAGTATAACTCCTGTAACAGAAAGAATTATGCATAGTGATTGAGTTTTCGAAGGATGATTCCCAAATAGTGCTGATATTATTATAGTTAGAATGAGAACTGTAGCAAAAATAATCCCTGCTTCAGAGGAACTTGCACTTTTCAATCCATAAACTTGTAAGGCAAAAAAAAGCAAAGGATAAAATAGTGTTATTGGAAGTATTGCTAATATCTTTTTTCTAGTCATTTCGATTTTTGGCTTAGTAAAAACTAGAAAAAGTAAAAATACTCCTAAAGAAATCGTAAAGCGATGTGCAAGTATTAACATCGGTGATGCATAAGGGACTACTAATTTTGTGATAAGAAACGATAAACCTACAAATAGCGAATACCCAAATGCAGCTATATATGATTTATTTTTGTTCATGGTCATGTTACCTCCTTGGTTATAAACTAATTGAACCATATAAATGATAGTGATACAATAAATCTATATTCGACTGTAGCGCTACAGAGGAGGAAGAAGACATGTATAGATATAGAGTAATAGCCGAAGAATTGGAAAATAGTTTTAGAGAAATGGGATTAACACAAGGAGCTCGAACGCCATCTGTTCGGGATTTGTGCAAAATGTATGATTGTCATCAAACAACAGCCATGAAAGCTCTTAATTATTTAAAAGATAAAGGTGTTCTTTACTCAATTCCGCAGAGCGGTTTCTATATTACTGGTCAAGATGATAGTGTATTAATGGATAATAAGGTAATAGACTTTGAGTCTTCGTCTCCAGATTCAAGATTCTTCCCATATAAGGATTATCAAAAATGTGTTAATCTTGCCATTGAAAAGAATAGAAGCAGTTTATTTGAGTATAGTGATTTATCTGGTTACCTTCCATTGAAAAAGGCTATTGCAAAACTTGTAACGAATGATTATATATTTGCTGAGGCTAAGAATATTGTCATAACAACGGGTATCCAACAGGGGTTATCTCTTTTATCAGAGATAAATATGTCTAATTGTAAGCATAAGATACTGATAGAACAACCAACATATCATCGTTATATAGAATACTTAAAACTTAACTTAAATGAAGTGGTTACAATTGATAGAACATTTAATGGTATAGATTTGATAGCATTAGAAAAAGCTTTTAGCACAGGGGAGATAAAGTTCTTTTACACAATGCCTAGAGTACACAATCCTCTAGGAACGAGTCTAAGTAAGTCTGAAAAGGAAAAGCTAATCGAACTGGCATACAAATATGACGTATACATTGTAGAAGACGATTATATGGGGGATTATGTCATTGATAAGTCCAATGACCCCTTAATCACTTATGATTTTAAGAAAACACATGTGATTTATCTAAGAAGTTTTTCAAAAATTGTTTTCCCAGGGTTAAGAGTTGGATTTGCAATACTCCCACAAGTGTTGACTAATGAGTTTGCAGAGAAAAAGTATTATAGAGATATGGGGACTTCATTATTGGCACAAGCGTCACTTGAAATATATCTTAAGAATAAGATGTATGATAGACATGTATCAAAAATGAGGAAACTTTATGCAAAGAGGGCAATATCAATGATATCGATACTGAGCAGTCTTCAAGTGAAAGGAAGCTATAGCGCAAACTCTGATTCACCAATAATTCACACATGTCTAGATGGTGTAAGAAGTTACTCATTAACTAAGTTAGAAAGCTATGGTTTTAAAGTCGCCGATATTAGGAAGTATTATTATATAAAGAATAAAGCTTTAACTAATTATTTATTGATTAATGTATCTAATGTAGATGAAAAACAGATTAAGATTGGTATTAGAAAGCTTTTACTATCACTAGAGAAGTAAGATGTACTTCGGGCTATTTGGAAAGACATAGTTCCTCATATCTAAAAAGGATTGAAAAGAAAACTGTAGTTTGGTTAAGTGGGGTGAACCGTACCATAAATAGATGCTATTTTTAGATTACCCCTTGAATCGCACACCGTGTAACGGTTTATACTTGATATCAAGGAAAGAGAAGGTAGATTATCTATTACAAAGAAGGAGGTGGCTAAATAGAAGATAATAAAATCGGATCATCATTATCATTCGGCGGTTATAATTGGCGTGTGCTTGACATTCAAAACAATACGGCTTTGATTATAACTGAATATATGATCGGACAACACCCCTATAATAATTTCGCTGGTGATGTCACATGGGCCGATTGCTCGCTAAGAAAATATCTTAATGGTGAGTTTTATAACAAATTCACCGCGGCCGAACAGTCAAGAATCATTCCGGTATTGAACAAAAACCACGACAACCAGTGGTACGGTTCAAGAGGGGGAGAAGATACTTGGGATTACATATTTCTTCTAAGTATTGAAGAAGTAGTGTGCAAATATTTCGGTGACAGCAGCAAATACCTTGAAAACCGCAGCCCCAAACAACGATACTGGTTTCAAAATAAAGACGAAAACAATAACAAGCGAAAAGCGACATTCGATGGGTATATATGGTGGTGGTGGCTTCGCTCGCCCGGGCGTGACAATAGAAGAGCCGTATATATCCACGGCGACGGCAATATAGGCATTCAGGGAAACGGCACCTTCCGCTACAACAGCAAAACGATTCACCCTTTAACAGGCGATAACAGCGGCGGAGTTCGTCCCGCTCTATGGCTGAGCTTGGAAATATAAATATTGGGGTACTTTTCAAGTGGTTCGATTATATTTACAACATAAATGACATCAATGTAAAAGAGAAAATTAAAAATGAGCAAGTACGAAAACGCAATGAAACTGATGGAGGTGTGGTGCGGAAATGGCAAGGAAGAAGTGATTGCCATTGCGACAATATCACTATCTCCGAGCGCTGCCGGAAATCTCCGCCCCGCTGTCCGTATGGTCTGCACCTAATATTAAGATGGCGTGTTTTATGTTTCTACGGATGCAAAGAAAAATAAAATGCTACAAAAAATACCTATGTTACAGTAAATGAAAAACCGCCGTTGCATACAGTACGGTGAACCCTATCATAAGTAGCGGAATCTTTCTTTGAAACGTGTAATTACAATAGATATAGAAGTTTAGGATATAATACGGTTGTTTACTTGACCTAAGATGTTAAGAGATAGTGTGGCTAATAAAGATAAAAAGAAGTGTTGAAATTAAGAAAGCGAAATAAAGAAATAAGCACGGCAAGAAGGGTAATTATATTACTTGCTAGGAATTATACAGAGAAATCTAGTATATTAATTAGTAAAACATAGGTGTTACAAAATCATTAGTGAGTAAGGCAAATATAGACTTACTTAAAGCTGCTGAGGAAAATATAAGATATACGACGAAGTAATGAAGAAGATTAATTCAACTTTTCAACCCTGACACCGATCCTCTGATGGCAGAACTCAACTCAGGCAGATATTTTAAGGAAGGATCACGGGTTGTAACAGTTATGACTGTTGCAAATGATAGAAACCCAATTATCACAATGGGAGGATTGAAAATATTACCAGATATTTCTATTGATGAGTGCAATTTTGAAACTACAGATGTACTTATTTTACCAGGTGGGGATACATGGACCGAGTTAATTCATGATGCTGTATTAGAAAAAGCTAAAATAGCTTTAGAACGAGATACTACCATAGCTGCTATTTGTGGTGCGACAATTGGGCTTGCTATGAAGGGTTTATTGGATGTTCGAAATCATACAAGCAATAACTTGGAGTATCTTAAGATGATATCTCCAAATTACTCTGGAGAAAAATACTATAAGTACGAGCCATCAGTAGCAGATGAAAACCTAATTACTGCCTCGGGAATAGCTCCACTTGAATTTACGGTTCAGGTACTGAAAGTTCTAGACGTTTTTAGACCAGAAACTTTGCAGGCTTGGTATAATTTGTATAAAACTTAAGAACCCAAATATTACTTTGAATTAATGGATTCAATAAAGTAAGCAACTGAGTATAATAGAATGGTGAGTCATTCCTTGTTTTTGCGACACCATTTCGTGAGCATAGTTGTTGCAGTAAAATAATTTTACATATAAAATTTTCATATAATGTAATTAAGCCTAAAAACATTGAAAGGAGTGTTTTGTGTGGATAATAATAATGTAAATGATATAAATATAAACACAAAAATATCTACAAGTCATCAAACAATCAAGAATAAAGTAGATTTTGTTGATAAAAAAATGAAGAAATTAGAGAATCAAAGAATCGCAGAATATATAAAAGTTGAGTTAGAAGGGGGAAAGCTATTTTAGCTGGGATGTAGATGTAAGAATGAGGTATAATAGTAATAGATATATACAGTGCTTAGTACATTAAATGAGGAGTGATAAGCATGTCTTTAGTTGAAAAATTACTAGAGAATTTTAATAAATTGCCTGAAGAACAACAGAGAGAAGTAATTGATTTTGCCATGTTCTTAAATCAAAAAAAACAAAGGGAAATCGAATCAATGATGGATGAAATAATATCTGAAAATCATGAGGTGTTAGAGGAATTAGGAAAATGATATCAATTGATTTAGAAAATGTATTGATATATCATTCTAAGATTATTAAAGCCACTGGTGGAAGTGATGGATTAAGAGATATGGGTTTAGTGCAAAGTGCACTTGGCAGAGCCGAAATAAGTTTTGATGGTAATTATTTTTATAAGACAGATATCGATAAAATAGCGGCAATAACGGATTCTTTAATAAAGAATCATGCATTTGTTTATTGAAATAAAAGGATGGGTGTAGCAGTAATGCTATTATTACTTAGGCTTAATTATATAAACATAGAGTATACTCAAAAAGAATTAATAGAATTAGGTTTAAATATAGCACAAAGTAAATTAGAAGTAAAAGACATAACACAATGGATAATTGACCACAAAATATAATGTGGTCTTTTTGTGTACATAGAAATAGGATGTTTATAATCTAATATCCTTCCTAGTTATCCTATTAAATAACCAAGGTGAACCGTATCATAAGTAAGTGCTAAAATTTTCTAAAAAACTAAAAAGTCAAGCCAGACCCCAATTTTCCAAGATTTGCTCATTGGCTTAGGAAGAATAGATTAAGAATATCAGTTACATGATATACTTTGCATTTCAATACACCAATTGCAAAGAATGTCTTTAAACTCTTTGATATAATTCTTACAGGAGGTGAGGTTATGGATTGGCAGAATCGCATGAACCAAGCCATGGAATATATTGAAAACAATCTTTCTAACAAGATTGATTATTACTTAGCAGCGCAATTTATGAACTGCTCTGAATGGGAGTTTCGTCGGATTTTTTCATTCCTTGCTCAAATTCCATTATCTGAATATATTCGCCGCAGGCGATTAACTGTGGTTGCGATGGATATCCAAAATGGAGAGAAGATAATTGACATCGCACAGCGTTATGGATATAAGTCCCATGCAGCTTTTTCTAGAGCATTTAGCCATATGCATGGTATAGCGCCATCCTTGGCTCGGGACAAGGGGATAACGCTTAATCCCTTTCCTCCCCTAACCTTTAAACTAGTCTTAATGGAGGGGATTGCTGTGGAGAAAGATTCTAATCAAAGAACAAATATTATTGGTGCTGGGGAAGTTGGATACGCTATTTCGCTTGATATGAACAAGGATACTGTTCATAAAACAAACGAACTCTTTTGGAATATAAAGGGGAATGACGTCTTAGGTACAATGGCCCTTCCGTTCTATGGTGCATTTGTTTCAGAAGAAAAGTGCCAACTTTTTGGTGATGTTAAAGGAAAAAAGGTACTAGAGATAGGCTGTGGAACTGGTCATTCCTTGCAGTATATAGGAGAGCGCAAAGCATCTGAATTATGGGGCATAGATATATCAATAGAACAGATTGAAAAGGCGGAGCAGCATTTGGCAGCACACGATATTTCAGCAAAATTGATCTGTTCCCCTATGGAAGAGGAATGTGGAATACCAGAGGATTATTTTGACTTTGTCTATTCGGTATATGGAATAGGCTGGACAACAGACCTTGACGGTACTTTTTGCAGGGTTGCCTCTTACCTTAAAAAAGATGGTGTGTTTATTTTCAGTTGGTCTCATCCCATACACAAATGTGTTGCATCTGAAAATGATATGCTTGTATTCAAGAAAAATTATTTCGATGAATCTTGGTATTCAGTATGTATTGATGGAGGTGCACTATCATTATCAGATCGCAAACTATCAACTTATGTGAACGCTCTAGCTAAAGCAGGATTTGTTATCGAGCAAATGATTGAACAGTCTGATAATGAAATTCTGAAATCGAAGGACAGCAATTTTGCCCAAAAGGCCAAAAGGCTTCCTGTAACTTTTGTTATCAAGGCGAGAAAAAGATAAAATTGCAATAGATATAGAAGTTTAGGATATGATGTGATTATCAGTGGATTCGGGGACTTGCTGGTAAGATGAATTAATTACTAAAAAACAAAATAAAGGTGTCCGGCTAGAACACATTTATGATTAACTGTTTCGAATTACGTGTTCTAGCCTGTGACACCTATACTGTTGTTACTTGTGTTTCGACCCTATGAGCCTTTTAGTTTAAATAATAGAAAATAATATACAAATTTTAATTATGAATATATTTTATAAATCCAACTGCCTATACTTTTTCCTATGCTTTCAAGTGCACTTATTACTTTATTAATTCCATAACCTGCACTTGCCAATGCTTTTGCTATAGTTTTTGTTGATGCGTTATATGATGATTTAAGAGATGCAGCAATTGTCTTGGCACCATATCCAGCTTTCTTCATTAGTTTTGCTATTTCTTTTGATGATTTATTATAAGCAGATTTTAATGCTCCAGCTACTTCTTCTCCAGAATGCTCTGCGGCTTTTAATGCTTTTGCTACTTCTTGTCCTGCTGCATTATAATCATTTTTTAAAGCTATTGCAATCTCATGAGCTGACATCCCTTCATTTTTCATTTCGATTGCTAGGTCATTCAATACAGTTTGATCGTTAGATGCAAAGGTTATTGTCGTTAGAGCAAAATTCGCTAACATAATAATAGCAACAAGTAGATACATTCTATACGTTGTAGTTCTTTTTCTCCTTTTTTTGTTTAGCGTTTTTTGATTTGAATTTTTCATAACCATTTCTCTCCTCTACAATTTTTTTGTTCTTTCCTTAAGGGAAAGTGTTTTTAATTTATGAGCCAATTATATCTAAGCTTTGTGATGGTTTTGTGAAGTTAAGTATCTTTTTTTATTTTAAAATAACTTTAGAACTACAGAATCATGTACTATATTATGTCATTATATTTTGTACTAACAAAAGAAAGGTGTTTTGGTATGTTTATCATTCTAGTAAATTATTTTTTAAAAAAATCCTGACTTTCAGTTAGCTAGTCTCATCCTTTTAAATTTGAACATATTTTTGATTTAAAGCTCATAAATATTTCACTTTCTAAGCTTTTTCGTTTGAAACCAAAACCCACGATAAAAAATATCGTGGGTTTGTTAACAGTCTGAACTATTAAATAGTAGACAAGTTCCTATTCATCTGTCTTTTATCATCTTTAAAAAATAAAGCATTTGAATCTTATTACTACTAATAGTTTTCTAATACTTGCAGTTGCTCTTCTATATTTTTCTTTTCTGGAATAAGACTTGCTAAAGTTGCAATAGCAATCGTTGGAACCACCCAACAAAAGCCCATTGCTGAAAAAGGAAGCATTGCTACATAGCCATGTAAAAAGCCTACCTGCACGTTCATGGCAGATAATACATCAAAAGAACTTATAATAAGCGCACCTGCTACAGCATCTTTATAGATGCTTTTATTCTTAATAAGAGAATCGCATAAACCAAGCAAGATTAAAATAATTGCAACAGGATAAACTAATACAAGCAATGGCACAGCTAACTTAACAATTTGTTCAACGCCGATAACTGCCATAATAGCACTGAATGATACAGTTCCTATAACAATAGGGCGATAACCAAGACGTCCGCCTGATAAATCTGAAAAATAGTTTCCTACGAAACCGATGGATGTCGTTAAACATGCAGCTGAAACAACGACACACATGCCAATTTGGCCCATGCTACCAAGAATATTGTTAGTGATGCTTACAATCAGTTCAGACTTTGCTATGTCAGCTGTGAAAACACCACTTGATGTTGCACCCAGATACAGGAGCCCTCCGTAGATGAACAGCAAACCTGTTCCTACTATGAGTCCTGCTTTAGTCGTCATGCTGATCTGTTCTTTCTTATCGGTATAACCCTTTTCAATAAGTGAAACCAGTACGATTCCAGCCATTACAATTGATCCCAAGGCATCCATAGTTTGATACCCATCTGTAAATACCTTTGAGAAAGGCATGGAAATAACGGTTTTAGTAGGTGCAATAAAGGGGGTCAGGCTTTACTAATTTACTTTGTGCAATAAAGGGGGTCAGGCTTTACTAATTTACTTTGAATGATATAATTAAAATAATAAGAACTTTAAAAGAATGAAGGTGGTACGATGGCAAGAAAACCTAGAATACATTATGAGGGAGCACTATATCACGTAATTGCTAGAGGAAACAATAGAAAAAATGTATTTGAGGGAGAAAATGAAAAAGAGGAATATTTAAGAATTGTAAAAAGATATAAGGAGAGATATGGATTTAAAATATATTCATACTGTATTATGGATAATCACACGCACTTACTTATAGAAGTAGAAAAGACCCCTTTAAGTAAAATAATGCAAGGAATACAACAGGTATATACCCAAAGATATAATATAGCTAAAAAACAGACAGGGCATGTATTCGAACAGAGATACAAAGCTATTCTTTGTGATAAAGATTCGTACTTATTAAACCTTGTAAGATATATTCACCAAAATCCAATAAAAGCTTGTATAAAAGATGGAATAGAATATAAGTGGAGTAGTCATGTAGAATATATAGATCAAACAAATAGAATGCTAGCGGATAAAGAATTTGTACTAGGATTATTTTCAGGAAATAAGAAGGAAGCAGTAAAAAGATATATAGATTTTATAGATATTGAAGAAGGCATGGATATATCAAAAATAAAGAGTGAAGAAATAGTATTAGATAAAATTAAATATGAAAAAAGATTAAATCAATTAAAGAATGAACTAAGCTATAATAATCTAAAAAAAGAAGTGTGTAAACTAACGGGTATAAATGAAGATGAAATAATGAGAAGAAATCGAGTTCAAAGATTTGTAGATGCAAGAAAGGCGCTAGTGATACTTAGTAAGAAATATTGTGATATATCAAATAGAGAAATGGCAAAGGATTTAAATCTTTCAGAGCCAAGTATATCAAAGATTATAAGAGAATCACAAAAGGTGACAGGAAGAATCAAAGTGATAATTGAGCATTTTGAAGACGATAAGTAAATTAGTAAAGCCTGACCCTCTCCTGCTCTCCTGCTCTTTTAAGAAGCAATAAAAATAGCAATTTATTATAATTTTAGAAATTGATTTTAAAGGAGAAAAGTAATGATAGAAATAAAAATAATTAATACAATTCTATTTTTAGTTGTAATATTAAGTATATATACGCTTATATTTCAATATATAACTAGAGACAGAGTAATAGTAAAGGCTAAATTAATGAACAGGAAACTACTGGATAGCAAATTTACAATGATACTTTTAGTAATGTGTTTAATAATTGCCATTTCTGCAATTATAATGCTTCTATATGCAAGTATAGAAGAATTTCATAGTACAAAACCTTTTAGAGATGAATATGAAATAAAACTTATAGAATTAATTAATGATAATAGAATAGAAAAATTAGTAAATGAACTTAAGGGAGATAATAGAGAATGGGGGGAATGGTCATTAAAAAAAATAAGACAATCTAAAATCCTGTTAGTATATGTTATAAATATGCTTGCTTTTATAGCTTTATTTCCTAAGATTGCAAAGATTAGAATAGAAAATAATGGAATTAGAAAATTAATATTTTTAACCTAATGGAAAGATTACACAAGTTATTTTTGGAAAGATGACGAAGTAAATATTTTAGATTATAAAAATAAAAAAGATATAAAAGTCAGAATAGATTATAAAGAAAAAGATATTCTAAATAACTTTCTAAATAAAGAAACAAATCTAATAGAGAAAAACTAAGTAAGTGCAGTAATTTTATACTCATAAAAAGAAAAATAATAGTGAAAAGATTATCAGTAGAAATTGCTAATTTAAAGGTACAAGCCGGCAAGTGTCTTATTCCAGTTGGAAAATCTAAGTGTCAGGCTAGAATATGTAACTTTAAAAATCATTTATATTTCAAGTTTTATGTGTTCTAGCCTGACACCTGATTACTAACACCTGATTACTATGAGTAGAAGCAGATAGATACTTAAGATGAAATTTAGGATAGAACATATGTATCTAAACCTCTTTATTCAGTGGAAATTTGAGGAGATAAAAAGTATTATGAAGCTATCAAAGAGACATCGATTTATAAGATGTCTCTTAAAAGTTATCCCCTTAAATAACCAAGGTGAACCATACCATAAGTAACGGCAAAAAAACTCGATATTATAGGAGTGAATCTATGGAAAATATTATATGATTCATATCAACAAGTATATAAAAGCCCACAACCTACGGTTAAATATTTCCTACTAGATGGCCAAGATACTTAACGATATGTTGGGGGCGATTTTAAAGCTTTTTACTGTAGATAATAAATGTTTTGGTATAAATCACCAATAAATTTAACTATCATTGCACATAAGTTTAACTGAGTTATTATACAACGTAATATTCCTACTATTCCATGCTCGCTTAAAGTGGAATAGAAACCTATCTCTAGATTTGCGTGAAATAACTAAGTAAAATAAATTTGAAAATTACAATTGGCTTATCCGCAATATTAAGTATATTATTTATAGAATTTTGTTGAGATGAAGTCTATGAATTATATAAAAGTTACGACGGAAAAGTAAGAAAGGAAGTGGCCTATGATTACCATTTATGATTGCTTTGGCTATGAATTGCCGATTAAGAAACGTTATAGATTAATAAAAGAAGTTGGATTTGATGGCGTTTTATTATGGTGGAGTGATGGCTTTGGTCGTGACTGCTTTGGGCGGAACGATTACCGCAACGGGCCACAAATTGCACGAGAAGCAGGTCTTTTTATAGAAAATATCCACACACCAGTCCAAAACCAAAACAGCCTCTGGCTTGACAATCTGGACGGTAAAGCCTTAACCGATTGTTATTTGTAATGTATTACAGATTGTGCCGAATTTGAGATTCCGACAATGGTGTTGCACCTGCCCAACGAAGACAATCTATATAACGCATTGGGACTGGATAGAATCAAGAGAATCACTGAAAAAGCTGAACAGCTTGGTGTCAATGTTGCACTGGAGAATTTACGGAACCTTGTCAATTTGACATATGTTCTGGAGCAAGTGGACTCCCTGCGTATTGGATTCTGTTATGACTGCGGACACCACTACCGCTACTATCCGGGCGATGATTTATTATACATGTACGGTTCCCGGTTGATGGCACTACATTTACATGATAATAACGGAAGTCATGCCCAACACGGGTTACCCTTTGACGGCACTATTGATTGGTCTACCACCATGAAAAAAATTGCGGAAACGGATTATTCAGGCGCGACTGCAATAGAGGCTATGAATTGGGATTATGAGGATTTATCGGCAGAGAAATTTTTACAACAAGCGTTTGAACGAGCAAAAAGGTTGGAATCATTAAGACGCTATAACCCATGAAAATAGAAACAATATTCAATCACTGGCTTTCTTCATGTGCCAGTAGGTAAGAAGTGTTTTTGAATATCTGTAGAAACTTTTATTATCTTGGACATAATCTAACTCATTTTTAGTCTTGTAAGATGGTCCAATTATCTTGATAATATGTGAATGATGCAATAATCTATCAAGTATTGCATTTGCTAAGGTCATATCCGAAAAAACTTCTTCCTATTTGCTAAATGGTTGATTATAGGTACTGAAGGGACCCATTATTTATTAACCGCCGTTGCATACAGTACGGTGAACCGTATCTTTTCATCTTGACATATAACAGTATTTTCGGTTATAAACACTATCTTTGAATAACAATACTTATTCTTTTTATTTTTGAACTTGCCCTTTCTCGGGAATATAGTTACTGCTTTCAACGGTATCCTCGCTATACTTCAACCTAGCGTTCTTACATCTATCTATGGCAGCCAAACTAGCTTTTCTAAACAGAATAATCCGTTCTTTATCGGCTTTTAAGATATCTGGATCTTTTAATGGCTTATCGAATTTTTCAAGATAAATTTTTTCTTGTTTTAAAGTTATATCTATCTGCTTAAGCATAAGCTTTCTATTACTCATGTTTATCACCTTTATCCGTTGGTTTTGAGATCCCTTCATCATATAAGGACGGCAAGTAAATAATTTCTATTTTCTAATCTTTTATTGTTTTGATACATTCACAGGATGTTCATAAGTGAATTAAGAGAATTAATTAACAGTTTTTTTAAAAAAGCTATCAATCCCTAAATCTAAATTGTCACAGCTCTTAGAAATATCTTCGACTTATATACATGAAATTGAAAAAAGTAAAAAGCAGCCAACTGTCGAAGTTATTTCAAAACTGTGTAGAGCTTTAGATATTACCCTCTCTGCGTTTTTCAAGAAGAGGCTAAGAAAAAAACAATAGTCCTTGATGAAGTGATTAAAGAACTCGAAAATCTTACCCCTTCACAATTAGAAGCTATTAAACTGACTGCTAAAACTATGAAGGAAAAATATAGATTGATATTATGAGAAACGGTTGAGAAGTATATTGAACTTATAGAGTCTAAGTATAACCCTATAATATCCTTGATAATCTTTATTGCAAGTCATCAATTGAGGATATAGAATATATGGGACGAATAGAAAAAGGAGAGAGGAGTCTTACACTTGGGACTCTTGTCAAAGTGGTTAATAGATTAGGGGAACTACAGATTATTTACTTACTGATTCAGTAAAAGTAGAAGATGAACAGCTAGTGAAACAGTTGTTACAGCTTATGGATGGTAGGGCAAGCAAAGAGAAAGAAATGGCTTTGTATTTGGTTAAGCTTGTGTTTGGGTATTTGGATGAGTTATAGTTTCGATATTCTTATGAAAGTAGTAAAAGTAAATAATTGGTTAATTAAGTGTTCCTATGAATATTGATTAATAATTCATAGGATTTTTTTTTGCAATAAATAGTATTTGAACAAAATTTCTCAAATATTAACAAAATAGATAGAGGAATTTTACAAAATTTGCATAATTAATATAGTAAATGATTAGTAGGATAATCTTCTAATATTTTCAGTGTAGTATTACCGACATATGTAGTGAATACCATAGTTATAAGACATCCCCCACTAGGTTATAAAAAGGAAGAGGTGAAGTTTATGAGTTTATGGGGTTCTAAATTGAGTTGGATGCTATTAATAATAGCGATAATTGGAGATTATGTTGTCGCGTATGTTTTAGCTTTTTTCTATCCTGGATATAGTCATACGAAACAAGTTATGAGTGTTCTTGGAAACCCTAAAAGTCCAGTAGCTTTTTTTTATAATCTTTGGTTAATTATTCTAGGAATTTTAATATGTATCTCAGCAGTAAATTTCTATATTGTTTATTCTGTGGTATCAAAAAGTTTTGCAATTGCAGGATCAATAATATTATTCATATTTGGAATAGGTGAAGGAATTATATCTGGGATATTTAGTGTCAATGAAAGTAAAGAAATTGAGACAATAGCATCTAAAATTCATGGGATTGGAGCAGGTTTAGGTTTTCTAGTTTTAACTTTTATTCCTTTAGTAGTTGGTGTAATATCCTTTAAAGAATATGATAGCATAATTGGCATAATTTCAATTACTTTTTTTATATTAAGTATAGTTTTATTTGTACTATTTATTATGTCTGAAAAAGAAGTCTTTCAGAGTTCTACAATTGGTTTTAGTGGACTGTGGCAAAGATTACTGTTAGCAAGTATGTATATACCATTGTTATTAATATCCTTAAAACAAATTATTATGAATATTATAGGTTAACCATAAGAAGCAAATAATGGCTGTCTATAAAAATGAAAGCTTTTATGAAGAGAAAGAAAAAACCATATTATTTATGGATATCGAAAGGAAATGAAAATATGAAAATAATTCTAAGAAGTTCACAAGACTGTGATATCCCATTTTTAAAAAAGATGCTTTATGAAGCAGTTTTTTGGCGCGAAAGTGTAAATAAGCCCTCGTTAGAAGAAGGACTTTCATACCCAGATGTAATTAATGCACTAGCTGATTGGGGAAAAAGAGATGGAGATATAGCCGTTATTGCTACCATTAATTCAATTCCAGTTGGTGCAGCATGGTGTAGATTATGGACAGATAGGAATTTCACGCGTGGATATATAGATGAAAATATACCAGTATTAGGAATTGGAGTCCATAGTGATTATCGACATAAAGGCATAGGGCAAAAAATGACTGAATGGTTAATTGATTATGCATCTAATCATTCCATTCAACAAATAAGTCTCTGTGTTTCAAAAGACAACTACGCAATAAATTTATATAGACAGCAAGGTTTTTTAGAATATGCTGATAAAGGAAACTCATTTATAATGGTGCGTAAAATATAATTACAGATGAGGTAGCTGGATATTTTTTAACCAATGACCTTTCCCCACCAGCTTATAAAGCTGGTATTGCTTGAGCAGGTTTATAGGGGAGTTGGGATAAATAGGGGGGAATTATAAGTAACAGCCGTTCATATCAGATAATATAGAATGATATGTTACTATCTAATTCCATTTCTGAAACTGAAAAAGTTGACATAGAACTATAGACGTAGCATAATCAGCATACCGAACGTTCTGTATTTTGGATTAGGAGGTAATGCATGGAAACTAAAACAAGAATACTTAAAGTTACATTTGAACTGTTATTGGAAAAAGGTTTTGATGGGGTATCAATTAGTCAAATTACTAAAAAGGCAAAGATAACAAAAGGTGCTCTTTATTATTTTTTTGAAAATAAAGAAGATTTGTTTGATTGTGTTATTGAAGAGTACCTATATTCGTATTTAAATCAATCGCTGATTGATTTAAAAAACTTTTCAGGAACAACAAAAGAGAAAATGAAAATGTCTTTTCATGCGGTGGCAAAAAATGCTGTGAATGAAAATATTGAAAAATCTGACCATAATGATATCAGTCTTATCGACTTTAGTTTTTTAGTTAATCAAGGTGCAAAAAAGTATGAAAAAATCCGTAATCAATATAATAATTTCACTTCAGCTGTTGTTAATACATTAGAAGGTCTTTTAGAACAAGGGAAGTCAGAAGGAATTATACGACCCGAAATTAATTCAAGGATGATTGCAGAGAATAATGTAATTTGGGGAAAGGGATTAATCTTTGCATGGTCTATTAATCCAGAAATGGATATAGCAAAAATCAGCGAGTCGCATTTTGAATGTGTTTGGAATTCTATTACTATTGATTTATCTGAAAAGAATTAAGAGAGATTTATAAATACGATAAAAGTTTGAGACTGTTAAGTAGATTTACTAAGCAGTTTTTCATTTGCACACAACATACCGAATGGTATGTATGTTGATGGATTAAAGCTTTATTATTTACTTTAATAATCATGTTAGGAGTTGGTGCTAGTATACTTTACGGTTATTATTTCAAAGAAGAATGCAATATTTAATTAAGGAATGCAATCGGATTAAATTTAATCGGTAAAATATAGGCATATGCTAATATGCTGAATGTAGAATTTTGAAGAGCCAATTCTCTGTTTATTTAAATGATCCACTAAATCTGTAAAGTATCTCTGAACAAGTTCAATAAAATTCGAAAAAGATTTAAGGAGGAAACAAGAATGAAAAAAATATTATTGTTTAGTATTACCATCATTATGAGCATTGCAATGACAGGATGTTTTCAATCAGACGCTGATGAAAATGGAAACGAAGAAACATATAAAACGGTTAAAACTGAAACAGTTCAATTTAAAATCTCTGATAAAACCTTAGGTTATTCAGGT